>Ga0209148_1000492_pt1 | contig 40635 bp, 36 predicted proteins | sample AraplaCol_mMF_r2_2_FD_184288 | JGI IMG/M metagenome (GOLD analysis project Ga0209148, IMG submission 184288) | Arabidopsis root microbial communities from North Carolina, USA - plate scrape CL_Col_mMF_r2 (SPAdes) (version 2) | ecosystem: Host-associated > Plants > Roots > Endosphere | place... | reverse complement strand
TTGATGTCAACCTTGAGCAATCGGGGTGGATCCAAAGATGAGGGCCATAGCGACGGCCGTGAGCGGGCCGCCATGGCCTGCCCGCCGCCCTGCTTGTTGTCATCCTCTGCTGGCCGTCTTACGGAAGCGGGCTCGGTGCAGGATGGAAAGGAGGATATCCACGGAATCTGTGGATAAGCTTGTCAGCAACTTCGTGACAGTTTGGGGGCAGTGGCGGAAACACAGGCCCGCACCGGCCTGCCTAAGAATTAGGCGCTCAATCTAAGCATCTGAAATGGTGAAAATCGGCAAACGATTTTCGCAACGAAAATATCATCATTGATGCTGGCGGCTGCCGGCTTATCGAGCGGTATTCATTTAATCGCATTGTCGATAAATCGGTCAGATATCCCGAGGCTGGCGGCCTGCGCCGATAGATCGCCGCCAGCGGCAGGTCGATCAGCGCGAAACAGAAGCCAGCGGGCAAGCTGTGCCGAGCCGGTGAAATTGACGCCGTATCCCCGTGGCCCCTGACTGTCTCGCGGCGTTCGAAGTTCCTTGAGGCGGCAAACGCCTTACCGCCGCAGGTTGACTAACTCGACGGCCCGCCGATCCACGCAGGAGCTGTCACTTGCTCCTGACAAAAAGTACAGCGGAGATGAGCGGTGACGGCAACAGCCGTCGGGGTGTATCAAATACATACGGGCGATATCGAGATGGATGGAGGCGGGAGATGACGCGGGATACGTCGAAGAAACGGGCAGCCTTTCGCGATCTGCATCAAGCAGGATGCTTCGTTCTGCCCAATCCTTGGGATATCGGCAGCGCACGGTTGCTGCAGGATCTCGGCTTTGTCGCTCTGGCGTCGAGCAGTTCCGGCTTTGCCTGGAGCCAGGGCCGTCCCGATTATGCGGTGACATTGCAGGGCGTGCTTGAGCACCTGACGGCACTGAGCAACGCGGTGGATCTGCCGGTCAATGCCGATTTCGAAGCGGGCTTCGCGGTCGAGCCCCAGGATATTCATCGCAATGTCGGCCTCGCCATCGGTACCGGCATCGCCGGCCTCTCGATCGAGGACCGCGATCTCGCGGCCGGCAAGCTCTTCGATACCGCCCTGGCGGTGGAGCGGATCCGCGCCGCCCGCGCGGCGATCGACCAGTCCGGCGAAAATGTGATCCTGGTGGCGCGCACCGAGCTTCTGCTGATCGATGGAAGCGCCGTCTCGCCGGCGATCGACAAGCTGGTGGAATTCGCCGAAGCCGGCGCCGACTGCCTGTTCGGGCCGGGTGTGCGTGCCAAGGAAGACATTGCCGCCATGGTGAAGGCGGTGGCGCCGAAGCCGGTTAATGTGCTGGTGATGGAGCCGGGGATGACGGTGGCGGAGCTGGCCGATCTCGGCGTGCGGCGGATCAGCGTCGGCGGCAGCCTCGCGCGCGCCGCCTGGGGCGGGATGCTGGCCGCCGCCGAGCGGATCAAGGCCGGTTCCTTCGATGGCCTTGCCGGCGGTGCTCCCGGCAAGCGGCTCAACGATACGTTCAGAAAATTCGACTGACATTCGCGATCGTTAGAAGAAGCCGCGGATCTCTGCAGCGACAATATCGACATGGGTCTCCAGCACGAAATGGCCGGTATCCACGAAGACGATGCGCGCCTCGGGAATGTCGCGCTTGAAGGCCTCTGCACCCGGCGGGATGAAGAAGGGGTCATTGCGCCCCCAGTTGGCGAGTAGCTTCGGTTGCCGGCTGCGCAGGAAATCCTGATAGAGGGGATAGCGCGCGATGTTCCGCTTGTAGTCGAGCTTGAGGTCGATCTGCAGATCGGCGTTGCCCGGCCGCGCCAGGATCGCCGCATCGAGCGTATAGGTCTCTGGTTCGATGCGCGACGGATCGGCCACGCCGTGGAAATAGGCCGCCTTCACACCGTCGAGTGACATGCGGGCGCGAATGGGTTCGCGCTTGTCGGCGCTGGGATTCGCCCAATAGGCCCGCAGCGGCGCCCAGGCTTGCTCGCCGAGGCCCTCGACATAGGCATTGCCATCCTGGCTGACGATGCCTGCGACCCGGTCCGGATAGGTGAGGGCAAGATCGAAGCCGACCGGCGCACCATAATCGAAGATATAGAGGATGTAGCGCGTGAGCGCCAAGGCGTCGACGAAGGCGGTGATGGTGCGGGACAGGGAATCAAAGTCGAAGCGATAGTTCCGTGCGGCAGGAACTTCGGTGAAGCCGAAAGAGGGCAGGTCGGGCGCGATCAGCCGGAAGCGATCGGCAAGCTGCGGCATGAGATGGCGGAAATAGAAGGAGGAATTCGCAAAGCCATGCAGCAGCAGGAGGACGGGCGCATCCTGCCGGCCGGCCTCGCGATAGAAGATGTCGACGCCGTCAGCCTGGATGCGCTTATGGCTGATCCCACCCGATTGCGTCGGTGTTGCACCCAAGGCCGGTGTTGTGGCGGGCATTGCCGCGGCAGCCAGTCCGAGAACACTGCCGGCAAGGATGCTGCGTCGGCTCGCGCCGATACTCCTTGGTCCGACAGTGTTCGCCCAAGGATCAGAAGCGGGAGGCAGGAGAGGGATAGAGTCAGGGCCGGTCATAACGCCTCCATTCTTCGCTACCTATTATCGCCAGATATCCCGCCACCCTAATGAGGTGCCGCTGTCCGGTGCTGTCGTCAAGATGCACCAACGTATCAAACTGTCGGATCATGCCAGTCGGCCTGTGAAACGTCTGACCGTCTGAAAACGAAAGAAGGGCGAAACGGAAGGTGGCAGATCGAGAACGTCAGGATGTGCCGTCAGGGCATGCGGCCTTCCCTGCCTTGGCATCGTGCCTTTGACGTCGGTGGCTCTGCTTGAAGTAGTCACGCCGAAGACAGGGATATGTGCCACGAAGAGACCATGTCCGGTAACGGGGAATATCGATTTTCAGCCCGTAGCAGATCACGGCGCCGGCACAGTTGGCTGGATTTGCCGCCATTTTGTCAGTCGCGGACCCGCGCGCGGTCCACTATTTCATTTTAGACAATACAGCCTGTCAAAACGCGCAACTTCAAACGGGCTACCGGAATGCCCATTAAACATTCTGGTCCATTGGATTGGATCAGGCGGCTCCCGCTTTTGGGGTCCACCGGCGGGAGATGCGTGAAGATGTGGATCGTGAAAGTCGCCCTGAGCCGGCCTTATACCTTTCTGGTCATGGCGGCTGTGCTGCTGATCATGGGGCCGTTGACGATTGTCAATACGCCCACCGACATTTTTCCCAATATCGGCATTGCTGTCATCAGCATGATCTGGAATTATGCGGGACTGCCGGCACGCGAGATGGCAAACCGCATCACCGCCAATTTTGAACGCGTGCTGCCGGTGGTGGTGAATGGCGTCGACCATGTCGATTCGACCAACCTCAACGGTGTGGCGGTCAGCAAGATTTTCTTCCACCCCGACGCCAATGTTCCGCTGGCGATGAGCCAGGCGGCGGCGGGCGCCAATTACTATATGCGTAACTTTCCGCCGGGAACGACGCCGCCCCTGCTCCTCACCTATAACGCCTCCAGCGTGCCGGTGGTCCAACTCGCCCTCTCCAGCAAGACCCTGACCGAGCAGGCGCTATACGATACTGCCAACATCTATGTCCGCAGCCAGCTCTCCAGCGTGGCCGGCGCGTCATTGCCGTATCCCTATGGCGGCAAGCAGCGCCAGGTGCAGGTCGATCTCAATCCCCAGGCACTGCAATCCTATGGCCTTTCCGCCCAGGACGTGCAGAACGCCATCATCAGCCAGAACCTCATCATTCCTTCGGGCACGGAAAAGATCGGCGAATACGAATATGTGGTCATGCTGAACGGCAGCGGCTCGACCATCGATGAACTCAACGACCTGCCGATCAAGGTGGTGAACGGCTCGACCATCTATGTCCATGACGTCGCCCATGTCCGTGACGGCGCGCCGCCCCAGACCAATGTCGTGCGGGTGAACGGCCAGCATGCCGTGCTGATGACGGTACAGAAGATCGGCAACGCATCGACCTTGCAGATCGTCCATGACATCAAGGACAAGCTGCCCACGGTCCGCGCCGGCGGGCCGGATGGCCTGGAAATCAAGGCGGTCGGCGATCAGTCGATATTCGTCAGTGCCGCCATTGCCGGCGTCATCCGTGAGGGCGTCATCGCGGCTGCCTTGACCGCGATCATGATCCTGCTCTTCCTCGGCTCCTGGCGCAGTACCCTGATCATCGCCGTGTCGATCCCGCTCTCGGTACTGGCCTCGATCATTGGCCTCTCGGCGCTGGGCCAGACCATCAATATCATGACATTGGGCGGATTGGCGCTCGCCGTCGGCATCCTGGTCGACGATGCAACGGTCGCCATCGAGAACATCAACACGCATCTCGAACATGGTGAGCGGGTGGAGACGGCGATCCTGAATGGCTCCGGCGAAATCGCCGTGCCGGCGCTGGTTGCCACTTTGTGCATCTGCATCGTCTTCATGCCGATGTTCTTCCTGGCCGGCGTGCCGAAATACCTCTTCGTGCCGATGGCCGAGGCGATCGTCTTCGCCATGCTGGCCTCCTACATCCTCTCACGCACCCTAGTGCCGACCTTGGCTAAGCTGCTTCTGAAGGAACATGTCGAGGTGGTGGGACGCAAAGGCGGCCTGTTCACGCCGCTGATCCGCCTGCAAACCGGTTTCGAGCACGGCCTCGGCATCCTGCGTGCTGCCTACGGCCAGGCGCTGGTGTCGATCGTCGCTGGCCGGAAGCTGTTCATTCCGGTCTTCCTCGGTATTGCGCTTGCATCCCTGGCCCTGGTTGCCACGCTTGGCGCGGATTTCTTCCCGGCGGTCGATAGCGGCCAGATCAAGCTGCATCTGCGCGCCCATGCCGGCACTCGCGTCGAGGAGACGACGCGCCTTGCCGACGAGGTGGAGGCGCATATCCGCCATACGGTCCCCTCGGGTGAGCTCGAGGGTATCGTCGACAATATCGGTCTGCCGGTATCGGGTGTGAACCTGTCCTATAGTTCATCGGCGCCGACCGGGCCGGCCGATGCCGATATCTATGTCACCTTGAAGCAGGGCCATAAGCCCACGGCAGATTATGTTCGCATCTTGCGGCAGAGCCTGCCGCAGAGTTTCCCTGGTGTCAGCTTTGCCTTCCTGCCGGCCGATATCGTCAGCCAGATCCTGAATTTCGGCGCGCCATCGCCGATCGATGTCCAGATCGTCGGCCGCAACATCGACGATAATGCAACAGTCGCCCGCCAACTGGTCGACAGGATGAAGCGCATCCCCGGCATCGCCGATGTCCGTATCCAGCAGGACCTCGACGCGCCAGCCCTCAATGTCGCCGTCGACCGCAGCCGTATCGGCGATCTCGGCCTGCAGCAGAAGGATATCGCCAACGACCTGCTGATCTCGCTTTCGGGCAGCTTCCAGACCCAGCCGACCTTCTGGCTGGATCCGAAGAGCGGAGTGTCTTATCCCATCGTCTCGCAGACGCCGCAGACCCAGCTGCAGTCGCTGGATGCCCTGCGCGATACGCCGATCACGGGTACCACCACCGGCGCAGCGGCTGCGCAACCGCAGATCCTGGGCGGCGTTAGCGAGATCAAGCGCGGCGTGGTTCCCGCCGTCGATACCCGCTACAACGCCCAGCCGGTGCTTGATATCTATGCCACCAATGGCGATCGCGATCTCGGTGGCGTTGCCAAGGACGTGCGTGCCGCCATCGCCGCGGTACAGAAAGCCGGCCTGCCCAAGGGCGTCTCGGTGACCCTGCGCGGCCAGGTGACGACGATGGATGCTTCGTATACTAGCCTGATCTATGGCCTCGCTTTCGCGATGTTGCTGGTCTATCTGCTGATCGTGGTCAATTTCCAGTCGCTGCTGGATCCGCTGATCATCATTTCGGCGCTGCCCGCGACCATGGCTGGGATTGCCTGGATGCTGTTCCTCACCCATACGACGCTCAGTGTCCCGGCGCTGACGGGTGCCATCATGAGTGTCGGTGTCGCCACTGCCAACAGCATCCTGGTCGTTGCCTTGGCGCGCGACCGGCTGCTGGCCGGCGACGATGCCATCGCAGCCGCCATCGCCGCCGGTATCGGCCGCTTCCGGCCGGTGCTGATGACAGCGCTCGCCATGATCATCGGCATGCTGCCGATGGCTTTGGGCCTCGGTGAAGGCGGCGAGCAGAATGCGCCGCTCGGCCGGGCGGTGATCGGCGGCCTGCTTTTCGCGACCGTCGCCACGCTCACTTTCGTTCCTGCCGTCTTCTCGCTGCTACATGGCTTGCGTGCGCACAAGACCGTTGGCGGCACGATGGCGCCACTCGCTCCTCAGGAATAGTGCTGCAGGGATAATGGAGTCCGTCATGTCTTCAGCTGATCATCATTCGACACCCAGTTCCGCGGCGGCCCCAGGATCCGCTCCTGCGCCGCGGCACCGATTACGGCGTTACCTGATTGGCACGGCGGCCGTCGCCTTGGTGGGCGGGCTCGTGACCTCCGGCTTGCTCAGCCGGCGCGATGCGCAGGCGGCGCTGGAGACCGCGGCCGACAGCGCCGCGGTGCCGACCGTCGTCGCGATCCACCCCAAGGCTGCCGCCGCTTTCGAGGAAGTGGTCCTGCCGGGCCAGGTGGTGGGCCTTTCCGAGACGCCGGTCTATGCACGTACCAACGGCTATATCCGCACCTGGAGTGCCGATATCGGCACCCATGTGAAGGCCGGCGACGTGCTGGCGGTGATCGATTCACCGGAAGTCGACCAGCAGCTCAACCAGGCCGAAGGGGATCTCGCCGAGGCGAAGGCGAATGCGACGGTGGCGCGCGCCAATGCCGACCGGGCGAATCGTCTGGTGCAGACGGAATGGGTCTCCAAGGAATTCTCGGAGAACCGCGACGCCACCGCCTCGGCGACCGCCGCGCAAGTCATTGCCAATGAGGCCAATGTCAAGCGGCTGCATGATTTGCAGAGCTTCGAAAAGGTGGTGGCGCCGTTCTCCGGCGTCGTCACCTCGCGCTCGACCGATGTCGGCGCGCTGATCAATGCCGGCAGCGGCCAGGGCGCCGAGCTCTTTCGCATCGCCGATACCAGCGTGCTGCGGACCTATGTCGACGTGCCCCAGACCTATGCTAGCCAGGTCGCGGTCGGCACCGCGGCTGGCCTCGAATTTCCTGATCGTCCGGGCAAGCTCTATCCCGTCAAGGTGACGCGTACCGCCTCGGCGATCGACCCGAAATCACGCACGCTGAAGGTCGAGCTCGATATCGACAACACCTCCGGCGAGCTGCTGCCCGGCAGCTTCACCGAGGTGCATTTCAAATTCACCCCGGCCGGCAATCCACTCTTGCTGCCGGCCAATGCTTTCCTGTTCCGCGCGGAAGGCGTGCAGGTGGCCGAGGTCGGTCCCGACGGCAAGGTCAGGCTGCAGGCGGTTACCCTGGGGCGTGACTTCGGCACCGAAGTCGAGGTCGTCACCGGCCTCAAGCCGGAGGACCAGGTTATCCTCAATCCCTCGGCTGCCATCGCCGCCGGCGACCCGGTCAAGCGCGCGCCGGCGCAGGCGCCGAAGCCCGGTGCCTGATAAATCATGCCTGATAAACCATGCCGCATGAATGCTGGCATGCAGCTCAGCTGGATTCGCCGAATCATCTGGGATGATGGTATACATCGGGAAATATCCTGAAGGTGAATACCGTGGCTGGCGAGGCGGATCGGTTCGGCGATCTGAGAATCCGGGAGACGCCGAAGACATTGCGGGCGTTGGCGCTGGATCGCGTCCGCTCGGCCATCCTGGAACTGCGTTTCCAGCCGGGTGAGCGTCTGACCGAGCGCGATCTCTGCGCGCAATTGGGGGTCAGCCGGTCGGTGGTGCGCGAAGTCATTCGCCATCTCGAAACGGAAGGCCTGATCCAGAATGTGCCCTTCCATGGGCCCGTTGTCGCCAGCCTCGATCCTGCCCAAGTGGAACAGGTTTACGAAATCCGCTCGCAGCTGGAATCCACGGCGGCGGCGGCCTGCGCGCAGCTTGCGACAGCGGCCGACAAGGCGGCCTTGGGCGAGGCGCTGCAGCTGATCGACGACGCCTATGCCGCGGAAGATTTCCGGGCGGTGCTCGCGGCGACCAACCGGTTCTATGAGATCATGTTCGAAAGCGGCAGGAAAACCGTGGCCTGGGAGATGGTGCAGCGGCTGAATGGCCGCATCAGCCGGTTGCGGGCGATGACGGTCTCCTCGCCCAATCGCCGCCGGGCCGGCATGGCACAGATGCGCAAGATCCTGGCTGCCATCAATAAGGGCGATGCAGCTGCCGCCGAGAAGGCCTGCCAAGAGCATATCGCCAATGCGGCGGCACTCGCCCTTGAGCTGCTGCGGCAGCAGCTACCCGGCAAGGCGTCATAGGCTCTCGGGCAGGCCTCCTTTCGCCTTTCGCGGCGGTGATATCAGCCCGGTATCACGCCGAAGCACGCCGCTCATCGGCGAAGATCATCACGTCACTGCTGGAAAAATGCAGCTTCAGGGTTTCGCCGCGGGCCGGCTGGGCAATGCGCTGGGTCGACCGTATCGTCAGATCCTGCCGCCAGGCGGTGACGACGTCGTGTTGCAGGATGTCGCCAAGGTAAGTCGTATCGTGCAAAGTGACGTCGATCGACTGGTCGCAGCCTTGTTCCACCGGGTTTGACGTTGCGGACAGGATGAGGCGTTCCGGCCGGATCATCAGCTTGACCCGGCTGTCAGCTGGCAGTGCAGCCGGGCTGTTGCCGTGTATCGTCGTGCCATCGGCCAGGCGGACGGCGACTTGATCCGCATGTTTCGCCACGACGGTCCCCTGCAGGAAGTTGGAATTGCCGATAAAGCCGGCGACGAAAGCATCGGCCGGCCGCTCATAGAGGTCGGCGCCATTGCCGATCTGAACGATCTTGCCATGGCTGAAGACGGCGATGCGGTCGGACATCCGCAAGGCCTCTTCCTGGTCATGGGTGACATAGAGAATGGTGACGCCAAGTTCGCGGTGGATGCGGCGGATCTCAAGCTGGATATCCTCACGCAGACGCTTGTCGAGCGCTGCCAACGGTTCGTCCATCAGCAGGATACGCGGCTTGTAGACGAGGGCACGTGCCAGAGCGACACGCTGCTGCTGGCCGCCGGACAATTCGCTCGGCCGCCGCTTGGCATAGGCGCCGAGTTGCACCAGTTCCAGCATGTCCTTGACCGCCTTGTCGATTTCCGCCTTGGGCCGGCGGCGCACCAGCAGCGGAAAGCCGACATTCTGCGCCACGGTCATATTGGGAAATAGTGTATAGCGCTGGAACACCATGCCAATATTGCGCTCATTGGGCGGCACTGAGAGAACGGAGCGGCCATCGATCTCCACCTCGCCGGAGCTCGGATCGTCAAAGCCGGCGACGATGAACAAGGTCGTCGTCTTGCCGGAACCCGAGGAACCGAGAAAGGTCAGGAACTCGCCTTCGCCGACCTGCAGGGACACATCATCGACAGCGGTGACGGCGGCGAACCGCTTGACCAGGTTGCGGATGTTGACGAGTGGCATGGTCCGTTCCGTCATCTCGCGAATCTCCGGCGCAGAAAGGCCGCGATCAGCATCACGGCGATTGTGAGAAAGATGAGCAATGTCGATACCGAGGCGATCACCGGCGACAGGTCCTGGCGCAAGGTGGTCCACATCTTTACCGGCAGCGTCTGCAAATCGGGGCTGGCCATGAAAATGCCGAGCACGACCTCGTCCCAGGAGGCGAGGAAGGAGAAGAGTGCCGCGGAAATGATGCCGAGGCGGATCGCCGGCAAGGTCACCCGCAGGATCGCCTCCATTTTCGTGGCACCGCAGACGATCGCCGCCTTTTCCGTCGACTGGTCGAAAGCTTCCAGGGAATTGACGATGCAGATGACGGAGAAGGGCAGGGCGATGATCAGATGGGCGGCGACGAAGGCGATGAAGGTGCCGTTGAGGCCGAATTTCAGCACGAAGGCATAAAGTGCGATCGCCAGGATGATGACGGGGACGATCATCGGGCTGATGAAGAAGGCATGCAGCGCGGTGCGGCCGGGAAAACGCCCGCGCACCAAAGCGAAAGCGGCGGGCAGGCCGATCAGTACCGACAGCACCATGACGCAGCAGCCGACCTTCAGGCTGGTCCAGATGGAAGCGAGCCAGCGCGGATCGTCTAGGATCGCCTGGTACCATTTCAGGGTCCAGCCGGGCGGCGGGAATTGCAGCCATTGCGACGAGCCGAAGGATAGCAAGGCGATGAACACGACCGGCAGCAGCAGAAAGAGTGCCGTCAAGATGCTGATCGCGTAGAGCACATAGCGGCCCGGACCCATGCGGTCGAGATTGAGCAGCATGGCGTTACCTCAGCCGGCCGAGCCCGACGGCCCGGATATAGATGGCATAGAAGACCAGGGTGACGGCAAGCAGGATGAAGGCGGCAGCACTGCCGAGGCCCCAGTTCAGCAGGGATTGCACCTGCTGGGCGATCATTTCCGCCAGCATCATATTGGAGGTGCCGCCGAGCAGAGCCGGGGTGACGTAATAGCCAAGTGCCATGACGAAGACCATCATGCAGCCCGCGCCGATGCCCGGCAGCGACATCGGCAGCATGACATGCCAGAAAATCTGGCGCGGGCGGGCGCCGGTGATCGCCGCGGCCTGCATGATCGCGGGATCGATGGCGGCGATCGTCGCATGCAGGGGCAGGATGATATAGGGCAGCATGATATAGGTCATGCCGATTGTGACGCCGGCGAGATTGTTGATCAGCGAGAGCGGCGTATCGATCACGCCGAGATGCATGAGCAGGCGATTGATGACGCCGGTCCGCTGCAACAGCACCATCCAGCCATAGGTGCGCGCCAACAGGTTGGTCCACATCGACAGCAGGATGATGGCGAAGAGGAACTGCGATATGCGGGAGGGCAGGATCGCGAGCAGCCAGGCGACCGGATAGCCGATCAGCAGCGAGACGATGGTCACCAGACCGGCGACGCTGAAAGTATTGAGGAGGACGCGGCCATAGGTGGCATCGGCCAGCAGCTTGGCGTAATTGCCGAGGCCGAGTTCGGGCGTGGTGAAACTTAGCAGCAACAGGCTGGAGAGGGGGACGACCATGAACAGGAACAGGAAGACCAGCGCCGGCAAGGCCGGCCGCAATCCGCCGAAGGTGAGGCGCGGAAGCCGGGAAGCGCGATAAGGTGCCGTGCTGATTGCCGTAAACATGGTGTCCATAAGCCAACCGAAGGAACGACTGCGGCAGGATAGGACGTGCCTATCCTGCCGCAAACAGGGTTTAACGATCAGGCGGCCTGCCAGGCGTACCAGCGCTCGCCAATGGCGTCGCGGTTCTTTGCCCAATAGCGCATATCCAGGGTGATCTGGCTATCGGCATGCTCGGAAGGCAGTGTCGAGGTCATCTTCTTGTCGATCATGGGCAGCGAGGCCTTATTGATCGGCGCATAGGCAGTGGCATTCGCCATGGCGGCCTGTCCTTCCGGGCTGGTTGCCAGGGCCAGGAACTTCATCGCCGCCTCCTTGTTCTTCGTCCCCTTCGGCACGACCAGGATATCGGCGAGCGCCATGTTCTGGTTCCAGGAAATCCCGGTATTGGCGCCGGATTGCGCCAGCGCATACATCCGGCCGTTCCAGAACTTGCCGAGCGCAACCTCGCCCGAGGCCAACTGCTGCTGTGATTCAGCACCGCTGGCCCACCAGAGGATGTCCTTCTTGATCGATGTCAGCTTGGCGAAGGCGCGGTCGAGGTCAAGCGGGTAGAGCTTGTCCGCCGGCACACCGTCGGCCAGCAGGGCCATTTCCAGGACGCCGGGGCTCGACCATTTCCAGAACGAACGCTTGCCGGGGAATTTCGTGGTGTCGAAGATATCGGCCCAGCTCTCCGGCGTCTTCGATCCGACCGCATCCTTGTTGTAACCAAGGACGAAGGAATAGTAGAAGCTGCCGACGCCGTATTCGAAGGAGAAGCGCGGATCGAGAGTATCCTTCTTGACGATGGAGTAGTCGATCGGTTCCAGCAGGCCGGCCTCCGCCGCATGGAAGGCATAGTCTCCCTCCACATCGACGACGTCCCAGACGGTATTGCCGGCATCCACCATGGCCTTCAGCTTGCCGTAATCGGTCGGGCCGTCCTGCAACACACCCATGCCGCTTTGCTTGGCGAAAGGATCACCCCAGGATGTCTTCTGCCCATCCTGGGTGGTGCCACCCCAGCTGACGAAAGTCAGATTGCTGGCAGCGAGGAGACGCGAGGTCGGCAGGGCGCCAAGAGCCAGAGCACCGGCACCGATGCCGGCGGATTGCAACAAGTGTCGACGTGTAATCATTTTGCTAGTCCTCCCAGTTGTCTTTGATCGATTGGTCATGTGGTAATCGATGGTCCCTCTGTCCGGTCTCCCCTGGCCGGACCTTTGCCGCGGACTTTCCATCCGTCGGCCTTTGTTCTGCAGCCTTGTCGGTACCTCCTGGTCAGCCGAGTGGTGAGAAGGCCGCGGGTTTCAGAATTTTGTTCTCGCCGCATTCAATCAGGACCTGGATCTTCGGCAGGAAGGCCTGCCAGGCCGGGTCGGCCGCCAGAGCGGCGCGGCGCTGCGCCCGGTCAGCCAGGTCGGCGAAGGCCCAGATATGCAGGATCTCGTTCAACGGTCCGATCTCCGAGGTGAAATAGCCGATGAGTTCGCCGAGATGCCGGCGCTGAATGGCAATGCCTTCGCTCTCCACCAGCCGGAGATATTCCGGGACGGTTCCGTTGCGCAGGCGATAGGTCCGGTGCTCGTAGATCATTCGTCTGGTTCCGTTCAGCGCATGATGAAGGGATCGCCCATCGGCTCGGTGCTGGTGTTGAGCCAGACCGTCTTGACGCGGGTGTAATCGAGCAGGCTTTCCATGCCGGCTTCGCGCCCCGAGCCGCTGGATTTGTAGCCGCCGAAGGGAGCCATCGGCGACACGGCGCGATAGGTGTTGATCCAGACGATGCCGGCGCGCAGCTGGCGCATCACCCGCAGGCTGCGCGCGGCGTCGCGGCTGAAGATGCCGGCGGCGAGCCCGAATTCGGTTTCATTGGCGAGCGCTACCGCCTCGGCTTCGGTCTTGAAGCGGAGTGCGCTGAGGACCGGCCCGAACAGTTCTTCGCGAACACTGGCGATACTTTGATCCGGGCAGGCGAGGATCGTTGGCTCGTAGTACCAGCCGTCGGTTTGGCCGGCAGGACGGCGGCCGCCATGAACGAGACGCGCGCCGTTCTCCAGCGATCTCTGCACGGCGGATTCGACATGGGTGAGCTGCCCGCGTGTGGCCAGCGGGCCCATCTCGGTTTCGGCCGCAAGCGGATCGCCGATGCGGATATCGCGAGCCCGCGCCGCGACCTTTTCCAGGACCTGGTCGAAGACCTCTTCCTGAATGAAGACGCGGGTGCCGGCGACACAGCTCTGACCGCTGCCACCGAAATTGCCGGCGACGATGCCATTGGCGGCGCTGTCGAGATCGGCATCGGCGAAGACCAGGATCGGCGACTTGCCGCCCAGTTCCAGGCTGACCGCGGCGAAGTTCTCGGCGCTGTTGCGGATGACATGGCGGGCCGTCGCGGGGCCGCCGGTAAAGGCGATGCGGGCGACCAAGGGATGGATCGTCAATGCCTTGCCACAAGGATCGCCAAGACCGGTCACGATATTGACGACACCGGCCGGGAACCCCGCCTCGTCGCAGAGCTTGACCAGTTCCAACAGCGGCGCCGGCGCATGTTCCGAGGCCTTGAGCACGACGGCATTGCCGGTCGCGAGGGCCGGGCCGATCTTCACTGCCGCCAGCATCAATTGCGAGTTCCAGGGCACGACAGCCGCCACCACCCCGATCGGCTCGCGCACCGTCATGACGAACATGTCGGGCTTGTCGATTGGCAAAGTGGAGCCTTCCAGCTTGTCGGCGGCACCGGCGAAATAGCGAAAGTATTCGGCGACATAGCGGATCTGTGCCCGCGTCTCGCGCATGAGCTTGCCGGTGTCGCGGGTCTCGATCTCCGCCAAGTGGTCCGCCCGCTCGCCGACGAGATCGGCCAGCCGGTAGAGGAGTTTGCCGCGCTGTGTCGCCGTCATCCGCGACCAGGAATCCCGGGTCATGGCGCGATGGGCAGCCACGACAGCGCGATCGACATCCGCCGCGCTGGCATTGGGGAAGCGGCACCAGGCCTGGCCGGTCGCCGGATTGACGCTTTCCAAAGTAGAGCCATCGGCGGCATCGCACCAATGGCCATCGATATACATCTGATAGGTCTGGATCATGATGCGGCCTTCGCGACTTGCTGGTCGGGGAGCGAGAGGAAGCGATCGATCGAGCCGGCGAGATGTGCGGGCACTTCGAGCGGCGTCAGATGGCGCTGCCCATCGATGATCTCGAGGCGGGCCACCGGCAGGCTGATCGCCAGCGCATGCGCCATCAGCGCGGTCGAGCGCTGGTCGTCGGAACCGGTGATGACAAGGCTCGGCTGATGGATGGCCGCAACCCGTTCGGCCAGTTCCGCATCGGCGCTGCCGAAAACCGCATAAGCGGCGGCATAGGCCTCGAGATCATTGGTCATCATGTGCCGGCGCACGGCTTCGACGCTCTCAGGATGACCAGCCCGGAAGGCCGGCGTGAACCAGCGGTCGATCGCGGCGTCGACACTGGCGGCATAGCCGCCGTTGCGCACCTCGTTCACCCGGGCGTCAATCGCCTGGCGCTCTGCCGGTGTCCGGTTGAAAACGGTATTGACCAGCACCAGGCGCCGGACGCGATCCGGCGCATGCAGGGCATAGGCCTGGGCCACCAGGCCGCCCATGGAAAAGCCGACGAGATCGAAGGCGGGCAAATCGAGATCGCTGGCCAGCTGCGCGAGCTGCCGGGTGAAATCCGCGAGGCGATAGGGACCGGCCGGTTTCTCGCTTTGGCCATGCCCCTGCATGTCATAGCGGATGACGCGGCGGGATCGGCGCAGCAAGGCTGCCAGGGCATCCCACATGGTCAGGTCCATGCCAACGCCGTGGATGAGCACGACCGGAGGGCCGTCTCCCTCGATCAGATAGCGGCTGCCTCCGATGATGCGCGGCTGCGGCATCTCGATCTGGCCGGTGGTTCCGCTCATGCCAGTGCGGCCTTTTCCGCTTGGATCTCTTTCATGTCGATATAGCGGTCACCGATGCGCGGATGCAGGCGCCCGCCGGTCGCGGCACCCAGCGCGACCACGATCTCGTCGGGGGCCGGGGCGTCATTGACGGTGAATTCGATCGTCAGGTAATGCGAGCGCATGCCTTCGTCGTTCTTATGCATCATCGGCACGGCGATGGCGCAGCCGGGACCGCCGCGCTTGTTGGTGAAGCTGAGATAGCTCTTGCCGCCAACGGCCTCGCGGAACAGGTTGCCGAAACGCAGCGTATGGATGAGGGCCGAGGCATGCTCGATCTCGCCGCCGGTACCGACCACCGCTGCCTTGCCATAAGCCTCGACACCGTCCTTGCCGCCGCAGCTTTCCAGGATGATCGGCACCAGATGCGCACCCAGCTGCGGCGCGATGGCGAGGATCTCAGGACGCAGATTGTCGACGAAGGACCGCCCGGCCCAGGGATTTCGCAGGATCGCGGCCGCAGCCACCATGCGTACCGGCTTCGCACCGGCCTTGCCGCCTTCGATGAAGATGTTTTCGCTGTAGGTGACGATCTTGCGAAGTTCGAGGGCCATCATCTTTTCTTTCACATCAATGCATTAAGCGGTGATTGGGTGATCTATTCATAAGATAGTATGATGGTATACCATCATACATATGGTCTAATATCCAGGGCTTTGTGGCTGCACCCATCGCGCCGGGTGCAGCCGTTCCTGTTCCGTCAGGGCGATTGCGCCGGAGTCGATGTCGTTCTGGCGCTGCAGCATCCGCAGCGCCGCATCGCGGGCCTGGCGGACATGCTGCTTGCAGGCAGTTTCGGCGGCATCGGCATCGTGCCGGCTGATCGCCTCGACGATCAGTGTCATTTCGCCAAAGCTGCCGGGCGCACGCCCCGGATGCGACATCGAGGTGCCGCGCAGAAACACCACGCGGGCCTGCAGCGAGCGGATCATGTCGCGGATGAGGTCGTTGCCGCAGCCTTCCAGCATCACGTCATAGAAAGCAGTCGCCTCGGCAACGATGTGGCGCGTCTCGCCGCTGGCGAAGGCGTCCTTCAATTTACCGAGCGCTTCCTGCAACCGGGTGATCTGCTTGTCGGTGGCGCGTTCCGCGAACAGGCGCCCGGCGAGCCCCTCCAGGGCCTCGCGCACCTCATAGATCTGCTGCGCCTCTGCGGCCGTTACCTTGGCGACGCTTGGCCCCTTATTGGGAATGTTCTGCACCAGACCTTCCGATTCCAGATGGCGCAAAGCTTCCCGCACGCTGGTCCGGCTGACGCCGGTCAGTTCGCATAATTCCCGTTCGATCAACCTGTCGCCGGGCTTGAAATGCGCATCGAGAATGGCACGGCGCAGGACCTCCAGCACCTGCTGGCGCAATGTCGTCGAGCGCTTGCTGATGCGCAGCGATCCTGGCGTTTTCATCTCACGGGCGTCGATCATTCGGTACTCGGTCTGGCGAAACTGCGGTATCAGCCGGCGATTTCATCCGGCAGCGTCATTCAGCGACTTTCTTGGCCTTGTCTTCCGCGAAAGCCGGCATGACTTCATCGACGAAGAGCTTCAGCGACTTCTGCTGCAGATCCATCGGCAGGCCGTAGGAGGCGTAATAGATGAAATTGTCGACGCCCAAGCCTTCGTAGCGCTTCAGCTTGGTGATGATTTCCTCCGGCGTGCCGAACATCAGGTTGGTGCGCAGCATGGTGGAATCGTATTCGGCGCGATGCTCGAGTGCCGCAAGGTCGATCTCCTCGGGGAAGCCGTTATCGACCGCGCCCAATTCACGGAACAGGTTCTCGAACTGGCCGGCGACCCGCTTGAGCGAGTTGACATAGGGCTGCCACTCATTGTCGCGGGCATAGACCGCCGTGTGGCGCATGGTCGAGAAGATCGGCCGCTTGGTCCCGGCCGGCGCCTTCGCCAGCGAGTCCTCAAGACGCTGCTTGTAGGATTCTACTTCGGCGAAATCCCGTGTCAGGGCCCAGGTCATGACATTGCAGCCGCTGGCGACCGCCCAATCGAACGAGACCGGGTTGCGCACGGCCGCCCAGAGCGGCGGATGCGGGGTCTGGATCGGCTTCGGGCAGGCGGTTGCCTTGGGGAAGGACCAGTATTTGCCCTGATGCTCGACATCGCCCTGCCACAGCTGCTTCAGCAGCGGCAGCATTTCCAGCATATAGGGCACGCCGTCCTGCGCCTTGAGGCCGCCGGCCATGCGATTGAATTCGCGTTGATAGGCGCCGCAGCCGATGCCGAATTCCAGTCGACCATTGGTCAGGAGATCAAGCATGGCGGCTTCGCCGGCGACGCGGATCGGATGCCAATAGGGCGCCACCACCACGGCGGTGCCGAGGCGGATCGAATTGGTATGCGCCCCCCACCAGCCGAGCAGCTGGAACGGATTGGGCGCGATGGTCATCTCGATCGCGTGATGTTCCGCCGCCCAGGCGATGTTGAAGCCGCCCAGTTCCGCCATCTGCACCATTTCCAGCGTATGACGCGCGACATCCTTCATGTCGATATCGGGGCTCATGCGTTCCATGTTGATGGCGAGGCTGAATTTCATAGCGGCTTTCCTTTTGCTTGAACGAGGGGCTCGATAACGAGAAACGCGGTGACGAGAAGCGCGGGCGCGGTCAGGTCAACCGACGGCGCCCGATTGCAGCGGCGCGGTGGGTAGTTGAAAGGCGGGATCGGCGACGGCGGCATAATTGCCGCGGCAGAAGAGCAGGGGTGCCGCTTCATTGCGGGCGAAATCGACCACCTGCCCGATCAGGATGACATGGTCACCGGCATCGACGCGTTGATGCATGCCGCAATCGAGATGGGCCAGCGTTTCCGCGAGGATCGGGGCGCCGGTCGATCCGGCACGCCAGTCGACACCCTGGAACTTGTCGATGCCCGGCGTCGCGAAACGCTGCGACAGGTCGCGCTGCTGTTCTTCCAGGATATTGACGACAAAGCCGGCGGCCTTTTCCAGCACCGCCATGATCGGCGCCGACTTGGCGACACAGACCAGGATCAAGGCGGGGTCCAGCGACACCGAGGTGAAGGAATTGGCCGTCATGCCCCGCGGCCGGCCGTCGCCGTCCAAGGTCGTCACCACGGTGACCCCGGTGGCAAAGCAGCCAAGGGTCCGACGCAATTCCCGGGTATCGAGGGTCATCGCTGCTGCCGACATGTGGGCCTTCCATCTGACGGGTTTGATCAGACAAGGATGGCGGCACGGGCAAGGGCTTTCTTCCTATTAATCCTAGGAAGATGCGACATATTTATACTATGAATCGTCGTATTACGGTTCGGCCGGCTGGCTGCCCGGGCCGAAGGTGCTGCGGACCCGCAGGGCGACGATCAGGGAAGTCCGGGTGTCCGGGTCCTCCAGATCGAGGCCGAACAGATCGGCCAGGCGCTGCAGGCGATAGCGCAGGGTCGTTACGTGGATTCCGAGGGCATCGGCGGTCGCCTGATAGCGTCCGCTATTGCTGAGGAACCGGTCCAGGGTGGAGAGCAGGTTGCCATCATGCTGGCGGTCATAGCTTTCGACAGCGCCCAGCGTCTCTTCGACGAAGCCGCGCAGCGCCTGGGCATCGGCAACGGCGATCAGCCGCGCCAGCGGTCCGAAATCGCCGCTATCGACGATGCCGTGCCGGCCGACGCGCAGCGCCAGCTGCAGCAGGCGATCGCATTCCCGGCGGGCGTCGCGGTAATCCTCCAGCCGCTGGCACTGCGCGCTGATACAGGCGGTCGCCTTCGCCTGCGACAGCCACTCGACTTCTTCGATCATCTGGGTAAGGAGCTGCTGCGTCTTCTGCATCCGGCGTTCCGGAAGGAAGATCACGTAATGGCGGCCGCCCGATGCGCCGGCTGCGGGATCCTCGGCGAATGCTGTGGCACCGGGCAGGCGCTGCCGGGCGATACGGGCCAATGCCTGCTCGATATCATCGCTGCTCGCACGCATGCCTTTGGCGACGCTCTCCTGCGGCAAGGCGATCACCGCCAGCCGTGCCGGCTCGTCGAGTGGCAGTTGCAGGTGATGGGCCCGGGCGAGGGTGGCGCTTTCGTCGCGCCAGTCGCCGCTGAACAGCCGCGAAAAGAATTCGCCATGGGTCTCCGCCTGCACGTCGAAGCGGATCTGGTGGCGGAGCAGCAGCATGGAGAAAGCTGCCCGCAATTGCTGCGCCGTCAAAGCCTCGAACGGATCGAGCGGCCGTCCGTCGGTCAGCACGACCATGCCGCCCAGGACCTGGCCGGCGGCGATGCAGGGTTCGATGATGGCTTCGATCATCTGCGCCGGGTCGGCTGGTGCGAGGGCGATGCGCCGCACGGTTTCGAATTGACCGATATCGGCGTCACGCACCGCCCGGGCCAAGAACCGGTAGGTATCCGTCGACGGCCGCTCCAGCCGCATGGCAGGGGACTTCCCGCTCGGCGCCGGTGCAGCGCCGGGTTGATCGGTCGCCGGTCGGTCAGCAGCAGGCCGCCCATGCGCGGTGACCAGCTGGTTGGTGGTGAGATCGACCAGCAGCAGGGTGCGCTCGAGATATCGCTCGCACAGCTCGATGAAGGACCTTGCATCCTCGGATGAGAGCACGTGTTCCATCGCATGCTGGTGAATGTCCAGCGCCTGGCGCAGCCAGTCATTCTGCTGCGCTTCGAGCGACAGGCGATGGGCCTTTTCGACCGCCAGCGATCCCAGCAGCGCCACCGTTTCCAGGAAGGCGATTTCCTCGGCATCGACCTTGCGCACGGCATGGGCATGAACGGAGAGGACCATGTTGCGGCCCTGTTCGTCCTTGGTGCTGAAGGGCAGGAGGACGACGGTGCGGTAGTCGCGCTCGACCGCTTCCTGGTGATAGCCGGCGGAACGCGGCAGTTTCTGGGCGTCGTCGATCAGCAGGGCCTGGCGTGTCTCCAGCACCGCTTTGACCGGGCTGGTTTCCAGCAGCCAGCGATCGATGGAGATCTTGTCGCGGCCGGAGAAGAGCGGGTCATATCGAGCAACCAGGACGGAATAGCCGCTGGCTTCATCGACGGCCATGATGGCGCTGCTGGACCAAGCCGATCGCTGGCACACGGCCGTCACGATCAGCTGCAGCACTTCGGGCAAGGCACTGCCGGCATTCACCAGGCTGGCAATATGGCCCAGGCTCTTGACGCGCTCGGTCAGCTTCACCGTCATGCTCGGTCCGATGACAAATCTCTCTGCCGGTGAGGAGAGTACATATCCGGTCGAGGAGCAAGAGGGCTTCGGCGCGGAACCGGATGCCGGCCATAATTCCTGCAATACCGTGCCAACGCCGGCAGCATTGCGGTTCCGACGCAAATCAACCGGCTGAAATGGCGGCATAAATTGATGGTGCGGCGATACTAGGCTTCGTCGCCAGCCTGGGGTATGAAGAAGCAAAACAGCGCAAGGCGCAGCGGGGATAACGAATCATGATCAACAAGCAGGTCGCGACGATCGCGGCGGCGCTGGAAGGCATCCAGGACGGGGCCACCGTGCTGGTCGGAGGCTTCGGCAGCGTCGGGCAGCCCAATGCCCTGATTGAAGGACTGATCGAACAGGGTGCACGCGATCTGACGGTGGTCGCCAATAATGCCGGCACCGGTCATGTCGGGCTTGCCAAGTTGCTGGCGGCCGGCAGGGTGCGGCGCATCATCTGCAGCTTCCCGCGCAGCAGCGGCTCGGTTGTGTTCGAGGAGCTTTTCACCGCCGGCAAGCTGGAACTGGAAATCGTACCGCAGGGTACGCTCGCGGAACGGCTGCGGGCGGCGGGTGCCGGCATTCCCGCCTTCTACACGCCGACCGCTGCCGGCACCAAGCTCGCCGAAGGCAAGGAAACCCGCGAGATCGACGGCCGGCTCTATGTGCTGGAGAAGGCGCTGCCGGGCGACCTCGCCATCATCGAGGCGCGCCAGGCCGATCGCTGGGGCAATCTGACCTACCGCGCCAGCGGACGCAATTTCAATCCGGTCATGGCCATGGCCGGCAAGCGGACGGTGGTCCAGGTGCAGGAAATTGTCGCACTCGGCGCGCTCGATCCGGAAATCATCGTCACCCCGGGCATCTTCGTCGATCGCATCGTGCAGATCGATGCGGCCCAGCCCGGTCAGTAAGCGGCGTCAGGAGAGAGAAGCGATGGCAAGCACCGACAGCAATCCGCGCCCGCTGAGCCGCATGGAAATGGCCGCCCGTGTCGCGCGCGACATTCCCGAAGGCTGGTATGTCAATCTCGGCATCGGCGTCCCGACCCTGATCGCCGATGCCATTCCCGCCGAGCGCGAGGTCATCCTGCATTCGGAGAACGGCGTCCTCGGCATGGGACCGGCGCCGGCGGCCGGGCAGGAGGATCCCTGGCTGATCAATGCCGGCAAGCAGCTGGTGACGCTGCGGCCGGGCGGCAGCTTCTTTCATCACGCCGATAGTTTCGCCATGATCCGCGGCGGCCATATCGATCTTTGTGTGCTGGGTGCCTTCGAAGTCGCGCGCAATGGCGACATCGCCAATTGGGCAACATCGGCGGCAGATGCCGCGCCGGCAGTGGGCGGCGCCATGGACCTCGCCGCCGGTGCCAAGCGTATCTGGGTGGTGATGGAGCATCTGACCAAAGACGGCAAGTCGCGCCTGGTGGAAAACTGCTCCTATCCGCTGACCGCTTTGGGCGTGGTGGAGCGGGTCTATACCAATCTCGCCGTGCTCGATGTGACGGAGGCTGGCTTCGTGGTTCGGGAGATCATTCCCGGCATGAGCTTCGCCGAATTGCAGGAAAAGACCGCGGCACCTCTCACCGCCGGAATGTGATTGCTGAAACATGACTGCGGGCATGCAAGTGCCCGCATCGGACAGGAACGCCAAGATGGAAGCCTTTATCTGCGACTTCACCCGCACGCCGATCGGCCGTTATGGTGGCACGTTGAAATCAGTGCGGGCCGATGACCTGGCGGCGCATCCGTTGCGGGTTCTGCGCGAGCGAAATCCGAAGGTCGATTGGGACACGGTCGACGACTGCTATTTCGGCTGTGCCAATCAGGCCGGCGAGGATAATCGCAATGTCGCCCGCATGGCGTTGTTGCTGGCGGGTTATCCAGCCGCCACGCCGGGTTCCACTGTCAACCGGCTCTGCGGCTCGGGCCTCGATGCTATCAGCGCGGCGGCACGGTTGATCAAGACAGGCGAGGGCGATCTCGTTCTCGCCGGCGGTGTCGAAAGCATGACGCGGGCACCCTTCGTCATGGGCAAGAGCGAGACGGCCTTCGGACGTCAGGCAGAGTTGCAGGACACCACCATGGGTTGGCGTTTCGTCAATCCAGCGCTACGCGCAGCTTATGGTGTCGATACCATGCCGGAGACGGCGGAGAATGTGGCGACGTCTTTCAGTGTCTCGCGGGCCGACCAGGATGCCTTCGCCTTGCGCAGCCAGCAGCGCACCAAGGCTGCCCAGGATGCCGGCTATTTCGCCGAGGAGATTTCGCCGATCACACTTGCCGGGCCGAAGGGCGAGGTCACTGTGGCGGTCGACGAGCATCCGCGTGGTGATACGACCTTGGCCGGCTTGCAGAAGCTGAAGGCATTGTTCGGCGAAACCGGTACCGTCACCGCCGGCAATGCCTCGGGCATCAATGATGGTGCCGCCGCGCTCATCCTTGCTTCCGCGGCGGCGGCGCAGAAATACGGGCTGACACCACGCGCCCGTATCGTCGCCACGGCGACCGCCGGTGTCGAGCCGCGCATCATGGGCATGGGGCCGGTGCCCGCGGTCAGGAAATTGCTGGCGAAGACGGGCATGTCGATCGGCCAGATCGACCTCATCGAGCTCAACGAGGCTTTCGCCAGCCAGGCACTGGCGGTCCTCCGCCAACTCGGTTTGCCGGATGATGCGGAACACGTCAATCCACAAGGTGGTGCCATCGCCCTCGGCCATCCTCTTGGCATGTCCGGTGCGCGCCTCGCGCTCACCGCTATCCGCGGGCTTGAGCGGCGCGGTGGACGCTTCGCCATCGCCACCATGTGCATCGGCGTCGGGCAGGGCATCGCTGCGTTGATCGAGCGCTGCTGACCGGTCAGGCTTTCGTCATTTCTAGTCTCCGCGATCGATATAGCAAAAGGCCTCGCTTGAAAGAGCGAGGCCTTTTGCTTCGACGCCTCGGTCTTGTCTCAGCGAATCACCAGCCCGTCGACAAAGACATCCACGAGGCGCAGCGCGTTCGGCTGCCAATCGGTCGTTCCCTGGGAATAGAAGATGCCAAAAAGGGTGCGCAGCAGATCTTCCGGCGGGACGTCGGCGCGAATCCTATCCGCCTCGGCCGCGCGCTCGAGAAGCAGGCCGATCGCCTTGGTTAGCCGTTCGAAGGAATAGGCCTTCAGTTCCGAGGAACCATGCGCAACGAGCTGCAGTCCTTCGATCATGCCTTTCTTGGCGGCTACCAGCCGGACATTGGCATGCAGCCATTTCCGCAAGGCGTCGACTGGGTCGCCGTTGCCGGCAAGCTGCTCGGCGAGTTCGGCGAGATGGTCCACCTCATGGCGGTAGACGGCCTCGAACAGGGCCTCCCGGGTGGGAAAATGCCGGTACAGCGTGCCGATGCCGACGCCGGCCTGCCGCGCGACCGCTTCCAGGCTCGCCTGCGGGCCGCCGGTGCTGAAGATCAGCGTTGCTGCTTCAAGCAGAAGCTCCCGGTTACGAACCGAATCGGCGCGCGGTTTGCGGCTTACATTTCCATCCTCTCGTCCCATTTTTTTTAGACCGGACTCTTTCCCTCTTGATAAACGGAGGCATCCTCCGTATAAATACAATGCTTGTTAGCAAACTACAATAAAGCACGCCTCCCAGTTAAGGGCCGATGGGACGTTCGCGTCACATCGCTTGTCCTGGCTGCATCTCCGCCATTACGGCGGCTGCGATCCCTACATCCAAAGAACTGAATGGAGTACTACATGTCACTCTCCATCAGCCTCGCCATCAACGGCCAGCGTCGCACGGTTGCGATTGATGATCCGCGCGTGACGCTGCTCGATCTGTTGCGCGAGCGACTGGACCTGGCGGGCACCAAGAAGGGCTGTGACCGGGGCCAGTGCGGTGCCTGCACCGTGCTTCTCGATGGTCGGCGCATCAATTCATGCCTCACGCTCGCCGCGAGCCTCGATGGAGCGGAGGTCACCACGATCGAAGGATTGGCCGAGGGTGAGACCTTGCATCCGGTGCAGGCCGCCTTCATCGCCCATGACGGATTCCAGTGCGGCTATTGCACGCCGGGCCAGATCATGAGCGCGGTCGGATTGATTGCCGAAGGGCAGGCGGGAGAAGATCCGGCGCGCATCCGTGAATTGATGAGCGGCAATATCTGTCGCTGCGGTGCCTATCAGGGCATCACCGAAGCGGTACTGGAGGCGCAGAAAGCCGTCGCCGAACGCAAGCGGAGGGACGCGGCATGAACCGCTTCGATTATATTCAGCCGGCGAGTGTATCGGAGGCAATCGCCGCCGCTTCCGCGCCGGGATCGGTCTATCTTGCGGCCGGGACCAATCTGCTTGACCTGATGAAGGGCGGTGTCGCACGGCCCGACCGGGTTGTCGACATCACCCGGCTGCCGGGCCTCGACCGCGTCGACTGGCTGGCGAATGGCAGCGTGCGCATCGGTGCGCTCGTCCGCAATGCCGACCTTGCCTATCACCAACGTTTCGCATCTACCTTTCCGGCGGTCGCGGAAGCGCTGCTGTCAGGTGCCTCCCCGCAGCTCCGCAACGCGGCAACAGTCGGCGGCAACCTCTTGCAGCGCACCCGTTGCGCCTATTTCCACGATCTCGCCAGCGCCTGCAATCGGCGCATGCCGGGGACCGGCTGCGATGCGCGGGACGGCGAAAACCGCCTTCATGCCGTGCTCGGCTGGAGCGACCATTGTATTGCCACCCATCCCTCCGATTTCTGCGTGCCGCTGGTGGCATTCGATGCCGTCATCGAGGTTGAGGGCCCGCAGGGTGCGCGCGAGATTGCCGTCGATGCACTGCACCGCCTGCCAGGCAATGCGCCGGAACGGGAAATGGCACTTTTGCCCGGCGAACTCATTGTCGCTGTGCGGATACCAGCGGAAGCCGCGGCCTTTGCCCCCAATGCGCGCTATCTGAAATTGCGTGAGCGCACTTCCTACGCCTTTGCTGTTGTCTCGGCGGTGGCCGCGTTGGAATTGGCGGACGGCATCATCCGACAGGCGCGTATCGCCCTCGGCGGGGTGGCCGCAAAGCCCTGGCGGCCGACCGAAGCCGAAGCATCCCTTGCAGGGATGCGCCCCACGGCGGCCGGCTTTGCGAAGGCCGCCGACCTGGCACTCGCCGCGGCCAAGCCCTCCGGCGACAACGCCTTCAAGATCGAGCTGGCGCGCCGCCTCGTTGTGCGTGCCTTGACCTTTGCGCTGGAAGGAACGCCAGCCGTCATGCCGGCTTTGCCGGCTTCACCCTTCTCGACCATGCCCGGTTCGGCAATCACAGGAGCGGATCATGTCGCCTGAGAGCACCTCTCCGTTTCCCCAGCAGCACCGGCATGGGTCGAATATGGGCCAGCCGCTGACGCGCCGTGACGGCATCTTGAAGGTCACTGGCCGGGCGACCTATGCGGCCGACAATCATCCGGCCGACATGCTTTACGCCGTGACGGTCGCCAGCCGCATTGCACGAGGCAAGGTGACGGCGCTTGACGTCGCGGCTGCCAAGGCACATCCGGGGGTCGTCGAGGTCCTGACGCCGGCCAACCGGCCGCCGATGGCGCATGATCCGGACGAAAAGATGCCGCCCTTCGGCTTCCGCGTCGAGGTACTGCAAGACAATAGCGTGCGGTACGTCAACCAGCCGATCGCATTGGTGATCGCCGAGACCCTGGAGGCGGCAACCGAGGGTGCCGCACTGCTCAATCCGCAATACGAGATCGCGCCTGCCCGCACGGGGCTCGAGAACGGTGAGCGCTTCGATCCTCCGGTGGTCGGCGTCGGGTCGGCGTCGCGTACGGCACATGGCGATGTTGAGGCCGGCCTCGCTGCCGCGGCCCGGGTGATGGAGGCTGACTACGCCACCCCGGCGCAATATCACAATGCGATGGAACCGCATGCGGTCGTTGCTGCATGGGATGGCGACCGGTTGACCCTCGACATGCCGAACCAGGCGATGGCGCTGAGCTGCAAATCCTATGCGGCCTATTTCGGCATTCCGGCCGAGAACGTGCTCATTCGCTCGCCCTTCATTGGCGGCGGCTTCGGGTCGAAAGCCATCCTCAACGGGCCACAGATCCTGGCGATCGTCGCTGCCCGCATGCTGAAGCGGCCCGTCAAGCTGGCACTTCCCCGCGCGCAGATGTATGGCCCGGTCGGGCATCGCGGCCGTACCTGGCAGAAGCTGCGCCTCGGCATGGATGGTGATGGGCGCCTCACGGCATTGCATCATCATGTGCTGGCAGCGGTCGCCAGCTTCGATGAATTCGTCGAGCCGGCTGCCAATGTATCGCTGCCGCTCTATGCCAGTCCCGCTATCCTCGCCGAGCATGAAGGCCTGCGCCTCGATATCGGCATCCCCGGGCCGATGCGAGCGCCAGGTGTCGCTTCCGGCTCGGCGGCACTGGAAGTCGCAATGGACGAGGCGGCGGAAGCCTGCGGCATGGACCCGCTCGAGTTCCGGCTCGCCAACTATGCCGAGACGGAGCCCGGGACCGGCAGGCCATTCTCATCCAAGGCTTTGCGTGAATGCTATGCGCAGGGTGCGGAACGCTTCGGCTGGTCCGGCCGGCCGCTGGCACCGCGCCAGATGCGCGACCGGGATGGCTTCCTCACTGGCTGGGGCATGGGGACGGCCGTTTTCCATTGCCCTCATTTCCCTGCTGAGGCGCGCGTCACTTTGCGCGCCGATGGCACGGCCCTGGTGGAGACGGCAGGTGCCGATATGGGGCAGGGTGCCTGGACCGCTCTGGCTCAGATCGCGGCGGAAGCGATCGGGCTTGATCCGGAACAGGTCGAGTTCCATTCAGGCATTTCGAATCTGCCGGATGGCGGCATCGCCGGTGGTTCCGCCCATACCGCCAGTGCCGGCCTGGCGCTGCACAATGCCGGCGAGGATGCGATCGCTCAGCTGGCAGCACTTGCTGCGGCCGATCCCGCGTCACCGCTCTTTGGCTCAGGCAATGTCGGCGTGGTGGCACGTGCTGGCAGGCTCCATCGTCGCGACGATGAAGGGCGCGGTGAAAGCTATGTCGATATCCTCGGTCGCGCCGGCCGTTCCCAGATCGTGGGCACGGCAAAAGCGGCCCGCGATCCGTCGGTCGCCGCAGCCCATGCCATGTATTCGCATGGTGCCGTCTTCGCAGAGGTGAAGATCGATCCCGATCTCGGACAGGTGCGGGTGACCCGCCTAGTCGGCGCTTTTGCGGCCGGGCGCATCATCAATCCCCGTCTTGTGCGGAGCCAGTATTTTGGCGGCATGATATGGGGCATCGGTTTTGCGTTGCTGGAGGAGGCGATCACCGACCGCAGGACGGGTCGGATCATGAATGGCGATCTCGCCGAATATCACGTACCGGTCAATGCGGATGTGCCCGTCCTCGATGCAATCCTGGTCCCGGAGGATGACCCCTATGTCAATCCGCTCGGCGTAAAAGGTGTTGGCGAGATCGGCATCACCGGCTCGGTGGGCGCGATCGCCAATGCCGTCTGGCACGCGACCGGCAGGCGAGTCCGGCGCTTCCCGATCCGCATGGAAGACCTCGTTATCTAGAGCGCGATCGTTCTTGACGGAAGCAACCCCGCTTCCGTCAAGAACGTGATCAACCCCTATTTTGTTGAATAGAGTCGGATCGTCAAATCCGCTGGCCGCCGTCAGCCTCGAAGACATGGAGATGACGGGGATCGAGCTGCAGATGCGCGCTTCCGCCCGGTTGCAGCGGGCAACGGCCGGCAATGGCGGCGATGATCGGCGTTTCCTTGAAACGGCCATAGAGATGGCTCTCCGCACCGGTCGGTTCGACCAGAGTGATGGCGACAGGCAAGGTGTCTCCACTACCATTACTACCTTGGGCGATGGCGAGATGTTCCGGCCGCACGCCGAGAACGATACGAGTATCCGCAGCCGCCTGGATCCGGCGGCCGAGATCGATCACGTGCCCGTTCACGGCAGCGACCGACCGGTCACCGTGCTGCTGCAGCACTGCCTCGATAAGATTCATGGCCGGCGAGCCGATGAAGGTGGCGACGAAGAGGTTGCAGGGATTGTCATAGACCTCGAGCGGCGCCCCCACCTGTTCGATCCGGCCGCCATTCATGACGACGATCCGGTCGGACATGGTCATCGCCTCCATCTGGTCATGGGTGACATAGATCGAGGTGGTGCCGAGCCGGCGTTGCAGCGAGCGGATTTCCACCCGCATCTGCACGCGGAGCTTGGTGTCGAGATTGGAGAGCGGTTCGTCGAACAGGAAGACCGAGGGCTGGCGGACGATGGCGCGGCCCATGGCGACCCGCTGACGCTGGCCACCGGAAAGCGCCCGGGGCAGGCGATCGAGATAAGCGTCGAGCCCGAGCATGGCGGCCGCCTGTTCCACCGCCTTGCGGATCTCCGCCTTGGGCAGGTTCCGCAGCCGCAGGCTGAAGCCCATGTTTTCCGCGACCGTCATATGCGGATAGAGGGCATAGTTCTGGAACACCATGGCGACGTCGCGGTCCTTGGGGGCGACATCGTCCATCACCTTGCCGCCGAGGCGGATAGTACCGGAACTGAGGCTCTCCAGGCCGGCGATGATGCGCAGCAAGGTCGACTTGCCGCAACCCGATCCGCCGACCAGGGAGACGAATTCGCCGTCCTTGATCTGCAGGTCGATGCCCTTCAGCACCTGTACCGCGCCAAAATTCTTGCGCAGATCGACAACTTCTACATCGGCCATAAGGCACTCCGGATCGCTATACCGGGCGGCAGCCGGCTGAGGACCGCCGCCCGCTTTCGTTCAAACTGGCAACAAGAGGTCAGGATAGGACCACGACCTTATTGAGATGCCGCGGCGCTTCGGTATCCATGCCGCGCTGCTCCGCCACACGCTCGCCAAGAATCTGCAGGGCCGGCAGGACCACAAGCGCGCGCTGCGGACCTTCCAGCGTTACAGGGAGGGACAGATCGCCGGGTCCGCCAAAGCCGACCAGATAGCTGCCTTTATCCTGGATCTCGCCTGCGACCTTGGCTTCCTCGGCGGCGGTATCCGGGCTGTAGAGCAGCACGGTGAAGGTCTTTGCATCGACGAGGCTGATCGGCCCATGGCGGTATTCCATCGGATGGAAGGCCTGGGAATAGCTGAGGCTCATCTCCTGCAGCTTCAAGGCGCCTTCCGAGGCCATGCCATAGAGGGCGCCGGCACCAAGATAGACGAAGTGGCTGCGGCCTTTGATGATGCCGGGCAGAGCGGCGGCCATGCGGCCGAGATTGTCCTTGGCCGCCTGCACCACCGACGGGCTCACTTCGGCGCCGGCGAGGCGCAGGCCGACCAGCAGCATCAGGCTGGCGGAGACGGTCATGACGATGCCTTCCGACTTGTGGGTCTCGGCATAGATCACGGTTTCTGAGGCGCGGGCGAGCGAGCTCTCTTTCTCGCAGACAATGCCGACCGTCTTCATGCCGGCCTTGCGGCTGACCTCGACGGCCTGCACCGTCTCGGTCGATTCGCCGCTGCGCGAGAGCGCGATGACGCAGAGATTGCGCTGGTCGGCCAGATAAGCATCGCGCCGCCGCGCCCATTCGCCGCCCGGCACGGCGATTGCCGTCTTGCCATTGAGATTGAAGGCGCTGGCGACGATCTGCGCCAGATAGAACGAGGTGCCGCAGCCGGTGATGACATATGTCGAGCTACTGAGCGATGGCAAGGGCAGGGACAGCGCCTTTTCCCAGAAGCCGAATTGTTCGACGATCACCTTTTCGGTCACGTTCATGGTCTCTGTTCCTTCTGTCAAATTTGCAAGAGGTTCATTTCCCGGCGCCGGCCATCAGGCCGCGCACGAGATAGCGATTGAGGAAGGCCACCAGGATCACCGGCGGCACGATGGCAATGACACCCGCTGCATTCATCAGCCCGTAATCGACGTAATTGCGGGTGACGAATTCGGGAATGAGCACGGTGAGGGGCTTGGTAGCGAGGCTGGGCGAGAAGACCAGGGGCACCATGAACTGACCCCAGGCACTGAGGAAGGTCAGGATGGCGCTGGCGATCAGGCCAGGTGCCGCCAATGGCAGGACGATGCGCACCAGGGTATAGGTCCGGCCGGCGCCATCGAGCCAGGCAGCCTCCTCCAGCGAGATCGGCAGCGAGCGATAGACGCTGCGCATCAGCCACAGAGCCAGCGGCAGGAAGGCCGAGACATAGATGAGCGTGATGCCGAGATAAGTGTCGATAAGATTGATCGAGATCATCAAGCGGTAGAGCGGGATCATCACCGTATAGGCCGGCACCGCCATAGTCGCGACTACCAGCATGAAGATGGTGTCGCGGCCGGGAAAGCGCAGCCGCACGAAGGCATAGGCGCCGAAAGCGGCCATCAGCACGGTGACGACGGTGGCGGCGGCCGAGGTGATGACGCTGTTGAGGAGGGCGGCGGAGAATTGTGGCCAGACGGATTGCACCTCATTGCCCTGGGACTGGCTGCTGGCGCCGAACAGCTTGCCGTAATGCTCCAAGGTCACATGCGGCGGCCAGAGATGCGGCGTGCCGGTCATCATCTCATTGGGCGCCGTCAGACTGGTGACCAGCGACCAGTAGATCGGTCCCAGCGACCAGATCAGCAGCAAGATCACCGCCGCGGTCAGGCCGAGCCTGGCGCAAATCCTGTTCAAGTTAATGCGGGCCATCAGTCGTAGCTCGTTTCGCGATAGACGCGCATGACATAGAGGGCGGAGATGATCAGCGACACGATCATGGTGAGGACGGAAAGGGCCATGCCCTGCGAGAAATGCAGGTTCTGGAAGGCCGACATATAGACCTGGATGATCACGGTGCGGGTATCCAGGCTGGGCCCCGCCAGCACCCAGGCTTCGTCGAAGAGATTGAGGGCGAAGACCGTCGACTGGCTAAGTGCAATGGCAAGCCCACCGGCGATCAGCGGCAGGGTGATCATGCGAAAGCATTTGATCGGCCCGGCGCCGTCGAGCTTGGCGGCTTCATAGAGATCCTGCGGGATGCTCTGCAGCGCCGCCAGCAGGATGATCGCCGTCAGCGGCATCATGCGCCAGACATGCACCACGGTGACGAGGAAGAGCGCGGTACTGCGGCTGTTGAACCAGACGATATTCTGATCGATCAGGCCCATCGCATGCAGCGCACCATTGAGCAGGCCGTAGCTGGGATTGTAGATCCACAGCCAGGCGATGGCATTGACCACCGGCGGCAGGCACCAGGGCAGCACGAGTGCCGCCAGCAACCAACGCCGGCCGTATTTGATCCGGCTCAGCAGCAAGGCAGCGCCGAGCCCGCCGACAGTCTCGAGGATGACGGCCAGAACGACATAGACGAAGGTATTGTACCAGCCCTGTCGGATCGCCGGATCGGTGAGGAAGCCGGCGTAGTTCTGCAAGCCGACGAAGGGTGTGCCGGGGCGCATCGGATCGATGCGGAACAGGCTGTCCCAGAGGGTGGAGGCGAGAGGAACAAAGACCAGGCCGCCCATGATGACGATGATCGGAATGGCGAAGCCAAGACCCAGCCAGACATCGTGTCTGGTGCCGGGTGCTGGCTTCGTCTGTTCAAAGTGACTCATGGATCGGCCTGGTCTTCATAGTTGTGCTGTTAGGCGTGGCGGCGGTGTTACTGCTGCGCCGCCTTGGCGCCATCGGCGATCTGCTTCACCGCCTGATCGACGGTCGCCTGTCCCTTGGCCGCCTGGTTGAGGGCGGTCGCGACGGCGCTGGAGAATTGCGGATACCAACCCGGCGTTCCCTGGGCGAAGAGCGGCTCGACCACGGCAGCCTGCTGCAGCAGCTTGTCGCCTTCATAGAGCTTGCCGTCGGCATTCAGCTTCTCGAGGACGCTGGTGCGGGTCGGCAGGTTGCCGAGTGTGAGATAGCTCTCGATCTGGTTTTCCGGTTGCAGCATCCACTTGGCGAAAGCGAGGGCGGCTTCCGGATTCTTAGCCGAGGCGGGAATGCCGACGGCACCGGGCAGGCCGAAGGTACGCGACTTGCCGGTGGTGGAGGGCATCAGGGCCGCAGCGACATCCTTTGCCACCTTGGATTTGCTGGCATCGCTGTAGACGGCGATATTGCCGGCCCAGCCGGCGATGTCGAAGGTGATCTTGCCCGCCTTGAACAGTTCCTGGATGTCGACATCCTTGAGGCCGGTCGACGCCGGGTCGATCAACCCTTCCTTCAGCGCCTGCATCTGGAAGGCCATCGCCTTGTAGCCGGCGGAATCCGGCGACACGAAGAGCGGCTCGAACTTGTCGTCGAAGAGATCGCCGCCGAAGGCTTTGGTCAAGAGGTACCAGGCAGTGGAAGCGCCTTCGGTCGCCGAGAAGGGCAGGCCGATCGGATAGTCGATGACCTTGGCCGCCTTGATCTTGCGGGCGGCATCCAGCAATTCATCCGGCGTCTTCGGCGCGTCCTTGACGCCGGCCTGCTGCAGATGGGCGCGGTTATAGATCAGGATGCGGAAGTCGTTGTTATAGGGCAGTGCCATCAGCTTGCCGTCGAAGGTGAAGATCTTCGCGGTCGGCAGGTCGGCGATCAGGCCGGCATCGATCTTGCCATCCAACGGTTGATACCATTCTGCCGCGCCGAACTGGCCGACCCAGGACCAGTCCACTTCGGTCGCGTCGGCCGGTGCGGTCTTCGCCACCATCGAGGTGACGATCTTGGCGTGGATGTCGTCCCAGCCCAGGGTCTGGTTGTCGAGGCCAAAGCCGGTCTGGCTGGTGAAACGATCGGCCATGTCCTTCGGCAAGGTGCTCCAGGGCGGCAAGAGCACCGAAACGGTGGTGCTGGCGGCGGCGCGCTTGCTGAAAGCCGGCAGGGCCAAGGTTGCGCCGAGGGCGCTGGCGGTGGTCAGGAATTGGCGTCTTTTCATGTCGTTCCCCTGTTCGTTCTTGGTTGATTGGATCAAGCCTGGGCGAGTGATCGGCTGAGCTGGTCGAGCCAGGCGGCATCGACCGGCCAGTGGGCATGGCGTGCGGCGCGCAGCAAGGCGCCGCCGATGGGCGGGAGGCGTGGTGGGATGGGCGCACTGCCGAGACGCTGCGTCATCAGCTCGACCAGCAGGCGGCAATTGAAGACGCTGCCGGCATGGCTCCAACGCAAAGGCGCGGCCTTGTCGGAGATGGCGGCCGGCGACATCTGGCGCCACGCGGCCATTGCATGGTCGGCGAGGTGATCGACGACGCGGTCGATCAGTGTGCGGGCATCTTTATTGCCCCGTTCCGCCAGCTCTGTCACGACCGGCGCCAAGGCGGCGAAGCGCGACCGTCGATCCGGCAGTTCATAGCACCAGGCCAGCAGCTCATCGGGCCGGATCGCGAGGGCCGCGAGAACTGCATCGGTCAAGCCACGGGCATCGCGCCGGCCATCCAACGTCATGCTGACGAGGGTCAATGCCTCGCGGCCGATCCAGTAACCGCTGCCTTCATCACCGAAGGCATCGCCCCAGCCGCCGATCCTGATATGGGGATCATCGGGTCCATTATGGCTTGCCCAGACCATGGAACCGGTGCCGGCCAGCACCAGCACGCCGCCCGTTGCTGACAAGCTGTCGTCAGGTGCTGCGAAGGCGCCATCGAAAGCGATGCGAACATCATTATCGACGATCGCGCGTGCACCGAGGAGCGCAGCGGCGGCCTCGCGCTGCTGGCGGCTGAAATTGGCGATCTCGCTATAGAAAGAGAGGCCGAAAGCCGCGCCATCGATGAAACCGAAAGGATCAGCGCCGGTATTGATCTTGGCCTGTCTTGCGGCCTCACCGGCAGCGGCATGCAGGGCGTCGCCGAGTTCGACCGGCCAGGCGATATTCTTCGAGGGATCGAGGCTTGCGGAGCGGAACGGCCCGATCACCCTTCCCGCGCGATTGGCGAAAGCGATCAGCGTCTTGGTGCCACCGCTATCGAGGCCGCAGAGAAGGGACATCGCCTAGTTACTTCCCCGCGATCCGGCAGCGGCGCGGGAGGCGTCGACCTGAGCGCCGTCGATCTGGGTCGAGACGACTTTGAGGTCGCAGCCCAGGGCCACCAATCGGTCGGCCCAGCCGGCCGGCAGGCCGTCATCGGAGATGATCTTCAAGTCACGGGCGAGCGGCGCCACTTTATAGGTCAGGCGCTGGTCGAACTTGCTGGAATCGGCGAGCAAGGTCGCCGTGGCGGCGCGGCTCAGCATCTTCTCATTCAGGCGGGCTTCCGATTCATCGAGGCTGTAGATGCAGCCGTCATCGGCGATGGCGCCGGCACCGAGGAAGAGGTTGTCGAACCACAGGCGCTCCAGCATCGCTTCGGCGACGCCGCCGGTCACCGAGGCATTCTCCGGCCGCAACCGGCCGCCCAGCATGGTGATCTTCAATTGCGGCACATCCATCAGCACCTGCGCCACGGTCAGGCAGTTGGTGAAGACCGAGAGCGGCATGGGATTGAGGCGTAATTGCCGCGCGACCTGCAGCACGGTGGTGCCGGCATCGAGAAAGATCGCGGCATTGGGGCGGATCATCTCGAAAGCTGCGGCGGCGATGGCGCGCTTGGCGAACAGGTTCTGCTTCTCGCGCAGCTCGAAGGCGACCTCGGTCCCCGACGTGGTGGCGATCCGGGCGCTGCCGTGGTCGCGGCTGACAACGCCTTCCTCCTCCAGCACCTGCAGGTCGCGGCGGATGGTTGCCAGCGAGGCGCCGACGGAATCGGCAATCGCCTGAATCGAGCTGGTGCCGTGCTTGTAGAGGTGCTCGCGGATGGCGGAAAGACGGTCGTTTTTCATCAGATCCCTGTCGGCCGGATTGCTGCCGGTATGCCTTGACGGCTTAATTTCGATCATATTTTGCGCCTGAAAAGATCAGTGTCAATCAAAAATATGATTGATTATGATTTATTTGAAGCGCTAGCCTGTGTCCAGACAGCCGCTTGGACCCCCAGACAGGACCGCCCCGATGACCCACCCCGCCGCTCCCAGCCAATCCCGCGCCAGTTCGCTGACCAGCTTGGGATCCGCGCGGCAATCCGGTCGCCCACGCGGCATTACCTCGGTCTGTTCGGCGCATTCGATGGTGATCGAGGCGGCGCTGGTCGGTGGCCTCGCGCGACGGCAGCAGGACGGCGCAGCAGCGAGCGAGGTGCTGATCGAGGCGACCTGCAACCAGGTCAATCAGGAGGGCGGCTATACCGGCATGACGCCGGCCGACTTCCGCGGCTTCGTGCTCGGCATCGCCGGGCGCCTCGGTTTCGATCCGGCGCAGTTGATTCTCGGCGGCGATCATCTCGGCCCCAATCCCTGGCGCCATCTGCCGGCTGAAGAGGCGATGGCGCGGGCTGGCGCCATGATCGATGCCTATGTGCGCGCTGGCTTTGCCAAGATCCATCTCGATGCCAGCATGGCCTGCCAAGGTGAAAGCGAGCCGCTGGCGACCGAGTTGATCGCCCAACGTGCAGCCAGCCTTGCCGCGATCGCCGAACGCGCGGCAGAAGCAGCCGGCGTGTCGAAGCCGGTCTATGTCGTTGGCACAGAGGTGCCGATCCCCGGCGGGGCGATGGAAGAGTTGACGACCTTACAGGTCACGAAGCCGGCGGCGGCGGCCGAAACCGTCGAGGCGCATCGCCGGGCCTTCGCCGCGCGCGGTCTCGATGCGGCGTTCGAGCGGGTGATTGGCCTCGTCGTGCAGCCCGGCGTTGAATTCGGCAATGCCAATGTCATCCGTTATGCGCGCGACAAGGCGCAGGATCTGGGCCGGGTACTAGGCAAGATGCCACAACTGGTCTTCGAGGCGCATTCGACCGATTACCAGCCACAGCCTTACCTGGCGGAACTGGTGCAGGATGGTTTCGCGATCCTGAAGGTCGGGCCGGCTTTGACCTTCGCCTTGCGCGAGGCCTTCTACGGGCTCGATCTCATCGCCAGCAATCTCGATGGCGCGCCCGTAAATGACGGGGTGCAGGCGGTGATGGAACGGCTGATGCTCCAACAGCCGGGCAACTGGGAGAAATATTACCACGGCAGCGAGGCGGAGCGCCGTGTGCTGCGCCATTTCAGCTATAGCGACCGCATCCGCTACTATTGGCCGCAGCCGCAGGCGGTGCAGGCGATTGACCGTTTGTTCGCGCGGCTGGGCGATAGGCCGATCCCTGAGACGCTGGTCAGCCAGTATCTCGCGGCTTTGTATCCCAAGGTGGCGTCAGGTGCCGTGAAGCCGACCGCGCAGCACCTGTTGATTGCCGCGGTTGACCACGTTCTCGCTGATTATGCCAGCGCCTGCCAGCCCCTCAACTGACGTTGGGGGGAACCGAGCGACTAGCGGGCGCAAGCAGATCAGCGATGATCGAACAACCGGGAGGCCCGGTCGCCGATCGCCTGGATCAGGGAGACGAGAAGGATGAGGACGATGATGACGGCGATCATCACGCCGGTCTCGAAACGCTGATAGCCGTAGCGGATGGCAAGATCGCCGAGGCCACCGGCACCGACCGCGCCGGCCATGGCCGAGGCGCCGGTCAGCAGCACCAGCGTGACGGTGAAACCCGCTACCAGGCTCGGCAAGGCTTCCGGCACCAGCACTTCGCGGATGATGGTCCAGCGATTGCCACCCATTGCCCGCACGGCATCGATCAGGTTGCTATCCACTTCGCGCAAGGCGACTTCGGCCACACGGCCGAAATAGGGAATGGCGGAGATCGTCAGCGGCACGATCGCTGCCGCTGTGCCGATCGAGGTACCGACGATCAGGCGCGTCAGGGGAATGAGCGCCACCAACAGGATGATGAAGGGCAGTGAGCGGAAGGCATTGACCACCGCACCCAGGATGCGGTTGAGCCAGGGTTTCGGCCAGATACCGTTGGGCGACGTCGCCACCAGGATCAGCCCCAAGGGCAGGCCGAACAGAAAGCCGAGGGCGCCGGAGGCAAAGGTCATCGCCAGGGTCTGCCAGAGGGCATTCAGCAAGGCAGGATAGGGCAGGTTGAATGACATCAGATGGTCTCCAGGCCGAGCTGGACTGCTGCCAACAGGCGCTTGGTCAAATCGGATTGCGGATCGGCGAAGACCCGGTCGGTCGGTCCTTCTTCGGCGATGCGGCCGTGGTCGAGCACGATGACGCGGTCGCTGATCGCGCGGATCACGGCCATCTCATGGGTGATTAGCAGGATGGTGACGCCAAGCTTGCGATTGATGTCCTTGAGCAGGGCGAGGATGGAGGTTGTCGTCTCCGGATCGAGCGCCGAGGTGGCTTCGTCGGAAAGGAGCAAGGCAGGCTCCGCCGCAAGGGCACGGGCGATGCCGACGCGTTGCTTCTGGCCGCCTGATAGTTGCGCCGGATAGGCATCGGCCTTGGCTTCGAGGCCGACCAGCGAAAGGAGCTCGGTGACCCGCACCTTGCGTTCGGTTCGGCTGCGGCCGGCGATCTTCAGCGGCAAGGCGATATTGTCGGCCACGGTCTTGGCCGAGAGCAGGTTGAACTGCTGGAACACCATGCCGATCCGGCCACGGACCTTTTGCAGTTCACGTTCGCCGAGCGGCACGATGTCTTGCAGCTGATTGTCCGGCCCCAGAATATCGATGCGGCCGGAATCGGGCTTCTCAAGGCCGTTGATGCAGCGGATCAGGGTCGATTTGCCGGCACCGCTGCGGCCGATGATGCCAAGGATCTCGCCGCGCCGGATATCGAGCGAGATATCGGCGATGGCGGCATGGCTGCCAAAGCGTTTGCTGACATTGGCGAGGCGCAGCATGGGCGCGGTGGCCGGAGCGAGAGTGGCTGAAGCGAGAGTGGCCGAAGCGAGTGAATTCATAACCATTCCATCTAATTCAAAAGGACCATGCATCCTGGACGATGCATGGTCCCGTCTTGTTCGGTAGAGGGGAGCTAGCTTACCAGGCCGGCAAAGCCGTGCCCTTATAGACCTTGGCCAAGGTCTCCTTCACCGTGTCGTTCTGATAGGCGGCGACCAGGGTCTTGACCCAGGGCTTGTTCTCGTCGCCCTGCTTCACGGCGATGAAATTGCGATAAGGGTTGTCGGCCACGGCCTCGGTGGCGATCCGGTCCTGCTGGGTCAGGTTCGACTTGATGGCCCAGTCAGTATTCACCACGGCGGCAGTCAGATCATCGATCGAGCGGCCGACGATGCCGGCATCGAGTTCCTTGATCTCAACCTTCTTCGGATTATCGACGATATCAGCGGTGGTGGCGAGGATGCCGGCATCCGGCTTCAGTTTGATGACGCCCTGCGATTGTAGGAGGTTCAGCGCCCGGCCTTCATTGCTGGGATCGTTCGGCACGCCGATGACGGCGCCTGCCGGCAATTCGGCAATCGAATGCACCCTCTTCGAATAGAGGCCGATCGGCCAGACAGCGGTGTAGCCCACAGGCACGATATGATAGCCGCGGGTCTTGATCTGGTTGTCGAGATAGGGCTTATGCTGGAAGGCATTGGCATCGAGCTCGCCATTCTCCAGCGCCTCATTCGGCTGGGTGTAATCGTTGAAGGCGGTCAGCTTGATGGTCAGGCCATGTTCCGCCGCCACCTTCGAGACCACGGCCCAGACATCTTCATCCTCGGCGCTCATGATGCCGACGCGGATCGTCTGGTCGGCGAAGGCCTGGCCGGCGGCCAGGACCGGCAAGGCTGCGAGACCGGCGGCGAGCAGCAGGCGGCGGGTAAACTGGAAGGACACGGTTGATCTCCAATGATCTGTTCGGGATGGGTTTGGAACATTGCCGCCTTATGTGACGGCCAGGCCAAACGTGCCCTCATAATCTCTAGTCGTGAGATAGAGTAAACCGAGCAATTTTTATCGAGACACAAGAAAAACTAGCAGGCGAGAAAAACTCGCGCGCAAGGGGGGGCTTGCCCAGAGGGGAGGCTGGCTCAGCGTGAAGCTGCCGGCTGCCCTTTGATCAGCTTGCCGGAAAGAACTGGTTCGCCGGTCGCGCCAAGCCGAGATGGTCGCGCAAGGTGGGACCCGAGTATTCGCTGCGGAACAGGCCGCGGCGCTGCAGTTCGGGGACGACCTTGTCGACGAAGGCATCGAGGCCGCCCGGCAGCCAGGGGAACATCACATTGAAGCCGTCGGAGCCTTCTTCGACCAGCCATTGCTCCATCTCGTCGGCGATGGTCTTTGGCGTGCCGACGAAAGCGAGGCCGGAATAGCTGCCGGCCTTTTGCGCCAATTGCCGGATGGTGAGGTTCTCAGTGCGGGCGAGATGGATCATACGTTCGCGCGCACTCTTGCTGGCATTGGTCTCGGGGATATCCGGCAAGGGACCGTCCGGATCGAAGCCGGAGACATCGTATCCCAGCATGCCGTTCAACGAACCGATGCCGTTGTCGTAATGCACGAGACTGTCGAGCTTGGCGCGGATCGCCCGGGCTTCTTCCACCGTTTCACCGACCACGACGAAGGCAGCCGGCAGGATCTTCAGTGCGTCGGGATGGCGTCCGACCTTCTGCATGCGCTGCTTGATATCGGCATAAAAGGCCTTGCCGGCGGCGAGATTGGCTTCTGCACCGAAGATCACTTCGGCGGTCTCCGCCGCCAACTGCCGCCCGGCATCGGAGGCGCCGGCCTGCACGATGACCGGCCAGCCCTGGATTGGCCGGGCGATATTGAGCGGGCCACGCACGTTGAGCTGTGGTCCCTTGTGATTGAGCACATGCATGCGCGCGGGATCGAAATAGAGACCGGCCTCGACATCGCGGGGAAAGGCGTCATCGGCAAAGCTGTCCCACAAGCCGGTGACGACATCATAGAACTCCCGCGCCCGCACATAGCGCGCGTCATGTTCCATCTGGTCATCGTAGCCGAAATTGAGCGCGGCATCGGGATTGGCGGTGGTGACAATGTTCCAGCCGGCGCGGCCGCCGCTGATATGGTCCAGCGAGGCAAAGCGCCGGGCGATGTGATAGGGCTCATCGAAGGTCGTTGAGGCAGTGGCAACGAGGCCGATCCGCTCGGTAGCACCTGCAAGCGCCGAGAGCAGCGTGAAAGGCTCAAAGGATGTGACAGTGTGGCTGCGCTTCAGCGCCGCGATCGGCATGTTGAGCACGGCCAGATGATCGGCCATGAAGAAGGCGTCGAATTTCGCTGCCTCCAGGCGCTGGGCGAAACGCCGCAGATGGGCGAAGTTGAAATTGGCATCAGGATAGGCGCCGGGATAGCGCCAGGCACCGGTATGGATACTGACCGGGCGCATGAAGGCCCCGAGATGTAATTGACGCGACTGAGCCATCATTCCTCCCGATATCTGTGCCGGACCGACGAGCCAGGGGATACATTGGCATCCCGTGAAAAGAGGGCAAGCCGAAACTTTCTTCCGCCGACAGGCATTCA
>Ga0209148_1000491_pt1 | contig 40661 bp, 32 predicted proteins | sample AraplaCol_mMF_r2_2_FD_184288 | JGI IMG/M metagenome (GOLD analysis project Ga0209148, IMG submission 184288) | Arabidopsis root microbial communities from North Carolina, USA - plate scrape CL_Col_mMF_r2 (SPAdes) (version 2) | ecosystem: Host-associated > Plants > Roots > Endosphere | place... | reverse complement strand
CGAGCCCGTCACGTTCGGCGGCGGGATCACGATGGTAAAGGGCACCGCGTCGCGGCGGTCGGGACGGCCGGCCTTGAAGGCAAGGCTATCCTCCCACACCACGGACATGCGGGCTTCGATATCGGCGGGCTGGTAATTTTTCTCGATCATGGGGCTGCTAGAAAGCCGCGCGCGGGGCTCAAGTCAACGGAAAGCTCAGCGGCAAAAGGCTTTCCGGCCCGTTCGGCAGGCCTGATATGGCGCTCAAGCGGGGCTTTATCAGGGCTTGGCTTCGGGCCCTCAGCGGCCGCCGCGCGAGACCCGCTCGATTTCGGCCTTGACGATGCGTTCGACCATGCCCGGCAGATTGTCGTCGAGCCAGGATTTCAGCATCGGGCGCAGCATCTCCTTGACCAGATCCTCCAGCGTGCGCGCATTGCTGCTGAGCACCGTGTGGGCCAGCGAGTTGAACGCGGATTCGACCGCCGAGACGGTCGACTGGGCCAGAATCGGCTGCTGCGGCGGCAGCGGCGGCGCATCGTAATCAACAGGCGCGTAGGACGGCGGAGGTGTCGGACGCGGCGGCGGCGCCTCGGCGAATTCGAGATCGTCGCGAGGCTCGACCTTGCGGAAGCTCGGCGGCGGCGGCGCCGGCGTCGGCACCGGATCCATCGCCATCTCGTCGGTCAGTTCGAGCACGTCGGGCTCAGTCTCGGGCTCGGGCTCGGGCTCCGGTTCCGGCGCCCGCATCTCAGGCGCAGGCGTCGCCTCGTCGAGCCCCGCCAGCAGCGCGTCGATGTCGTCCTGACTGTTGGGGCCGGCATCGGCGGCGGGCGCGGGCGGAGGAGGCGGCGCGGGCTTCGGTGCCGGCGGCGCTGCGGGCTTTTCGGCGGCAGGTTTTGCGGGTGCGATCTTGGATGGCGGGATGTCGGCCATCGGCTTTGCTGCGGGCGTAGGCGCTGGCTTTGCAGCCTCTGCGGGCGGCGGCTTCGCCTCGTCATCGGCAATGATGCGCCGGATCGAGGCCAGAATCTCCTCCATGGAGGGTTCTGTGACCTTTGCAGGCTGCGTCATCTCCGACTCCACATCATCAACGCCCTCGCATGCGTTGTTTTACACCAAGCACGACGGCATTGGCCGGTTCCGGATGGGCCGTCCGACATTTTCGTCGCGACAGCCAGACTTGTCCCCAGATCACGGCTCAAAGTGAGGCGGCGCGCCCCTGCCCCGTCACTCAAGCAACACGCACGCAACATTGGATGCAGGCCGAATCGACCAGCAGCATCTTGGCAAGGCTATGTCAGGGATTTTGACGATTGCAAGCAAAGCGCCGGTCGGTCTCTGCAGTTTGCGAGGCCGACCGGAGAACTACGGCAATCAACGTCCGTCGGGCGTGCGCACGCCGACCCAGCTGTCACGGACCTGCTGGTAGTGCACGCTGGGATCGTAGACGGTGGTGCTGAGGCCGAGCACTTGCGGTGCAAGGCGGCCGACGGCGCTGAGCACGTTGTAGGATGCAACGACCCGATCGTGCTGTGCGGTGACCAGTGCGACGCGCGCATTGACCAGTGCCTGCTGGGCGTTGAGGACGTCGAGGGTCGTGCGCTGACCGGCCTTGGCTTCCTCGCGCACACCGTTCAGCGCGATCTCGGACGCAGTGACCTGCGCCTGCGCGGACTGAACCTGCGCCTTGCCGGCCTGCAAAGCCCCCCAGAACTGCACCACATTCGCGCGAACCTGGTCACGAGTCTTTTCGAGGTTCAGGCGTTGCTGCGCCAGGTTTTCCTTTGATTGGCGGATCAGCGAATATTCCGCGCCGCCTTGAAAGATCGGTATGGTGGCTGTCGCGAGAGCCGACGCGGTGTTCGTTCGGAAAGTCTGGATGGTCTGCTGGTAGGCCGTGGTGGCATTAGCTGCGACCGTGACCGTCGGCAGCAAAGCGCCTTCGTTGATCTTGACCTGGAGATAGTTGACGTCGATGCCGTACATCGCAGCCGTGACGTCGGGATGTTCGGTCAGGCTGAGCTCGACTGCCGAGGCAAGCGTTGGCGGCAGGAAACGGTCGACCGGAGAACCCGGCGCCAGATTCGTCGGCTCGTTGCCGATGACCCGGCGGAAATTCGCGCGCGTTGTCGTGAGCGTCGATTCCGCAGTCAGCGCTTGGGTCTTGCCGGCAGCGAGCTGCGCCTCGGATTGTGCGACGTCGGTGCGGGTCACTTCGCCCACGTTGAAGCGATCGCGCGTCTGCTTCAGCGTCTGTTCGAGCACACGCACGTTGCTGCGCTGGACTTCCAGTGTCGCGGAGTCGCGCAGATAATCCATATAGATCGTTGCAGCACTCAGCAGCACGGTTTGATCCAGGCTGCGCAGTGCTTCACGCGTACCGGAGACCTGGCTCTCCGCCGCGCGCGTCTTGTTGGCCGTGATGTTGCCGTTGTAGAGCGTCTGGGTAACCGTCACGCCGGCGCTGTTGGGCTGAAGGGGCGGATCGGTATGGATGGCGAGGCCCTTCTGCACCTGCTGGACATCTTGATACTGATACCCGGTGCCGAGGGTCACCTTGACCGTGGGGCGATAACCCGAGAGGGCCTGAGGCACGCCTTCGTCGGTCGAGCGCACCTGCGCGCGTTGTGCGTTGAGCTGCGGATTGTTCTGATAGGCGCGCACCAGCGCAGCCTCTATCGTATCCGCCAATGCAGGCGTCGGCCCGGCAAGCGCCGTTAGCAGGACCGATACCGCCGCTCCGGTGAAAAGCTTCACCCCATGCATCCCTGAAATTCCGTTCATTCTCACGCCAAGCTCGTGCCCGCGAACCTGGTTACCGTATCCGAGTGGAGTCGTTGCCCCGCAGCAACATAGGACGCGGTCAAGCGCGACGGAACTACCCCTGAGTAGTTCCCAGCGGAAACTCTTCACGTGCAGCATCCCGGCCACACTTCTGATTCAGAACGGGATTTTAACGGGGATTTCGGCCGTCAGAAGACGAAGGCGGCAGCCCGTTCCAGGCCGGGCAGGATTGGCGCAGCCGCATCGAACAGCGGCCGATGACCGAATTCGCCGTGCGTGCGGGTCACGATCATGGCGCGCGACGGCCTGGATTCGGCAGAGACCCCCACCAGACGTCCACCTTCCTTGAGCTGGCCAAACAGGCCGTCCGGCGTCACCTCGGTCGCGCCGTTGAGGACGATCACGTCATAGGGCGCGGCGGCCGGGTCGCCCTCGGCGCAGGCGGCAGCCTTGCAGCTCACGTTGGCGAGGCCGAGCGCGGCGAAGGCGTCCTTGGCTTTGGCAACCAGAGCCGAATCGCTTTCCGTTGCCGTAACCTGGCGCGCGAGCTTCGCAGCCAGCGCCGCGAGATAGCCAGTTGCGCAGCCGACCACGAGCACGCTGTCGCCCTCGCCGATCTCGGCGGCCTGGAGCAGCTTGCCGGTCAGTTGCGGCTTGATCAGGAAGCGCTTGGCGCCGCCCTCGCTCACGTCGAGATCGAGGTCGAGATAGGCCAGCGCCTGCCGGCTCGCCGGCACGAAGGCCTCGCGGGGAACCGTGAGCATGGCATCGAGAATGCGGCGATCGGTGACGTCATTGGTGCGCACCTGGCCATCGACCATTTTTTGGCGCGCGGTCGAGAAACCGGACATTTGCGGACCCTGCAAGGCGGACGATGCCGCGAAAGATGAATTGGCGGCATCTTTGGAACAGGCTCCACGAAAACGCAACACGTCCGTTGGCCGGTCAACCAACGGCCGCGCAGGGCGTGGTATCGGAGGAGCGATGGCCTATTCGATCGCTATCGCCAGGCGGCCAATCAGCGCCGCCACTTCGTCCAGCCGCGCCGAATCCGGCGTCTCGACCGCGCGAGCAAGACAGGCGAGGCACTCATCGTCGCTCAGGTCAGGAACATCGGCCGGCAGAATCGAGGGGGCTTGGCGGCCGCGGTCGATCTGGATGTCGGGCATGGGAATCAGCTCCGTAAGAATCCGGCCCGGCAAAGTTCGATGGGAATTGCGTCGATTTGGTGCTGACTGTTGCAGCTTGTGTCTCGGCGCACACATCCGCTTGAACGCGATTCTGCGGGGAATCCGGCGGCGCTGGCGCTGAGAGATTGATCGAGCGAGATCGCGCGCCACATCAATGTGCGGCTATAAACATTTGAAAATGTAGCGGAATTTGGCTCCCCGGGCTGGATTCGAACCAGCGACCATCCGATTAACAGTCGGATGCTCTACCGCTGAGCTACCGAGGAAAAGGGCGAACCGTTCGTTCGCGCGCGCTGCGTATAACAAAGCCGGTTGCGCTTGCAAAGGACGAATTCGTCATCATCCGCAAAGCGTCGAGGAAGGGCTGATCCAGCCCCTCCCCGGGCCTGGCTCAGGCTGAGTTACTCGGCGACGAACGAGGTGGTCTTGGTGCCGGGGTCGTAGCGCAGCCGCAGCGCGGTGAACTTGCAGAGGTTGACGTTCTTCCACAGGACGGACTCGTCATAGTTCTGCCAGTCGACGCGGATGTTCCAAACGCACCCCTCATCGTCATCATCGAACTCGACATAGGTGCTCGCCTGGTTCTGCAACACCTTGTCCAGTTCGTTGTCCCATTCGTCCAGGCCATCGTCGGGGGCATTGAAGCCCAGGAATTTGATGGCGTAGCCCGTCTCGTTGACGACAGTGACGTTGCGGGAATCGGCGGCAAAGGCAGCCGTGGCGGCGAGAGACAGGCCGACGGCGATCAGTCCGGAGAGAAAATACTTCATCTGAAAATCCCCCGATCGAAACTGGCCTCAACGCCTGACGTCGATCGGCGCAGGCGCCGCGGCAACAAATGGCGTTGCCTTCAGAAATTCGTCCGGAGCACAGTCGAAGGGTTCAACACCCAATCGAACTGCGCTCCGGAGCCGTGCGCGACGCGAGACGCGCACGGGCAGTTCTTATCGATTCGATTTCTCAGCAGCAATGAACCGGCATTCATAGATCGGCGGCGTTTGGTTTCTCAGGCGCGGGCACAGCCGCCGGCGTCACCGCAGCACCATTGGCCTTGCCGGTTACGGCGCCGACCAGCGCCTTCACGGGATCATCGCCCGGCGCAAAGCCGCTCTGTCGCAGGATCTCGTCGATCATCGGACGCAGCGCGTGCACCTTGAGGAGTTCGCCGGCGAGCCCCTCGCCGAAGCCGACGCCGCCGCCCGAGGCCCCGTTACCGCCGAACGCGCCGCCGGTGTGCAGGATGCGGACGTCCTTGAGGTTGGCGATCGGCCTGACCATCTCGGCCAGCGCCGAGGGCAGCGTCTCGATCCGCTTCTTGGCGATCTCGAAATCGATGACGTTGGCACCGAGCTTGTTCTGCGCTTCGTTCTTCATGGTGATGACGGCGGCCTCGGCCTCACCGATGTTGCGCACACCGACCGCCTTGATCTTGTTGGACTCGGCCTCGGCCGTCGCCAGCGTCTTGACGGCCTCGGCACGGTCGAGCGAGGCCTTCTTCTCGGCTTCAGCCGCGACGATCAGCTCGGTCGATTTGCGCTCGGCCTCGGTCCGGGCGGCAAGCACCTGGGTCAGGCGGGCACGGTCCGCGACTTCGACAGCGCGTGCGGTGACCACCTTTTCCTCAGCGGAAACGGCGAGCGCTTCGGCCGTCTTGGCGTTGGCCACGGCCTCCGAGGTCTGTTTGCTCTTGGACGCGATCTGGATCTCGTTCTCCTGTGTGGCGATCTGGATCTCGCGCTGCGCATCGGTCTTGCGCTTGTTGATGGCGAGGTCGGACTCGATCACAGCGGTTTCCTTGACCTGCTTGGCACCGGCCTCCTTCTCGGCAACGGCACGGTCGGTGTCGATGCGGGCGTTCTCTTCCGTCAGGCGTGCGGTCTGCGTCGCGGTCGCGACCTCGGCGCGGGTGCTCGCGGTCTTGTTGGCGATGTCGCGCTCCTGCGAGAGCTCAGCCTCCTTCTTGGTGCGTTCGATCGTCAGGGTCTGTTGGCGCGCCTCGAGGTCTTTCTGGGCGATCGCGACCTCATTATCGCGCACGATTGCATTGCGGTCGCGGCGGCGGGTCTCGGTGATGGTCTTGAGCTGGGTCAAGCCTTCGGCGTCGAAGAAGTTCTCGGGGTTGAAGAACTTGACGTCGGTCTGGTCGAGCTTGGTGAGCGACACCGATTCAAGCTCGAGGCCGTTGGACTTCACGTCGGACTCGACTGTCGCCTGCACGTGCTTGACGAAGTCCGAGCGCTTCTCCTGGAGCTCCAGGATAGTCATGGTCGCCGCGACTGAGCGCAGGCCATCGACAAACTTGGCCTCGACCTGGTTGCGCAGGGCTTCGGCATCATTGGTCAGCGCGCCCAAGGTCTGGCTCGCGAGCGCTATGCTCTCGTCATCAGGACGAACGCGGACGTAGAACTCAGCGACGATGTCGACGCGCAGTCGATCCTTGGTGATGAGCGACTCCCGCTCCTTGCGCTCGACCGTGAGCCTGAGCGTCTTCAGGTTGACGCTGGCATAGGAATGAAAGATCGGCAGGATCATGGCGCCGCCGTCGAGCACCACTTTCTTGCCGCCGAGGCCGGTGCGCACGAAGGCCTCGTCGCGCGTGGCCCGCTTATAGAGGATGGTGAAGATGATCCCGAGGACGATGATCAGCGCGACGCCGATCACAGCCGGGACTGCAATGTCAAACATGACTTTCTCCAATAATGGCTTAGCTGCTTAGAGCGGGTTTGGTCGGTTTCAGTTCATCGTCGGCCCTGACAGCCACGAAGCGGGTATCGACGCGATCGACCAGCAGCACCAGCGTGCCCTGCGGCAGAGGTGACGAACTGGGGGCGGCCACCGCGGAGACGAAGTGGCGGTTGCCGTGGATATCGGCGACGCTGACCCGGCCGGGCGGGCCCTGGTCGAGCGGGCCGACGACGACCTCGCCAACGCGGCCGACGAGATCGCCAAGGCCGATCGCGTAGCTTTCATCCTTTGGAATGATCCGGGCGATGCCCCGGCTCGCGCCGCGGACCAGCGGGACCGAGACGACGACCGCCGCGAGCGAGGCGAGACTGGCCGGCAACGGCCCGGCCACCATCCGGGCGACGTCCTGGATCAGGAATCCCGTGATCGAGAAGGCGCCCAGCGCCAGCAGCAGGAAGATCAGGAGCGGCACGCCGCCGACATTAATCCAGGAGATGGCGTTGATCACGCCATTGTCGCTGGGATGGCTGAAATCGATGCTGGTGCCGAGCATCTCGCTCAAGGAGGCCCCGACCAGCATCGTGACCACTTCGAGCGTGCCGACGATGAGGATCATGGCCGCCGCGATCGCGAACGGCCGGACCTCCGGCGCCATGACGTGTTCGAGCAATGCGCTCATGACACATTACTCAGGAGCGCGACTTCAACCGCGCCAGCCTCGCTGCAATCTCCTTGTCGCGATGCAACGTGCTGAGCTCGTCGATGTCGCTCGAATACGGGATGGAGGCCGGCACACCGGTGGCGCGCGCCACCGCCCTGCCCGCGCGCAGCGCCTTCGCCGCCGCCGAGGTGCCACCCTGGCTCCGGGGCGATGTCGCGGCCTGATGACTCGCAGCCATCTCGCTCTTTGCGAGATCGGCGCGGCGCTGCTCGGCGTCCTGCAGCGCCGAGAGCACGGCGCGCAGCGACGTCACGCATTGCTCGATCTTCTCGTTGTTTTCGTCGATGGCGCGGGACAGCACCTCGAACTGTGCCTCCAGGTCCATCTGCCGCGCGATACCGGCGCGGGCGAGATCGTCGCGGCCGTCAGCGATCGCGCCCTCGATCTTGGCGGCAAGATCAGTCATCTCGCGTTCGATCTCGGTCCGGCGCGCATTGAGGCGATATTCCTCGGCGCGCGCAGCGGCGAGCGCATTGCGCGCCTCGCCCTCGGCGTGCTCGATCTCGCGGATGGCCTGGCCAACCACTTTCAGCTTGTTGTTGCCTTCCGCCTGCTCGATCGCGTCATAGGCGATGCCGGCAATCAGACGTCCGACCCGGGACAGGAAATTCTCGGGAGCGGCTGCGATGGTATCCATAGCGTTCTCCTCCTCTGGCAGACTGTTCGGCGTGACGCCGTAGTGAACCTCGAAACCGTCGTCGGTGCGGATCAGGTGCGCAGGCACGCTCTGGCCCCAGCCCTCCGCGTAGCCGGCATAGTCGAACGGCACGCTGAAGCGCCCCTGCACGGTCGAAATCGAAATGGTGGCCGGCCCCTTGATCTTGGCGAGCTTGTCGTCGAGCGGCAGGCGGCGGCCCTGGGCCGCGCGATACTCGGAGCGGTCACGCAGGCCCAGCGTCACCAGCCGCGACGGCAGTGCGGTCTCTTTGCGGATCGGCTCATAGGCATGGGCGTGCAGCAGCACGACGTTGGAGCCCACATTATGGGTCCGGGCGACCTCATCCAGGATCTCCATCATGCGGTCATAAGCCCTAAACGTCGCCTCCATGGCGGCCTTGGCGGCCGGGTCAGGGGCAAGCCTGTATCGAAGCGCCGATGGCGCATTTCGGGGCGACGGGCTCATGAAAAGCACTAAAGCACCATTTTGGTGCTTTACAAGGGGATAGCTCGATCAATTTCCACTGATCCTGATGCATTCCTGGATTAGTCGCTGTCGCCCGGGGCCGCGTTCAAGGCGGGACATCACTCCTAAATCACCGCCGATCAAGACTTCTTGCACGCGCGGGTTGCAATTTCACGGAAAGTCGATTGCGACCTGGACCACCCGGGCGATTTGTCTGCGTCTCAATCCGCAGGCACACTTTCCGCGACCGGAAAACCATCGATGAGTCGTCCGCAACCAGCCACCAGCCCTCGCAGCCAAACCGACCGGTCGTCTCGGTCGCTCGGAGCCGAGATCGTCCGTGCACTGGTGCTGGCTCTGCTCATCTGCGTGGCCTGGTCCACGGCTCAGGCCGAGACCGCCAAGCTGAGGGTCGCGACCCGCATCGTGCCGCCGATGGTCGTCGAGAAGAACGGCATGCTGGGTGGCTTCAGCATCGAGCTCTGGAACAGCATCGGCAAGCGACTGAACCGCGAAACCGAATACGTCGTGCTGCCCGACGTGAGCGAATTGCTGGACGCGGTGGCCAATGGACGGGCCGATCTCGCCATCGCTGCGATCTCGATCACGTCGGAGCGAGAGGACAGGTTCGACTTCTCCCAACCGATCATGAACTCGGGCCTGCAGATCCTGGTGCGTGGCACGGCCGTCAATGTCGAAGCCAATCCGTTGCGTGAGCTGATGCAACTGTTCTTCTCACGCACCCTGCTGGTCTGGCTCGGCATTGCGCTGCTCCTGATCCTCGTGCCGGCGCACCTGATGTTCCTGGTCGAGCGCACGCATCACAGCGGCATCATTCCAACCAAAAAGTATTTCCCGGGAATCTTCCACGCGATGTTCTGGGCGGCGGGCACGCTGGCCACCCAGGCCGATCAGATGCCGCGGCACTGGATGGCCCGGATCGTGGCCGTGCTGTGGATGTTTACCGGAGTGGTGTTCGTCGCCTTCTATACGGCGCAGCTGACGGCGTCACTTACGGTGCAGCAGATCAAGGGACCGATCAACGGACCGCAGGATCTCGTCGGCAAGGTCGTCGGCACCACGCGGGGCAGCACGGCGACGGCCTATCTGAACGAGGTCAGGGCTCAGATGGTCGAGTTCGAGAGGGTCGATGACCTCTACAAGGCCCTGCTGGACCAGCAAGTAGACGCCGTCGTGTTCGATGCGCCCGCCCTGCTCTACTACACGACCCATGACGGCAGCAGATTGGCGCGGACCGTCGGCGACGTGTTTCACAGGGAAGACTACGGCATCGTCTTCCCGACCGGCAGTCCATTGCGCAAGCAGGTCAACGAAGCCCTTCTGGGGCTCCGCGAGAACGACACGTATCAGAGGATCTACGAGGAATGGTTCGGCAAGCGCTAGGGCATGATCCGGAAAAGTGCGCGGCGGTTTTCCGAAAAGATCACGCCCAAACAATAACCTAAAGCTCGGCCGCGTGGGATTTCGTCATTCGGACTGCGAGGTCCGGTCAATCAGATGATTGCGTTTCAGGGCGCATCTGCGTCATGAATCGGTCAGATATGATTGGGACCTCTCCTGAACTGCGTCGGACATCAGCCATTCAACAGCTTGTCCGCAGCATATCCACAGCCATCGCCTGAAGGATTTGTGCTGCAGTCGCAAAGTACTTGCTGCGCACAAATCCACAGGGAGTGCGTCAGCCACCGGCCTGGTCGAACACGGTGCGGCAGGCCTCGCTCAGGCTCGAGCGGTTGCGGCGCAGGCAGGCCGTGATCGCACGAACGTTGGGGATTTCGCCGGCACAGAGCCTGTAGACGTCGGGCGTGCAGGCCCGGCGCTGCTCGGGTGTGCCCTGCTGCGCATTCGCGGCGCTGGCAAAGAGCGTCAGGAACAGGCCGAGCGTGGAGGCGCGACGCGCCCGGCTTCTCACACCCGCAAACCGCAAGAACCTCGCCTTCATGACCAGTCTCCTGTCTGCCCTGCCCGCCGGCCTCCGTTGGCCGGTGTGGGCAAAGAGGTAGGAGGAATAAATCGCGGGGGATGTGATCTCTTTCACACTGGCCGTTGTCTGGAACTCCCTAGAGTTCCGCGGGTTTCCTTGGGGTTTTCTTGGGGATTTTTGGGGGACCTTCAGAAATCGCTAACCAAACCGACCCCGATCGCCCGATCGTTAAAATGAGAGCGATCAGGTCAATCGGGAAACAAACCGGCTTTGCGACAGTGCGCCATCCGCGTTCCGGAGGGTGTGATGAGCGAAGCCGAATTCAATTTGATGCTGGATGCCGTTCGGGACGCCATGATTCACGACAGTTTCGCGCCCGCGCCGGACGAGGACTTCGTGCCCCGCGCGTGGAGCTTCGACGCAGCGCCCAAGAAGGCGCTCAAGGCCGCGAATGACAATGAGGGCGCCTGGCCCCTGCTGCCGTTTCCGGACGGCTGGTACGCCGCCTGCTGAAACCCTCTGGCCTCACCTGACGGCGGGCCACGGGCCTGCGATCAATTCTTGACGCTGTCCTCGTCGTCCCGCGGCGCCCGGTCGGGCACATCAGGCGGGAAGATGCTGTCGTAGATCGCGCGCGCCTCGGCAATGAGACGAGCCCGCTCCAGCTCGGATTTCGGGATAAACCGGACGATCTCGCCCACGTGTGCTCCAGCGCTCGATTGATAGGACTGCATGCCTTCGCAGATGCGAAGTTTATGCCATCGGGCCTGAATCGAGGGTTTCCAGCAAGCCCCGGGCAAACCCGGTGGGCGAGGCTCGCGCAGTCGCTGTCCGCGCCGTTGACGGATCGGAGCGAAATCGCGATTTATGCTGAAATATCAGAAGCTTGATGATGGAGGCCACGACCAGAATTGAACTGGTGTACACGGTTTTGCAGACCGTTGCGTAACCACTCCGCCACGTGGCCCCGTAAGGGCGGACCAATATAGAGGATCAGGGGGTTAGGCAACCCCGACCGGCCGGTTACGGCTTCGCAACCCCAAGATAACGCTCCAAAACCTCCTCCGTCGTGCCTGATACCGTGATCCGCCCCTCCTCCAGCAGGATGGCGCGGTTGCAGGTGCTCCTGATCAAATCGACGTCGTGCGAGGCCAGCACCAGGATGCCGGCGCGCGCCACGATCTCATCGAGCCGCCGGCGCGCCTTCTTGCGGAACTGCTGGTCGCCGACGCCGATCCATTCGTCGAGCAACACGATCTCGCCCTCGACGGCGGTGGCGACCGCGAAGATCAGGCGCAGCATCATGCCGCTGGAATAGGTGCGCAGCGGCAGGTCGAGCCGGTCGCCAAGCTCGGTGAATTCGGCGATCTCGGCGCGCCGCGCGTCGATCTCGCTGCGCCGCGCGCCGATCACGAGGCCGCGGCGCATGATGTTCTCGTAGCCGGTCGCCTCCTCGTCGAAGCCAGCCGAGAGGTCGAACAGCGACAGGCAGCGGCCGAGCACATCGATGCTGCCGGCGGTCGGAGGGTAGATGCCGGCCAGCACCCGCAGCAGCGTGGTCTTGCCGGCGCCGTTGGCGCCAACGATCGCGACGCGATCGCCGGCACGGATGTCGAGGTCGAGACCATCCAGCGCCGTGACGATGTGCGGGCGCGGCGCCTTGCGACGCAAGGTCATGGCACGCACGAAGCGGCTGCGCAGCGAGCGGTCGCGGAACGACAGCACGGGAAACGTCACCGAGACGTTGCGCAGCACGATATGGGCTTGAGGGCTCATCTCGCGCCTCACAGCCAATACGCCACGCGGCAACGGTATTTTGCGTAGCAGCGGAGTCCGATGGCAGCCGTGGCGATCGCATAGACCACGCCGAGAATCCATTGCTCCGCATCCGTCGGCTGCGACAGCAGCGGCTTGCGCACGAGATCGAGCAGCGTCGTAAACGGATTGACCCAAGTCAGCCAGGCGAGCGCGGTGCCGCGCACGCTGTCCTCGGTCCAGATCACGGGGGTGAGGAAGAAGATGAATTGCAGGCCGCTGACGACGGCAGATCCAATGTCGCGAAAGCGCGCGCAGAGCATGCCGAGCGCGACAGAGCCGCCGAGCAGAACGACCAGCAGAAGCGCAAGGCCCGGCAGCGCGAGCAGCATGGTCCAGCCCAGCGGCCAGGGCATCGCGACATGGAGCATGACGACGATCAGGAGATGATGGACGAAGATCAGGACGTTGCGCGCGATCATCTGCAGCACGTGCACGATCAGCGGCGCAGGCACGGCCTTGATCAGATGGCCCGAGGCCACGAAGACGTTGGCGCCTTCCTGGAGCGTGGTCGCGATCAGCGTCCAGACGATCAGGCCGACCGCAAATGGCGGCAGGAAAGCCGCGATGTCCTGCTTGAACAGCGCGGCATAGACGGTGCCGACGCTTGCGATGGTCGCCGCCAGCGTCAGCGTGATCCAGAGCGGTCCGATCACTGTGCGCCGGTAGCGCAACGAGATGTCCATCAGGGCAAGCGTGCCCCAACGATCGAACTGCGCGGCCTGGGCCAGGATCTCCTTCGCTGCGCTCAGAATTCGGTCGCCCCCTCTGGTTCCGGACCGGTCTCTGTATCTGCCCGCCCGTTGCAGGGCAATCAACCGTTGGGAGAAAGTCGGCTCCAATCAGGACCGTTTGCCGCGGCGGAAATCGCGCTTGCGACCTTTGGGCGCCGGCTTCGGCGCCAGTTCCGGCATCTCGGCCTGAACCTCGCGATAGCGCGTTAACAGCCGTTCAAAACTCGCGTTCAGCGTCTCGGCGATATCGGGGCGCCGCTCGAGCCCCGCAAGCAGCGTCGCCGCGGCTTCGATGGTCGACAGTCCGTCCTTGCGCGGCTCCTTGCGCAGGCGGCCGTAGCGCGACGGGTGCTTCGGGTTGAGGATCACGCGCTGGCATTTCAGCATCCAGGGATTGCGCCACCATAGCGCCTTCGCCTGGCTCCAGGTGCCGTCGAGCAGCACCACGCCTTCGAGCTTGTTGAATATGGCGCGCTGGTTGTCCGCGACCTCGCCCTTGCGATTGAGCGCGACGATCTCGCCCTCCACGTCGAGGTCAGCCGCACGTGCCGAGCCGAGATACAGCACAGCCCAATGCGAGGCGTTCTCGATCGGATGGCCGAGCGCCTTGGACAGGCTCGGCCAGGACAGGCCAACCCGCACCGTCGCGTCCTCAAAGTGCTTGGCGAGCAGCCGCGCGGTACCGAGCGCCCTGTCCTGCTCCTGCGGATGCTGTAGGATCAGGAGCGACAACTCGTTCTCGATCGGCGTGACACTGTCGCAGATGCACAGCGGCATCGGCTTCTGGCAGTGCGGGCATTCGGGGACAGGCTCGGGCGCGGCGGCCGCGGTTTCAGTTGGGTTCGACATGGTCGCCGCTATACGCTTTGCGCGGCGCCTCAACAACCTATTCCGCCGGTGCCGGCAGCGCGCGCGGCTCGGACCGCCGGCGCAGCCGGTCGATCAGCAGGTAGATCACGGGCGTGGTGTAGAGCGTCAGCACCTGCGAGACGAACAGGCCGCCGATGATGGTGATGCCGAGCGGGCGGCGCAGCTCCGTGCCCGGCCCGGTCGCCACCACCAGTGGAATGCCCGCGAACAGCGCCGCCATGGTGGTCATCAGGATCGGGCGGAAGCGCGCCTGGCAGGCCTCGAAGATCGCCTCAGCCGACGACAGGCCGCGCTGGCGCTCGGCATCGAGCGCGAAGTCGACCATCATGATGCCGTTCTTCTTGACGATGCCGATCAACAGGATGATGCCGACAAAGGCGATCACCGTCAGCGGCGTGTTGGTGATCTGGAGCGCGAGCAGCGCGCCGAGGCCGGCCGAGGGCAGCGTCGAGATGATCGTGAGCGGATGGGCGAGGCTCTCGTAGAGCACCCCGAGCACGATATACATCGCCACCAGCGCGCCGAGGATCAGGAGCGGCTGGCGGCCGCTGGTCCTGGCGAAATCGCCGGCATTGCCGTCAAAGCTGCCACGGATGCCCTCGGGCATGTGCAATTCATCGACGGCGCGCTGGATGTCCTGCGTGGCCGCCTGAAGCTGCACGTCGGGCAGCAGGTTGAACGACACCGTCGTCGAGGGCACCGACTGCGAATGATAGACCGCGAGCGCAGCCAGCCCGCGCGTCGCGTGGACAACGGCGGACAGCGGTACCTGCACGTCACCCGAGCCCGCGACATAGATGCGATCGAGATTGGACGGGTCGACCTGGAATTTCGGATCGATCTCCAGCACGGTCATGTACTGGTTGCGCTGGGTATAGATGATCGAGATCTGTCGCTGCGAGAAGGCGTTGTTCAGGGCGTTGTCGATGTCCTGGACCCTGACGCCGAGCGCCGCTGCCTTCTGGCGATCGATGTTCAGAGTGAGCTGAAGTCCGCCGGGATCGCGGTCGCTGGAGATGTCGGTGATGCCCTCGACCGTCTCCATGCGCTTGGCCACGATCGGCGCCCATTTCTGCAGCAGGTCGAGGTCGGTGCTCGATAGCGTGTACTGGTAGTCGGAATCGCTCTGCCGGCCGCCCGCGCGAACATCCTGGGCGGCGAACATGAAGAGGCGGATGCCGGGCACAGGGAACAGCGCCTTCCTGAGACGGTCGATCACGACCTGGGTCGAGACGTGGTCGCGCTCCTCGGGCGGCTTCAAGCTGATGAACATGGTGCCACGGTTCGAGGTCGCGCCACCCGGCCCGCCTCCACCGCCGACAACCGAGCCGATGCTGGCCACGGCCGGATCCTGCATCACGATGTCAGCGAGCCGCTGCTGGAGGCTCAACATCGACTGGAACGAGATGTCCGCCGAGGCGCGCGTCGCGCCGATGACGAAGCCGGAATCGTCAGTCGGGAAATAGCCCTTGGGCACCTTAGCATACAGCAGCACGGTCAGACCGATGGTGGCAAAGAACACCAGAAGGGTCAGCAGCGGGAACTCCAGCACGGCGCGCAAAGTGCGGGCGTAGAACGCGACAATGCGCGACAGCGAGCCTTCGATCAGGCGGTCAAACAGCGTGGCGGATTCCGATGTGGTCTGCTTGATGTAGTGGGCGCAGATCATCGGCGTGACCGTCAGCGACACCAGGGTCGAGACCACGATCGCGAAGGTCAGCGTCAGCGAGAATTCGCGCAAGAGGCGGCCGACGATGCCGTCCATGAAGATCAGCGGCGTGAACGCCGCGATCAGCGACAGGCTGATCGAGACCACGGTGAAGCCGATCTGTTTGGCGCCCTCCAGCGCCGCCTGCATCGGCCGCATGCCGTGTTCGAGATTGCGGAACATGTTCTCGATCATGACGATGGCATCGTCGACCACGAAGCCGACCGAGATCGCCAGCGCCATCAGGGACAGATTGTCGATCGAGTAGCCGGCGACCCACATGCCGGCGCAGGTTCCGGCCAGCGCCAGCGGCACCGAGATGCCGGCGGCGATCGTCGGCGTCATCCGGCGCAGGAACACAAAAACGACGACCATGACCAGGACGGCAGTCGCGAGCAGCGTCCACTGCATGTCCATCACGCTGGCTCGGATCGTGGTGGTCCGATCGACCAGCGTCGAGACCTCCACACCGGCGGGAATCCACTGTTTCAGCGCGGGGATCAGCGCCTTCACCCGGTCGACCGTGTCGATGACGTTGGCATCGCCCTGCTTGGTGATCTGGATCAGCACCGCCGGCTGCTTGTTGAACCAGGCGATCGAGCGCGCGTTGCGGACGCCGTCCTCGATGTCGGCGACGTCGGAGAGCCGGACGAAATTGCCGTTCGCGCTCTTGATGACGATGTCGCGAAATTCCTGCGCTGTGCGCATCTGCCGGTTCAGCGACAGCGTCTCGCTCTGGCGCTCGCCGTTGAAGATGCCGACGGGACCGAGCGGGTTGGCGTTGACGATCGCAGTGCGCACGTCGTCGGTCGCGATCCCCGCATTCGACAGCGCCACCGGGTTGAGCTGGATCCGCACCGCCGGCTGGTCGGCGCCTGATACCGTGACGTCGCCAACGCCCGGTACCTGCGAGATGCGCTGCGCCAGCACGGTATCTGCGACGTCGTAAATCGCACTGGCGGAGAGCGTCTTTGAGGTCAGCGCAAGCACAAAGACCGGCGCGCCGGCGGTGTTCGCCTTCCGGAAGCGCGGCAACGTCGGAAGGTCGCTTGGCAAATCGACCAGCGCGGCATTTATGGCGGCCTGGACGTCGCGCGCCGCCTTGTCGATGTTGCGGCCGATGTCGAACTGGAGCTGGATGTTCGCCGTGCCGAGCGACGACGTCGACGTGATCTGGTTGATCCCCGCGATTTCGCCGAGCCGCCGTTCGAGTGGCGCGGCGACGGTCGCGGCCATCACCGACGGATCGGCGCCGGGACGGCTTGCCGAGACGAAGATGGCGGGGAAGTCGACGTTGGGAACCGAGGCGACGGGGAGGAATTCGTAGGCGACGGCTCCCAACAGGAACAGCCCGATCGACAGCAGCGTGGTCGCGACGGGACGGCGGATGAAGGGCTCCGAGATCGATGCCATCACTGCATCCCCTCGGTCGCGCCGGCCGTCGGCGCCTCGGGCTCGGGCGGCGGCAGCGCCTGCTCCAGGCGGCGATTGATGCGGTCGAGCGCGAGGTAGATCACGGGCGTGGTGTAGAGCGTCAGCAGCTGGCTCAGCAGCAGGCCGCCAATGATGGAGATGCCGAGCGGAAAGCGCAGCTCGGCGCCGGTGCCGCTCTCGATCGCCAGCGGCAGCGCGCCGAACAGAGCGGCCAGCGTCGTCATCATGATCGGGCGGAAGCGCAACAGACAGGCCTGCACGATGGCTTCGTGCGCCGGCATGCCCTGCCCGCGCTCGGCCTCGAGCGCGAAGTCGATCATCATGATCGCGTTCTTCTTGACGATGCCCATCAAGAGAATGATGCCGATCAGGCCGATCACCGAGAGGTCCTGCCCGCAGAGGATGAGCGCCAAGATGGCGCCGACGCCGGCGGACGGCAGCGTCGAGAGGATCGTGATCGGGTGGATGTAGCTCTCATAGAGCACGCCCAGCACGATGTAGATCGTGATCACTGCGGCGAGCAGCAGCCAAGGCTGGCCGGCGAGCGCCTTGGCGAATTCAGCGGCATCGCCGGCATAGACGCCGACGATGCTGTTGGGCATCTCGATCCGGGTTTCGATCGTCTTTACCGCCTCGACGGCGTCGCCGAGCGCAGCGCCCGGCGCGAGGTTGAAGCTGAGCGAGATCGCCGGGAATTGCGCCTGGTGCGAGATCGCCAGCGGCGCCGTGGTGCGCTTCAAGGTCGCCACCGCATCGAGCGGCACTTGCGCGTTGGGCGCGCCGGCGGTCGCGCTGGCGCCGCCCGGCAAATACAGTTTGGACAGGATCGAGGGATCGCGCTGGTACATCGGCAGCGCCTCCAGCACCACGCGGTACTGGTTGGCCTGACCGTAGATGGTCGAGATCTGCCTTTGGGCAAAAGCGTCGTTCAGCGTATCGGTGATGGCCTGCAAGGACACACCGAGCTGGCCGGCGCGGGTGCGGTCGACCTCGAGCTGCGCGCGCAGGCCGCCCTCCTGGGCTTCCGAGGAGACGTCGCGGAACAGTGGATCGCGGCGCATCTCGTCGACCAGCTTGCGCGCCCATTCCGACACCAGCGTCGCGTCGGTGCCGGTCAGCGTGTACTGGTACTGCGAGCGGCTCGACTGGGTCGATATCTGCACGTCCTGCACCGGCTGGAAATAGACGGTCATGCCGGGAATGCCGGAGACCTTCTCCTTCAACCGGGCGATGACCGCGCCGACATCGTCGCGCCGCTCGCCGCGCGGCTTCAAGGTCATGACCAGGCGCCCGACATTGGTGGTCGGATTGACCGAACCGGCGCCGATCACAGACACCACGCCCGTCACGTCCGGATCGGCCTTGATGGCGTCAGCAGCCTCGGCCTGCCGCTTCTGCATCTCTGCGAAGGAGACATCAGGGCCGGCTTCCGTCACTGCCGTGATCGAGGCCGTGTCCTGCAGCGGCAGAAAGCCTTTTGGCGCGACGACGTAGAGGACAAGGGTCGCGGCCAGCGTCACAAAGGTCACCACCAGCGTGGTGCGCTGATGTCGTAACACCACGAGCAGCGTGCGGTGATAAAATTCGACGGTGCGATCGATGAAGCGGCTGACGGCGGCCAAGCCCGGCACCGCCAGCTCCTCATGGGCATGCTTGAGCAGCCGCGAGCACATCATCGGCGTCAGCGTCAGCGAGACTACGGCCGAGGTCACGACAGCGATCGTCAACGTCAGCGCGAATTCGCGGAACATGCGTCCCACAAGGCCCGACATGAACAAGAGCGGGATGAACACCGCGATCAGCGACACCGTCAGCGAGATCACGGTGAAGCCGATTTCGCTCGCCCCTTTGAGCGAGGCCGTCATCGCGTTGTCGCCGTTCTCCATGTGGCGGACGATGTTCTCGATCATGACGATGGCGTCGTCGACGACGAAGCCGGTGCCGATCGTCAGCGCCATCAGCGACAGATTGTCGAGGCTGAAGCCGGCAAAATACATGATGCCGAAGCTCGTGATCAGCGACAGCGGCAGCGCCACGCCTGCGATCAGCGTGGCACGCAGTGAGCGTAGGAACAGGAGCACCACGAGAGTCACCAGCACCACGCTAAGGATCAGCGTGAACTGCACATCGTGAACCGAAGCACGAATCGTGACGGTGCGGTCGGAGACGATGGTCAGGTGCACGCCGGCCGGAATCGCGCGCTGAACCTTGGGTATCTCCGCGCGGATCTGCTTGACGACGTCGATGACGTTGGCGCCCGGCTGACGCTGGATGTCGATGATGACGGCTGGCGTGCCCTGGTACCAGCCGCCGGTGCGGTCGTTCTCGAGCCCGTCGACGATTTGCGCGACGTCGCCGATTGTGACGGGCGAACCGTTGCGATAGGCGATGATAACAGGCCGGTAGGCGTCGGCGGCGGCGATCTGGTCGTTGGCCGCGATGATGTAGGCTTGCTGGGCGCCGTCGAGCGAGCCCTTTGGCCCGGAGACGTTGGCGTTGGCGATGGCGGCGCGCAAGTCCTCCATGGCGATGCCGTAGGCGGCAAGCCGCGCCAGATCGGCCTGGATACGCACGGCCGGCTTCAGCCCGCCGAGCACGGAGACGCGGCCGACGCCGGAAATCTGGCTGAGACGTTGGGCCAGCAGCGTGTCGGCGATGTCGCTCATTGCGCGCAGCGAGATCGTGTCCGAGCGCAGCGCCAGCGTCATCACAGGCGCGTCGGCCGGGTTCACCTTGGCGTAGGTCGGTGGGTAAGGCAGCGTCTTGGGCAGGACGCCGGCGGCGGCGTTGATTGCAGCCTGCACGTCCTGGGTGGCGCCGTCGATGTCGCGGTTGAGATCGAACTGGAGCGATATCTGGCTGACGCCGAACGAGCTCGTCGAGTTCATCGCCGTCAGCGACGGGATCTGCCCGAGCTGCCGCTCCAGCGGTGCCGTGATCAGCGAGGCGATGACGTCGGGGCTCGCGCCCGGCAATTGCGTCGACACCTGCACGGTCGGGAAATCGACCTGCGGCAGCGCAGAGACCGGGAGCGCGAAATAGCCGAGCAGCCCGCCAATCAGCAGCGCGATGCCGAGCAGCGAGGTTGCGATCGGCCGGCGAATGAAGGGTTCGGAGACACCCATGGGATACGCCTGCCGCTCAGGCGGCTGTTGCCGGGATCATGGCTGCTTGGCTCCAGGTCCCGATGGTTGAGCCCCCGGCCCCGGCGCTGGGCCCGTCTGGCCCTTCTGGTCGCCTTCACTGCTCTTCCGCTTGGCGCGGAATTCGCCGTCCTTGCCTTGTGCGTCCTTCTGGCCATCCTTTTGGCCGTCCTTGGCCTGCCCGCCCTTCCCGTCGGCTTGCGGCGCGCGCGTCCGCTTGCGCGGAGCAAGGTCGGCAGACGGGGTCTGCTCGTCACGGCCGATGATGACCTTGGAGCCATCGGACAGATTGGCGAAGCCTGTGGTGACGACCTTGTCGCTCGCCGTCAGGCCGCTCGCAATGACCGCGTCATGCTCATTCTGCTGCGTCACCGTCACGGGCTTGGCGGTAACCACATTGTCCTCGCCGATGACGTAGCTGAACGTGCCGATCGGACCGCGCTGCACGGCCGACGTCGGCACCACCAGCGCCTGGTTCAGGGTCTCGACCTTGAGGCGGACATTGACGAACTGGCCCGGCCAGAGCTGGTAATTCGCGTTCGGGAATTCAGCCTTGAGCCTCAGCGTCCCCGTGGTCTGGTCGACCTGGTTGTCGATGCCGGTGAGCTTGCCGGTGTCGATCACGGTGACGCCGTCATTGCCGAACACGTCGACCGACAGCGCACCCTTCGCGGCCGCCGCATTGACGCGCATGATCTGCTGCTGCGGCAGGCTGAACCACACGGCGATCGGCTGCAATTGCGTGATGACGACGAGGCCGGTGGTGTCGGAGGCGTGGATGATGTTGCCCTGGTCAACCTGACGCAGGCCGGCGCGCCCCGAGATCGGCGCGACGATCTTGGTGTAGCTCAGCGTTGCCGCCGCATTGTCGATCGAAGCCTGGTCGGCCTTGACCAGCGCCTCGGTCTGCGCGACCGCCGCGCGCTGGGTGTCGGCCTGCTGCTTTGAGCCGGCATTGGAGGCTGCGAGCTGCTCGTAGCGCGCAAGGTCGATGCGCTGGTTGGCGAGCTGGGCTTCGTCCTGGGCCTTCTTGGCCACGGCCTGGTCATAGGTCGCCTGGTAGAGCGCCGGGTCGATCTCGCCGAGCACATCGCCCTTCTTGACGTCCTGGCCCTCGGTGAACTTCACGGCGATCAGCTTGCCGTCGACCTGCGAGCGCACGGTCACGGTGTTGAGCGCACGGATGGCACCAACGCCGTCGAGATAGACAGGCACGTCCTGAACCCTGGGCGTTGCCGCCAGCACCGGCACCGGCAGATCCGGCCGTTGTTGGCCGCGACCGCCAGCCGCCTGCTGCGGCTGCTGATGCCACACGGTCCAGCCGAGATAGCCAAGGCCGCCGAGGATCGCGAGCGTGATCAGGGTCATGACGAAGCCGCGCCGGCGCGACTTTTTCGCCGTCCCCGCTTTCGCGCCGTCCTTCGTGTCCGGCTTAAAGAGCATTGACCGGTTTCTCCATTCGCGGCTCCCAGCCGCCGCCGAGCGCCTGATACAGGCTGACGATGGCAAGAAGTCGTGCGAGCTGGGCCTGCGACAGGGTGTCTTCGGCCTGGAACAGCGTCAGCTGGGTGTTGAGCACGGTCACGATATCGGCCGTGCCGGCGCGCAACTGCTGCTCGGCGAGATCGAAGGCGCGCCGCGAGGCGTTGACCACATCGCGCTGCAATTGCAGCTTGATCGTGGTCTGCTTGATTGAAAATAGTGCGTTGTCTACGTCGGTGAAGGCCTGGACGATGGTTTTGCGGTAGGTCTGCAGCAGTTCGTCCTGCCGTGCCTTGGCATATTCGAAATTGCCGAGGATCTTGCCGCCATCGAAGATCGGCTGCGTCGCGCTGCCGACCAGCTGGAAGAACGCCGCGTGCGGCTGGAACAGCGAAAACAGCGCCGAGCTCTGATAGCCGCCGTTGCCGGTGAGCTGGATGCTCGGGAAGAATTGCGCGCGGGCATTGCCGATATTGGCGGTGGCGGAGGCGAGCTGTGCCTCCTGCCGGCGGATATCAGGCCGCTGTGTGAGCAGCTCCGACGGCAGCCCGGGCGTGACGCGCGGGATGGCGATCCGATCAAGCGAGCCGCCGGCAAGGCGCACGCTCTCGGGCGGGCGCGACACCAGCACCGCGAGCGCGTTGGCGTTCTGATCCAGGGTCTGGCGCAGCGGCGGCACCAGCGCCTTCTGGTTGGCGAGCACGCTCTCCTGCTGGGCGACGTCGAGATCGGTCCCCGTCCCGGCCTTGCGGCGCTCGCGAATGGCATCGAGGATGCGCTGGGCGCTGGCGATATTGCGCTGGGCGGTGCGCAGGCGATCTTGCGAGGCCAGCACCTGGAAATAGGCATTGGCGACGGCTGCGAGGGTCGTCAGCGCGACTGTATCGCGGTCGAAACGGTTGGCCTTGGCGGTCTCCTCGGCCGTTTGCAGCGCGTCACGGTTCTGGCCCCAGAAATCGAGCTGATAGCTGGCGCTCAGCGATGCCTGGTAGTTGACGACCTCGCGTCCGCCATTGGTGAGCCCCGAAGAAGATGAGCCGGAGGTGCGCGAATAAGTCTCCTGTCCCGTTCCCGACAGGCTCGGCAACAGCGCCGCGCCCGCCTGCCGCGCCTGGGCGTCCGCCTCGACGATGCGCGCGACCGCGGCGGCAATATCGAGATTGACGGTCTGCGCCTCTTCCATCAGCTGCGTCAGCTCGGCCGAGCGGAAGCCGCGCCACCAATCCAATGTCGGCGGTGCATCCGCCTTGCCGGCGTATTTGTATTGCGTGGGGACATCCAGCGCAGGGTCGGGAAGGTCCTGGGTCAGCACGCAGGCGCCCGAACTCGAGGCCAGGCAGACGACTGCGACGGCTCGCAGCGTCCGCGACGCAGATCCAAAGACTTGGCCAATGAATAGCCGCCTGACGAGGGCCGGAACCCGCTGTGTCACATCCACCCCCTGGCGGGCAGATCATGCCGCCACCGCGCGGCTGGATGAGCCGATTCGCGGGCGGGCGGCCGGAGGCCATTCTGTAACTCGTTCACGGCGCGATGCTTTCTGCGAAACCGGAGATTCATACTAGCCGGGCGCGGAACCGCGGGACAGTCCCGCACCTGCGAAACGCACAGCCGTGCATCGCAATCCTGGGATCACCGAAACGGAAGATATGCCTGTCCTGCAGTAGTTTCTTCGATTCCGGAAAGGTTCGGAAACACAATCAAGCTTACAAAGATTTCATGTGATATTGCAGCCACAGTTGCTCCGAAGACGCAAAGCCTTGGCCCCTCTCCACTGAAACCCGCGCCGCAACGCACCGTAGCTTGTTCCAGCACGAGGCAGGGACATTAACATATGCGCATCGCGGTCATCGGAACGGGCATTGCCGGCAACACGGCGGCCTGGACGCTTTCCCAGCGCTACCCGGTGACTATCTATGAGCGCGAGCTGCGACCGGGCGGCCACAGCCACACCGTCACCATCGACTACCAGGGCACGCCTGTCACCGTCGATATCGGCTTCATCGTCTACAACGAGCTCAACTATCCCGACCTGACCGCGATGTTCGCCCATCTCGGCGTCGAGACGGTCGAAAGCTGCATGAGCTTCGCGGTGTCTGCCGATGGCGGCCGTTTCGAATGGCGCGGCGGTGGCAATGATTGGTGGGAGACCGGGGCTGGCCTGTTTGCTCAACCAGGCAATCTGCTCTCCCCGTCCTACCTGCGGATGCTGACCGAGATCCCGACATTCGGCCGTCGAAGCGTCGACGACCTTCGCAATGGCCGCTTGAGCGGACTGACGCTCGGCGCCTATTTTCGCCAGCAGCGGTTCTCCAAGCGCCTGCTGACGGACTATCTCGCTCCGATGGGGGCTGCCATCTGGTCTGCTCCCGCCAGCGAAATGCTCGACTTTCCGGCCGAGAATTTCGTCGCCTTCTTCGACAATCATCGCCTGCTGCACTACGACCGGCCGGTCTGGCGCACGGTCAGGGGCGGCAGCCAGACCTATGTCGAGCGGCTTCAGGCCGCATTCGGAGACCGGATCCGGCTCGGCTGCGCCGTGACGTCGATCGCGCGCACCACGCATGGCGTCGTCGTCCATGACAGCCATGGCCGGCACGAAAGCTTCGACCATGTGGTGATTGCGGCGCACAGCGACCAGGCGCTTGCCATGCTGTCGGATGCAGACCCGCGCGAGCGCGACATCCTTGGAGCCATCAACTATTCGCCGAACAAGGTCTATCTGCATCGGGACACCAGGCTGATGCCAAAACGGCGCCGCGCCTGGGCGTCGTGGAATTTCCTGCGCTGGCAGCGCGAGGGAGCGGCGATCAACGACGTCGCGGTGACGTATTGGATGAACCGGCTCCAGGGCATCGAGGCTGACAAGCCGCTGTTCGTCAGCCTCAACCCGCCGTTCGAACCGGCGCCCGAGCTCACGTTCGGCCAATATCTCTGCGAGCATCCGCAGTACAATGCGGCGGCCTTTGCCGCGCAGAAGCGGCTGGCCGAGATCCAGGGCCCGCGACACACCTGGTTTTGCGGCGCCTGGACCGGCTACGGCTTTCACGAAGACGGTCTGCGCTCGGGCCTTAACGTCGCCGAGGCGCTCGGGGCGAGCGCGCCCTGGCGCACGGCCCCAGTCGAGCTGGCAGAGGCTGCGGAGTAGCGCGATGGCGAGGACAGCCGTTCCAGCACCCGATGCCGCCTCGCTCTATTTCGGCGACGTCATGCATGCGCGGCTCAAGCCCATGGGTCATCGCTTCAGCTACCGCGTCATGAGCCTCTTGATCGATCTCGACAGGCTTGACGAAGCTGACCGGCAGTCGGCGCTGTTTGGCGTCAATCGCGCCGCGCTCTACAGTTTCCACGAAAAGGACCACGGCCCGCGCGACGGCTCCTCGCTCCGCGCCTATGCGGAGCGCTGCGCCGGCGCTGAAGGTATTGATCTCGGCGGAGGCCGGGTCGAACTGCTCTGTTATCCCCGCCTGCTCGGCTACGGCTTCAATCCGCTCTCGGTCTATTTCTGCCGTAACGCCGATGGCGAGCTGGCGCTGGTGATCTACGAGGTCCGCAACACCTTCGGCGAGATTCATCCGTACGTCTTGCCTGTCAGGGCCGGCGAGCTGAATGCCGCGGGCCTCCGGCAGCAGCAGGACAAGCTGTTCTACGTCTCGCCCTTCGTGGCGATGGCGATGCGCTACCATTTCCGCGTGCTGCCGCCGTCCGACACGGTCAGGCTGCGCATCCTGGAGACCGACCACGATGGCCCGCTGCTGGCGGCGACCTTCAGCGGCCGCCGCCGGGCTCTGACCACGCCTGCGCTGCTGCGATCCTTTTTCAGCCTGCCGCTCGTCAGCCTCAAGGTGATGGCGGCGATCCACTGGGAAGCGCTGCGGCTCTGGCTGAAGGGGGCGCGGCTGGTGCCACGTCCTGACGCCGCAGGGCAGCGCAGCGACGAAACCGTATTGGCGCACGGCAAATCGCGCCCCTATATTATTGGTCGCTGACTGCCAGCGGGGCGCGCTCGGGTCAAGCAACAGGGCGGGATGGGCGCGCTTGGTTCGCAGTCGGACGGTATCCGTTGAGGTCATGGATCTGCCGATGTCGAATGCCATTTCGGTGACGCCGGACGATATAGAAACAGTGCTTGCCGACCTGCCGCGCATTGCTCGCCTTGCGCTGAGCTTCGGCTCGCGCCTGCGGCGCGGCACGCTCGACGTCACGCTGCCCGACGGCCGCTTGATCCGGCTCGGCGGACACGAGCCCGGTCCGAGTGCCGCCATGCGCCTGCACAATTACGGCGTTGCCTCGCGCATGATCAACGCCGGCGACATCGGCGTTGCGGAGGCCTATCTCGCCGGCGATTGGGATACGCCTGATCTGACGCAGTTTCTCTACCTGTTCTGCGTCAACCACGACCTGATCCAGGCGATGCTGCGCGACAAGCCGCTGATGCGGCTCGTGCAGATGGTGCAGCACTGGTTCAACCGCAACACGCGCCGCCAGGCGCGACGCAACATCCACGCCCATTATGACATCGGCAACGCGTTCTACTCGGCCTGGCTCGATCCGAGCATGACCTATTCGTCGGCGCTGTTCGAGGGCTCGACCACCGATCTCACGGCCGCGCAAACCAACAAGTACCGCCGCCTCGCCGAGGCGCTCGACCTGAAGCCCGGGCAGAAGCTGCTCGAGATCGGCTGCGGCTGGGGTGGCTTCGCCGAATTCGCTGCCAAGACTTTTGGCGCGCGCGTCGTCGGCCTGACCATATCGACCGAACAGCGCGATTTTGCGCAGAAGCGGATCCACGAAGCGGGCCTTGCCGAACAGGTCGAGATCCGGTTGCAGGATTATCGCGACGAGCGCGATCGCTACGACCGGATTGCCTCGATCGAGATGATCGAGGCGGTCGGCGAGGAATTCTGGCCGCGCTATTTCGCCCAGCTGCGCGACCGGCTGCTGCCGGGCGGATTGGCAGGCATCCAGGCCATCACGATCCAGGACCGGCTTTTCCAGGGCTACCGGCGCGAGGTCGATTTCATCCAGCGCTACGTCTTTCCGGGCGGCATGCTGCCCTCGCCCGCTGTGCTGAAGTCGCTCGGAGACCGGTTCAGCATACCTGTCATCCGCGAGCGCATCTTCGGGCAAGATTATGCCAAGACGCTCGCCACCTGGCGGAATAATTTTCGCGCGGCATGGCCGGCTCTCGCGCCCCTCGGATTCGACGACCGGTTTCGGCGGCTGTGGGAGTATTATCTCGCCTATTGCGAGGCCGGATTCCTGTCCGGCAATATCGACGTCCGGCAGGTCATCTTCGCAAAGCAGCAATAAGAGTTCGGGCCCTCGCCTTGTGTGGCTGGCGACCCTACTTTAGGGTCTGACGACTTCTCGCCTCCAGCCGGTAATTGCCTGACATGACCATCAAAAACGACGTTGTCGAAGCCATCGGCAACACCCCGCTGATCAAGCTCGAGCGCGCATCCGAGCTGACCGGCTGCACCATTCTCGGCAAGGCCGAGTTCATGAATCCCGGCCAGTCGGTCAAGGATCGCGCCGGCAAATGGATGATCCAGGAAGCCGAGAAGCGCGGCGAGCTGAAGCCGGGTGGCCTCGTCGTCGAAGCCACGGCCGGTAACACCGGCATCGGGCTCGCGGTGGTCGCGAGCGCCCGCGGCTATCGCACGCTGATCGTGATCCCGGAGACCCAGAGCCAGGAGAAGAAGGATTTCCTGAAGCTGTGCGGCGCCCAGCTGCTGGAATCTCCGGCGCTGCCCTATTCCAATCCGAACAACTACCAGCATGTCGGCCGCCGTCTTGCCGACGAGCTGCGCAAGACCGAGCCGAACGGCGTGCTGTTCGCCGACCAGTGGAACAACCTCGACAATGCCAAGGCGCATTACGACTCCACTGGTCCCGAGATCTGGGCGCAGACTGGCGGCAAGATCGACGGCTTCGTCTGCTCGGTCGGCAGCGGCGGCACCCTCGCCGGCACCAGCCGTTTTCTGAAAGAGAAGAACAAGGACGTCAGGATCGCCTGCGCCGATCCGCATGGCGCCGGCATGTTCGAATATTTCAGGACCGGCGAAGCCAAGGCAACGCCCGGCGACTCCATCACGGAAGGCATCGGCCTCGGCCGGAAAACCGCGATCGTCGAGAGCGCCAAGGTCGATGACGCCTATCTCATTCCGGATGCCGAAGCCGTGACTGTCATCTACGAGCTGCTTCAACACGAAGGCCTGTGTCTCGGCGGCTCAACCGGGATCAACATTGTCGGCGCGATGCGGCTCGCCAAGCAGCTCGGGCCCGGCAAGACCATCGTCACCATCCTCTGCGATTCCGGCAGCCGCTATCAGTCGAAACTGTTCAACGCCGACTTCATGCGCGCCAAGAACCTGCCCGTGCCGGAATGGCTGGAGAAGCGGAGCAACATCAAGCTGCCGTTCGTCTAACCCGAGCGGTCGGCTCCTAACTCCAGACGCTTTAGCCCCAGCTCGAACGCGCCGAACCTTGCGACACGCGCGCAAGGCGCTGGTCGGACGCCGATGATTTGCCGGCCGCACGCGCGGGTGGCTCGAAGGGGTTGGTGTAGACGCCACCGCTCCCGGCGCTCGGCCAGAAGGTGAGCACCAGCAGCAGGCCGAGGTTGACCAGGCCGCCGACCATCGTGCCCTGATGCTCTGCGCCAATGGCCCAGGCCGGAAACCTGCCCGCCACCACGTGATCGACGATCATGAGCGCAATCCAGGCCGGGATGACACAGACCGGATCCCAGCCGATGTCGCGGATGCGCATCGATTGCAGCATGAAGGTCGCGACACCAAAGAAGATCATCGCGGCAATGATCGCCCGGTGATGGGTGAGATCTTCGGGGCGGACCAGGCTCGGCGACGTCGTGCGCAGCACAGCCATCGCGATGGCAAAGCAGATCGCGGTCATCACGATCGCCAGCGCGACCGTGGCCAGGAAGAAATGCAGTCGCCCGAGGCGGGCATTGAGGCCGAACACGAAACCAAGCAATTGACGCTCCCCTTTTGCGCCACATGCGCAAGAAGTGCTTTCGGACGCGTGAAGCGGCGGGGCGTCATCATCGGCATGGTTGCCGGCCGGCGACGGAATTGCGTAAAATTTTAGGCTCCGGAGTCCTCGCCGGACCTCGAAGCGGCCGCACAATAGTCGCGCCAGAACTGGCGGTAACCCGCCTCCAGCTCCCGCGTGTAGGTTTCGACATTGCCGGCGCGTGAGGCCGCGATCCGAGCCGGCAGCTCCGCGCGCAACTTCGCCAGATGGGCGGGCTGCGATGCATATTTGCAGGCGATCGCGGCGTAACCGTCGTCATCCTCGGCGACCCAGTCGTTGAGCCCGACCGACGCCACGATGGCGCCGCCGGCGCGTGAGGAGGCGCCGTGACCGAGCTTGGCCACCACTGGAACGCCCGCATAGAGGGATTCCCAGGTGCTGATGCCGCCATTCTGCGGGAACGGATCGAGCGAAATATCGACCCTCGCGAAGGCCCGCAGATGTTCTCCGCGCTCTGACGAACCCAGGCAGATGATGTTCTCTTCGGGGATGGCCTGGTTCACCAGCCGCGCAACAAGGCCGTCGCGCACCAGGGGATCATCGAGCAGCGTATGCTTGATGATGATCTTCGATCCGATCACTTCGCGCATCACCTTCGACCACACGCGGATCGCCTCGTCCGAGATCTTGTTGACGCGGTTGAACACGCCGAAAGTCACATGGCCGTTGCGGAGCATGGGAAGCTCCGAAGGAGGCACGTCCAGAATCGGATCGATGGTGTTGAGGCACGGCAGGTCAAAGACCTTCTCGGCCAGCAGATGCCGCGCGGATTGCGGAATGAAGACTGGGTCCGCGAGCACATAGTCCATGGTCGGCATGCCCGTGCCGGTCGCGTGTCCGAAGCCGGTGGCCTGGATCGGGGCCGGCTTCCGCGCGAACACCTGCAGCCTGTTACCGGTTGTGTGGCCCGAAACGTCGATCAGGATGTCGACGTTGTCGGCCTGGATGCGGTCGGCGAGCTCGTCGTCCGAAAGCTGCCAGGCATCGACCCAGGCGTCCGCCAATGACTTGAATTTGGCGGTCATATCGTCTCGTGACGACGAGCACGAATAGCAGATGATCCTGAAGTTGGCGCGATCATGATGGCGCAGCACCGGCAGCAAGGTGAGCGCCGCCGAGTGGTGCCGAAATTCGTTAGCGACATAGCCAACAACAATCTGCTTTTCCGGATCAAGCGGCCGCTTCGGCAGCGTCCGCCGCGGAATTCTGGAGCCGATCAAGTCCCACCAATCCCGTCGGACCGCCTGCTGGAGCGCGAAATCGGCCTCGGTGCGGAAGTCCTGCAGGAAGATCTTTCCCCGGATCGCATCTTCATAGTCCGGCCGGATCGCCAGCGCGCGATCCAGATATTCGATCGCGGTATCCATTTCTCCCTGGTTCGAATGAGCAAAGCCCGTCAGCGCCAGCCCGATCTCCGAGCGTGGATTTCGCTCGATCAAGGCCGCAGCGGCCGCCATCGCCTGCGCTGTCTTTCCCATCACGAGGCAGGCCTGTGCCTTGCCCCGGAGAGCCAGTTCGAGCCCCGGTGAAATCGCAAGCGCCGCCTCGAAATCGGCGACCGCCGGTTCCAGGCGTTGCTGCTCGTAATTGAGCCGCCCGCGCTGCGCCAGGATCTTCGCCGAACCGGGCCTGATCGCAAGCGCCGCTGCGAGAGCAGCCTCCGCTTCATCGTAGTGCTTGAGCTCGATACCGACCACGCCTTTGCCGACGAGCGCTTCGACGTGACGCGGCTGAAACAACAAGGCGCGATCAAAGCTCTCCCTGGCGCGGTCAAACTGGCGCAGCGCCAACTGCGCCATGCCGCGATTGCAGATCGCATCGGCAGAATCGGGCTTCAGCCGGATCGCGCGATCGTACATCTCGATGGCCTGCTCGTGCAGGTTCATGTTGAGCAAGGTATTGCCGAGGCCGATCAGGGCCGGCGCGAAATTCGGCTTCAGCGCGATCGCCTTCTCCTGACATGCGCGAGCGGCCTCGAATTTCTGAAGCACGACGTAGACGGACGCGAGATTGTTGTGGGCCTCGTGCGAACGCGGATCGATCGCGATCGCGCGTTCGAGCAGTTGTTGCGCCTCTTCCAGACGCCCGCCCCGATGCAGGCTCAGGCCGAGCAGGTGCGTCGCCTCGAAATGATCCGGAACGGCTTGCACGATCTGGCGGCAGAGCGCCTCGGTCTCCGCATACCGGCCCTGGCCAAAGGCGCTTGCCGCGGCAGAGATGACGGCGTCCACCTGCTTCTTCAATTTCTTCTGCAATCGCGCATTCTGGAATGCGCGAGCGCCGGCGCTGCTCTGCAAGGTGTCTCTCCGGAAGATGACCCGCGGCGAGTCTAACTGATTCGGGTGGCGGGCCGGCCGGACCGGAACCGCAGCCAGGCTATTCCGGGGCGCGCTGCAGGATCCGGCTCAAGAATTGGCAGCCGCGTCTGCCCCGCTGACCGCAGCCTCGCCGCTCTCCGAAGCCGCCGCACAATAGTCCCGCCAGAACTGGCGATAACCCGCTTCGAGCTCTCGCGTGTAGATCTCGACATTGCCGGCCGGCGAGGCTGCGATCTGCGCCGGCAAGTCCGCGCGCAATTTTGCCAGATGATCCGGCTGCGCCGCGAACTTGCACGCGATCTCGACATAGCCGTCATCATCGTCAGCGACCCAGTCGCCGAGGCCAACGGAAGCCACGATGGAGCCGCCTGCCCGCGAGGAAGCCCCGTTGCCGAGCTTGGCGACAACAGGAACGCCCTTGTAGAGGGATTCCCAGGTGCTGATGCCGCCATTTTGCGGGAACGTGTCGAGCGAAATGTCGATCTTGTCGAAGGCGATCAGGTGGTCGTCGCGCGACGTCGTGCCGAGGCACGTGATGTGTTCCTCGGCGATCCCCTTTGCCACGAAGCGCGCGATCAGACTGTCGCGCAGCAGGGAATCGTCGAGTAGCGGGTGCTTGATGATGATCTTCGATCCCTGCACCTCGCGCATGATGCGCGACCACACCTGGATCGCATCATCCGAGATCTTGTAGATGCGGTTGAACACGCCGAAGGTGACATAACCATTGCGGAGCATGGGAAGCTCGGAGCGACGCAGATCCGAGACTGGCTCCATCGTGATCAGGCACGGCAGATCGTAGATCTTTTCGGCAAACAAATGCCGAACCGATGGCGGAATGAAAATCGGATCCGCGAGCACGTAATCCATGGTCTGTATGCCCGTGCCCGTCGCGTGTCCGAAGCCGGTGGCCTGGATGGGCGCCGGCTTCCGAGCGAAAACCGGCAGCCTGTTCCCGGTCGTGTGGCCTGATACGTCGATCAGGATGTCGACCCCGTCGGCCTGAATACGATCGGCGAATTCGTCGTCCGAAAGGCCCCAGGCATCGACCCAGACGTCCGCCAGCGACTTGAACGTCGCGGTGTACTCGTCGGCGACCGGCCAGGAATAATAGCAGATGATCTCGAAATTGGCGTGATCGTGGTTGCGCAGCACCGGCAGCAAGGTCAGAGCCGCCGAGTGTTGTCGGAATTCGGCAGCGACATAGCCGACCACAATCCGCTTATCCGGATCGAGCGGACGTTTCGGCAACTCCCGCCGCGGCAGCTTGGAGCCGATCAAGTCCCACCAATCCCGTCGCACAGCCTGCTGAAGCGCGAAATCGGCCTCGGGGCGGTAGTCCTGCAAGAAGATCTTTCCCCTGATCGCGTCCGCATAGTCCGGCCGGATCGCCAGCGCGCGATCGAGATATTCGATCGCGGTGTCCATCTCTCCCTGGTTCGAATACGCGAAGCCCATCATCGCCAGCCCGATTTCGGAGCGCTGATTTTGCTCGGTCAAGGCCGTTGCGGCTGCCATCGCCTGCGCGGTCTTTCCCAGCACGATGCAGACCTGAGCCTTTCCGCGGAGAGCCAGATCGAGCTTGGGCGAGATCGCAAGCGCCGCCTCGAAATCCGCAAGCGCCGCTTCGAGACGCTGCAACTGGTAACTCAGCCGCCCACGCTGGGCCAGAATCCTCGGCGAGCCCGGCTTGATCGCGAGCGCCATGGCAAACTTGGCTGCCGCCTCGTCGTGATGTCGGAGTTCCATGCTGACCATGCCGCTGCCGACGATGGCCTCGGCGTGACGCGGCCGGAACAGCAGGGCGCGATCGAAGCTTTCCTTGGCGCGCGTGAGCTGCCCAAGCAATATCTCGACCATGCCGCGATTGCAGAACGCATCGGCATGGTCCGGCTTGATCTTGATGGCGCGCTCGTGCAGCTCGAGCGCCTGTTCGTACTGCCCGAGATGCATCAGTGTGTTGCCGAGGTTGGTGAGCGCCACGGCAAAATTCGGCTTCAGCGCAATGGCCCTCTCCTGGCATCGCCGCGCCTCCTCGTAATCGCCGAGGTCGAAATGCACGGTCGCGAGGTTGTTGTGGGCATCGTGCAGGCGCGGATCCAGCGCGATCACGCGCTCGAGCAGCTGTTGTGCCTCCTCCAGCCGGCGGCCGTCATGCGCGCACATGCCCAGCAGGTGCAGGGCGTCGACATGATCAGGAAGCGCCTTCAGAACCTCGCGGCATAGCGCCTCTGTCTCGGCATATCTGCTTTGGCCATAGGCGTCGGCCGCGGCGGAAATGACGGCATCCGCCTGCTTCATCAACTTCTTCTGCAATCGCGCATTCTGGAATGCGCGCGCGCCGCCGCTGTTCTGCAAGATTGCTCTCCGGAGGATGGCCTTACCGAGAGTCTAACTGATTCGCCCGGCCGGTCAGCCGGCCCCGCAACCTCCGGGATTTCCCGGTGCTCGACACCGGATTCGAGCGCACGCCTGCCCGACTAATTGACGTCGCCACCAGCCGCAGCCGCGGCACAATGATCGCGCCAGAACTGGCGATAAGCTGCCTCGACCTCGCCCGCGTAATGTTCGACATCGCCGGCCGCAGTGGCTGCGATCCGCGCCGGCATATCCGCGCGCAGCTTCGCCAGATAGTCCGGCTGCGCCGCAAATTTGCAGGCAATCTCGACATAGCCGTCGTCATCGCCGGCAACCCATTCGCCAAGGCCGGCTGCGGCCACGATCGAGCCGCCGGCGCGCGACGAGGCGCCGTTGCCAAGCTTGGCCACGACAGGAACGCCAGCATAGAGCGATTCCCAGGTGCTGATGCCCCCGTTCTGCGGAAAGGTGTCGAGCGAAATGTCGATCTGGGCAGAGGCGCGCAGATGCTCGTGGCGCGGGCTCGAACCCAGGCACGTGACATTGGATTCGGCGATGCCCTGCGCCGCAAACCTCGCGACCAGACCGTCACGCACCAAGGGATCGTCGAGCAGCGTATGCTTGATGATGATCCGCGAGCCCGGCACCTCGCGCATGAGGCGCGACCACACAAGGATCGCCTCGTCCGAGATCTTGTAGATGCGGTTGAACACACCGAACGTCACATAGCCGTTGCGGAGCATGGGCAGCTCCGACGGCGGCACATCCCGGATCGGGTCGATCGTGATCAGGCACGGCAGGTCATGGACCTTCTCGGCCAACAGATGGCGCGCCGATTGCGGAATGAAAACCGGATCTGCGAGCACGTAGTCCATGGTCTGAAGGCCCGTCCCGGTCGCATGCCCGAAGCCCGAGACCTGGATCGGGGCGGGCTTGCGGGCGAAGACATGCAGCCTGTTGCCGGTCGTATGCCCCGATATGTCGACCAGGATATCGACCTTGTCGGCCTGAATGCGATCGGCCAATTGATCGTCGGAAAGCTGCGCGGCCTCGACCCAGACATCCGCCAGGGACTGGAATTTGGCAGTCATTTCGTCCCGCACCTGCGCACACGAGTAGCAGATGATTTCGAACTTGGCGTGATCATGGTTGCGCAGCACCGGCAGCAAGGTCAGAGCCGCCGAGTGTTGCCGGAACTCGGCCCCGACATAGCCGATCACGATCCGCCTGTCGGTATCGAGCTGGCGCGGCGCCAGCTGCCGTTGCGGCACCCGCACGCCGATCACGTCCCACCACTGCTGTCGCGCGGCCTGCTGAACCGCGAAATCGGCCTCGCCGAGATAATCCAGAAAGAAGATCTTGCGTCCGATCAAGCTGGAATCCGGCGCAATGGCGATCGCGGCGTCGAGAAGCTCGACCGCCGATGCGATCTCTCCCTGGTTTGCAAGACAGGCGCTCAGCAGCGCCATCCCGACCGCTGAGCCCGGATTTTCTTCGAGTAGCGTGGTGCAGGCCAGCATCGCCTGCGCTGTATTGCCCATGCTGAGCGCGACCTGCGCCTTCCCCTCCAGGGCGACCTCGAGCCTGGGAGACAGTGCGAGCGCAGCCTCAAAATCCGCCGCCGCCTGCTCCAGCCTCCACAGCTCGAAATTGACTCGTCCGCGGTTCGCCAGGATCTTGGCAGAGCCCGGCCTGAGAGCGAGCGCGGCTTCAAGCGCGCCCTTGGCCTCGTCGTAGTTCTTCAGCTGGATATTGACCAGGCCCTTGCCGACAAGTGCCTCCACGTGTCGCGGCTAAAACAGCAAGGTGCGATCAAAACTCTGCTTGGCGCGGTCGAAGTGTTGGAGTGCCAGCTCCGCTAGGCCACGGTTGCACAGCGCATCGACATAGTCGGGTTTCAGGTTGATCGCGCGATCGTACATTTCGATGGCCTGCGCGACCCGGTTCAGGTGCAGCAAGGCATTGCCGAGATTGGCCAGGGCCATCGGGAAATTCGGCTTCAGCGCGATGGCCTTCTCCAGCGACGCGCGGGCATCATCGTATTGCCCAAGTGCGAAATGCGTGGCTCCCAGATCGGAAAGCGCCAGCGCCGAGCGCGCATCGACGGCCACGGCTCGGCTGAGAGCCTGTATCGCGACCTCGAAGCGCTGACCCGAGAACGCGCACAAGCCGAGCAGGTGCAAGGCGCTGAAATGCTCCGGGAGCTCGTTCAGGATCTGGCCGCAAAGCGCTTCGGCCTCGGCATAGCGGCCCTGGCCGTAGGCAGTGTTCGCGGCGGTGATGATGGCCTCCGCCTGCTTCTTGAATTTCTTCTGCAATCGCGCGTTCTGGAACGCGCGTGCGCCGGCGCCGCTCTGCAAGGTCGCTCTCCAAGGGATGGCCGACGGAGAGTCTAGCTGATTCGCCTGGTGGGCCGACCGATCGCCCGGCGCCCCGGGGATGCCCCTGGTATCAGCGCAGGATCTGGCTCAGGAACAGTTTGGTGCGGGCGTGCTGGGGCGCGGCAAAGAATTCCTTCGGCGTGTTGGCCTCGATGATCTGGCCGGCGTCCATGAATACCACACGGTTGGCGACCTCCTTGGCAAAGCCCATCTCGTGGGTGACGACCAGCATGGTCATGCCCTCGTCGGCGAGATCGACCATGGTGTCGAGCACCTCCTTGACCATTTCCGGGTCGAGCGCCGAGGTCGGCTCGTCAAACAGCATCACCTTCGGATTCATGGTCAGCGCGCGCGCGATGGCGACGCGCTGCTGCTGGCCACCGGACATCTGGCCAGGAAACTTGTTGGCCTGGTGCGGGATCTTGACCCGCTCCAGGAACTTCATCGCGGTTTCCTCGGCGTCCTTCTTGGGAATGTTGCGGACCCAGATCGGCGCAAGCGTGCAATTGTCGAGCACGGTGAGATGGGGGAACAGATTAAAGCTCTGGAACACCATGCCGACCTCGCGGCGCACCGCATCGACATGCTTGAGGTTCGGCCCGAGCTCGATGCCGTCGACAACGATCTCGCCCTCCTGAAACTCCTCGAGCGCATTGATGCAGCGGATCAAGGTCGACTTGCCCGAGCCCGAGGGGCCGCAGATCACGATGCGCTCGCCCTTGGTGACCGCGAGGTCGATGTCGCGGAGAACGTGAAACTCGCCGTACCATTTGTTGAGGCCGGAAATATTGACGATGGGACCTGCGGACATGATGGCCTCGATCAGTTGCGGCGGTGGGCATTGAGGCGGTGCTCGACGAAGAGCGAGTAACGCGACATTCCAAAGCAGAAGATGAAGTAGATGATGCCGACGAAAGCGAAGCCGGTGAAGGCGGTCGACGGCGTGGTCCAGACCGGATCGGCGAACGAGGCGCGCAGCGAGCCGAGAAGATCGAACAGCGCGACGATCGAGACCAGCGACGTATCCTTGAACAGCGAAATGAAGCTGTTGACGATGGCGGGAATGACGTGGCGCAGCGCCTGCGGCAGCACGATCAGCGAGGTGGTCTTCCACCAGGACAGGCCGAGCGCGGAGGCCGCCTCTCCCTGCCCGCGCGGTACCGCCGCCAGACCGCCACGCAGATTCTCGGCCTGATAGGCGCCGGTGAACAGGGAGACGCCGATCAGCGCGCGCATCAGGCCGTCGACGGTGAAGTTTCCCGGCAGAAACAGCGGCAGCATGTAGGTTGCGAAAAACAGCACCGTGATCAGCGGCACGCCGCGCCAGAACTCGATATAGGTGATCGAGAAGATCCGGATCAGGGGAATGGTCGAGCGTCGGCCGAGCGCGAGCGCGACGCCGATCGGGAGCGACGCCACGATGCCGGTGATCGCGATCACCAGCGTCACCAGCAGCCCGCCCCACAACCGCGTATCGACGATCGGCAAGCCAGCGTGATCGAGCCCCATCAGCTTGATCACCGCGGCAATTCCGGCGAACGTGACGAGGCTTGTGATCAGCGGCCGCGATCCGGCACGCGTTCCGCCACCGAGCACGAACAGGATCACCGATACGATCACGGCCGTGACCAGGAAGTCGGGCCACGGCCCCTGCCCGGACGCCTGCATCTGGTCACGCAGCCAGGTCAGTGGAAAGATCACCCAGTGCAGCAACGTGCCGACCAGCGCGATGACACTGCCGATCGCCCAGAGCAGCGGGCCGGCGGCCGAATTCTTGCTCAGGCCGACCACAACGTAACCGGCTCCGCTGATGCTGTCGGCGAACAATTGCAGCAGGCCCGCGACCCAGCTCACGCCGAAACCGGTGATGCCGCCGCCATGCAGCAGGAAGAATGCGACAGCAGGAAAGGCGAAGAAGAACAGCCCGGCGTTGACGCTCTTGGCCGGCAGGCGCGGAATGAGCAGCGGCAGGAGCAGCACCGCGCCCAGCGCGAAGGTCAGGGTGACCCGCCAGCGTTCGGCCTCGGGATAGAAGCCGTAGAACAGTTGCGTGGACTTGGCCTGGATAAAGGGCCAGCAAGCGCCGACCGGATGACCGGCATTCTCGGCAAGGCAGGCCGTGCGGTCCTTGCCGCTCCAGACCGCATCGACCAGCAGGAACTTGATGCTTGGAACAACGATGTACCAGATCAGCAACAGGCCCAGGATCGTCAGCAGGATATTGGTCGGCGAGTTCAACAAGCGTGTGCGGACGAAGCCGAGAAAGCCGGTGGTCTTCACCGGCGCCGGGCGCTCGGCAACCAGGTCCTGTCGGACAAAGGAAGATGCGGCGATATCGGTCATGCACCCAGGCTCCGGCTGATGCGCCAGCCGTAGACGCTCATGATAGCGCTGGTGACAAGCGAGGTGAGAAGATAGACGCCCATCGTCATGGCGATGATCTCGATCGCCTGTCCGGTCTGGCTGAGAGCCGTGCCGGCGAACACCGAGACAAGGTCGGGATAACCGATCGCGACCGCAAGCGACGAGTTCTTGGTCAGGTTGAGATACTGGTTGGTGAGCGGCGGCACGATCACGCGCATGGCCTGCGGCACCACGATCAGCCGCAATGTCGCGCCGCGGCTGAGGCCCAGCGAGGAGCCCGCTTCCATCTGGCCCTTATGAACCGACAGGATGCCCGCGCGAACGATCTCGGCGATGAAGGCCGCGGTATAGGTCGATAGCCCAACCGTCAGCGCGACGAATTCCGGAATAACCCGTGCGCCGCCGGCGAAGTTGAATCCCTTCAGCTGCGGAAATTCGAACGTGACGGGCACCCCGAACACAAGCATCGTGACAACAGGCAATCCGACGAGCAATGCCAGCACGTACGGCCAGATCCGGATCGCGCGGCCCTGAGCAAACAGCGCCCGCCGCGCGTAGCTGCGCAAGCCCAGCGACGCGACGATGCCGAGCGCCAGCATGGCAAGGAATGGAACAAGGCCGGGCTGAGCCAGCGGCGATGGCACGATCACGCCGCGATTGTTGAGGAAGAAGGCGCCGAGAACCGACACGCTTTGCCGCGGCGACGGCAGTGCCGCGAGCACCGCCAGATACCAGAACAGGATCTGGAATAGCAGCGGCAGGTTGCGGATGGCCTCGACATAGAGACCGCCGACGCGCGACACCAGCCAGTTGGGCGACAAACGGCAGAGCGCGACGACGAAGCCGATGACGGTGGCAAAGAAGATGCCCACCACCGAAACCAGCAGCGTGTTCAGGACACCGACGATAAAGACGCGGAAATAGGTATCAGACCCCGAATAGGGGATCAGGGTCTGATTGACGTCGAAACTGGCGCTGTTCTGCAGGAACCCGAAGCCCGCGGCAATGTGCTGGGTTTCCAGGTTGGTGCGGGCATTCGATATGATCTCATAGGCAATCCAGGCCAGGATCGCGCCAAAGACAAGCTGGACGGCAACGCCGTTCCAGCCTGCCTTGCCACCAAGCGCGCGCCGGAGCTTCAGCGCGATCTGCGGTGGCGGTTTCCGGGCCTCGACGCCCATCGGCGCAGCCTTCGGCTTTGCCGATCAGCGGATCGGCGGCGCGTATTGCAGGCCGCCCTTGGACCAGAGGGCGTTGACGCCGCGGGCGATCTTGAGCGGCGAGCCGGCGCCGACGTTGCGATCGAACGACTCTCCGTAGTTGCCGACCGCCTTGACGATCCGGATCACCCAATCCTTGGTGAGGCCAAGCTGTTCGCCGAGATTGCCGTCGGTGCCGAGCACCCGTTTCAGCTCCGGCTTGTCGGATTTCGCCATCTCGTCGACGTTCTTCTGGGTGATGCCGAGCTCCTCGGCCGTGACCATCGCAAACAGCGTCCATTTCACGATGTCGAACCACTGATCATCGCCGTGACGCACCATCGGACCCAGCGGTTCCTTGGAAATGATCTCGGGCAGCACAACGTGATCGGCAGGATTCGTCAGCTTCAGGCGGGTGGCATAGAGTCCGGATGAATCGTCGGTGAAGACGTCGCAGCGCCCCGACTCGTAGGCCTTGACGGTCTCGTCGATCGTGCCGAACGCGATCACCTCGTACTTCATGTTGTTGGCCTTGAAGTAATCGGCGAGGTTCAGCTCGGTGGTAGTGCCGGTCTGGACGCAGACGGAGGCACTATTGAGTTCCAGCGCTGAATTCACCTTGAGCGACTTCTTCACCATGAAGCCCTGCCCGTCATAATAAGTCACGCCGGTGAAATTGGCGCCGAGCGAGGTGTCGCGCGATATCGTCCAGGTGGTGTTGCGCGACAGCACGTCGATCTCGCCGGATTGCAGCGCCGTGAAGCGGTCCTTGGCAGACAGCGACACGAACTTGACCTTGGTCGGGTCATTGAAGACCGCGGCGGCGATCGCGCGGCAAACGTCGACGTCAATACCGGTCCAGTTGCCCTTGTCGTCGGGCGAGGAGAAGCCGGGCAGGCCCTGGCTGACGCCGCAGGACAATGTGCCCCGGTCCTTGATGGTCTTGAGCGTTTGCGCGTCGGCAGCTTGGGCAGAGAGGCCGGCGGCGAGAGCAAGTGTGAGAGCCAGGGTTACGCGTTTCATGGGCTTCAAGCCTTTCAAAGTCGTCTCAAGGTCGGGAACGGAATCCCTGCAAGGCTGCGCCTTGCAAGAGTCATGCTGGAAAACCTTGCCGAACACCCGCCCATCCCAAGGAGGCCATACCTTAATCCCCACCCGAGGCGCCCGCCGTTGTGGCTGTGGCGCAAGGTCCGGTCAGACGATGGATCGAAGGTCGCGGCAGGCCCCTCAACATGCGGCGACTGAATAGCACCTGCGCATCACAGAACGACTGGCGAGCCGGGTCAAGGGGTTGACGGGACTCTTCTGTGTTCTGTTATTAACGATCGCGGCCCCGAGGCCGCCCCGGCCGTGCGATCCGCGCCCG
>Ga0209148_1000490_pt1 | contig 40827 bp, 41 predicted proteins | sample AraplaCol_mMF_r2_2_FD_184288 | JGI IMG/M metagenome (GOLD analysis project Ga0209148, IMG submission 184288) | Arabidopsis root microbial communities from North Carolina, USA - plate scrape CL_Col_mMF_r2 (SPAdes) (version 2) | ecosystem: Host-associated > Plants > Roots > Endosphere | place... | reverse complement strand
ACGCCGGCCGCCTGGAAGTCGGCCTTGAACTTCTCGAAGCCGCCGAGGTCCTCGTTGATCTTCTGCTCGAGCTTGCCCGGCAGCTTGGTGCCGCCGCCATTGGGCTTCATCCAGCTCCAGAAGTGGATGTGGTTGTAGTGCTGGCCGGCGTTGTTGAACACCGCGGGGTTCTTGCCAAACGAGCCCTTGACGATCTCCTCAAGGGACTTGCCTTCCCATTCGGTGCCCTTGAGCGCGTTGTTGCCGTTGGTGACGTAGGCCTGATGATGCTTGTCGTGGTGGAATTCCAGCGTCTCCTTCGACATGAACTGGCCGAGGGCGTCATAGGCGTAAGGGAGTGGGGGCAGCGTGAATGTCATGGGTTCTTGTCCGCAACTGGTGGGGAACGTGTTCTAACGGTCACCCCTTATAGAAGGTTCCTGTGCCGTTAAATACCGCCAATTTGCGAAAAGGCGCGATGTGACGGCATGGCCTGATTGCACAACATTCAAGTCCTCGAAAAATATCATTGCCTTTGAACCGCTTATGGCAGAACGAATGCGCCACGGAGCGGAGCTGCGACAATCATGAGCATCGAGATCGACATCTTGAACGGCGACGCCTCGTGGCCGATCGCAAAGCCGCTGCACCAGGCGGTCTGGGGACCTAACATTGTCGAGAAGCTGCCCTGGGGGCACGTCAAATGGGCCAATGCCGATTTGCGCGTGCTGATCGAGACGCCCGAGGACGGCCTCGTCTGCCATGTCGGCATCTATTTCCGCACCGTCACCTGGAATGGGCAGAAGGTGCATGTCGGCGGGATCGGCGGTGTCTGCACGCGGGAGGACCGCCGTAACAGGGGCTATGCGACCATGGCGATCGACGCGGCGGTGCATACCATGCGCGCCAACGAGGCGGTTCGCTTTGCGTTGCTGTTCTGCGAACCGCACAATGTCGCGTTCTACCAGGCCCGCAGCTGGCTGCCCTTCAAGGGCGAGATCTATTGCGAGCAGCCGGAGGGGCGCATCCGCTTCGACTACATGGCGCCCTTTGTCTTCAACATCGTCCGCGCGCCGACGCTCGGCACCATCGACCTTTGCGGCCTGCCCTGGTGAGAGATTCGCCGGGGCAAATGCGCGCGGGAATTTGATTCCATCAGGCGTTGCACGATTCGAATTTGCTGCTATTGAGACGCCTCCATTCCGAGGTCCCTTCCCATGTCCCGCAGATTTGCTGTTCTCACCGTCCTTCTGGCTGCCCTGTCGGGCGCGACGACCGCCCAGGCCCAGAGCACTGATGCGAGCGGGACCTGGCTCACCCAGGCGGGCGATGCCCGCGTCAAAATCAGCAAATGCGGCGGCGGCATCTGCGGCCACATCGTCTGGCTGCGCGAGCCCATGGACACCGCCACCGGCAAGCCCGCGACCGACAACAAGAACCCCAATCCCGCGCTCGCCAAGCGGTCGATGATCGGACTGCCGCTGTTCTCCGGCATGCAGCCTGCAGGACCGAACAAATGGGCGGGCCAGATCTACAATGCCGATGACGGCAACACCTATGCGAGCAACGTCACGGTGATGTCAGCAGAGACATTGCGGGTCGAAGGCTGCGTCGGCGCGCTCTGCGGCGGCGAGACCTGGAGCCGCGTGGGGCGCTAAAGCGCGATGAAATTTCATCGCGCTTTAGCTTGTTGTTTGACCATGATCTTTTCGGAAAACCGCTTCACATTTTTCCGGATCATGCTCTAGCGCGCCGCCGCTGCCATCGCCTTCAAAGCCGTCGCTGCCGAGGCGTAGCCGCCGCGCGCACCGTCGATGAAGTGGACGTGATCGCTGCGCAGCGCCGAGGGCGTGAAGCAGGTCATCATCGCCGCGTCCTGCGGGTAGAGGCCGTAGCGCACGACACCGTCGCGGGCGGCCGCGGCGAGACGATCGCTCAAGGCACGCTCGAGCTCGACCGTGCAGTCGAGGATCATGCGCAGGCCGTCGTCAAATTTGCGGAAGTCGGAATTCTCGACCACCTGGCGCTTGTAGACTTTTGGCAGAAAGCCGCCGGCCTTGATGTCGAAGCGCATCAGGACATAGGCGAAAAAGGTAAAGGCGAGCAAGCTGGCGCGGCGCCTGAACAACGATCCACCGCGGATCGTCCGCGCCTCATAGTCCAACCCCTGCGGCGGCCATTTCAGCGGCGGCCCCTGCGGCGGCACGGGTCGTCCCGCATCCGGACTGCGCTCGACGAGATGGATGATGTCCTCGATCACCTTGCGGAAGGCCAGCGGGTCGGCGCCGGCGGCCGGCATCACCAGCACCGACAGGATCAAGCCGCGCGAGGCCGGCATTACCTCGAAGCGGCAGGACAGGCCGGAGAGGTCGGGCTGCGTGCCTGACGGCGCCTCGGCCACCGCGAACTCGCCGCGCTTCATCGCCGCGTCGGCGAAGGCGAGTCCGCCGCCCGAGAACATCGCATAGGACAGATTGGCGGACGGGCCGAAACGCGCAACGCGCACGTCGAGCCCCTTCGCGCGGATGGCGCTGACGGGCACCAGCGCCACGCGCATCTTCAGATCGAGGTCCTCCCGCACCCAGGTCGCGGTCGCGGCCAGCGCTTCGCGCGCCAGTTCGAGATCGTCGGGTGCAACGGCAAAACTCGCGCCGTCGCCGCCGAACACGAACGGAAATTCGCGTCCCTCCAGCGCATTCGTCACCGCCGCGATCACGGCGGCGCCAGCCATGTTGACCGCCTTGTAGCGCTGCGCCGCGATAGCCTTGGTGGAATCGACGATGTCGGCGACGCCGATGCACCAGTCGTCAGGGAGCGGCGAATACAGCGCAGGATCCATCAGGCTGGTGAAGCCACGGAAAACAGGGATGCTGCCGTAAAAGGATTCGCCTGAGTTCATCTGACGATGCCGGATGGTTGGGACGCGTCCGAACGAGATACGTGGCAGGATCGATCGGGGTTCACCCCGGGGACGTCCCGTTCGAGGCCTTGATCTTTGGCCGAAATGGCGCCGGACGACAAGGTCGCGCCGGCGCCGCAATGCCGCATGTCGTCATTGATCAGCATCAAACAGCCGGCCGGGGATCACGCTTATGGTTGGATTATCCATGGGTCATGCGGGACATCAGGGTGTCTGACTTCGGCAGCAAGGATTCCGACCGTCCGGTACGTCGACGTACCGGCCTCGACATCATCAGCGCCGTCAAGATGCCTGAGGGGCTGACTGAGGCCGTGGACGCCTGGGCTGAGGCCCGGCAACTGTCGCGCGCAGGTGCGATCTGCAAACTGGTCGAGCTGGGTCTCAAGATCGCTCCGGCAGCGCCGACGTCACCCCACATCACCGTTGCGTCCGACGCCGCCAGGATCGAGGAAATCGCGGTGCACGAGATCGAGGGACTGCTCGATCCCGCCTTGCCCGCGGACGAACGCGAACGCCGCATTCGCCGGCTGACCGAAGGACCCCCGGAGTTCTCGCACGAACGGATTGATCTTCCGAAACCGCAGACATAGGCGCGGGCGCGAGCTAGTGCAGCTTCTCGTCCTGGCGCTTGCGCAAGCTCGGCGACGGCGCGTCATGACAGCCGATCAGCCGCACGAATTGCTGCGGATACATTTCATAGCCGTGGCTGCCGGAATTTTGATGCGACATCGGCGGGCAGCGCGCATCGTCCAGCCTTGCAGGCGATGGCTCCGCGGATGCCTGGCCCTGTCTCGCAGCGTTGACGTTTGGCGTTGCCATGGACTGCTCCCTTTCGTTTAGGGCAGTTCGATTGACGTAACCCAATCGATGACGGAGCATCTTACGACCAAATCCGGCTCGTTGTCATTGCGCCGGATCAACGCCATCCTGTCGGCCGGGTTCCGTCTCAGGCCGTATTCCCGGCATCGATCGTAAACACGGTGCCGGTCACGTTGCGACCGCCATCGCCGAGCAGATATTCCACCATGCGCGCGACGTCGTCGGTCTCGGGCAGGCGGCGCAGCGCGCTACGGCCAGCGATGCGCTTGCGGCCCTCGTCGGAGAGATTGTGCGTGAGCTCGGTATCGATGAAGCCGGGCGCGATAGCGTTCACGGTGATGCCGAGCTTGCCGACCTCGCGCGCCAGCGAGCGGGTGAATCCGGTCGCCGCGGCCTTGGTCGCGCCATAGACGGAGAGGCCGTTATACCCAGTGGTCGCGATGATCGAGGAGATGTTGATGATGCGGCCGGCACCGTCGGCCATCATCTGGCGCGCGACATATTTGGTGAGGATGATCGGCGACAGCACGTTGAGCTGCACCAGCGCCTCGATCTCCGAATTATGCATGGTGGCGAGCAGGCCTTCGGTACCGAGGCCGGCGTTGTTGACGAGCCCGAAAGTCGGACCGAACTCGTCACGCACGAGCTTTGCGAACGCCGGGATCGCGTCGATCACCGCAAGATCGCACGCGCGGAAATGCAGACGTCCCTCGGAGGCGGCGATCGCAGTCTTGAGCTCGTCGCTTTCGCTGCGCGCGGCAGCGATCACGTTGTAGCCCGCGCCGACGAGGCGCTTGCCGATCGCAAGACCAATGCCGCGGCTGCCACCGGTGACGAGGACATTATGCATCGGTGCGAGCCAATTTGCCGGCCGGAGTGACGTCGAGCGCCTCGACGAAGCGGATCACTGCCGGCACCTTGTGGGATGCGAGCTGCGCGCGACACTGATCCAGGATCTGGTCGCGGATCTCTTTCGCCCGCGCCGGATCGGTGCCGTCGGCCAGGATCACGTCGGCGACGACGATGCCGCCCGTGATCGGGCTGCGGCGCGATTTTGCCCGCGACATCCTGACATCGGGATGCCGGTTGATCGCCGCCTCGATCTCTTCCGGATGGACCTTCAACCCGCCGATATTGATGATGCCGCCGCGGCGGCCGACGAAATAATACCGGTCGCCGCGCAGCTCGACGATGTCGCCGCTGTCGACGAAACCGTCGCTATCGGTCAGCGCCGCCGCGTTGCGACCGATATAAGCATGCGCCGTGCGCGTCGAGCGGATGCGCAGCGAGCCGTCGACGACCTTCATCTCGACGCCATTGCGATTGCCGAGATAATTGGCCGGAAAACCTTCGAGCCCGTCATTGACCGCGAAGCCGACACCGGCCTCGGTCGAGGCGTAGGCATGACCGACGGAGGAATTGGGGAAAGCGGCCTTCAGCCCATCGAGCACCGCCTGGTCGGCGATCTCGCCGGAGAGACGAACGTAGCCCGGCGCGAACTGCGCGGCCGAACCGCTCATCAGGAGCTTGCGCCAATGCGAGGGCGTGCCGGAGATGTGGGAGACCGCGCGCGCATTCAGCCGCGCAACGTGATCGGCAAGCGCTTCATGCGGGTCAGACAGCACCATTGAGCCGCCAGAGAGAATCGCGCGAAGGAAGATCTGCAAGCCGCCATAGCGGCGGATGTCATAGAACGTGGCCCAAACAGGCGCGGGGCCTTTGGCGGGACCTTCAGCAACGATCGCGCCAGTGAGTGCTTCCAGCGTGTGACCGACGATCTTCGGCACGCCCGATGTGCCCGAGGTCAGCATCAACCATTCGGTCGCGCGTTCGGTCTTCGCGGGCGTGGTGGCCTGGAGCGGCAATTGAGCGGTGACGACCAGCGACACACCGGCTTCAGCCCAGCGATCGGGCTCGTCGGTGACGACGGCGTCGATCCCGGCATCCGCGATCAATGCGTCGAGATGCGCCGGATTGAGGTCGGGCGGGCACAGCAGCATGCGACGGGCGATGCCGTCGAGCTCGATCATGGCAAGGCCCGAGCGGAGCTGGTCGGACAATTTCAGCAACACGGCGCGGCCGGACAACTCGCGCAAGCGGCCGCCCAGCACGGTCTGCGACAGGATGTCGGTCAGAGACACGACGTCGTGTGCATCCGACAGCGTACGTCCCGTCAGCTCCGCGCCGAGATGGTCGCGGAGCGCAAAAATCTCACGCGGGGACATTTTCGTAGGCCCGCACGAAGTCGCCCACGGTAGCGGGGAACGCTGCGTCCTCGGAAATGGTGAAGGGATCGACGCCGGTCTCGTCCTCGAGACGGGCGACAAGGATCGCGAAGGCGAGCGAGTCAAAGCCTGTCTCATGCAGGGACAGATCGTCCGTAAGCGCGGGAAGCGTGACGTGCTGCTCCTTGGCGATCTCTTGGATCGCCTCGATGACCTTGGACCTTACCGACATGGCTGGCTCGCCTCTTCCTTAGTTAATCGATCGTATCTCTTGCGGCGGCTCTTGATGACCGCCTCCCATGGCCGTGTGTTTACCCGACAGAAGTAAATGGCCTCTTGGACAATTCAGATAAAATTGGACCTATCTGCCGATTTTGCTGCGGCTACAGCCTGATCGTACCGTCCAGGATCTGCGCATAGGCATCTGAATCGAGCGCGACATACGCACCGGATTTCGGATCCAGCATGAACAGCGGTTCGGCTATCACGGCCGGGTCAAACCCCTCGCGCGCGAGGTCGCCCTTCTTCTGCTTGAAGGTTTCGGTTGCATCGAGCTCGCGCGAGATGCGGATGAAGACCGGGCAGGCATAGACCGGCAGGCGCTGAGCGAGATGAGCCGGCAGCGCTTCGATGTCAAAACCCTCGTTCACGACGATGGCGCTCATGCCGGCGCGGCCATCGGCGTCCAGAATGCTGACGCCGTAGGTGGTCGCGTCGACCACGCCGGTGAAGTCGCGCACGGCGTCATTGACCTCCGATGTCGCGACGTTTTCGCCCTTCCAACGGAAAGTGTCGCCGATGCGATCGACGAAATGGAAGAAGCCCTTGTCATCGAGACGCATCAGATCGCCGGTGCGGAACCAGGCATCGCCCTTGGCGAAGACGTCGCGAAGAACCTTCTTCTCGGTTTCACCGGCATCGGTGTAGCCCTCGAAGCGGCCGCCGCCCTGATCGGCCGTGCCGATGCGGCCGATCGCCTCGCCGGCTTCGCCACGGGCGCAAGCGATGCAGAATCCCTCGTCGTTGCGCAGCGGCGCGCCGCTGTCGGGGTCAAGCTTGACGAGACTTGCCGGAAAGCGATGCGCCAGCAGCGGCGGGATGCGGCCGATGGCGCCCGGCTGGCCCTCGACGTTGAACAGCGAGAAATTGCCTTCGGTCGCGGCGTAGAATTCCAGGATGCGGGGAATAGCGAAACGGCCCTGGAAATGCTCCCAGATATCGCCGCGCAGGCCGTTGCCGCAGACGAGCCGCAACCGATGGCGGTTCGCGTATTCCGATGGCGGCGCCTTGAGCAGATAGCGGCAGAGCTCGCCGATATACTGAAACAGCGTGCAATCGTGCCTGACGATGTCGGGCCAGAAATTCGAGGCGGAAAACCTCTCCGCGATCACCACCGCGCCGCCGGCGGCGAGCATGCTGCACGGCGCGACGATGCCGCCGACCGAGTGGAACAGCGGCAGGCAATCATAGAGCCTATCCTGCGGCGTCGCGCCCGTGAGGCCGGCGAACCAGAAGCCCCAGTTGAGGATGCGGCGGTGGCTGATGCTGGCGGCCTTCGGCAGGCCTGTGGTGCCCGACGTGTAGATCAGCAGCGCGCGATCATCGATGGTGACGTTGCCGTGCTCCTCCGGCAACAGCGCCGCGTCATCGAGCGCGGCGAGGGCGACGTCAATCGCGCGCTCACTGCGGGCATCACCATGGGTCCAGATCTTCGCCTCTGTCTTCAGATGCGGAATCGCGCTGTCCAGCGTCGCCGAGAGGTCGTGCGCGACGATGAGATGCGAGGGCTTTGCCACGTCAATGCAATGCGCGAGCGACCGACCGACAAGCCTGGTGTTCAGCAGCGCCACCACACCGCCGACACGGCTGATACCGAGCCAGGCCGCCACATAATCAATGCCATTCGGCATGATCAGGCCAATTGCATCGCCCTTGGCGACGCCAACCGAGCGCGCCCAGCGCGCATAGCGATTCATGCGCTTCGACAGGCTGTCATAGTCGAGTGTGGCATCGTCCGTGACCAGTGCGACGCGGTCGGGTTGGCGCCGCGCCCAATCGTCGACGACGTCGGCGAACAGGCGGCCAGGCAGCGTCTCGATCCGCGCCGTCAGCTCGATCGCCTTCAGCCAGATCTTTGAGGCCGAAGGCGCGCGCGCGTCCCTGGCTTGCTCGATGACGCCGGTGGTCATGCCGTTCATTCTTTCGGGCGGTATTGGCTTATTCGTTCAAGCTTAGCCCGCGCGCCCTGCCCAGGTGTTAAGAGACAAGGTAAAACTCGGTTAGCTCTCGATTAACCGCGATCATCCTTTACCAAACCGACGGGATCGGCGTGCGGCCTGGCGCGATTCTTGCGATAGCAAGTCCAGTATTTCGGACGCGCCGCGCGCGACGAGCTGGAGGCCACGATGATCACCAGGCGACATTTGCTTCAGGGCGCCACCTGTGCCGCAGCCGCGTTCGCGGCGCCGCGCGCCTTTGCGATCGGCAATCCCTCCTATCCTTCACGCAGCGTGAAATGGGTGGTTCCTTACGCACCCGGCGGGGCGACTGATGTGCTCTCGCGGCTGATCTGTCAGCGGCTGTCGGACCGGCTCGGCCAGACATTCATCGTCGAGAACAAGCCGGGCGCCGGCAGCAATATCGGCACGCAGGCCGTGATCACCTCCGCACCGGACGGATACACCCTGCTGCTGACCTCGACTGCGAATGCGATCAACGCCTCGTTCGATCCCGCCCTGCCCTATGATTTTGCCAAGGGCATCGCGCCGGTCGCCGGCGTCGCGCGCATTCCGCTGGTGCTGGTCGTCAACAATGATCTGCCGGTGAAGAGCGTCACGGACTTCATCGCCTACGCCAAGGCCAATCCCGGCAAGATGTCGATCGCGTCCTCCGGCATCGGCACCTCGCTGCATCTCTCCGGCGAGCTGTTCAAGTCGATGGCCGGCGTGCAGTTCACGCACGTGCCGTACCGTGGCTCCGCGCCGGGCCTGACCGATGTGATGAGCGGCCAGATCCAGGGCATGTTCGACAACGTCACCTCGTCCTTCGAGCTGGTGCGCGCGGGCAAGCTGCGCGCGCTCGGCGTCACCACGCGCGAGCGTTCGGACATCCTGTCCGACGTGCCGCCAATCGCGGACACGCTTGCGGGTTACGAGACATCTTCCTTCTACGGCGTCGGCGCGCCCCGCGACACGCCGCGCGAAATCGTCGACCTGCTCAATCGCGAGGTCGACGCGGCCTTGTCCGATTCCGAGATCAAGGCCCGCATCGCCGAGCTCGGCGCGATCCCGCTGCACGGCAATGCCGGCGAGTTCGGAACCATGCTCACCGCCGAGACCGAGCGCTGGCGCAAGGTGGTCGAGCTATCGGGGATCAAGAAGGACTAACTTATCCGCGGGTGCAGGCCACATTCCCACCCCCGCCGTCCGAGCCAGGGGCGGGTCGGGTTAGCAGCCGATAGAGCCTGTCAGTAGACTTTCTTGTGACGCTTGTATGCGGGCCGCTGCTCATTAAAAGCGTAGTAGGGATTGACGTCGCAGCTCGCGGCGCGGCCCGATGCCGAGGCGCGGCACTGCTCCAGCGACGTGAAGCTGCATTCGAACCAGCCGCCGCCACCACCGCCGCCGAAGCCGCCGCCACCCGAATAGACGTGCATGCAAACCGGGTAGCGCGGATCGTATGTCTGGGCGCTGGCATCTGCCGCGACGAACAGCGTTGAAATGGCTGTGAGAGTCAAAATGGGCAGGCGCATGGACATGTCCTCGAATTGGGATCGCCGTCGGATCTGACGCCGACGGCCTCCTATGACACAACCCCACGCCCGAGGCGACTGTTCCTGGGAACAATGACGGCAAGGTGCACGCGGCGCGCGCTAGCCGTCGAGCCCCTGCAGCACCAGCCGGTTCAGCCTTGCCGCAAAGGCGGCTGGATCTTCCGGCAGCTCGCCATCCAGGATCTGCGCCTGTTCGAGCAGGAGCAGGCTGAGATCGTCGACCGTCGTCGAGCCGGCCTGGGCCCTGGTGATCGCCGTCACCATGGGGTGACGCAGATTGATCTCCAGGATCGGCTTGGTGCGCATGCCGCGGTTCTGCTGCGCCAGGATGCGCTCGAGCTCGCGGCTCGGGCCCTGGCTGTCGGCGACGAGGCAGGAGGCCGAGCTGGTCAGGCGGGTCGAAGCCTTGACATCGCTGACGCGCTCGCCGAGCGCCGCCTTGATCACTGCGATGGTGGCGGCCTCGTCCGCCGCGGGCTCGTCCTTCTTCGCCTCGTCCTTGTCGTCGACGCGCGGGATCAGGTCGAGATTGAGATCGCCCTGGCTCAGCGACTTCAGCGGCTTGCCCTCGAACTCCGTCGGCATCGAAGTCCAGAAGGCATCGACCGGATCGGACAGCAGCAGCACCTCGATGCCGCGCGCGGTTGCGGCTTCCAGCCGCGGGCTGGACTTCAGCCGCTCGATGCTGTCGCCGACGAGATAATAGATCTCGGTCTGGTTGGGCTTGAAATCGGCGACGACGTCCTTGAGCGCGCGCTTCTCTGCCGTGGTGGTGGTGAAGCGCGACAGCGCGAGCAGTTTCTCGCGGCGCTCGAAATCCTCGTAGATGCCCTCTTTCAGCACGGCACCGAAGGCATCCCAGATCTTCGCGAAATTCTCCGCATCCTTCTCGGCGAGGCTTTCGAGCTCGTTGACGACGCGGGTCGCCACCGCTTTGCGGATCTGCGCCAGCTGCGGATTGTTCTGCAGCATCTCGCGCGAAATGTTGAGCGGAAGATCCTCGCTGTCGACGACGCCGCGGATGAAGCGGAGATAGCCGGGCAACAGGTCGGCATCATCGGTGATGAAGACGCGGCGGACATAGAGCTTGACGCGGCCCTTGCGGTTCGGCTCGAACAGGTCGAACGGCTTCGTCGCGGGCGCAAACAGCAGCACGGCGTAGGAGTAACGCCCCTCGGCACGGTAGTGCAGCGTCATCGCGGGATCATCGAAGGCGGAGGCGATCTGCTGATAGGCCTTCTTGTAGTCCTCAGATGTCAGCTCGGATTTGGAGCGCTGCCACAGCGCGCTCGCCGAATTGATCTGGCGCGGCTCGCCTTCATCAGGCACCAGCTCGATGGGGAAGAGAATGTTGTCGGAATAGGCGCTGACGATGCGCTCGATCTCGTATGTTTCGAGATATTTCTTGGCGTCGTCCTTCAGGTGCAGGACGATCTCGGTGCCGCGTGTTACGCGCCCCGCTTCCTCCTCGCTCGCCCGCGCGATCTCGAAGCCGGAGCCGCCAGATGACGTCCAGCTCCAGACGTCGCTCTCGCCGGCGCGGCGGCTGACCACGACGATCTTCTCGGCGACCATGAAGGCGGAATAGAAGCCGACGCCGAACTGGCCGATCAGGCCGAGGCCGTCCTTGGCCTCCTTCAGCTTCGACACGAAGGCCTTGGTGCCGGAGCGGGCGATGGTGCCGAGATGGTCGATCAGCTCCTGTCGCTCCATGCCAATGCCGTTGTCGGCGATGGTCAGCGTCGTGGCCGCCTTGTTCGGGATGATGCGGATCTTGAGCGCGTCGCCCTCGCCCAGCAGGGCCGGACTAGCGATCGCCTCATAGCGCAGCTTGTCGCAGGCATCCGAGGCGTTGGAGACAAGCTCGCGCAGGAAAATATCGGTCTCCGAATAGACGGAATGCACCATCAGGTGCAAAAGCTCGGAAACTTCGGCCTGGAAAGGCTGCGTATGCGTGGCCGTATCGGACGTCGTCATGCGTTTACCCGGTTCAATCGAAAATGGAGAAAACCGGGATATAACGCGATGGGAGAGCGGATCAAGTGGACCCGCAAATCCGCCCTCCCGACGGGAGGACGTTTTTGCGCGGGGCCGATATGGATCAGGTCACGCAGCGGCCGGGCTGCAGCAGTTTGGCGACCTCGGTCAGGGAGCTGACCATCGGCTCGCAGGCGACCGTCGGCTTGTGGCCCGGCGTCAGAAGCAACGACGCCGGCTTGGTATTGCCGGTCTCGGTGACCGCAGGGACCCGCAGCAGCACGGACGTGTCGGCGAGGTCGTTCAAACGCATCGAGACAGTGCGGGTCGGAACCGACGCCGGCTTCATGTCGGAGAGTCGATCGGACTTGCCGGTGCGGTTGACGTTATGACTGGCGAGGTTGCGGCCCGACGTTTGGCCCGGCTGATCCGCAACCGCTTCCCAGCGTTCGGCGAGATCCTGGCCGGAAGCCAGTTGCACGGCACCGACCTGGACGGCGCCCAACGTCGCAACGAGCGCGACGGCACCAAAAAATACCTTTTGAATCTGTGGCATGACTATCGGTCCCCTCGCCCCATGGCGATCCCTGGAACAACGCGAGGGGAGGACCGGAGTTTCCCAGATCTTAAGATCACTTAACCGTGTGCCAAATTCACGCCAGAGCGCACAAAATGCTGCATAAAAAATTTTGCCACCAGCTGGAACGACTCCAGTGCCTGGGAGTCGTCTCAACAGCCGGCTATTCCCCCCTGCCCCATAAGCCGGCGACGTAGGGCGCGACTGTGGTGATGCCAGTCGCGCCTTACTTTTGTCTGGGGCTCACTTGGCTTGCAGATTATTTGGCTTGCAGACTATTTGGCCTTCCCCGCCAGCCAGTCCCGCCCCTCGCCATAGAGCTTCTCGACCTCGGGCCCGGTCAGGCCGGGCATGTCACGCTTGACCTTGTAGCCGATCAATTCCTGCATGTAGGCGAGGTGGCGGTAGCCTTCAGGCAGCGCGGCGAGCGCCTGCTGGTCGAGGCGGAGCTCTGCGGCGGGATCGACCGGGTCGATCCGGTCCTTCTCGTAGATCGGCTGACGGCGGACGATGCCCCACTCTCCCTTTCGCTTCTCCAGGAAATCGTAGAAGCGCCCGGTGCAGACGACGTCGCAGAGCACGTCGTGCACCAGCGCCCGCTGCGAGATGGTCATCTTGGTTTGCGAAATGGCCCGCTCGCCCGCAAGGTCGATGCTGGTGCCGCCGAGGAAATGCAGGATGCGCACGCCCTTGGCGAAGCCCTCCTGGCTGACCCGCATGAACTCCCGCGCCGGCCCCTGAAACCAGGTGGCGGACATCCAGCCTTCCTCGTGCCAGACGGTGGCAAAGCGCTCCCAGTCGCCGGCATCGCGCCAGACCGCCCAGTTCTCGACGAGGTCGCGGATGGCGAGGCGGTCGAGCAGTTGCTGGTCCATGGGCACGTCTCCAATTCTGGGCAAGGCGCGAGGTATGGGCGGCGAACGCGATTGCCTTCAAGCAGGCACGAAAAACCCGGCGCGCCTTACAGCACGCCGGGTTGGATCACTTCGGTGCCTTCCTTACGCCGCAGGCGCCTTCGGCGCGCGGTTGCGCGAGTTGCGCTGGAAGAACAGTGCCTGACTCGCCACCGCCGACACCATCGCGGGCTGGAACGGCTTTGAGATCAGGAAGGCCGGCTCGGGGCGTTCGCCGGTGAGGAAACGCTCCGGATAGGCGGTGATGAACACGACAGGCACCTCGAAGGTGCGCAGCAATTCGTTGACGGCATCCAGGCCCGACGAGCCGTCGGCGAGCTGGATATCGGCGAGGATGAGGCCCGGCCGCTTGTTCTTGGCCAGCGCCACCGCATCGGCATGGGTGCGCGCGACGCCGACGACGTTGTGGCCGAGATTCTTCACCAGGCTCTCAAGGTCCATGGCGATGAAGGTCTCGTCTTCGATGATCAGCACGTCGGTTGCGATCTCCGCCGCCATCTCGCGGCCGGCGGCATCGGCGAGCCGGCGCGTCTCGGCAACGTCGGTGCCGAGGACGAAAGCGACTTCCTCTTCCGAAAAGCCCTCGAGCGAGAGCAGCAGGAAGGCCTGCCGCGGCAGCGGCGTGATATTGGACAGCCGGCGCTCCGGCGGCATCGGCAGCGTCGCCACCTCGGAATCGTCATTGACCGAAACCGAATTCCAGATCTGGGTGAACAGCCGGAACAGGCCGGCCCGCGGCCCATGGCTCTCGTCGAGCACCGACGGATCTCCCAGCATGGCTTCCAACATGGCTGCGACATAGGCGTCACCGGATGCCTGGCTGCCCGTCAGGGCGCGCGCATACCGGCGCAACAACGGCAAGTGTTCAGCAACGAGTTGTGAACGGGACATCCCCACTCCATTCATCATCGGACCAACCTTGAAGAACCAGGCAATACGAGGGGAGGCCCGGGTTCCCCTGCTGGGGCTGACTACGCCCCAGGATAAGAAAAGTTCCCCTTGGCTGGGAACTTTTTGTCGAACCCTGAATTGAACTCGTCCAGGGAACGGCTCCCGGTTGAGAAAACTTCTCTATTTTGCAGTCACTTAACTCGGGGAAACGTGGAACAGGTCATGAAAGATCTCAAGTCTCAAGCCAGCAAAAGCACGACCCCCGGCAAGGGAGGCCTCACTCCGGAGATCCAATCCCGGATCGGCCATCAACTGCGCGCGATGTATGATGACGTCGTGCGGCAGGGGGTTCCGGACCGGTTCGCGGAGCTCATCAAGAAACTTGATGCGCCGGGAGGTGGATCTCCAAACGAGAATGGGGCTGGGGGCTCCAACGACAACAATGGGAGGGACTAATGCCTCTCACGAACTCCCTGCGTGACGACATTCTGGCGGCCGTACCAAGCCTGCGTGCGTTCGCCATTTCGCTCAGCGGCAATGCCGACCGCGCCGACGATCTGGTGCAGGAGACGCTGCTCCGCGCTCTCGCCAATATCGACTCGTTCCAGCCCGGCTCGAACCTGCCGGCGTGGCTGTTCACGATCCTGCGCAACCTGTTTCGCTCGGACTATCGCAAGCGGCGGCGCGAGGTCGAGGATGCCGAGGGCAACTATGCCAAGACGCTGAAGACGCAGCCCTCGCAGAACGCTCATCTCGAGTTCGAGGAGTTTCGCACCGCGCTCGAGAAGCTTCCGCAAGACCAACGTGAAGCTTTGATCCTGGTCGGAGCCTCCGGCTTCTCCTATGAGGATGCGGCCTCGATCTGCGGCTGCGCGGTCGGCACCATCAAGAGCCGCGTCAACCGCGCGCGCTCGAAGCTCGCCGCGCTGCTCTACGTCGACGGCGCCGAGGACTTCGGACCCGACGAGACCGTGCGCGCCGTGATTGGCGGCAGCGGCGGATAGCTCGTCAATCGACCGAAGGCGACAGCTGTGAAGGCGGCCGTCCACGCGGCCGTCTTCGCGTGTGCCTGATCACTCCTCGACGAAGGTCACGGTCTCGGCGACTGATGCGCGCGAGGTGCGGTAGCTGTTGACCTTGTGTGCGTGATCGGCATAGCCGAACGAGATGCCGCAGACGACACGGCGGTCGTCGGCTAGGTTGAAGTGACTGCGGATCAGGCCGGAATGGCGCGCCAGCGCGGCCTGCGGGATCGTGCCGAGCCCGAGCGCTTGCGCCGCAAGCATGAAGTTCGAGACATAAGCCCCGCAATCGATCGCACCGTAAATGCCGAGCGGCTCATTGGTGTGAATGATCGCGACATGCGGCGCACCGAAGAAATTGTAATTCTCCAGCGCCTGCTTGGCGTAGGCCATCTTGTCGCCTCTGATAATGCCAAGCGTGTTGTAGAGCTGGAAGCCGCTCTCGCGGCGCCGCTCGAGATAGACGCCGACATACTCGCGCGGCGGCGTGAAATCATAATCGTCACCGAGGCCGCCCGAGGCCTCCTTGTAAATCAGCTGGCGGAAGCGCTCCTTCGCCTCGCCGCTGGCGATAATCACCTGCCAGGGCTGACTGTTGCACCAGGACGCGGTGCGCTGCGCCGTGGTCAGCACATGCTCGATGGTGGCGCGGTCGACCTCTTTCGGCAGGAATGCGCGAACGGAGTAGCGCTCGTTGAGGAGCTCTTCGAGCACGCCGATGCGGTCGTTTTGTTTCACTTGTGCATCCATCAATCAGCTCACTCTTCGTAGGGTGGGTTAGCTGAAGGCGTAACCCACCTCTTTTGTTTCCGCGTCGGCAGGAGTGGCGGGTTACGCTGCGCTAACCCACCCTACAGCGCACATCACCGTCCCTTGGTCGGGATCTTGTTGTACGGCACATCCTTGTCGACCCTGATATCGCCGGGCAAGCCCAGCACGCGCTCGGCGATGATGTTGCGCAAGATCTCGTCGGTGCCGCCGGCGATGCGCATCGAGGGCGAGGACAGCAGCATCTGCTGGAACTGGCCGTGCACCGTCTCCTCGTCGCTGCCTGTGAGGACGCCGGCCGCGCCTTGCAGATCCATGGCGTAGGTCGCGATGTCCTGCAGCATCATGCCGGAGACCAGCTTGCCGATGGAGTTCTCCGGTCCCGGCCGCTCGCCCTTCGACAGCGCCGAGATCGCGCGATAGCTGGTGTATTTCAACCCGCTCGACTTTACCGCCCAGCTCGCAAGCTTTGAGCGTACAGCGGGATCGTCGATGGCGAGGCCATCCTCGAGCATCAGGTTCGAGCAGAACTCGAACATCTCAGGGACGCCGGTCGCCAGCCGCGCGCCGATCGACATGCGCTCGTTCATCAGCGTGGTCAGCGACACGCTCCAGCCCTCGCCGACCGCCCCTAACCGCTGGCTGTCGGGGATAACGACATCAGTGAAATAGACCTCATTGAACTCCTGCATCCCGTTGGCCTGCTTGATCGGCCGCACCTCGACGCCGGGGCTCTTCATGTCCAGGAAGAACATGGTGAGGCCCTTGTGCTTTGGCACATTGGGATCGGTACGCGCGATCAACAGGCCGTAATCGGAGTAATGCGCGCCCGAGGTCCAGATCTTCTGGCCGTTGACGATCCAATTATCGCCCTTCTTCTCCGCGCGCGTGCGCAGGCCCGCGACATCCGAGCCGGCCGACGGCTCGGAGAACAGCTGGCACCAGATCTCCTCGCCGGACGCGAGCTTCGGCAGGTACCGGCGCCTGGCATCTTCGCTGCCCCAGGCCATCACGGTCGGGCCGCACATGCCCTCGCCGATCTGGAACGGCTGCGTCAGCTTGCCATAGACGCCCTCTTCCTGCTGCCAGATCACGCGCTCGATCGGCGTCGCACCGCGACCGCCATACTCCTTCGGCCAGTGCAGGCAGGCCCAGCCGCCCTCGGCCTTCTTCTTCTGCCAGGCCTTGCCGACCTCGACCATGTCGTGCTTCGCAAGCCTGATGCGGCCGAGCGAGGATTTTGACAGCTCCTGCTCGAACTCCTTCGGCGCGTTGGCGGCGATCCATTTGCGCGCGGTGTCACGGAATGCGGCTTCCTGCGGGGTATCGTCGAAATTCATGGCGAACCTCTAGCCTCTTCCCTTGGTCGGGATCTTGTTGAACGGCACGTCCTTGTCGACCCTGATGTCGCCGGGCAGGCCCAAGACCCGCTCGGCGATGATGTTGCGCATGATCTCGTCGGTGCCGCCCTCGACGCGCGTGCCCGGCGCCCGCAGCAACATCGCCTGGAAGCGGCCGGCGAGCTCGGCATCCTCGCCGCTGACGACGCCGTTCGCACCCTGTAGATCAAGCGCGTAGGTTGCGACGTCCTGGATCATCGAGCCCGCCACCAGCTTGCCGATCGAGTTTTCCGGACCCGGACGCTCGCCCCGCGACAGCGCGGAGATCGCGCGCATGCTGGTGTATTTCAAACCGCTCGCCTTCACCGCCCAGTTGGCGAGCTTCGAACGCACCGCGCGATCCTCGATCGCCGGACCGTCATCGAGCATGAGGCTGGAGCAGTAGTCGAACAGCTCCGGGAAGCCGGTCGAGACAGCCGCGCCGATCGCGCTGCGCTCGTTCATCAGCGTGGTCAGCGAGACGTTCCAGCCGTCGCCGACCTCGCCGAGGCGCTGGTGATCGGGAATACGCACATTGGTGAAATAGACCTCATTGAAATCCGAGGCGCCGCTCGCCTGCTTGATCGGCCGCACCTCGACGCCCGGGCTCTTCATGTCCAGGAAGAACATGGTGAGGCCCTTGTGCTTGGGCACGGTGGGATCGGTGCGGGTGAGCAAGATACCGTAGTCGGAATAATGCGCCCCCGACGTCCAGATCTTCTGGCCGTTGATGACCCAGTCGTCACCATCCTTCTCCGCACGCGTGCGCAGGCCCGCAACGTCCGAGCCGCCGGCGGGCTCGGAGAACAGCTGGCACCAGACCTTCTCGCCTGATGCGAGCGGCGGCAGGTAGGTGCGCTTATGCTCCTCGCGTGCGAACGCCATCATGGTGGGCCCGCACATGCCGTGGCCGATGATGAACATGCGGGACAGCTGGCCGAACGGCCCCTCTTCCTGCTGCCAGATCACGCGCTCGATCGGCGACGATCCACGGCCCCCATACTCCTTCGGCCAGTGCAGGCAGGCCCAGCCGGCGTCAGCCTTCTTCTTCTGCCAGGCTTTTGCCACTTCAAGAATGTTGGCGTTCTTGAGCATGGTGCGGCCGAGCGAGGATTTGCGCAGATCCTCCTCGTACTGCTTGGGCGCGTTGGCGCCGATCCAGGCGCGGGCGGTGGCGCGGAACTCAGCTTCCTGTGGGGTGTCGTCAAAGTTCATGCCGATGCCCTCGCTTACGCCGCGTTCTTCTTGCGCATGCGGTCGATCAGCTGGTCTTCCCAATAGGACAGGCTGCCGAGCCCGAGCGCCATCGCGTTGGCGCGGCGGTAGTACATGTGGCAGTCGAACTCCCAGGTGAAACCCATGCCGCCATGGACCTGGATATTATTCTTGGCGCAGTGCTGGAACGCCTGCGTCGCGCTGATGCGCGCGGCGGCTGCCGCTTCCGGCAGTTCGGCGGCATTGGTCGAGAGCGCCCAGGCACCGTAATAGCTGTTGGAGCGCGCCAGCGTCGCCGAGACATACATGTCAGCGAGCATGTGCTTGATCGCCTGGAACGAGCCGATCTGTCGCCCGAAGGCGATGCGGTCGAGCGCGTAGTCTCGGCCCATCTCCAGCGCGCGGTCGGAGCCGCCGACCTGCTCGAAGGCGCAGAGCACCGCGGCGCGATCGAGCACCTGGGTCAAGATGCTCCAGCCCTCGCCGGCCGCGCCGAGCGGCTCGGCCTTGGCATCCCTGAAAGTGATCTCGGCCTGACCACGGGTCGGATCGAGATTGGTCAGGCTCTTGACCTCGACACCGCCGGCCTTGAGATCGACCAGGAATAGCGAGATGTCGCCATCGCGCCCGCTCGATCCCGTGCGCGCGGCGACGATCGTGAAGTCGGCGATGGCGCCGTCGGCAACCGGCTTCTTCACCCCGTTCAGCACACCATTCGCAGCCGTCAGCTTGACATTCTTCGGCGCCGGATTGCCCTTGCCCTCGAACAGCGCCAGCGTGCCGATCGCCTCGCCCGCCGCGATCGCCGGCAACCACTTCTTTTTTTGCGCCTCGCTGCCTGCGATCAGCAGCGCTTCGGCGGCAAGGTACACAGTCGAGGAGAACGGCACCGGCGCATTGGCGCGGCCCATCTCTTCCGCGATCACACAGAGTTCGAGATGCCCGGCACCGGCACCGCCGAACTCTTCAGGGATCGCGACGCCGAGAAAACCCATCTCGGCGAGGCCCTTCCAGAGCTCCTTGTCGTAAGGCGCCTTGCCGTCGAGCACGACGCGCACCGCCTTCGGCGAGCATTTCTCACTGAGGAATTTGCGCGCCTGATCCCGGAGCTGCTTCTGGTCGTCGGAGAAATCGAAGTTCATGGCGCGTACCCGTGTTGATGATGTCGATTACTTGAGAATGATGATGTCTTGGTCGGGCTTGTCGGCATAAAGCCGCTCGACCAGCGCAGCGCGACGTTCGAGTCCGGCGCGCTGGTTGATGTAGCCCTTGTCGGTGAGCTCATTGCCGTCGATCGAAGGCGGCTCGGCCATCAGCATCGCGCGGGCGATGATGCGGCTGCTGGCGCCTTCGCACTCGTTGTTGTGGGCCTGGAGCCCGCGCTTGAAGCAGGCGATCACATCAGGATGCTTTACTGCGTCCTCGAAGCTGAGATCGGGATTGCCGACGAGCTGGCGGCAGGCGTGCAGGTTCGGCCATGCGAGGAGCCCGATGAAGGCACGATCCTGCCCCGCGACCAGCGCGTCATGCACGACCGGCGTCGCAGCCGCGATCGCGTCGGTCCGGAGCGATCCGACATGCACGAACGTGCCGGTGGTGAGCTTGAAGTCTTCGACGACGCGACCGGCAAAGATGATGCCCTTCACCGGATCGGCATCGTCGACAAAGATGCCGGCGTCGCCGATGCAGTAAAAGCCTTCTTCGTCGAACATCTTCCTGGTCAGCTCCGGCTGGCCGAAATAGCCGGGCGTGACGTTCACGCCGCGCAGGCGCAGCTCGTATTTCGAGCCGCAGGGCACCATCTTCAGCTCGACACCGGGGAACGGCAGGCCGATCAGGCCGACGCGCTCGGTGTCCCAATAGGTGCCGGTCGAGGTCGGCGCGGTCTCGGTCGAGCCCCAGCCGGTGTAGAACACGATGCGCTCGCCGGTGGTTTTCACGGCAAGGGCCTGCATGCGGTCGTAGAGATCATCCGGCAGCCGCGCGCCGCCATAGGCCATGATCGAGAGGTTCTTGAAGAACGAGCGACAGAGCGCGTCGTCCTTCTCCATCGCAGCCGCGAGCGCGGCATAGCCGGCCGGCACGTTGGCGTAATAGGTCGGCGAGATCTCGCGCAGGTTCCTGATGGTTTCTTCCAGCTGGCCCGGCATCGGCCGGCCGTCGTCGATATAGAGCGTGCCGCCGTCGACCAGCACTGGATGGAACGCAGCATTGCCGCCCATGGTGTGATTCCACGGCATCCAGTCCAGCACCACCGGCAGCGGGCCGCCCGGAATGCGCGGCCGCACCTGCATCATCATCGCCGCATTGGCACACATCATGCGCTGGGTGTTGATGACGGCTTTGGGCATGCCGGTCGAGCCAGAGGTGAACAGCAGCTTGCCGACAGTGTCGGGCGTGATCTTCGCGATCGACTCCTCGACATCCCCCGTCACCGGCGTTGCCGCAAGCTCGGCAAAGCTGACGCTCTTGATGCCCTCGCAGGGCCGTACGACGTGCACGACTGTGACGCCGGTGAGGTCGATCGCCCTGAGCGCCTTTTCGAAGGTCGGGCCGTCCTGCACCATCACCACGGCCGGCTTGATCAGGTCGAACAGGTACTTCAGCTTGACGTGATCGTGGCTCATCAACGAATAGGCCGGCGACACCGGAGCTGCCGGGACGCGCGCCTGCATTGCGGCCTGCGTCATCAGCGCGTGCTCGATCGAATTGCCTGACAGGATTGCGACCGGGCGGCCGTCGAGCTTCAGATTCAGCAGCGCCTGCGTCAGCGCATCGACGGTACGCTTGGCCTCGCCATAGGAGACCTTGCGCCATTCGCGGTTCGGACCACCGCGCTGCGCGAGCCAGATCCGCTCGGGCGCTTGCCTAGCCCATTTCGCCAGCGAGGCCGGAAGATGTTTTTCGTAAGCCTGCAGCGGAATGCGCGACTTCAGCACCACCGTGCCGTCGGTGCGGCGCTCGACGTCGATGTCGCGTGCCAGCCACTCGACCTTGCGAAAGGCGGGCTTCGCCATCACTGCCGCCGCGCTTCCACTCATTTTGCGTCTCCCGGAATTATTGTCCTTTGCGGATCTTCGTCGTTCAGCGCTTGATATAGACAGGCTTTCGCTTCTCAAGGAAGGCCCTGATGCCTTCCGAAAATTCCTCGGAGCGGCTGCACAGGACCTGATTTCGGTCCTCCATCGCGATCGCCGCTTCCAACGATCCGGCATCGACGCTCATGTTGAGACATTCTTTCGACAGCCGCAGCCCGACGGGCGAGGCCGTCATCATCGCATCGACATAAGGCTCGGCCGCGGCATCGAGCTTGTCTTCATCCACGACCTCGGAGACGAGCCCGACTGCAAGCGCGCGCTCGGCACCGATGAAGCGTCCGGTGAGGATCAGTTCCGACGCCACCGACACGCCGACCAGCCGCGGCAGGAAATAGCTGGTGCCGATGTCGCAGCCGCCAAGGCCGAGCTTGATGAAGGCGCAGTTCATCCGCGCCGATTTCGTGGCAATGCGAATGTCAGAGGCAAGCGCCAGCGCAAAGCCGCCACCGGCCGCCGCGCCCTGCACCAGCGAGATGATTGGCTGCGGACAGCGCCGCATCAGCATCACGATGTCGGCGATGCGACGTTGCGAGTCGAGCGACTCCGTAACACCGGGCGGCTCCTGCTGCCCGGCCCGACGCGCCATTGCAGCCTTGAGGTCGAGGCCGGCGCAAAAATTCTTGCCGGCGCCCTTCAATACGACGACGCGCGTGTCGCGGTTGCGCTGGAGTCCCTGGAAATAGACGTTGAGCGCGTCGATCAACGCGGGATCGAGCGCATTGAGGCTGTCAGGACGATTGAGCGTCACCCGGTCGACGCCGTCGTCATGCTCGATCAGCAGCGGTTGGGACATAGGGCGCTCCTGCATCCGCTCTTTGAGTGGCGGTTATTGCGCCCTCTCCCCTTGTGGGAGAGGGCATGTACGTCGCTGACCACATACTCGGTAGGGTAAGGGGTCTGTCTCCGCGGAGAGAACCCCTCATCCGGCGCGCTACGCGCGCCACCTTCTCCCACAAGGGGAGAAGGGAAGAGAGCGCCTTACCGCGGAGCCATGCGGATCGCGCCGTCGAGGCGGATGGTTTCGCCATTGAGCATGGCGTTCTCGACGATGTGCACGGCGAGCGCGCCGTATTCCTTGGCATCGCCGAGGCGCGAGGGATGCGGCACCTGGGCGCCCAGGCTCTTGCGCGCTTCTTCGTTCAGGCCCATCAGCAGCGGTGTGAAGAACAGGCCGGGCGCGATGGTGTTGACGCGGATCTTCTGGCTGGCAAGGTCGCGCGCGGCCGGCAAAGTCAAACCGACAACGCCGCCCTTCGAGGCCGAATAGGCGATCTGGCCGATCTGGCCTTCATAGGCGGCCACCGACGCGGTGTTGATGATGACGCCGCGCTCCTCACCAATAGGCTCGATGGTGACGAGACGCTCGGCGAACAGGCGCAGGCAGTTGAACGTGCCGATCAGATTGACGTTGATGATGCGTGCGAACTTTTCGAGCGGGTAAACGCCGTCGCGGCCGACGATACGCTGCGAGCCGCCGATGCCGGCGCAGTTCATCAGCACGCGGGCAACGCCATGCGCGGCTTCCGCCTTGGCGATCGCCGCCTTGATCTGCTCTTCGCTGGTGACGTCGGCATGAAGCGCGACGCCCTTCACCTCGGCGGCGACCTTCTCGGCATTGTCCTTGTTCTGGTCGATCACGCCGATCTTGGCGCCCTTGGCAGCCATGGCCCGTGCGGTCGCTTCGCCGAGGCCCGAGCCACCACCGGTGATGAGAACGGCTACGTCTTTCAATTCCATTGCTGGTACCTTTCCTTGGGCGTTTCTTCTCTAGACTTGAAAGTTTCGGCCGGATTATCCGGCAGCAGTGGCTTCCTCGGCTTGCGTGAGGATGCCGCCGCAGATCAGCGTTTCCATGTGCTTGATATATTGCCGGCAGACTTCGTCGGTGACCGGGCCGACGCCGGTCGCGCGAGACATCGCGTGCCGGCCGAAGAACAGATGATCGCAGGCGCCGATCAGGCTGGTGTAGAACAGCACCGGATCGGTCTGGCGAAACTCGCCGCGGCTGACGCCCTCAGCGAGCAGGCGACGATGAAAGTCGAGCAGCGGCGCGACGAAGAATTTCGAGACTTCGTCCGCGGAGCCAGCGACGCTCTCGTGCAGCAGATAATGGATCAGCCGGTTCATGTAGGGGAACCGGTGATAGGCGCGAATGATGCCGGCGACATGCAACTTCAGCTTTGCCGTCGCCGTGATCGGCTGCGCCAGCAGATATTCGAGATTGGACAGTTCAGTCCCGGCGTCGCGCGCGAGCAGCGCCAGCAATAGGCCGTCCTTGTTGCCGAAATGATATTTGACCAGCGCGGCGTTGGCGCCGGACTTCTGGGCGATGTCGGAAAGCGAGATCTCGATGGAGGAGCGTTCGATCATCAGCTCGCTGGCGGCCACGAGCAATTTCTCTGCCGTGGAATTTTTTCCGCTGGGGAGCCTGTCCGGTACGCTGGTAGTCACGGAGATCCCTGTTCTCGCCGCCTCAAGCGGCCGCAGATAAGCCCAAGCAGCGCCTCCCCACAAGAGTTAATTGATCGATTGACTAAAAGATATCCAGCCCCTTAAAACGCCGACAAACCAATTCAAAACAATCATGGGAGAGACCGAAATGGCCGAGGCTTACATCGTCGCCGCCGCGCGTACCGCGGGCGGGCGCAAGGGGGGCCGCCTCGCCGGCTGGCATCCGGCCGATCTCGCCGCCAAGGTGCTGGACGAGCTGGTCGATCGCACCAAGGTCGATCCGGCCCTGGTCGAGGACGTGATCATGGGCTGCGTGATGCAGGTCGGCGAGCAGTCCAACAATGTCGCGCGCAATGCGATCATGGCCTCGAAACTGCCTGAGAGCGTGCCCGGCACCTCGATCGACCGCCAGTGCGGTTCCTCGCAGCAGGCGCTGCACTTCGCGGCGCAAGCCGTGATGTCCGGCACGATGGACGTGGTGATCGCGGCCGGCGTGGAATCGATGACGCGCGTGCCGATGGGCCTGTCGTCGCAGCTGCCGGCCAAGAACGGCTTTGGCAATTACAAGAGCCCCGGCATCGAGGCGAGATATCCGAACATCGTGTTCAGCCAGTTCACCGGCGCCGAGATGATGGCCGAGAAGTACGGCCTGTCGAAGGATGACCTCGACGAGTACTCTTTCAATAGCCATCAGCGCGCGATCGCGGCAACGCAAGCCGGCCACTTCAAGAAGGAGATCGTGCCGCTCGAGATCGTCAGAGCCGACGGCAGCAAGGACACCCATCACATCGACGAAGGCATCCGCTTCGATGCCACGCTCGAAGGCATCAAGGGCGTCAAGCTGATCGCCGAGAACGGCAAGCTCACCGCGGCCAGCGCCAGCCAGATCTGCGACGGCGCTTCCGGCGTCATGGTGGTCAACGAGCGTGGCCTCAAGCAGCTCGGCGTGAAGCCACTCGCACGCATCCACCACATGACCATGACCGGCGGCGATCCCGTGATCATGCTCGATGCCCCGCTGCACGCCACCAAGAAGGCGCTGGAGAAGGCGGGCATGACCGTCGACGACATCGACCTGTTCGAGGTCAACGAGGCCTTCGCCTCGGTGCCGACAGGCTGGCTGAAGACCACCGGTGCCGATCCGGCGCGCCTGAACGTCAACGGGGGCGCCATCGCGCTCGGCCATCCGCTCGGCGGCTCCGGCACCAAGCTGATGACGACGCTGGTCCACGCCCTGCATCAGCGCGGCAAGCGCTATGGCCTGCAGACCATGTGCGAAGGCGGCGGCATGGCCAACGTGACGATCGTGGAGCGGCTGTAGGACGAGACTGTCGCAACACATAAGATGTCGTCCCGGCGAAGGCCGGGACCCATAACCATAAATGCTTGTGGTCAGGGCGAGCTGGGGCGACATCGCATTTCAACAATCCGATTCGGTGGTTATGGATCCCGGCCTTCGCCGGGATGACACCTTTGGTTTTGCGAGACCAACTTTCATGACTCACCCCTCCATCTACGCAAAGACAACGCCCGACAAGATCGCCTATCAGATGGCCGGGACCGGCAAGGCGATCACCTATCGCGAGCTCGACGAGCTCTCGAACCAGGGCGCGCAGCTGTTCCGCTCGCTCGGCCTGAAGGCCGGCGACCACATCGCGTTGCTGATGGAGAACCGCCTCGCCTTCATGGAGATCTGCTGGGCGGCGCAGCGGAGCGGGCTCTATTACACCGCGATCAGCCGCTATCTGAAGCAGGACGAGATCGACTACATCATTGGCGATTGCGGCGCCAAGGTCGTGGTCACCACGCCGAAATGCGCCGACCAGATCAAGGATCTGGTCAAAGGGGCGCCGGGCGAGCCGATCTTCTACATGGTCGACGAGCCCCTGCCCGGTTTTCGCTCCTACGACAAGGAAGCCGCCGCACGGCCGACCACGCCGATCGGCGACGAGGTCGCGGGCTACGACATGCTGTATTCATCGGGCACGACCGGCCGGCCAAAAGGCATCAAGAAGGCGTTCGAAGGCAACAAGATCGACGCTCCGAATGCCTTCCTTCGCGTGCTCTGCGCCGACATGTGCGGCATGAATGCCGAGAGCACGTACCTGTCGCCGGCGCCGCTCTATCATGCGGCTCCCTTGCGCTTTAACATGATGGCGATCGTGCTCGGCGGCACCTCCATCATCATGGAGCATTTTGACACCGAAGAATTCCTCAAGCTCGTCGAGAAGTATCAGGTCACGCAGTCACAGCTCGTGCCGACCATGTTCGTGCGCATGCTGAAACTGCCGGACGACGTCCGCGCCAGATACAACGTCTCGACGCTGAAAGGCGCGATCCACGCAGCCGCGCCCTGCCCGGTCGATGTGAAGGCGAAGATGATCGAGTGGTGGGGACCGATCCTGATCGAGTACTACGCGGGCTCGGAAGGCAATGGCGTCACCGTCTGCAATTCGCAGCAATGGCTGGAGCATCGCGGCAGCGTCGGCCGCGCCGTGGTCGGCAAGATCAAGATCTTGGACGAGAACGACGAGGAGCAGCCGGTTGGCGAGATCGGCACGGTCTATTTCGCCGATGCGCCCGCATTCACCTATCACAACGACCCCGAGAAGACGAAGAAGGCCCACAACGCCAGGGGCTGGTCGACGCTCGGTGACGTCGGCTATCTCGACAAGGACGGCTTCCTGTTCCTCACCGACCGCAAGTCCTACATGATCATCTCCGGCGGTGTGAACATATACCCGCAGGAAACCGAGGATGTGCTCATCACCCACCCTGAGATCGCCGACGTCGCGGTGTTCGGTGTGCCGAACGAGGAGATGGGCGAAGAGGTCAAGGCGGTGGTGCAACCGCACGACATGACGCGCGCCGGCAAGGAGCTCGAGGCCGAGTTGATCGCCTATTGCAAGACCCGCCTCTCCGCCATCAAATGCCCGCGCTCGATCGATTTCGAGGCCGAGTTGCCGCGCACGCCCACGGGCAAGCTTGTGAAGCGGCATCTGCGCGACCGGTATTGGACAAAGACGGCAGCGAAGATCTAGAGCTCAATCGAACAAGCTCGGCGTATGGTTCACCAGCGCGCCCTCGATCTCGAGCATCTTCAACTTGGTCACCACGCCGCCATTCGCCGAGAAGCCGCCCGGCTTGTTGCCCGCGGCGAGCACCCGGTGGCAGGGCACGACGATCGGGCACGGGTTGCGGCCGAGCGCCTGGCCGACATCGCGCGACAGCTGGACGCCGCCGAGCTGCTTGGCGATATCGCCATAGGTGATGGTCTTGCCGGGCGGGATCGCGCGGGCGATCTCGTAGACGCCGCGATTGAACTCGGGCACGCCGTCGAGATCCAGCTCGATATCGGTGAGGTCGTCGGGCTCGCCCGCAAGCAATTTTCTCATACGGTCGATGGCGTGCTGCACCTCGGGAGTCGGCTCGGCTTCGGTAGCGTCAGCGTGGCGTTGGCTGATGCGGGTGCGGATCTTCTGCTCGCCGCCCATCGGGAGCTGCGTTCCGTTGATGCCGCGCGAGCCCCAGGCGATGGCGCAGAGGCCGATCCTGGTGTCGAACAGGGCGAAATGCTGGTCGGTCATGGCTTGGTTCCTGAGCTTGCGTCCTCTCGCATGCCCCCAATGTGATCTCAGCTTAAATCTAGGCTTGGAAATAGTTGCGATCCACCCGGTTTCCGGGAATCTTGCACAGGAGTTCCGCACACCTTTCCGCGAGCCAATACTTCCGAGAGCCGAGTATGCAAAGCCTCCACGTCTTCGGATACGACATGCCCTACCTCGACGTGGGCGAAGACAGAGACCGGCCGCCGCTGGTCTGCGTGCATGGTTCGCTCTCCGACTTCCGCGTCTGGGGCTGCGTGCTCGGGCCGCTGACGCAGCGGCACCGGGTGATCGTCCCGAGCCTCCGGCACTTCTTCCCGGCAAAGTGGGACGGCGTTGGCGATACCTATTCAATCGCCCAGCATGTCAGTGACGTCATCGCCTTCATCGAGAAGCTCGACCTCGGCCCGGTCGATCTGATGGGCCACTCCCGCGGCGGCCACATCTGCTTCCGCGTCGCGCAGCAGCGGCCGGACCTGCTGCGGCGGCTGGTGCTGGCCGAGCCCGGAGGCGAGCTCGATGAGAGCCTCGATCCTGACTATGCCGGCGGCCCCTCGCCGCTGCTGGCGCGGTTCACGGCCTCGGCCGAGAAGATCGCGGCCGGCGATGTCGACGGCGGCCTCGCCGTCTTCGTCGACACGCTGGAGGGACCCGGCACCTGGCCGCGTCTGCCGGCGATGGTGAAGCAGAACCTTCGCGATAATGCGTACACGCTGATCGGGCAGGTCCGCGATAACCGCCCGCCCTTCTCCAAGGCTGATGCGGAGGCGATTTTGATGCCGACGCTGTTCATTCTGGGCGCGCGAACCAAGGGCCTGCTGCCGAAGGTGCTGCACGCACTCGCCGCGCATGTGCCGTACGCCAAGACGGCGATCATCCCGAATGCGACGCATCCGATGTTCGAGCAGGCGCCACAAAAATATTCCGAAGTGGTCCTGGATTTTCTGGCGAGCTGATCATGCAGAGCTTCAGCGTCAACGGTTACGACATGGCCTATCTCGAAATCGGCGAGGGCCATCCGCTGGTCTGCGTGCACGGCACGCTTGGTGACTTCCGGACCTGGTATCCGGTGCTCGGTCCGCTGTCGACGAACCATCGGGTGATTTCGGTCAGCTTGCGGCACTTCTTCCCTGAACATTGGGACGCCGTCGGCGACGACTACAAGATGGCGCAGCACGTCTCTGACGTGATCGCCTTCATCGAACAGGTCAAGTCAGGGCCGGTCGATCTGATGGGCCATTCGCGCGGCGGACACATCGCGTTTCGCGTGGCACAGGCGCGGCCTGATCTGTTGCGAAAGCTGGTGCTGGCGGAGCCGGGCGGCGATCTCGATGCCAGCCTCCCGGTGCCGGAGGGCACGCCGGCGTACCCGCCGCTCGCGGCGAAGACGGTACGTTCGGTCGAGATGATCCGCGCCGGCGACATCGAGGGCGCGCTGCAGAACTTCTATGAAGGCATCGAGGGCGACGGCTCGTGGCGGCGCGTGCCGGCGGCGGCCAAGCAGCAACTGCGCGACAACACGCTGACCTTGCTCGGCCAGATCAACGAGCAGCGCAGGCCCTATACGCTCAGCGATGCGCAGGCGATCAAGACGCCGACGCTGCTGATCGGCGGCGGCGCCACCACCGGCAGCCTGTCGGTGATGTGGCGCGTACTGGCCGCGCACATCGATGGAAGCAAGACGGCGGTCATCCCCAATGCTGGGCACTGGATGTTCGAGCAGGCGCCGCTGGAGTTCAGCGAGGTCGTGAACACATTTCTCGCGAAGTAAAGGAGACCTCGATGACATCCCGCCTCATTCCGCTATTCGCCCTCTCGCTGCTCGGCCTCGCCGCTGGCACCACAGCAACATTTGCGGCGGCCGATGAGAAGCTGAAGGCCGCGGCCGAACGGGAGAAGGCGCCACTGATCGAGACACTGCGCGACATGGTGATGATCGAGAGCGGCAGCGGCGATGTCGAGGGCCTGAAGAAGATGGCCGACTTCACCGAGGCGCGGCTGAAGGCGCTGGGCGCCAGCACGGAGCGGCGCAAGACAACCTCGGGCGCCGGCGCCGACATGGTGATCGCGACCTTCAAGGGATCGGGCACGCGCAAGCTGATGCTGATCGCGCACATGGACACGGTCTATCAGCGCGGCATCCTCGCGACCGAGCCGTATCACGTCGACGGCAATCGCATCTACGGCCCCGGCATCGCCGACGACAAGGGCGGCATCGCCGTGGTGCTGCATGCGCTCAAGATGCTGAAGGATGCCGGCTGGCAGGACTATGCGCAGCTGACCGTGTCGTTCAATCCGGACGAGGAGGTCGGCTCGATCGGATCGGGCGAGATCATCTCGCAGCTTGCCGACCAGCATGACGTCGTGCTGTCCTGCGAGCCGACAGCATCCACGCCGCCGGCCAGGAACGACTCGCTGCTGCTAGGCGCGAGCGGCACCGCATCCGCGAAGCTGGAAGTGAAGGGACGCGCCTCGCATGCCGGCGCCGCGCCCGATCTCGGCCGCAACGCGCTGATCGAACTCGCGCATCAGCTGGTGCAGACCCGCGACGTCGCCAAGTCGATTCCAGGCACGCAGCTCAACTGGACCACGGCGCAGGCGGGCACGGTGCGCAACCAGATCCCGGAGAAGGCCGAGGCCGGCGGCGACGTCCGCGTCTCCGTTGCCGACGGTATCGCAAAGCTGCAGGCCGCGCTCGACGCGAAGATCAAGGACAAGCTGGTCGCGGAGACCGAGACCACGATCACGCTCACCGCGGGCCGCCCGATCTTCGTTGCCAGCGAGCGTGGCCGCGCGCTCGCGCAAGAAGGCCAGGCGATCTACGCCGAACTCGATCGCAAGCTCGACCTCGTCGACATGATCGGCGGCGGCACCGACGCCGGCTATGCCAACCGCAGCGGCAAGGCGATCGTGGTCGAGAGCTTTGGTCTCGCCGGCTTCGGCTATCACGCCCGCGACGAGTTCATCGACAGCAACACCATCGTGCCGCGGCTCTACCTGATGACGCGGATGCTGATCGAGCAGGGTAAGAAGAAGTAGAGCCCCCCTTTTCGCGAAACAACCCCATGCACAGTAGCCAGCCTAAGCAATATCAATAGCTTAGCCAGCTTAGACCGCGACGACCCCTGCGGTACCCAGGTAGCGCTTGACGCTGTCCGCCCGCAGCCGTATTTTCGAATACGGAATTCAGTATTCCCTTCTCGGAGCCGCCGGCGTGATTCCTCTCGACCCGCTCCCGAACCTGATCGACCAGGTCTATGCAAGGATCCTGGAGGCGATCTCCGATCGCACGCTGCACCCCGGCCAGCGCATCCGACAGAACGAGCTCGCCGACAAGCTCGGCGTCTCGCGCCAGCCTGTGTCGCACGCGCTGCATCTGTTGCACCGGCAGGGCCTCGTCGCCGAAAGCGGCAAGCGCGGCTTTGAAGTTACCCAGCTCGATCCCGCGCGCATCCGCCAGCTCTACGAGGTGCGCGGCGCCATCGACGCGCTCGCGGCAAGGCTTGCAGCCCAGCGTGCCGCAACCGATTCTGCGGGTCGCGCGCGGCTTGAAGCTGCGCTCGCGGCCGGACGCCGCATCGATCGCAAGACTGCGCTCACGGATCTGATCGCGCTCGATGTCGAATTCCACCGCGCCATCTATCAGCTCGCCGGCAATCCCGTGATCGAGGAGACGATCACGCCGCAATGGCCGCATATGCGCCGCTCGATGGCGACCGTGCTGTCCGAGCTCGACTACCGCGGCAGTGCCTGGGCGGAGCACGCTGACATCACCAAGCACATTCTCGCTGAAGACGCCGATGCGGCCGAACGCGCGGCGCTGGCGCATGCACAGACGGCGGGACGGATGACCGAGGAGAGATTGAGGGCGACGAACGAGGTGGCGGCGTAGCGACATGCGCCGCCACGACACCAAGAACAAGACAGGAGGACGACCCGTGAGACTGTCCCAGGAGCAATTGGAGTTCTTCCACCGCGAGGGCTGGCTGTTCCTGCCCGAACTGTTTGCCCAGGAGGAAGTCGATCTCCTCGCCCGCGAGGCGGTCGGCATTTACGACGCCAACCGGCCTGAAGTCTGGCGCGAGAAGAGCGGCGCGCCGCGCACGGCCTTCGCGGCGCATCTCTACAACGAGGCCTTCCGCATCCTCGGCGCGCATCCGCGCATGATCGAGCCGGTCGAGCAGGTGTTCGGCGAGCCCGTCTACATGCACCAGTTCAAGATCAACGCGAAATCGGCCTTCACCGGCGACGTCTGGCAGTGGCACCAGGATTACGGCACCTGGAAGCGCGACGACGGCATGCCTGAGCCGCGCGCGATGAACATCGCGATCTTCCTCGACGAGGTGATGCCGATCAACGGCCCGCTGATGCTGGTGCCGCGCAGCCAGAATGCCGGCGATCTCCAGGCCTCGCATGACCTCTCGACAACATCCTATCCGCTGTGGACGCTGGACGAGGACACGGTGACGCGCCTGGTCAAGCAGGGCGGCATCGTCGCGCCGACAGGCAAACCCGGCGGCATGCTGATGTTCCATGGCAATCTGGTGCATGGCTCGAGCGGCAACATCACGCCCTACCCGCGCAAGATCGTGTACCTGACGCTGAACGCGGTCTCGAACTACATCCGCACACCGACCCGGCCGGAGTATATCGCGCACCGCGATTTCGCGCCGATCAAGACGGTGGACGATGATGCGCTGGTGCGGCTGGCAAGAGCGCCGCGGCAGGCAGCGGAGTAAGATCGCCGCCACGGGCGAGCTCCACCTCTCCCATCGGGAGAGGTCGACGCGAAGCGCCGGGTGAGGGTTTACGGTCCCTCCTCGAAGCTGCGGCCCCTCACCCGATTTGCTGCGCAAGCCGCATCAGCAACGCTTGATATCGAGATTATCCCATGAACCTCTTCCGCCTCCTCCAGGTCCGCGCGTCCGCCGGCAAACCCGTCCGTGTCGCGCTGATCGGCGCCGGCAAATTCGGCTCGATGTTTCTGGCGCAGGTGCCGCACACGCCGGGGCTCGAAGTGCCTATCATCGTCGACATCGACCGCGACCGCGCGCGCGAGGCCTGCCGCACCGTCGGCTGGAGCGCCGAGCGGATCGCGGCGACCGTCTTCACCGACGACGGCGCGCGTGCGATTGCCGGCGGCGCGATGGACGTGGTGGTGGAGGCGACCGGCAACCCCGCCGTCGGCATCCGTCACGCGCGCGCGGCGATCGCGGCGGGCAAGCACATCGTGATGGTCAACGTGGAGGCGGACGCGCTCGCCGGCCCGCTATTGGCTGAAGAAGCGCGCAAGGCGGGCGTTGTCTATTCGCTGGCCTATGGTGACCAGCCGGCGCTGACGGCCGAGATGGTCGACTGGGCCCGCGCCACAGGTTTTCGCGTCGTCGCGGCCGGCAAGGGCACAAAATACCTGCCTGCCTATCACGACGTGACGCCCGACGGCGTCTGGCACCACTACGGTCTCACCGCCGGTGAAGCGCAGTCGGCCGGCATGAATCCGCAGATGTTCAACTCCTTCCTCGACGGCACCAAATCGGCGATCGAGATGGCCGCGATCGCAAATGCGTGCGGCCTCGACGTACCCTCGGAGGGGCTTCTGTTTCCGCCCTGCGGCGTCGACGACCTGCCGCACATCATGCGGCCGCGGTCGCGCGGCGGCGTGCTGGAGCGGTCGGGCGTCGTGGAAGTCGTCTCCTCGCTGGAGCGCGACGGCCGGCCGGTGTTTCGCGATTTGCGCTGGGGCGTCTATGTGGTGCTGGAAGCGCCGAATGACTACGCCGCCGACTGTTTCAAGCAATATGGCCTGAAGACCGACGCCAGCGGTCGCTTCGCCGCGATGTACAAGCCCTATCACCTGATCGGGCTCGAGTTGAACATTTCCGTGCTGTCGGCCGCACTGCGCGGCGAGCCGACTGGCCAGCCATACGGCTTCCGCGGCGATGTCGCGTCGGTCGCCAAGCGTAATTTGCGCGCCGGCGAGATGCTGGACGGCGAAGGCGGCTACACCGTGTGGGGCAAGCTGGTGCCGGCGGCTGCGAGCCTCAAGGCTGGTGCGCTCCCCATCGGCCTCGCCCATCGCCTCAAGCTGAAGCACGACGTCGCCCGTGGCGAGATCGTGCGCTGGAGCGACGTCGAGTTCGACGCGGGCAACGAGACAATCAAGACACGGAAGGCGATGGAGGCGGCGTTCTAAAGCGCGATGAGATCAGGATAAATCATGATCGCGCTTTAGGTTGTTGTTTGAGCATGATCTCCGCGCAAACGCGTCCGCGTTTGTCGCGAGGGAACACCACTTCGCACTTTTCCGGATCATGCTTTAGGCGATCAATCGCTGCACCAGCGCCGACTCACTTGAATAGGTCAAAAGCGCTTCGTGGGTTGCCCGAGTAACCCCAACATATGTCAGTCGAACACATTCCTCGACCGCCTCGCCATGGCGGCCGAGCAAGCCCAATCCTGCAATAGCGACGCACGGAAACTCGAGCCCCTTCGCGGTGTGCATGCTCAGGAAGCGAACGGCTGCCCGCTTCGTCGAAATCCTGTTCCTGTTGGTCCTGGCCATATCGATCGGCACGTCATGCCTCGCGAGGACCTGAGCGACCCGTTCCCCAATCCAGTGCTCCGGATAAAGACAAGCCATTTGCGGCCACTCGTACCCCGCCTTTTTCCGCCCAAGAAACCACTCGGCGATGCAGTGAGCTTCTGCGTCGATGCTCACACACTTCCGCACTTCTGGCGCAAGTCCCTGCCGGCCCGCATCTTCCGGCAACAGGACGGGGTGCTCATCATCGGCCGTCGTGCCCGGAGCGCCGATCACGTCCCAAGCGAAGCGCCGCGCAAAGGCGAGGATCTGGGTCGTGTTGCGATAATTGACCTTCAGTACGGTCGTCCTGCCAGTCGCCTCGATTCCAAGCTGTTTCCACACCGGCCGCTCACGCCCCTTGTAGATGGCTTGAATATCGTCATAGACAACCATCAGCGCCTTCGTACGCGGGTTCACCATCTTGGCGGCGAGTGCGAGCCATTGCGGCTCGAAGTCGTGCGCTTCGTCGATCAGGACAGCGTCGTACTGTTCCATTGGGATGTGCCCCTGATCGACAGCCTTGACGACCTCCGAAACGCTCGCAGCCAGTCGTTCTGCGTAGTCTGGATATTCACGCTCGGACGGAGCAGGAATCCCATAAGTCCGCAGCATCCTGTAACACCAACCATGAAAGGTAAGGACCTGAACACGGTGCTCCACGCCACGATCCTGCATGGCGTCCTCGAGTCGGCCCGCGATGCCATTGGCGTAACACAGGATGAGTACCGGCCTTGTCGCCCCGCGCGCCAGATACTCGGCGCGAAAAGCAAGTATCAGCGTCTTGCCTGATCCTGCGACGCCACGAATAATTCGATGTCCCTCGCCCAGGCTGCGCGCAATCTGTTCCTGATGCATGTCCATGACTGCAAGCGACCGGTCGGATGGATCGGGTGCCATCGCTTCGTCCAGAGGCAGCGCGATCTGTCGTATGCGGATCTCGGGAAAGAGTAGCGCGCGCAGCCGATCAAATTGGGGTAGAGAAAGAGGTTCTCCAAGGCGCGGATAGACCATACGCCACAATCTGGACCGGAATTCTTCAGGATCAGCGCCCTCGGTCATCTCATCCTTGAATACGCAGAGATGCTCGGCGAACACCTCCTTGAGATTGGTCTGATCGAACTGCCTGCGCGTGATATTGGTGAACACGGCCCCGAAACCGAACGGGAGGATGGGTCGGCCCATGAAGCGGTGACCGGCCGGAAACAGCAATTGCCCATCCTGCTCCAGCGCGCGCACGACGTCGAACGCATACTTTCGAGCCTGCTCAAGGGGATTGCTCTCCCGCACGATGCCGCGACCCGTCAGCAGTTCGACCTTTATCTTGTCTGCCGACACGATCGACTCCAAGCGCCAATCCTTCACCTCAAGCACGAGCAGGCCATTCGCTGGGTGAACGATGATAAAGTCCGGATGCCGACTGCGAGGGCCTACCGGGATGTTGTGCCAAACAACAGCATTCTCTTCGAGGAAGTCCTTGAGGCGCTCCGCGAGTCGCAGCTCCCCGCGGCTGTCGAAGCGCGCAAATCCCAGGCTAGGGATCAGTACTGCCATGCATCCCCCGTTGACAGCCAACTCGCCCGCGTGACCAGCGGCCACGCTGCAGCTCCGGCACCATTTGCCATGACGATATCGCCTGGCTCCACGGCCTTCTCCTCAGTGCTGAGGATAGGACATCCCATCGTCTCGAACCAGGACCGAGATAATCCGCATCGCGGCCGAGCTAGCGCGCTTGCCTGGCCCTGGGCACGAGGTCTATCAGGCCGAGATCCACGAGCGTGCGGTGGAATCGACGTTTTCGCTCGGAGGACGACGCAAAGTAGGCTTCTCCGCAATCGTCAATCAGGCTCGCGCGGGTGGCAAATATCGGGTCGAGCGCAATGCCCGCTCGCTGCAAGGCGATGGTTCCGAGAAAGGCGATGTCGAGGTCGGCGCCCTTTCCGGGATTGAGGTGAGGCATATTCAAGGCCTCCATCGCATAGAATGTGCGAAACGGGCGCCGCTCGTCTCCCGGTTGTTTCAGCTGCCGATCGATCCGTTTCGTCAGCACGGGTTGATGGTCCCCGTAGTGCACGATGAGAACGGGCCGCTCGGGGAAGCTGCTTGCCAGCCTGGCCTTGAGCTTTCCCCATGTCGACGCGGTCTCCGCCAGTCGCGTGTAGTACTCGACATATTCGGCATCGGGGAAGCTCGTCGTGGCAAAGGTGCGCTCCCTCTCGAATTGACCTGAGGGCACGAGCTGCCTGGCATGCGGGCCATGGTTGAAGTTGGTCAATGCATAAAGAAATCGGGGTGTCGGGTCGCCCGCGATCCTTTTACTGAACGCGTCGATGACCGCATCCAGAAACATCGCGTCGGAGTTTGTTGCCTCGAAATCCCTGACATCGAATGGCGGAGGAAGCTCGTCGACGAAGATGCGCTCGTTGATACCGATGGTACCGTAGAATTTATCGTAGCTGAGAAACCCGCGGCGGCAGCTGGATATCAGCGTTGTCTTGTAGCCGAGCGCCCCCAACGAACGCGGCAAGCTGCTGTGAAACCGGCCGGCGCCCTTCTTGAAGAGATAGTAGGCGCTTGAACCGAAGCTGGCACTTGAAAGACCGGTGAGCAGGCTGAATTCGGACTGCCACGAGCCGCCACCATAGATGTCGACGTTCAAGCGTCCAAATTCCCCATCCGGCGGGGACAGGAAGGCCTCGACTGTGGGCTCGACCGGCAGCCCGAAAATACGCGGATCGAAGACGGACTCATGCTGGATGACGATAATGTCGGGAGAACAGGCGGAACGCGCAGGCATGGCCTCCCTCAATGGCAGCGGCTCGCTTGCGATGTCGCTCAGCGCCAGCGCGCCGAACTGTCGCCAGCAAGCGGGGTCAACCAGCGAAGCCATAAAGGTCGAATAGAAGGACCGACCTTGCGTCAGAGTCTGACGCAGAAGTCTGACGCGCTTCGACGCCGAAGCCATTGCAAAGCCCGTGAGCGCCAGAAGCAACAAGAGAACCCGAAGCGCGACTGAAATGGGAGGCCCGCCCGCGTAGAGCAGGACCGCGCTGGACGTCACGGCGAACAGCACGGTTCCTGCCAGAACACCCAGCATCATGCGCGGATATTGCAGAACGAAGAATGGCACTGTGCCCGCGAACGCCAGCGGCAGATCGGAAACAGTCAGCTTGAGCGCGCTGTGATGAAATTTGACCGATGATATGCCGGCGATCACGACGGCCAGCATACCGGACAGCAGGATCGCTCTCTCGAGATCGGCAAGGAACACCAGCAGCAGGGCTGCAGTGAAGAGAAGCGCTGCGACCGCAAAGGGCAGATGTTCAAGGCTCCGTTCGGTCAGCGCAACGGCAGAAATGACTGCCACGAGAATGATCATCAAAGTCATGGAATCAGGATGCCCCGAGCCTTTGAATTTTGCAATTTGGGGCTCGGATTTATCCTGATAGTGGAGACCCGCAAGGCCATGGAAGCGGCGTTCGCAGCGCAGCATTGAACGGCAGGGGTCTACGCTGCGACCATCGTAACCTTGATTTGCACTGCCCCTTTCGTCATCCTCATTGCATCCGGAATTCTGGTTTCGGACATCAGGGAACGTCGGCCGCCGGCGAAGACCAAAAGCGACGACAAGATCGCGATCCCTCGTCGAGCCTTCGACACCACACGGAGGGGAAACGCATGGAACGTCGTAAATTCCTGACGGCAGGCGGATTGGGCCTGGCCGCGAGCGCGGTCGCAGCACCGGCGATCGCACAATCGATGCCGGAGGTAAAATGGCGGCTCGCCGCGAGCTGGCCGAAGGCACTCGATACGCTCTATGGCGGCTGCGAGTATTTCTGCAAGCGCGTCGCCGAGATCACCGACAACCGCTTCCAGATCCAGCCCTTTGCCGCCGGCGAGATCGTCCCGGGCCTCCAGGTGCTCGACGCGGTCTCGAACGGCACGGTCGAGATCGGCAACACCGCGCTGTACTATTACTGGGGCAAGAACCCCGCCTTCACTTTCGGCACCGCGTTGCCGTTCGGGCTCAACACGCGCCAGCACATTTCCTGGCTTCAATGGGGCGGCGGCCAGGACCTGATCAACGACCTGCTTAGGTAGCAGAACATCATCGGCATTCCGACCGGATCGACCGGCGCTCAGATGGGCGGCTGGTTCCGGAAGGAGATCAAGTCGATGGCGGATCTGCAAGGGCTGAAATTCCGGGTCGGTGGCTTTGCCGGCACGATCATCGCCAAGGTCGGCGGCGTGCCGCAACAGATCGCCGGCGGCGATATCTATCCGGCGCTGGAAAAGGGCACGATCGACGCCGCCGAATGGGTCGGCCCCTATGACGACGAGAAGCTCGGCTTCGTGAAGGTCGCGAAATACTATTATTATCCCGGCTGGTGGGAAGGCACCGGCCAGGGCCACAACATCATGAATCTCGACAAGTGGAACGCGCTGCCGAAGCACTATCGGGCCGCGGTCGAGAGCGCCTCGCGTGACAGCTTCACCTGGGTCACCGGCAAGTACGATGCGGTCAATCCGCCGGCGCTGAAGCGGCTGCTGGTGGCGGGCGCGATCCTGAAGCCATTCCCGCAGGAAGTGCTGGAGGGATGTTACAGTGCGGCCAACGAGATCTACGCCGATCTCGCCAAGAGCAATCCGCATTTCGGCAAGATGTATGCGAGCCTGTCGGCCTATCGCAACGAATCGCTGGCCTGGATGCAGGTGGCAGAGCTGAGCTTCGACAGCTTCATGATGCGGATGCGGACAAGGACGTAAGGCGCCGGCAGCCTGCGAGCGATCAAACGACGAAAGCCCCGGAGAGGTCTCCGGGGCTTTTTGTTTTTGCGGCAATGAAGGTCTCGCAGGGTGGGCAAAGCGAAGCGTGCCCACGACTTTTTTTTCGGAACGAAAGAGGTGGTGGGCACGGCGCTATGCGCCTTTGCCCACCCTACGGGAGCTGCGCAGGCGCACGTCCCCGCTCGCATCCTCAATTCTGATCGTCACCCAGCGCGGCGACGAGCTTGTCGTAGTACTTGCCGACGAGATCGATATTGCCCTTGTTCTCGATGGCGGGTGCCGGCGACTTCAGGGCCTGGTTGAGCTCGTCGAGCGCTTCCTTCTTGTCCTTGGCCGGCATCTTCTTGTCGGCCTCGACCTCGGCGATCTGCGATTTCAGCACGGCTTCGGCGCCGACATATTTCTTGGTCGCGGGATCGAAGCCGCCGAGCACGAGGCTGATGTTGTCGACGACGTTGTTGTAGTCGTCAGAGCCGGCAAAGCCGTGCTTCTTGGCGACGGCGTCGAGCTGGGCGAGCACCTTCGCGTCCGGCGCGGTGTTCTCAGGCAGCTTCGCCGTGATCGCGTCCATGTCCTTCTGTGCGGCGAGCACGCCTTCGAGCTGTTTGTCGGTCAGCGCGACCTGCTTGAGCGTGGGTTGCGCGGGAGCAGCCTGCTGCGCCGGTGCGGGCTGTTGCTTGGCCTGCGCGAACGCGGTGCCGGAGGAGGCAAGCGCAGTTACGGACACAAGGCACGCGACGCCGAACGCGGTGAGGGCGGGACGAAGCAATGCTGGCATGAAAGTCTCCTCCTGAGGGGGATGGTTGGTCTTGCTGACGGAAGGTTTGGCGGTCGAAGGTCTAGACCAGGGCAGGCTAGGGAACTCGAAATGAACTCCGCATGAACTCTGCTGGACCCTGCTAGCGGCGGATCATGGCTGAATGATCACAACCCCGTGGTGGGCATCGCGATCACCAAATGTTGTGCTGCGTGCAATTCGCTTGTTATGCCACGGGCGTGGCCTCGCGAATCTTCGAGATCAGCAACAACGAGGGACGCACCGATTCAGCGGCCCCGGCCGCGAGAAATCGACCAAGAGAAACGTTGAGGGAAAGATCATGGCTGGCGCGAGAAATAACACAGGCCAAATCGAGGTGACCTTCGGATATCGCCGGCACGTTGGGGGGAGATTCGTCCACGGCTGCGTGACATTGCAATTCGACGCGTTGCGCCCATACGACTTCATTTCTGAAGCGCGATGGCCTGCAAGCGATAATTACGAGGCTGCGATCCGGGAGGCCGTCGAGGAAACGCTGCGCGAATTCCAAGGACATCTGAAGTCGCCCCGCGTGCGGCTCATCCGCATCGAATGGGACGATATCGACTCCGACGAAGGCGGCTTTCGAAAAGCGGCAGCCGCAGCGACCCGAGCGGCCTTCGAGACGTAAGCGGGTCGAGCACACACAACAGCGTTGCAGCGGCCAATAGCACAAACAAAAACGCCGCCTCCCGAGGGAGACGGCGTTTTGTATTTCGAACATCGAAAGAGGAGGAATTCTTGTCCTTGGCAGGCCTGGCAGCGACCTACTCTCCCAGGGCTTAAGCCATAGTACCATTGGCGCTGAAGCGTTTAACGGCCGAGTTCGGGATGGGATCGGGTTGAGGCGCTTCGCTAGAACCACCAGGCCGGCGAAGGACAAGAATACGAAGCAAGCGATCTTTGATGGCGTCTAGCGCCTTCTCATTCTGGTCGGGATCTTCTCGATCCTATGGACACTGAAAATGAGAGCAATCAAGCCAATCGAACGATTAGTACCGGTAAGCTACATGCATTACTGCACTTCCACACCCGGCCTATCAACGTGGTC
>Ga0209148_1000488_pt1 | contig 40976 bp, 44 predicted proteins | sample AraplaCol_mMF_r2_2_FD_184288 | JGI IMG/M metagenome (GOLD analysis project Ga0209148, IMG submission 184288) | Arabidopsis root microbial communities from North Carolina, USA - plate scrape CL_Col_mMF_r2 (SPAdes) (version 2) | ecosystem: Host-associated > Plants > Roots > Endosphere | place... | reverse complement strand
CGCCACCCGATGCAGCGCATCGATGTTGCGCGAGAGGATATCGCGGCACTTCTGCTCGCCGTCTTCCACCAGGCGGCGGATCTCTTCATCGATCAGGCGCGCGGTATCGTCGGACATGTTCTTGCGCTGGGTCACGGAGTGCCCGAGGAAGACCTCTTCCTCATTCTCCGAGTAACGCAGCGGCCCGAGCTTCTCGCTCATGCCGAACTCAGTGACCATGCGGCGGGCCATGTTGGTGGCCTGCAGGATGTCATTGGAAGCACCGCTGTTGAGATGCTCTTCGCCGTAGATCAGCTGTTCGGCAATACGGCCGCCGAAGCAGATGGCGATGCGGCCTTCCAGCCAGCGCTTGGAGATGCTGTAGCGGTCCTTCTCCGGCAGCGACATGGTCACACCCAGTGCACGACCGCGCGGGATGATCGTCACCTTGTGGAGCGGATCGGCCTCGTCGACTTCCAGATTGACGATAGCATGGCCACCCTCGTGATAGGCCGTCGCCAGCTTCTCGTCATCGGTCATCACCATCGAGCGCCGTTCGGCACCCATCATGACCTTGTCCTTGGCCTGCTCGAAATCGAGCATGGTGACGACACGCTTGCCCTGGCGTGCCGCCAGCAAGGCAGCCTCGTTCACCAAGTTGGCGAGATCGGCACCCGAAAAACCAGGGGTACCACGCGCGATGGTGCGGGCATCCACGTCGGGCGCCAGCGGCACCTTGCGCATATGCACCTTCAGGATGTGCTCACGCCCGGCGATATCCGGGTTCGGCACGGTGATCTGGCGGTCGAAGCGACCCGGGCGCAGCAAGGCCGGATCCAGCACGTCGGGACGGTTGGTGGCGGCGATGAGGATGACGCCCTCATTCGCTTCGAAACCGTCCATCTCGACCAGCAACTGGTTCAGGGTCTGCTCGCGCTCGTCATTGCCGCCGCCGAGACCGGCGCCGCGATGACGGCCGACCGCATCGATTTCGTCGATGAAGATGATGCAAGGCGCGTTCTTCTTGCCCTGCTCGAACATGTCGCGGACACGGCTAGCGCCGACACCGACGAACATCTCGACGAAGTCAGAACCGGAAATGGTGAAGAACGGCACATTGGCTTCGCCGGCAATGGCGCGGGCGAGCAAGGTCTTACCGGTACCCGGAGGACCGACCAGCAAACAGCCCTTGGGGATCTTGCCACCGAGGCGCTGGAACTTCTGCGGATCGCGCAGGAATTCGACGATCTCTTCCAGCTCGGTCTTGGCTTCCTCGATGCCGGCGACGTCGTCAAAGGTGACTCGGCCCTGGCGCTCGGTCAGCAGGCGAGCCCGCGACTTGCCAAAGCCCATGGCCTTGCCGCCATTCGACTGCATCTGGCGCATAAAGAAGATCCAGACCGCAACCAGGAACAAGATCGGGCCCCACTGCGCCAGCAGGTAGAGGAAGGTGTTGCTCTCTTCCGCCGGGGCCGCCTTGATGACGACATTCTTCGCCTGCAGATTTTCCACCATCTTGGTGTCAACCGGGGCCGGGGCGTAAGTGGAGAATTCTTGCTGGGTGGCGAGATGGCCGGTGATCTGCTGACCCCGGATGGTTACATCCTTAACTTGGCCGTCATTCACGCTGCTCAGGAACTGGCTGTAATCCATCGGCCGCTCATCGCGCGACGAATTATACTGGAACATCTGGAACAGGACCGCCAGCAGCACCAGAATGGCAACCCAAATCAACAGATTCTTGCCGATATTCACGTTTCGATCCTCGTTCCTTCCATGATCCGGCGGCCGAGCCGGCAGGACCGTATTTCCTTAGGCGCTTCGCAGCCGCTTTGCAAGAAATCCGGTTTCAGTGTCAATTACATAGTGTGTCTTGTCGGCGTGACAACTGTAAAGCCGCAAGATGTTGCAGCTCGCGACGGCAAAAATGACACATCAAGTTTGTAGAATGTGCCGGCGGCCCCGTTCCGGGGCGAAAACTGCGGTCGATCGACCGCTTCGATCTCGCCCACCGCGACGAGCCGGTCGCCTTGCCAAAGCCCCGGCAATGCATCCCGGGCCGGTTGAGGGACTGATTTCAGTGCCGTCGGCAAACTCCGCCCCCGCAAGCCATATTTGCCCAGGGCAGCAACGTGAAGCCCCGGCAAAGCAGGCACGCTTCCAGGATCATCCGCCACGATTGCCGGACCCGACCGGACCCTAACGCGGAAGCGCCGGTCCCAGACCAGCCTTTGCCCTGGCAGAACAGCGATCGGTCCGTCGCAATGATCGGCTTCACGATAGACCGATAATCTGCCGCGCCGGACCGCCAGCAGGCAGCCACCCAGGGTCGCCGTCAGCGTCCGCTCTCCGCTTTGTGATGCCTGGAGCCTGACGATGATGGCCGCCAGGCCGGCGGGGGCCGGCGGAAATGTCGCAACACCGATCATTTCCATGACCTGCCGCAGAATCTGCTCCCGCAGTTCAGCTTCGGCGTCGAGGACCGCCGGCAATGGCAGCTCGACATAGCCATGAGGATCGACCCGCCCCTGCTCCGCCAGCCAGCGAGCCGCTAGGCGCTCCAGCCCGTCCCGCCGCGTCCCGGAGGCCGCCGCCTCAGCCAGGAGCGGCGCGATATCCGCCTGCTCGCCCAATTGCTGGCGCCAGCGCACCCGCTCGAAGCGGTCCGCCCGGTTGCTGGGATCCTCGATCCAGGACAAGCCCCGCCGGCGCAAGCCGGCGATGAGATCATGCTTGCGCCAGCCCAGGAGCGGCCGCAGCAGCCGCACGCCTTCCTGGCACCGCAAGGCGGACATGCCGGCAAGGCCGGCAGCCCCGCTGCCATGATCGGCCCGCATCAGCACCGTCTCCGCCTGATCATCTGCGTGATGCGCCAAAGCAAGATGCAGCACATCGTGGGACCGGCACCATCCCGTCAGCAAGCGATAGCGCGCCTGCCGCGCCGCCGCCATCAGGCCCGTCGCCGGCTTGGTCCCCTGCCAGGTGAGGATGTGATGATCGATGGCCGGCAAAGCAGCGCCGTTCGTTGCAGTGATGCCGCCGCCATTCAGGGCCGCCACCAGCTCACCTACCTGCCGGCATTCGGCAGCCGCTTCCGGTCGCAAACCATGATCGACGCTGAGTGCCGTCAGGCGGCCGCCATGTGGCGCCAGCCAGTCACGCAAAAATACGAGCAGTGCCAGACTGTCGCTGCCGCCGGAAACGGCCACGGCGATATGCGGCGCCGGCTCGAAAGGGCCAAGCGCCGACATCGCCGCGGCAAAGGCTTTCGCCTCTTGCTCAGCGATCTTCATCGGCCGCGAATATGACGGCCGGCCATAGGCAGGGAATTATGGCTCAGGCCGGGCAACCGAAGCGCTGCTTCGCCCGCGCGGCCCGGTCCTTGATGGTGCCGGAAGCGTCGGGATACTTCTTGTCGAGCTGCTTCAGCGCAACGCAGGCATTGTCCTTCTGGCCGCTTTGGCCAAGCGCCATGCCGAGCTTCAGCAGGTTGTCGACCACTTTCGGGCTGTTGGGATATTTCTGATAGCCCTCGGCAAAGGCGATCGCGGCATTCTTATAGTCCTGGCGCGCGTAATAGGTTTCGCCTAGCCAGTACTGCGCATTGCCGGCCAGCGGATCACTGGCATGGTCTTTCAGGAAGGTCTTCAGGGCGACCTCAGCCTCCGGATACTGACTCTTCTGCAGCAGGCCGACGGCATATTCGTATTGGTCCTTGGGCGTGTCGCCCGGCAAGACGACATTGCCGGCACTGCCGCCACCGCTACCGGCTGCAGCAGCGGCCGCGGCTTCAGCGGCACCGGCCGGCGCTTGCGGCAGAGTCTGATTTGAATTCAGCGTGCCGAGCACATGCGGTTGCCCGGCCTGATTGTCCGGCGCCGGCGCTGCATTGTTGGAGCCCGAGGAAGGTGCCGGCGTCGCATTCTGTGTTGGTGCTGCCGGCGGCGCCCCCGCGGGCGCGGCGTTACCCGGCGCTGCCCCACCAGCCCCGGCGCCACCATTCTGTGCCTGTTCCAGCGCGCTCAAGCGGAACTCATTGTCTTTCTGCGCGCGGTCGAGCTTGTCGCTGAGGTCGTTGACCTTGATCTGCACCTGCTCGATCTCGCCCTGCATGCTGGCGAGTTGCTGCTGCAATTGCTGCATCTGGACAACTTGCTGGGCAGCGGCATTGCCGCCGCCGCCCCCCTGCATCGCCTGGAGCTGCTGTTGCATCTGCTGCACCTGCGCCCGGAGATCGTCGATCTCATCGGCGGCCAGCGGCGTCACGACGACGCTCAGCGTCAACAGCCCGGCAGCAAGTGGCAGGCTGGGCCACAAGGCGCGGTGCATGGTCGAGACGAAGGGCAGCTGGGCAAGGGCCCGCTGCGAACTCTTCGTCGTCATGATCTGTGCTGCCGAGAAGAAACTGCGCATCATGCCCGTACTCGCCACTGCTGGTAGACCTGTCACTTTTAAACTCGTTCCGGGCGAAATTATGGCAGCTGTCCCATTTGCGATCCAGGCTGTCCACACCTAACCTCGGCTCGCGGCGGTACCCGAAGGCCGGCAGCAGAGTTGCTCAACCCTGCCGCTGGTCCGGCGCCGCCGTCCTCAGTTAAGGCGCTCGTCCGGCAGGGAAAATGCCAGAGAGACTCGGTTCCAGGCAAGCGACAAGCCCCCGCCCCGGCCGAAGCGAAGCCGGCCAAGCGGGGGCTGAGCGATGCTCTTTCAAGGCGGCCAAGCGTGTCGGGCCGCTGTCACGGGATGAGTGATCGGGATGCCCCCTATTGCTGCGCCAGCAAGGTGACGGCACGGCGGTTGCGCGACCAGCAGGCCTCGTCCGCATCGACGCAGTCAGGCTGCTCCTTGCCATAGGAAATCACGCTGAGGCGATGGGGATCGACACCCAAGGCCTGGAGGAATTGCTCGACGGTCGTTGCGCGTCGCTCTCCCAGTGCCAGGTTGTATTCGCGGGTGCCGCGTTCATCGCCATGGCCGGCGATCGTCACCTGCAGCTGCGGGTGCTGGCTGAGCCAAGCGGCTTGGCGGCGCAGGATCGACTGGTCGTCGGGTGACAGATCCCAGCGATCGGTGACGAAGAGAACCCGGTCGCCGACATCTTGCGAGAGTTCGCGCTGCAGGCCCGGCACGTCGCTGGCCGAGACAGTCGGCAGCCCCGCCGTTTGCTGTTGCGTCCCGTTTGCCGCCCCCTGCCCGTCGCCGCCCGGATTGGAAGCACCATCCCCGGATGTCCCGCAGGCATTCAACAGCAAGGTCGCTAACAATAAGGACGCAGTGAGGCGTCCGGCTGATCTGGACATGATGAAATTCCCCTCTTGGCAGCCGACGATTTCGGCCGATCGCCACAGTTGCGAAACAAGAGGGCCAATTCGAATCAAAGCCGTGGCGGAATCACGGAGATGTGATGGCAAAATCGCGTCGAGAAGAGTGGCAAGCAGCTGGGCTTAATGCGCCACGACGCGGCAACATGTCGCAGTCGAAAAGATGTCTCTGCAGGCTCCCAACCCGTGTTCGCCGAAGCCGAGACCGGGAATCTTTATGCAAAGAAAAACGCCGGCATACCCATCCGTATGCCGGCGTCATTTCAGTCAGCGCTGCGTCGCCGAAGCGACGCTGCTGCCGAAGGCTTACTTGTTGATCGACGTCACGCCGCGGCGGTTCTGCGCCCAGCAGGCTTCGTTCGACTCAGTGCACTCCGGACGCTCCTTACCATAGGAGATGACCGAGAGACGGCCCTTGTCGACGCCGAGGGCAGTCAGATAATTGGCAACCGAATTGGCACGACGCTCGCCGAGGGCAAGGTTGTACTCACGGGTGCCACGCTCGTCGGCATGACCTTCGATGGTGACGGTCACGGCCTTGTACTGGTTGAGCCAAGCGGCCTGCTTCTGCAGCTGCTGCTGGGCTTCAGCGCTCAGGTCGTACTTGTCGGTCAGGAAGAAAACACGGTCGCCGACATTCTGCTTGAAATCTTCAGCCGAACCCGGAGCGGCAGCCATCGACGCGACCTGACCGTTATCGGTCGAAGCCGACGTACCGGTGCCAGCGCCAGCGCCCTTGGCGGTATCGTCCGACGAGCAGGCCGCGAGAAGCAGGGCCGCGGCAACCGCCGAAATCAACTTAATACGCATAGTATCCTCTCATCCTCTTACTTGTCTCCACAGCTTGAACCGGTCCCAGTCCCCATGATCGAGACAGGATCCAAGCTGCTTGCCTATTCCGCGCTGTCGTGGAGCCTTTTTTGGGCTGTCAAGCCCCGGAATCGGCGCAAAAGATAAAGCATCACTGGTTGCTTAGCAAGGGTCCCCACGCGGGATCCGAGCCGTCCATCGGCGTTTTCATCACTCTTTCGTTAGCGCCCGTCAGGTCGATGGAGTGCAACTGAGTTTTACCACTTGGGTCCGATTCGAAGAAGGCCAGGACCCGGCCATTGGGGGCCCAGGTCGGGCCTTCGACCAGCCAGCCGGAAGCCAGCTGGCGCTCTCCCGACCCGTCGGGGCGCATGACGCCGATATAGAAGGTGCCCCCAGTGAACCGGGTAAAGGCGATCAGGTCCCCACGCGGCGACCACACCGGGGTGGCATAGCGCCCCGGTCCCTTGCTGATCCGCTGCACCCCGCTGCCATCGGCATTCATCACATAGAGCTGCTGCTCGCCGCCGCGGTCGGAGTTGAAAACGATGCGGTTGCCGTCAGGCGAATAGCAGGGCGAGGTGTCGATCGCCGGGCTGTCGGTAATGCGCTGGGCACGCCGGGTCCTGGTGTCCATGGTCCAGATATCGGTATTGCCGTTCTGCGCCATGCTGAGGATGACCTTGGTCCCATCCGGCGAGAAGCGCGGCGCAAAGGTCATCCCCGGGAAATCACCGAGGATCTCCTGCTGGCCGGTACTGATGTTGAAGAGATAGACACGCGGCTTGTTGTTATAGAAGGACATGTAGGTGATGTCCTGGCTGATCGGCGAGAAGCGCGGCGTCAGCACCAGGGAGTCGCCCTGTGTCAGGTATTTATGGTTCTCGCCGTCCTGGTCCATGATGGCAAGGCGCTTGACCCGGCGGTCCTTCGGTCCACTTTCCGACACATAGACGATGCGGCTGTCGAAATAGCCCTCCTCGCCGGTGATCCGCTTATAGATCTCATCGGCGATCTGATGGGCGATGCGGCGCCAATTGCCCGGTGCGGCATTGTACTGGAAGCCGGTCATCTGGCTCTCGCCGAAGACGTCCCACAAGCGGAACTGCACCTGGAGCTGGCCGTTGCCCGCCGACTGAACCGCGCCGCTCACCAGTGCCTGGGCATTCAACACGCGCCAATCCTGGAAGCGCGGTCCCTGCTGCAGCGAGACATTGTCCTGAATGAAAGCTTGGTGATTAATCGGGGCGAACAGGCCCGAACGTTCGAGATCGTCGGAGACGACCTTGGCGATATCGAGGCCGACCTGCGTGCTCGCCGCATCGCCGGCAAAATCCGGCACGGCGATCGGCATGGGCTGCACATTGGGGTTACCGATGACGATCACCGGCTCGGCCTTGGCCGGCAAGCCAGCCATGCTCAAGGCCACGATCGACGGTAAAACCAGCAGGGCAATCGTCAGGACGTGTTTAAAGCGCTTCATTCTTCTGCCTCAAAAGGAATCCCCAACCGGTCGCACCCCGCGCCGCTCCTATCTTTCAGTAGATCGGTGGAGGCGGATTCGCAAGGGAGCCGTTTCGGCGCCGCCCATTGCAACCCTGCGGGCGCAGAAATGTTCCGATACCCGGCATGATTGCCGAGCCATTGTGACGGAAATATGGCCCACCAGATCCCCGCTCGATCACGGTCTGGCGAGGACGGTGCAAAGAGGGTCGCTCTCAGGTGATTGGGATGACTGGCCGGTCGGAGGGGTGGAGACCGGCGTTCCGTGTCCGCCGGTGGAAGCATTCTGCCGCCGATAAAGTGCCCATAATTCATTGGCTGCGATCACAGTGGCGCATTTGTCGAGCCATGGACGATATAAGCCGGCAAGCTTCTGTGTACTCGCCGTGGTAAATCGAAGAGGCACGAGGATGACATCCGCATCAGCAAAGGCTTGATCCGGCGACGGATGAAACATTTCGGAAAAGCTGCGGCCGTCATCATACCAGAGAAGCCCCTCCGTAGACGGGCGCAATCTCGGCCAGGCAGCCGCGACGATGTTGGAGACTTCAAGCGTCGCGACACGTGTGCCATCGGGTAGCCCGCCAAGCAGGTCTTGGGCGCGCCGCATGTCATGGACGATGACATCGTCCGCGAAGGCGAGATCGCCGTGGTGGATGCCGGCGCCTGCTCCAGGCAGCGTCGAGGTCAGTATTCTCTCACCCAGGGTTCCAGTGCCGCTGATGGATTGCGCGTTTGCAAGCTGGGCCGCATAGGGCTGCCAAGCCAATGCAACACCACTCACGGCCAAGAGATAAATAGCTTGGCAGATGGCAGGCGCCCCGAACAGAACCGGTCGCAGGACCTTGGCATTCGGCCAAACCAGCTTCGGTTTCAAGAGAAGCAATGGCAGTCCGGACAAGGGAACCATCACATCAAAATTTTGCAACCCGACGGCATGCTGGATCAAGATGCAATAGAGCGGCAAGAAGCGGAAATACCTTGGAACGTCACGAACAAAGCAGACCGCAATCGCGAGTAGCAGCGGCAATACATTGTACGGCGCGGCAGACTGGACAATAAGCTTGCCGAGCCGAACCGAGCCAGTTGCCGCGCCAACTGCGAGATTGTCGCGCAGATAGGGAATCAAGACACCGCCGGCCACCCCTGCCCCAATGGCGAGGACGAGCACCACACAGGGCATGATGTAGTGCGTGATCCGGCGATCGTTGAACCAGCCTGCGGCCAGTGTCAAAACGGCGCCGGCAAAGACTGTCAGCTTCAAATATAATAAGCAGCAAAGCGCAATTGAGAGCGCAAGCTCCGCAAGACGGCTGCGCCCGGCAGGATTGCAGGTCCAGACCAGCACGGTGGCATAAAAGGCCCAAGCCCAGCGATTGTAATCGGCAACGTAACGATAGCTCCCCCAGCTCGCATCCAAGGCGAGCGGCGTCATCATCATGGCGGCCAACAGAATGAGGATCGTCCCCCGCGTCGACGCAGCCAGGCCCCGCATGTTCGGCCACAGCAGCAGATAGCTCAGCGCAAGGACCGCAACATCCGCGCGCACGATTGAACGCGCATCCGTGCTGTCAAACGACAGCACCAAGCCATGCATGGCGGCGTAAAGAAGGCCGATCGGCGATGGGTAGTCACGGCTTGGCAAAGCGCCCTGTACCCACCGCAATCCCGCGTTGAGAGGGATATAGATGTCATAGGGCGCATCGACGAGAAGGAGCGACCCATGCGACAGGCTGAGCAGGCACAGCATTCCCGCTATAACGAGCGCCACGCCGACGCCATATCGGTGCCAGATCACGCAGGCGCCTGTCCCAACAGATCCGGTCACGTCCCCAGCCTGGCGCAAGCTTCTAGGCTGTGCAGCCATCGATACTGGTCCATGAAAGCAAGCTGTGTGGCGTCAGATTTTTGCCAGTCCGTCCGACCACCTCCAAGCAGCAGGCAGCCCAGGCCAGTAAAGACCGAAATGCGATTGTACCGCATGCATCCCCCGAAACAGCGCGATCAACGTCATGATAAGCCGATTATAGTCTACGCGGAATTGCCTTGGCGAACATCAACCTGAAACCGTCCAGCAAGATTGCCGCCCTTGCTGACGAAAATGCAGCCATCCGGCAGCTACTGTAATTCACCCGGCTGGAAGATGAAGGTGATCGCCTGATAGGTCTTGCCCGGCGGCAACTGCAGTCGACGGGTGATCAGAAAAGCGCGCTTCGCACTGTCGGCCAAGCGATCAAAACAGGATCCATCCGTCTTCGCGTGCACCGGTTCGACATGTGTAATGGTCCCATCGGGGAGCAGAGAAACCCGTAGCGTGACCGTCTCCCGCATGCATTCGGGTGAATTCGCGACCGAACCGACATTCCAGTTTTGACGAACCTGGTCGGCAATGCCGGGCGGATTCATAGCTTCCACGTTGCCTTCGGCAACGGCAGGAAGAGGCGACATCAGCACAACGGGCATCGCGGCGATAAACACCAACCTGAACCAACCCGGCAAGATTGCCTCCGCCCGAAATGCTTGTTGCCGAGATTCAGTCATACGATTTCTACTGCGCTTCGCCCGGCTTGAAGATGAACGTAATCGACTGATAAGTCTTGCCTGGCGGCAACTCCAACCGGCCCGTCTTCAGGAGCGCTTGTCGGGCGTTCTCATAGGCTTGCTGGTAACACGGTAGATCGGGATGATTCTTGTCGCCGGTCACATCCGTGATCGTTCCATCGGGCAGTAATCGTAGATGCATGGTGATCGAGATATCACGGCACGGATCACCGGCCGCGCCAGAAGAAACTGGCTTTGCCGTGCCCGCCTCCGTCATGCCCGATTGTGCAGCGTTAGGCATCTCCCGACCCGCACACCCGCTGCCAAGCAGGCACGCCAAGCCAATCAACAAAGAAGCGCGTCTATATCGCATGCATCCCCCGAAGCAGCGCCGCACTGATATTTACCGTGTTCAATAACGCCTGATTGAGACCGGCATCACCGATCAGTTCATCTGGCTAGGCCTGAAGATGAAAGTGATCTTTTCATAGGTTTTGCCTGGCGGTAGCTGCAGCTTCTTGGTTATCAACAGTGCGCGTCGCCCACTCTCGGCAGCCTGACGGAAATAGGGATTGCCCGGCTGGTCGTTGTCATAGGTGACACTCGTGATCGTGCCGTCCGGTTGGAGGGTGATATGCATCGTCACGTTCAGCTTGTCGATATCTGGCGCACCGGCCAGACTGCCGATGTTCCAATTATCGTGAACCTGCTTGGCGATGCCGTCGGCCTCCGAAGCCGTCAGCGGAATCTCCGAGAACTGTGAGGCTTGCGGCGCCTCCGATGCGTCTTGCTGTGGCGCCGGAGTGGCCTTCTTCGTCTTATCGGCCTTGGTATCCGGTGCAGGAGGTTGGTTCAGCTGATTTAGTAGCTGGGCCATAGCATCGTCGGACTTATCCTTCTTCGGCTTGTCGTCCGGCTTCTTGTCGACTTTCTTCTGCTCCGGCTTCGGCGGCTCGGGCTTCTTCTCTTCCGGTTTCTTTTCCGGCTGCTTGGTCTTGTCCGGAATCACCTCCGCCTCCTCCGGCTTCGGTGGCTCGGCTGGCTTAGTCTCGGGTTGTGGCGGCGTGGGGGCCGGCGGCGGCGGTGTCGTCGCCTGCTTCTCGACCGGTGGCGGCGGCGGGGTATCGGGCTTCGGCGGCTGCTTCTGCTCGACCTTGGGTGCGTCGGCGCCCTTCTTCACCTGGGGCGCCACCTTCTGGGCCTTCGGGGCGGCGGTGATGTCGGACAGCTGCGCCAGCTGAATACCGATCACTTCCGGCAGCGGCTCGGGCTGCCAGAAGATCGGCAGGCCGAACATGACGAGCAGGATCAGGGCAATATGCAGGCCGACCGATATGATCAGCCCGGCACCCGCCGGATTGTCCTTGATCGACGCGGTAATCAAGCCAGCGACCTCACTTGCTCGGCTTCTTGGCGGCGCTGCCCTGCGCGGCATTACCCTGGTCGGCGCCACCTTGTGCGGCATTGCCGCCATTGTCATCGCCCGGTGTTTCTACCACCAGCGACACGGCCCGGAAGCCCGCGGAGGTCAATTCGCCCATCGCCTGCAGCACCGTGCCGTAATTGATGTCCTTGTCGCCGCGGATGAAGATCTTGGCGTCGGGATTGTTGTTGGTGATGGCGGCGAGACGCGGCCCCAGGCTCTCCATCGGGATCTCGGTGTCACTGAGATAGATCTTGCCGTCCTTGTTGACGGTGATCACCAGCGGTTCGTCGGGATTGTTCATCGCCTCTGCCTTGACCTTCGGCAGATTGACGGGAATCCCCGAGCTCAGCAGCGGCGCCGTGATCATGAAGATGACGAGCAGCACCAGCATGACGTCGACCATCGGCGTCACGTTGATGGCGGCGACGGGATCGGCGCGACGACGGCCGCCGCGGCGATGACGTTTCGGTCCGGCGAGAGCGGCGCCCATGGTTAGTGCTTCTCTTCGAGCTGCCGCGACAGGATGGCGCCGAATTCACCGGAGAAAGCGTCGAGCCGGTTGCCGTAGCGCGAGATGTCGCTGTTCAGCTTGTTATAGGCGAGCACCGCGGGAATGGCGGCGACGAGGCCCAAGGCCGTGGCGAACAGCGCCTCGGCGATGCCGGGCGCCACCACGGCGAGGCTGGTGTTCTTCGAGCCGGCGATGGCGGCGAAGGAATTCATGATGCCCCAGACGGTACCGAAGAGGCCGACGAAGGGCGCCGCCGAACCGACCGAAGCAAGGAAGGTCATATAGCGTTCGAGCTGATCCATCTCGCGGCCGAGGGTGATGCCCATGACCCGTTCGATGCGCTCCTGCAGACTCTCACGCAATGACTCCGATCCCAAAAGACCTTTCGCGGCCGACCGGCGCCATTCGCGCATGGCCGAGACGAAGATCGAGGACATGGGATCGGGCGGCCGGTTGCCGATGCGGTCGAACAGCTCTTCCAGCGAACCGCCGGACCAGAAGGCATCCTCGAACTGCTTCGCCTGGTTGCGCAGGCGGCGCAGGCGGATGGTCTTGTCGATGATGATGGCCCAGCTCCAGACCGAGGCCATGAGGAGGAGGATCATCACCACCTTGACGATCCAGTCGGCCTGCATGAAGAGGCCGATGATGCTGAGATCATGGGCGGCAGCACCCATGCCGGGTCCGGTGCTGACGGCCTGGCCGGCCATGGCGTCCAGGGCGTTGCCGGTGACCTGGCCGACCGGTACCGCGGGGGGAGTCGTCTGATCCATAAAAGGCTCTCACTCTGTCTATGTCAGTTCGTTTAACGGTCTGGCCGCCGGATCCCGTTTGCTACGGACCCCGCCACCAGCCTTATTCCGTCAGGCTCGTCGACCATCCGGCGTCAGCCCCCGCTCCGACACCCGCCCGGCCTTAAGCCGAAATTCGCTTGGCGCCGCCGATCAGCGCCTGGCAGTCAGCGCCTGTCGCATCTTGTCCGGCAGCCGCGCCGCGCGGCCAGCCGCATTGATGCAGACAATGATGACCGTCAGCGTCACCAACTCGACCCCGTCGCGACAAATGCGCTGCGCCAGGGTCAGGCTGGCGCCACCAATCTTGGTCACCTGGCTTTCCACCACCAGGCTGTCATCCAGCTTGGCCGGCAGCAGGTAATCCACTTCACAACGCCGCACAGCCAAAACGAGATGATCCGCCGCGATCATATCGGCGTGAGAAATGCCCACCGCCCGCAGCATCTCGGTCCGGCCCCGCTCGGCAAAGCGAAGGTAATTCGCGTAATACACGATGCCGCCCGAGTCGGTATCCTCGATATAGACGCGCACCGGGTGCCGGTGGATAAACACCGCCGCAGAGCTTGTCCAGTTCGTGTCATGCATGGCTGAACTCGAATTCGGGATTATTCATCACCTGCCAGGATGGCAAGAATGTGGCAGCGCAACAGCGCCAGGCCGGGAAAAACGCTTTTCACGGTGTGTCCTCGCCCTCATCGGGACCGGCGTTACCGAGCAGATCGAGCTGGGAGACGCCACGTGGCGGGGTCAGACCGAGGTATTTGAACCCATTCGCGGTCAAGGCGCGGCCCCGCGGGGTCCGCTGCAGCAGGCCCTGCTGGATGAGATAGGGCTCGATCGCCTCTTCAATCGTGTCGCGCTGTTCGGCCAGGGCGGCCGCCAGGGTCTCAACCCCGACCGGCCCGCCGCCGTAATTCTCGGCAATGCAGCGCAGGAAGCGCCGGTCCATGGCATCCAGCCCCAGCTGGTCGACATCGAGCCGGGCGAGCGCCGCATCGGCGGCCTTGGCATCGACCTGCCCGGCCTTGGCGACCAGGGCAAAGTCCCGCACCCGGCGCAGCAGGCGGCCGGCGACGCGGGGCGTGCCGCGCGAGCGGCGGGCGATCTCGACGGCGCCGCTGGCGGCAAGATCGAGGCCGATCACCCGCGCCCCACGCCGCACGATCGTCTCCAGCTCGGGCGGCGTATAGAAATTGAGCCGCAGCGGAATGCCGAAACGGTCACGCAAAGGTGTCGACAACAGGCCAAGCCGCGTGGTCGCGCCGACCAAAGTGAATTTCGGCAGATCGATCCGCACCGAGCGCGCCGCCGGCCCTTCGCCGATGATGAGATCGAGGTGGTAATCCTCCATCGCCGGGTAGAGGATTTCCTCGACCGCTGGCGAGAGGCGGTGGATCTCGTCGATGAAGAGGACATCATTGGGCTGCAGATTGGTCAGCAGTGCGGCGAGATCGCCGGCTCGGGCGATCACCGGCCCCGAGGTGGCGCGGAATCCGACACCGAGTTCACGAGCAACGATCTGGGCGAGCGTGGTCTTGCCGAGACCCGGCGGGCCATAGAACAGCACATGATCCATCGCCTCACCGCGCTCGCGTGCCGCGGCAACGAAGACGGCGAGGTTCTCGCGCAACTGCTCCTGGCCGATGAACTCGCCCAGCGCCAAAGGCCGCAGCGATTGCTCGCCGGTATCCTCCTCGCTGCGGGCGCCATCGGTGAGACGCGGATCGATGGAGCGATTATCGGCCATGATGGCCTCCAATCATCGCTTCCCCCCTCGCCCCACCCCTCTCCCGCCCCGTCGGCCTAGGCCGACATTCGTCGGCATGGGGGAGAGGGAGGCAACTCCCTGCGAGCAAATCAGCAACGTCAATTACCAGTATCTGAGTGATCCGATCAAATTCTCGAACGTCTGAATCATTGGACCGATCGATCACAGCGGCGTCCCCTCTTCCCTCGTGGGAGAGGGACAGGGCAAGGGGGAGCGACTGAAAACTGCCGAAATTCACTGGCTCAGCTCCTTCAGCCCGCTGCGGATCAGCTGATCCAAGGTGGCTGGCTGCGCGCTTGCCTGATGCGCCTTGGCGACGGCGGTGAAAGCCTCCGCCCGGCGGTAGCCGAGATTGACCAGGGCCGAGACCGCATCCTCGATGATGGAAGAGGCAGCCTTCCCCTCGCCCGCTTTAGCGCCAGCGCCATTCGCTGCCTTGGCAAGCGCCGCCGTACCGAGGCTCAGGCCGCCGACCTTGTCCTTCAATTCGGCGACGATGCGGGCCGCCAGCTTCGGGCCGACGCCGGGTGCGCGCGTCACCGCGGTCTTGTCCTGGGCGGCGATCGCCGTCGCCAGGTCATCCGGTGCGAGCGTCCCGAGAATGGCGAGGCCGACCTTGGAGCCGACCCCCTGCACCGTCAGCAGCAAGCGGAACCAGTCACGCTCAGCCTGGTCGAGAAAGCCGAAGAGATTGATTGCATCCTCGCGGACCTGGGTCTCGATCAGCAGCGAGACGGCGGAGCCGCCCGTCCCCAGACGTTGCAAAGTCCGGCCGGCGGCATGCACCACATAGCCGACGCCGCCGACATCGATGATGGCGACATCGCCCTGGATGCTGTCGAGGATACCGGTCAACTTGCCGATCATCTCGCCACCTCGCGGAAGTCCTTGGCGCCCCAGCGCCGCAGCGAGCTGAGATGATGGGCATGGCAGATGGCAACGGCCAGTGCGTCGGCCGCGTCCGGGCTTTCCGCCGAGCTGGCGGGCAGGAGCACGCGGACCATCATCTGCACCTGGTCCTTGGTGGCATGCCCCGCCCCGACGACGGATTTCTTCACGAGATTGGCCGGGTATTCGGCGACCGGCAGCTTGTAGGTCGCCGGGGTCAGCAGCACGACACCGCGCGCCAGGCCGAGCTTGAGGGTCGAGGTCGGGTTCTTGTTGACGAAGGTCTCTTCCACCGCCGCTTCGGTCGGTTGGTAGAGGTCGATCACCTGCTTGAGGCCCTCATGGATTTCCACCAGCCGTTCGGCGAGGTCGCGCTTGGCATCGGTATGGATGGCACCGGCCGCCACGAAGCTCAGCCGCGAGCCGGGCGGATTGCCATGCGCGTCGACGATGCCCCAGCCGGTATGCTGCAAGCCAGGATCGAGACCTAAGAGTCGCATCGCCCGCCCATCAATTGGTGATCTGGTACTCATACGCCGGGGATGCGGAGTCGGTAAACAGCCCCGCTCCCCGGGGATAAGAGCAATCAGGCGGTCAGCGACGCCAGGGTCTCGTCCGACACCTCGAAATTGGCATAGACGTTCTGCACGTCATCGTTGTCTTCGAGGGTGTCGATCAGCTTCATCAGCGATTGGGCGGTTTCCGCGTCCACCGTGGTCGCATTGGTCGGCACCCATTGCAGCTTGGCCTCGCGGGCCTCGCCGAATTTCGCTTCCAGGGCATCGCGGACGGCGGAGAAGTCATCCGTGGCCGAGGTCACCGTGTGGCCCTCGGCATCGCTCTCGACATTGTCCGCGCCAGCTTCCAAGGCGGTCTCGAAGACGGCATCGGCACTGATCGGCGCCCCCTTGGCACCCTTGGCCGGGTAAACGATGACGCCCTTGCGCTCGAACATGAAGGAGACGGAATTGGTTTCGCCGAGATTGCCGCCGGCCTTGTTGAAGGCAGTGCGAACTTCCGAGGCGGTTCGATTGCGGTTATCGGTCAGCGCCTCGACGATGACGGCGATACCGCCCGGACCGTAACCTTCGTAACGGACCTCGTCATAATTGGTATTGTCCTCACCGCCGGCGCCGCGCTTGATGGCGCGCTCCATGGTATCTTTCGGCATATTCGCTTCACGGGCGGCGATAATGGCCGCGCGCAAACGCGGGTTGGCCGCGGGATCGGCCTGGCCGGTTTTCGCGGCGACCGTCAATTCGCGAATGATCTTGGTGAAGACCTTGGCCCGCTTGGCGTCCTGCGCGCCCTTGCGGTACATGATGTTCTTGAATTGTGAATGACCTGCCATGGTCTCGACTCTGACACCCAGTTATTGAGAACTATCCGTCGCACCCACCATATCTGGCGGTCGCTTTAGTGGACGAGGCAAGCCTTAGCCCGGCAAGCGGCGGATTTTCCAGCCTTTTAGCACAAATCCCGTTGCGGAAAAGCCCCCTCGGCGCGACCTGTCGGGCGGAGCGGGAACGCATCGCTTGCTCGGGCGTTCGTTAAAGTGAAGTCCGCCTGACCGAACAATGCAATAAAGCGCTAACGAGCTCGTTGTTCAGCCGGTATTCCAGGGGTCCGCGGAAAAACACGATTACGCGCAATCGATTTACCGAATTTTAATCTGCTCACCTGAGACTGACCGTGGACTGATGCCGATCGCATTTAGTGACGTATCACGAGGACGAGATGTCGGAAGCCTTTCAAGTTACCGAAGCCGAGCGGAAGAATAACATCGACAGCCTGCAGGCTGAGATTAACCGCATGGCGGAAATGGTGTTCAGCGTCTCCCGCGATACTGGCCTGGAAGCGGTAAATGCGGCCCTTGCCTTGGCCGCCGAGGGCCAGAAGGACACCCCGGACAAGGTCCGGGCCGTGGCCTTCGATGTCCTGGCCCGCGCCGAGATCATGCAGTCCGAAATCGACCGGTTCATGACCATCGCCCGGAACACGCCGCTGGGCGAAACCCACTAAAGCCGTCGGGTGAAACCCACCGACGGTGGGCGAAATCCAGTAGACCTCCTCCCGACTTGGACAAACCCGGCCTTCAGCCGGGTTTTTTGTGTTTAACGCTTGGAAACGCCCCCCGCCCTGGCACCTGATCGCGCATCAGATCGAGCCAGGCTTGGGCCGCGGGTGCCAGCGCTGCCCCGCGCCGCCAGATCAGGCTTAGGCGCCAGCGAACGTCCGGCTCATCGAGCAGCGCCACCTGGACCGGCAGGTCCTGCCGCCCTTCGACCACCAGCCTGGGCAGGAGGGCGATGCCGAGCCCCGTTGCCACCAGCACAGTGATGAAATCGGGCTGGCTGCTATGGGCGGCCGCGCGCGGGGCGAAGCCGTGGCGCCGGCATGCCTCGTGAATGAGTTCGTTCAGGGTAAATCCGGCTTCGAACAGGATGAAGCTGTCATCCGCCAACTCGGTGAGCTTGACCGACTTGCGGCCGCTCAATGGGTGATTGGGCGGCAGCAGGACCATCATCGGCTCATCGCGCATGGACAAGCGGTCGAATTCATCCTCGATGGGTTCAATCGCCGCGGCGAGATCCAGCGCCCCCGATCGGACCGCCTCTTTCAGCGGCATGCTGCCCCGCTCGGCGAGATCGATCTCGATATCCGGATAACGCTGGCGGTATTGCGTCACCAGCGGGGCGAAAATGATGCTGCTGCCGAGCTGGGGAATGCCAATCCGCAGCCGCCCCCGCTTCAGGCCGCGCAATTCCGCTAGTTCAGCGACGAGGGTCTCGCGTTCCGCCAGCATCACCTGAGCCCGGCGATAGACCAGTTCGCCCATCGCCGTCATCCGCACCTGATGCCCCAGCCGCTCCAACAGCGCGCCGCCGAGCTCGTCCTCAAGCTGTCGGACCGCCTTGCTGATGGTCGGCTGGGAGGCATGAATCACGTCCGCCGCGGCGGAAAAGCCGCCCTGCTTCACCACTTCCACGAAGGCCCGCAAGGTGCGGAGGTCCATCTCGCTACTCCAAATTATATCTTGATAGAATAAATTGTATTCTATCAATTCATTTAGAGAATATCGAGGGAGCACTTACCTTTACGAGGCTTATTCAATCTCAGAGCCCGGCCATGTCCTTCAATTCCCTTCGCATGACGAAACCGATGTCCTCTCCCGGATGGTCGCGGCTATCGGTAAAGCTGGCAGGCTGGGTCGGCTCCTGGGCGAAAGCCGGCCTGTTGGTGGGGCTATGGGCCGGGTGTGATTGGCTCTCCCGCCGTTTCGCCTTGCCCTTGCCCGGCGGCATTCTCGGCCTTGTCCTCTTGCTGGCAGCCCTCGCTTGCGGGCTGATCCGCAGCGACTGGCTGCGCCCCGGCACGGGCCGGCTGATGGGCCATATGCTGCTGTTCTTCATCCCGGCGATGATGGCGCCCCTCGCCCATCACGAGCTCTTCGGCCTCCTTGGCCTCAAAGTCATGGCCATCATCGTCATCAGCACCACGACCGTGATGCTGTCGACCGCACTCATCGTCGACGCCTGTTTTCGGCGCGCCGCTGTCGCAAAGGTTCCGGCGACACTGGCGGTGGTCGCGGCGCGGTCTCAAAGCCATGCATCCTGACCTCAAAGATCTGCTGCAGGATCTGCTGCATGGGGCCTGGTCGCCGTTCTTCTGGGCCGGGCTTACGCTTGGCCTCTATGCGCTGGCTCGGGTGATCAATGGCTGGCGCCGGCGCTGGTGGTCCTCGCCGCTGCTCCTGGCCTGGCTCGGCTGCCTTGCCGCCGGCCTCCTGCTGCAGGCGAGTTACCAGGAATATCTCAGCGGCACCGGCTGGCTCAGCATGCTGATCGGGCCGGCTACCATGGCCTTCGCCGTGCCGATCTATGACCAGCGGCACCTGATCCGCCGCCATTGGCCGGTGCTGTTGCTCGGCATTGCTGCCGGCAGCACCATTGCGGCGTCAAGCGCCTGGGCACTGGCCGATCTCCTGGCACTGCCGGCTGACCTCACCCACACGCTGGAGACGCATTCGATCACCACGCCCTTCGCCATGGCCGTGAGCGAAAAGATCGGCGGCGTGCCGCAACTGGCGGCAATCGCAACTGCCATCACCGGTCTCGTCGGCGCGGTGATCGGTGAGGTGCTGCTAGCCACCATGAAGCTGCGCTCCAGCTTCGCCCGCGGCGCCATGTTCGGCATGGGCGCTCACTCCGTCGGTGTCGCCAAGGCGCATGAACTCGGTAGCGAGGAAGGCTCGGTCGCCAGCTTGGTGATGGTCCTGGCTGGCCTTGCCAATATCCTCTTGGCGCCGATGATCCTGGCCTTCGCCCAGGCCCTCTGAGGTTCGATCCACCCGACACCCGAACCCTCCCGGACCATCGCGGCGGCATTAAAATGACCGCACAGCATGATAGGCAGGAACGACAAAACTGCGGCATTGGCACCGCATGAAGCAATCTGTCGCATAATTCCAATTTGCAACATGGTTGAGATTGTCAAACCTTCGACCTAGAGTAGTGTCGATAAGTGATCGCCTTATCCGATTGCTGACGGGGATGACATGATCGCGGGCTCTCGACGCCATCCGGCTGGCGGCACCATGCGCTCGTCGCGCCTGAGGCGCGAGATCGCCTGGGTGATCGTGCTGAAGGTGATCGCCCTCATCCTGCTCTATTATTTCTTCTTCTCGCCATCGCATCGGCCTGAAACGGATCTGGCCGTGCATCTGACGGCACCCTTCGATCCCGCAACCAGCCACGTGAACAGCGATCAGCAAACCAGCGGAAGGTAATCACCCATGGACGTCGTCGATCTTTCGCGCCTGCAATTCGCCCTCACCGCCCTCTACCATTTCTTGTTCGTGCCATTGACCCTGGGCCTGTCGGTGCTGCTCGCCATCATGGAGAGCGTCTATGTCACCACCGGCCGCACCATCTGGCGCGACATGGTGAAGTTCTGGGGCATGCTGTTCGGCATCAATTTCGCGATGGGTGTCGCCACCGGCATCACCATGGAATTCCAGTTCGGCACCAACTGGGCCTATTACGCGCATTATGTCGGCGACGTGTTCGGCGCGCCGCTCGCCATCGAAGGTTTGATGGCCTTCTTCCTCGAGGCGACCTTCGTCGGCCTGTTCTTCTTCGGCTGGAACCGGCTGTCACGGGTCCAGCATCTCATCGTCACCTGCCTGCTGGCGCTCGGCACCAATCTCTCGGCGCTCTGGATCCTGATCGCCAATGGCTGGATGCAGAATCCGGTCGGTGCCAAGTTCAATATCGACACCATGCGCATGGAAGTGACGAACTTCGCCGATGTGGTGTTCAACCCGGTGGCGCAGGCGAAATTCGTGCACACGGTCTCCGCCGGCTATGTCACCGGCTCGATGTTCGTGCTGTCGATCAGCGCCTATTACCTGCTGCGCGGCCGGCATCGCGCTTTGGCGCTGCGCTCGATGGCGGTGGCCGTGAGCTTCGGCCTCGCCTCTGCCCTGTCGGTGGTCGTGCTGGGTGATGAAAGCGGCTATACCGCCGGCGAAAACCAGAAGATGAAGATCGCCGCCATCGAATCCATGTGGGATACCGAGCCGGCGCCAGCCTCGTTCACTATCGTCGGCCTGCCGAGCCAGGAAGGGCACGAAACTCGCTATGCCATCCGCGTGCCCTTTGTCCTCGGCCTGATCGCCACGCGTTCGATCGACAAGCAGGTGATAGGCATCAAGGATCTGGTCGCCGATGCCGATCGCCGGATCCGCAATGGCATGCAGGCCTATGGCGCTCTGCAAGCGCTGCAGAAAGACCGCACCGATACGGCGGCGCGGGCAACCTTCGAGCAGCATGCCGAGGATCTCGGCTATGGCCTGCTGTTGAAGCGCTATACCGCCGATGTCGCCCATGCCAGCGAGGACCAGATCCAGAAGGCCTCCTGGGATACGGTGCCGAATGTCGCCGTGCTGTTCTGGTGCTTCCGCATCATGGTCGGGCTCGGCTTCTACTTCATCCTGCTCTTCGCCACCATGTTCTACCTCTCCAGCCGCCGGCAGCTTGAGCGTTATCGCTGGCTGCTCTGGCTCTCTTGCGTCTCGCTGCCGCTGCCCTGGCTGGCGATCGAGGTCGGCTGGTATGTGGCGGAAGGCGGCCGCCAGCCCTGGACCATCGACGGGGTGTTGCCGACCTTCCTCTCGGCCTCGTCGATCAGCGCCAGCAATGTTTGGCTATCGCTCAGCGGCTTCATCCTGCTCTATTCGGCCCTGGCGGTGGTCGAACTCTATCTGATGATCCGGACCATCCGCGAAGGTCCTGCCGAGCACGCGCCGGTCCCGGCACCTGCCACCAGTTACACCTGGCGCGCCGCCAAGTAGGAGGAACAGAAGATGGAAGCCTATGAAATCCTCCGCCTGATCTGGTGGGCCGTGCTCGGCATCCTCCTGATCGGTATCGCCGTGATGGACGGGTTCGATCTTGGCACGGCGATCCTGCTGCCTTTCGTCGCCCGCACCGATGGCGAGCGCCGCGTGGTGATCAACACCGTTGGGCCGGTCTGGGAAGGCAACCAAGTCTGGTTCATCCTCGGCGGCGGCGCCACCTTCGCCGCCTGGCCGCCGCTTTACGCCGTCGCCTTCTCCGGCTTCTATTTTGCCATGCTGCTGCTTTTGCTGGCGCTGATCCTGCGGCCGGTCGGATTCAAGTTTCGCAGCAAGCTCACGGACCCGCGCTGGCGTGCCTTCTGGGATGGCGCACTTTTCGTCAGCGGCCTGGTGCCGGCCCTGGTCTTCGGCGTCGCCTTCGGCAATGTGCTGCAGGGCGTTCCCTTCCGCTTCGATGCCGATCTGCGCATGACCTATGAGGGTTCGTTCTGGGCGCTGTTCAATCCCTTCGCGCTGCTGTGCGGCCTGGTCAGCGTCGCCATGCTGACCATGCACGGCGCCGTGTGGCTGTCCGGCAAGACGCGCAATCTGGTGCAGCAGCGCGCCCAGCGCGCCGCTGTTTTCGCCGGCCTGGCAACGGTGGTGCTGTTCGCTATCGGCGGATTCTGGGTGCAGCATCTCGACGGCTATGCCGTGCAATCGGCGATCGATCCCAACGGTCCGTCGAACCCGGTCCTGAAACAGGTTGCGCAGATGCCCGGTGCCTTGCTCGCCAATTACAGCGCCATGCCGATCACCATGGCCCTGCCGGCGCTCGGCTTTGCCGGGCCACTGCTGGCGGCGATGATGGTACGCGGCGGCCATCTGCCGGCTTTGACCTGGCTCCTCAGCGCGCTCGGCATCGCCGGTATCATCGGCACGGCCGGGGTAAGTCTGTTCCCGCTCCTGCTGCCGTCAGCGATCGATCCGAATTCCAGCCTGTCGGTCTGGGATGCCTCATCAAGCAAGCTGACCCTTGGCGTGATGACAGCGGTGACCGGGATCTTCCTGCCGCTGATCATCATCTACACGTCCTGGGTCTATCGGGTGATGCGCGGGCCGGTCACCATCGACCAGATCTCCGACGAGAACCATTCCTACTGAGCGAGACGACAGATGTGGTATTTCAGCTGGATCCTCGGTCTTTCCTTCGCCGCCGCCTTCGCCGCTATCAATGCGATGTGGCTGGAGCTGTCGCCGGGTGCGTTCAAGGAAACGCCCCATGACGACAGCATGGACCCACCGCCCTACCGACGCGACGTCTGAAGCAGCGCTCGTCAGACGGCGTGGAAAATCCCGGCGCCGGGGGCCTGTGGAGTCGAACCAGCCTGGACCTGCGCCCGCGCAGATACCCAGTTCATGGTCTTCTTCTCGTCATCGCTCACCTGATCCAGCCAATGCAGGCTGGCCTGCTGTCGTGCGGCCGGATCATTGGCATAGATGTCGACCCAGCTGTCCTGCATCGAGCTCGGCCCTGAGAATCTGCCGCTGGCGAGGCTTTGCTGCTGTTGCATGATGCTGGTGGCGATTTGCTGTTCCTGCTTGCTGAATTTACCGCCCTCATTATTCGCAATCGCCAGCAAAGCACGACGATCGAGATTGCCCATCAGCGAATACCCGTCCTGGCCGTCGGGGCTGTTGGGGTCGAAAGGCTGCCCGGTCACCCCCATGGCGGCATATTGCTTGTCGAGTTCAGCTCGGGCAGCGTCGGCAACCTGGGCCAGGCTTTTGCCTTTCGAGAAGGGCTCGGCACCGGGTTTGGTTATCCCCAAGGCAAGATTTGCCGAGGAAAAGCCCGCGCGCGTCGGCATCAGCTGCTCATAGTAGCTCTTCTTCGCGCTGGAGCCGGCAGTCTGGGCGGCGATCGCTTTGGCTGCTGCCGACAAACTCACCTGATCGCCTGCCTGTAGACTGCCGGCAGGATTTTGGACTGAGGTCCCGCTTTTATCCGCGTTCTTATCGGTACCGGCGTCCGTTTTACCGCTGCTGTTCAGCCTTTCAAACGCGGCTTTATACGCAAGCACATTGCTCATCATCGCTCACCCCTCCATTGGACCGGCGGCCCCACCGGCTTTGGCGAGTGACGGATACAATTCCCATGCCAAAGTACAATTATTGGCAGAATGGCCGATCCGATTGGGCGATGAGCGATGTGAGTACCGAGCAGCGCGATGGCCAGACCGCGCTTTAGTCGCCGGCCTCAACCGCAGCCGCCAGTCCGGCGAGATCGGCGAAATGGTAATGCGGCTTCGTCACGTGTTCGGGCGCCGGCGTTCCACCGAAGCCCGCGCGTCCCTGGCGCCGCTCGATCCAGCACACCTGGTAGCCGAGTTTCCTGGCGACGCCGATATCGTGATACTGGCTCTGCGCCACATGTAGATAGTCACCGAGCTTATAGCCATGCGGACTCTGGCGGCCGCGGGCATAGGCAAAGAATTGCGGATCGGGCTTGCAGGTGCCGACATCTTCCGCCGTGACAGTGTCGTCGAACGGCATTTCCAGCGTGCGGGCGAAATGGCCGAGTGCCCAATTGTCGGAATTGGTCATCGCCACCAGGCGGAAGCGCTGCTTGAGCTGACGCAAGGCGGCGACTGAATCCGAGAAGGCCGGCCAACGCGGGATCGAGAGACGAAACCCCTCCACCGCCTCTTCAGAGGTCGGCAAGCCAAACTCCTTCGCCATCAGGCGATAAATCGGCGCCATCATGGGTGGGAAAGGCTGGCCCCGCATCAGCTCATGCTGCACCCCTTCGGCCTTGCCGTAGCTGAGCAGGATATCCTCATCCGCAATGTTCAGCCCCGCCGCCTCGGCCAGGGGGCGGATGTAATCGAGAATGCCGGTCTCAAAATCAATCAAGGTACCGACCACGTCGAAGGTCAAAATCTTGCGGTCCCGCAGTGCCATCTCAGCCTCTCTTCGTATGGGTGACGGGACTAGAGATAGCTGGTTGCATGCCATGACAAAATTGATATGTTTTCATAAATTCAATCGATTTCTGTCATGTGAGAGAGAATGCGGCTGGATATCGATTCCTTGCGGACCTTCAAGACGGTGGTCGATCTCGGCGGTATCACCCGCGCCGCCCAGCGCCTGCATCTGACGCAATCGGCGGTCAGTCACAAACTGGCGCGGCTCGAGGAGCGCATCGGCCGACCGCTCCTGAGCAAGCGAACCGGCGGCATCCATCCGACCTTGGATGGCCGCAACCTGCTCTCTTATGCCGAGCGGCTGATCGCCCTGCATGACGAGGCCGCCGATCATTTCCGCAGCTCGAGCCTGGCCGGTGAGATCCGACTGGGTTCCACCGAGGACGCAACGGGCAAGAAACTGGCCGCCATTCTGGGCCGCTTCCGACGCGCCCATCCGCAGGTATCGCTCAGCATCAAGGTGGCGCAAAGCCTCATGCTGCAGCAATGGCTCAAGGCCGGCGAAGTCGATTTCGCCATCCTCCAGGTCTTTGCCGATGACATCCAGCCCGGCGATCATGAGCTGTGGCGTGAGGATCTGATCTGGGCGCGCGCGGTCGACCATCCGATTGCGATCGACGGTGCCATTCCCTTCGTCTCTTTCGACCGGCAGTGCTTCTACCGCCTCGCGGCGGTGCCGCGGCTGGCTGAAAGCGGCCGCTCCCTCAATGTCATCCTGGAATGTCCCAGCGCCGAGGGCGTGCGGGCCGGTGTCAGGCATGGGCTGGGCCTGGCGCTGCTCAACCGCCGTAATATGGTGCCAGGCCTGGTGGAAGTGGCGACGGACCTGCCGGCCTTTCCCCCGGTCTGCCATGTTCTGCGCCGTCGCAGCGAGACACCGACGGCACTTGAACAAAGCCTGACAGAGGTGGTCCTGGCAGAGATGCGCGAGGATGAATAAGGCCTGAGCGAGGCCGCGCTCAGGCGACCGCGCTCTGGCTTTGGACCTGCGGCTTGGTCTGGCTCAACCGGCCGCCGAGGCGCACCGGCTCGACCCGCTTGGCGAGGCCCGACCGGTCATCCGTCTCGACGAAGATACCGCACAGCGTGCCCGGGCCATTGGCGGCGGCCAGGCGTTCGGTCGGCAGCTTCTTGGTGAAGCGGGCGATCGGCACCGCCTTCTCCATGCCGATGACGGAATCATAATCGCCGCACATGCCGGCATCGGTCTGATAGGCCGTACCGCCAGGCAGGATCTGGTAATCGGCTGTCGGCACATGGGTATGGGTGCCGACCGACAGGCTGGCACGGCCATCGACCAGATGCCCCATGGCCATCTTCTCGCTGGTCGCCTCGGCATGGAAGTCGAGGACGATGGCATCGGCATTGCCGCCGAGCCGGTAGGTATTGAGCAGTCCCTCGATCTGCTGAAACGGATCGTCCAGCGGATCCATGAACAGGCGGCCCATCAGATTGATGACCACCACCTTCTTGCCGCGCTGGGTCTGGAACTGGGCAATGCCTCGGCCGGGCGTGCCGGCCGGGAAATTGGCCGGGCGCAGCAATTTCGGATCGCTGGCGATGAAGGCCACCGTTTCCTTCTGGTCCCAGACATGGTTGCCGGTGGTGATGCAGTCGACCCCGGCGGCATAGAGTTCCTGGCAGATCTTCTGGGTGATGCCAAAGCCGCCGGCCGCGTTCTCGCCATTGGCGATGACGAAATCCAGCGCCAGATCGCGCCGCAAGGCCGGCAGTTTCTCGATCACCACATCCCGGCCGGCGCGGCCGACCAGATCACCACAGAACAATAAATTCATAAGGTTATATATCTTTCCTCAAGTTAATTAGCGTCAAGTGAACTTGAAAACGGATCGCTCCGTCACGATCCAGTCCAAGGGTTGATCATAAGGCCCCCGGGGCACATCGGGAACCTCCTGTGCCGCATAGGCGACCCCCACCGCCATGGGGACATGATGGCCCATATCCTTGGCCCGACGGCGCAGCTTGTCCAGGGTCCGGTCATAGAAGCCACCGCCATAACCCAGCCGATAGCCGTTCGGGTCGAAAGCCAGCAAGGGGACCAGCAGCACCTCCGGGATGACCTCCGGGGCATGGTCTGGCGGCGTCATCACCTTGAACTTGCCCTCCACCATCTCGTCATGGTCGCGCCAGGCCCGGAAGACCAGCGGCTCGTGCCGCTTGATGACGATGGGCAGGCCGATTTCATGGCCGAGATCGCGCAGCCGCTGCAGCAAGGGGCGGACATCCAATTCCCCTTCCAGCGGCCAATAGCCGGAAATCGCCAAGCCCGGCGCCACGGTGATCATATGCTGGAACTGGTCGGCGAGCTTGTGGCCGGCATGGGGATCGGCAGCATAGGCCGCCTCCCGGCGCCGGGCGGCGGTTTCACGCAGCGCGCTTTTGAGATCGGCGGTTTCCTGGCTTTCCATGGATTTGTCCGGGATGGTGATTCTGCGATGTCAAAGCAGACAAGCCCAGCGCGGCCGAAACGGCAAGTCTGTCAGCGACATCCCGTTACGATGTGCGAGGCAGGTATCACCGGGCCGCCATCGACCAATGCGGCAGTCAGAGCTCCAACTCCCAATACTGCCCGACGAGATCCTTGCCGAAACTGTGGTGGCGTTCTTCCTCGATCAGGCGGAAGCCTGCTTCCTCATAGAGGTGCCGGGCGGCACCGAGGATGTCATTGGTCCAGAGGATCATCTTGCGATAGCCGACGGACCGGGCGAAGGCGATGCATTCTTTCACCAGATGGCGCCCTAGCCCCTGACCACGCATCTTCTTCTCGACGTAGAGCAAGCGCAGTTTCGCCACGGCCTCGCTTTCCTTGACCAGGAAGATTGAGCCGACGATCTCGCCGTCCCGTTCGGCGATCCAGCAGCGCTCGCGCTTCGGATCAAAATGCTGCACGAATTTGGCGACGATCTCCGCCACCAGGGCCTCGAAGGTCTCGTCCCAGCCATATTCCTGGGCATAGAGCAGCCCCTGACGGTGCACCACCCAGCCCATATCGCCCGGGCGATGCGGCCGCAAGATGTAAGGCGCCGACTGGTCCTCGGCCCGGTCGGAGAGCAGACCGACGATGGTCCGCATGGCGGCCATCAGGCGGCGCTGGTCATCCACCACCAGGCGCGCCAGGAAATCGCCGATCTGGCCGCGCGAACGTTCATCGAGCGGCGCAAAGGCAGCCCGTCCCGCCGACGTCAGGCTGAGCAAGGTCTGCCTTCCGTCACTCTCGCTGGCCACCTTCTCGATCAGTCCCTGCTGCTCGAATTTGCGCAGGATGCGGCTGAGATAGCCTGGGTCTAGCGCCAGTTCGTTCCCGAGTTCGGTCGCAGTCGACCGCTCCCGATGCGCCAGTTCATATAGGACCCGGCTCTCGGTCAGCGAGAACGGGCTGTCCAGCAGCCCCTCCTGCAGGACACCGATCTGCTTTGTATAGAAGCGATTGAAGCTGCGCATCGCGGCGACAGTCTGGTCGAAATCCAATGCTGACATGTCTCGGCCTCCCATTGCGGCCAGAATCAACTTATTATTTGACTTAGTCAACTAATTTAGCTGTTGCTGAAACGGCGGAGAACAAAGAAGGTACGCTGCGTTTTGCGGGGAGAGGCTTGAATGCGTGACGTGATCGATCTGGCAGCAAAAGCAGCGACCTTGCCGGCCTGGCGCTCGGCCATCATCGGCCAGGTGGGTGCTGCCAATATCAAGCTGATCAACATGGACGGCCGGGCCATCGTCGAGGAGGTGCATGACTATGACGAGGCGGTTTTCGTCATAGACGGGTTGCTGACGCTGGAATTCAGCGATGAGTCACGACGGGTCGATCTGCCGACCGGCGCCTTCTTCATGATCCCCGCGGGCCAACCGCACAGTATTCTGCCCGGCTGCCATGGTACCCTGCTCCTGGTCGATCTTCAGGAACATAATTAATATTAAAAACAAATAATTACGTGAAATATCTAAAGTGAATCGTTATCTCCCGCCAAGGATCGAGCCGAGGATCCCGCGCACCACGGCGCGGCCGATCGAGCTGCCGAAGGTAGCGCCAACCGAGCCACCTAGGCTCTTGCCGAGATTGCGGCCGATTTGGGTGCCGAGGGTGCTGCCAGTGCTACGGGCGACATTCTTGAAGACCGAGACACCGATGCTGTCACGCGGGCGCCCGGCCGGGCGCGACTGCGGCGCGTCCCCCGAGGTTCCCCAGGGACCGCCACGCGATGGCGCCGCCGAAGGCTGCTGCTTCTCCGCCGCCCGGGCGGTCAGCTTCTCATAGGCGGATTCCCGGTCGATAGCGGTGGCGTATTTGAGATCGAGGCCACCCGCTGCCATGGCTGCCCGCCGCTCTTCCACGCTGATCGGACCGAAGCGTGTTGCCGGCGGGTAGATGAAGGCGCGTTCCACCACCTCGGGCGCGCCATTTTCATCGAGCACGGAAACCAGCGCCTCACCGGTCCCCAGCTCCTGCAAGGCCGCCACCACATCAATGCCCTTATTGGCGCGGAAGGTCTCGGCGCAGGCCTTCAACGCCTTCTGGTCGCGCGGCGTGAAAGCGCGCAGCGCATGCTGGACACGATGGCCGAGCTGGCCGAGGACGCGGTCTGGGATATCGATCGGGTTCTGGGTGACGAAATAGACACCCACCCCTTTGGAACGGATCAGGCGCACCACCTGCTCCACCTTCTCGATCAAGGCCTTCGGTGCGTCGTCGAACAGCAGATGCGCCTCGTCGAAGAAGAACACCAGGCGCGGCTTCTCCGGATCACCCACTTCCGGCAAGGCCTCGAACAGTTCCGAGAGCATCCACAGCAGGAAGGTCGCATAGAGCCTGGGCGACTGGATCAACTTGTCCGCCGCCAGCACATTGACCACACCCCGGCCATCGGATGTCGTGCGCATGAAATCGTTGAGGTCGAGGGCCGGCTCGCCGAAGAACTCCTCGGCCCCCTGCTGTTCCAGGATCAGCAATTGCCGCTGGATGGCACCGACCGAGGTTTTGGAAACGGTGCCGTAAGTACCGGTGAAATACGCGGAATTCTCGGCCATGAAGGCGAGGAGCGCCTGCAGATCCTTGAGATCGAGCAGCAACAGGCCTTCCTCATCGGCCGCCTTGAAGGCGATGTTGAGGACACCCTCCTGCACCTCGTTAAGCTGCAACAGGCGCGAGAGCAGCAACGGCCCCATTTCAGCGATCACCGTCCGCACGGGATAACCCTGCTGCCCGTAAAGGTCCCAGAACACGGTCGGACAGGCGGCAAAGCCCGGCATCTCGAGGCCGAGCCGGCCGAGGCGTTCCTCCAGCTTGGGATTGGTGGCACCGGGCTGCGCCAGGCCGGCGATATCGCCCTTCACATCGGCGACGAAAACCGGCACGCCGGCTTTCGAGAAACCTTCCGCCAGCACCTTCAAGGTGACGGTCTTGCCGGTACCCGTCGCGCCGGCGATCAACCCGTGGCGGTTGCCCAGCGCCAGCGGCAGGCGGTGCCGGCGCACCCCTTTGGCGAAATCAATTCCGGGAAATTCGGCCACGGCGGTTCCTTTCTGATGGTCAGGAACCTGTATAGCACGGAACAGGAGAGGTGAAGTGGGCGGTGCCGCAAAAGCCGGTGGCTCAGAGATCCTCTGTGGCCTGCTAAAGCAGGTGGGCGCCGTTTACCGAGACCACGGCCTCGGCAGTGACAGCTCCCTAGAGATCCTTATTGGCCCCAGGGATTGCTATGGCCTATCGCGCCAAGCAGCAAACCGCCCGCACTAGATTTAAGCTGCCTGGAGCCTGGCTGCAATAGCCTCGATCTTGCTGGCCAGTGTTTCCAGCGAATTGGCGAGCTGCGCTTCGCGGCCATCGACCAGCGATCGCTGTTCGGCCTGCAGCTGGGCTAGCTCCTTGTCACGCTGGTCGAGCTCGTCGGCGAGCAGCAAGGCGGTCAGGGCAAAGAGCAGGTTTTCCGGCACGGCACCGACCGATTTTGCCAGCTGCTCCATGCGGCCGCGCAGCTTGTTGGCCAGTTCGCGAACGCGGTCTTCTTCGCCGACACCGCAGGCGACGTCATAGCTGCGCCCGTTCAGCAGGACCGAGACTGTTGGCATTACCGCTCCCTTTGGCGCCCGGCGCCACTAGATCGCTTCCGGAAAGATTACTTCTGTAATGAATACATGGGCGCCACAATGCGAATATTGCCGTGCCACAGCAGCAGTCTTGCCGAAAATTATTCCTTTTCCGTTACCTGCTGCAGCCGGCCGATCACCGTATCCAGGCGGTCGGAGACCAGCAGGGCCTCCTGCTGCAACAAGGCATAGGTCTGGCGCAGGACCGCCAGTTCATTCGCCAGGACATCGCGGTCTTCGGCGCCGCGCTGTGTGCTTTCTTCAATTGCCGCATCAAGCCGCGCCATCGCCGTATCAAGCCGGCTGATCGCCAGATCCAGTTTCGACATGCCCTGCCTTTATTTCCCCCACCCGGTCGCACGGTTGAACCTCAAATGGCTTCTTGGCCCGTGTTCGACTGGTAAGCTGAGGGTCGATTAAAGCTATCTCACAGCATTACGTCAACAAGTGGCCTCATGCCACTGCCATTGAAAGAGATTTCTTCACCATAAACTGATCGAGCAATCGGCATCGACGGTGTAGAGTGAAGCGCATCACGAATCGTCTCGGTTGAATGAGTTAGCAACCGTTTCGCTCATCATGTCCTGCCCTCCAACAACGCCCGATGCCTGATTTTCTGCGGCATTCGGTGGTTGACCCGCGGCGGCGCAGGCGGCATGTTCCGCACCGATTTTACCGAAACTTCCAGCCTCAAGGATTCAAGATGGAAGCCGCCCGGCAGACGAATGTCGCCTCCAACCAGGTTTCGCCGCGCGATATGGCCAATGCCATCCGCGCCCTCGCCATGGATGCAGTCGAAAAGGCCAATTCCGGCCATCCCGGCATGCCGATGGGCATGGCCGATGTCGCCACGGTCCTCTTCACGCGTTTCCTGAAATTCGATCCAAAGCATCCGCATTGGCCGGATCGCGATCGCTTCATCCTCTCGGCCGGCCATGGCTCGATGCTGCTCTATTCGCTGCTGCATCTGACCGGCTATGAAGACATGACGCTGGACCAGATCAAGAACTTCCGGCAGTGGGGCAGCAAGACCGCCGGCCATCCCGAATACGGCCATGCCGAGGGCATCGAAACCACCACCGGCCCGCTCGGCCAGGGCATCGCCAATTCAGTCGGTTTCGCCCTCGCGGAGCGCATCCTCAATGCCCGCTTCGGCAACGGCCTGGTCGATCACCACACCTATGTCATTGCCGGTGACGGCTGCCTGATGGAAGGCATCAGCCAGGAAGCGATCTCGCTCGCCGGCCATCTCAAGCTCAACAAGCTGATCGTTCTCTGGGACCATAACAGCATCACCATCGACGGTTCGACGGATCTCTCAACCTCGGACGACCAGCTGGCGCGCTTCAAGGCCAGCGGCTGGGCGACCGATGCGGTCGACGGCCATGACCAGGAAGCGGTTGCCAAGGCGCTCGCCGCCGCCCAGAAGAACGATAAGCCGACCCTGATCGCCTGCAAGACGGTGATCGGCTTCGGCGCCCCGCATAAGCAGGGCACCGCCGCCACCCATGGTTCGCCGCTCGGCAAGGACGAGGTCGCCGCGGCCCGCGAGACCCTTGGCTGGCATCACCCGCCCTTCGAGATCCCGGCCGATATCCGTGCCGCCTGGGCCGCCGCCGGCGCCCGTGGCGCTGCCGATTACGCTGCCTGGACCAAGCGTCACGATGCCGAGGCGCAGAAGGCGGAATTCGATCGTGTCATGGCGGGCGAATTGCCGGCCAATTTCGCCCAGGCCGTCAACGATCTGAAGAACACCATTGCCGGCGAAGCCAAGAAGCAGGCGACCCGCCAATCGTCGCAGCAGGTCATCGAGGCCCTGCTGCCGGTGATGCCGGAACTGGTCGGCGGCTCAGCCGATCTGACCGGCTCCAACAACACCAAGGGCAAGACCGCCAAGGTGGTTAAGCCCGGCCACTATGACGGCAACTACGTCTATTACGGTATCCGTGAGCACGGCATGGCGGCGGCCATGAACGGCCTCGCCCTCCATGGCGGCGTCATTCCCTTCGGCGGCACCTTCCTGGTCTTCACCGATTACTGCCGCCCGTCGATCCGCCTCTCGGCCCTGATGCATCAGCGCGTTGTCTATGTGATGACGCATGATTCCATCGGCCTCGGCGAAGACGGCCCGACCCACCAGCCGGTGGAACATCTGGCCGCCTTGCGCGCCATTCCCAACCTGCTGGTCTTCCGTCCCTGCGATACCATGGAGACGGCGGAGTGCTGGGCTTTGGCGCTCAGCACCAAGGACCATCCCTCGGTCCTCGCCCTCACCCGCCAGCCGCTGCCGCTGCTGCGCGCCGATGCCGCGGTCGCCAATCACAGTGCCCGTGGCGCCTATGTGATCCGGCCGGCGGAAGGTGCCCGCAAGGTCACCATCATGGCCAGCGGCTCGGAAGTGGAGATCGCTTGTGCCGCCCGCGACAAGCTGCAGGCCGAGGGTATCGGCACGGCGGTCGTCTCAATGCCCTGCTGGGAACTGTTCGACCAGCAGCCGGAAAACTATCGCAAGGAAGTGCTCGGCGACGGTGTTCGCATCGGTATCGAAGCTGCCGGCGGCTTCGGCTGGGAAAAGTATCTCGGCGACAAGGGCGCCTTCGTCGGCATGAAGAGCTTCGGCGCTTCCGCCCCGATCGGCGAACTTTACAAGCATTTCGGCATTACCGCCGATGATGCGGTGGCTGCGGCAAAAGCGCGGTTGTAAGAAATCATAGAACGGCTAGATTTGCGGGAACTGACTCGATCTCTCACTTGTCATTGCCGGGCTTGACCCGGCAATCCATGGTTCCAGCAGCTCTGCTGCTGAAGGATGGACCCTCGGGTCAAGCCCGAGGGTGACAGGAAGAGGTGTCCCCAGAGATGCAATAAGCTTTCAAACAGAGGAAAAAGAGCATGGCTGTTAAGGTAGCGATCAACGGCTTCGGGCGTATCGGCCGCCTGGTTCTGCGGGCGATCATGGAAAGCGGTCGCAAGGACATCCAGGTCGTTGGCATCAACGACCTCGGCCCAGTCGAGACCAATGCCCATCTGTTCCGCTACGACACCGTCCATCGCGCCTTCCCCGGCACCGTGAAGACCAAGGACAATGCCATGGATGTCGGCCAGGGCTGGATCCATGTCAGCGCCGAACGCGACCCCGCCAACCTGCCCTGGGGCAAGCTCGGCGTCGATATCGTGCTGGAATGCACCGGTATCTTCACCGACAAGGCCAAGGCGTCGAAGCATCTCGATGCCGGCGCCAAGCGCGTCCTCATCTCGGCCCCCTCGGCCGATGCCGACCTGACCGTGGTCTATGGCATCAACCATGCGAAGCTGAAGAAGACGCACAAGATCGTCTCCAACGCCTCCTGCACCACCAACTGTTTGGTGCCGGTTGCCGCAGTCCTCAACAAGGCGATCGGTATCGAGCATGGCTACATGACGACGATCCATTCCTACACGGGTGACCAGCCGACCCTGGACACCATGCATAAGGATCTCTATCGCGCCCGCGCCGCCGCCCTCAACATGATCCCGACCACCACGGGTGCTGCCAAGGCCGTCGGCCTGGTGCTGCCGGAACTCGCCGGCAAGCTCGACGGCACCTCGATCCGCGTGCCGACCCCGAACGTCTCGCTGGTCGATTTCAAGTTCGTCGCCAAGAAGGCGACCAGCAAGGACAAGATCAACGCCGCCATCATCAAGGCCGCCGAGGGTCCGCTGAAGGGCATCCTTGGCACTAATAGCGAGAAACTGGTCTCGATGGACTTCAACCACAACCCGCACAGCTCGACCTTCGACCTGTCGCAGACCACGGTGATCGACGGCACCTTCGTGCGCGTCATGTCCTGGTACGACAATGAATGGGGCTTCTCCAACCGCATGGCCGACACTGCCGTCGCCATGGCGAAGCTGGGCTGATTGCCACGATAGGGCCGACAATAATCGGCTCCAATAAGACTAAACCCCTGCCATCGGCCCTCAATGGAACCGGCGGCAGGGGTTTTGTGTTTGGCGACGGGCGCTTTTACGGCCATCCTGATAGCCGCCGCTCCAAGACAAGGTCATCACCAGAAGGACCAGATGCAAGCTTACCTCGACCCAGCAGATCATCACGCCGCCGCACCCGCAGACGCTCCGGCGCATCTCCGACCAGCCGCAATGCCGACTGCAAGACGCGCCCGCCGCATGGCGACGGTCCTCGCCTTCCTGGCACTTGGCGCCTGCTCTCTGCCGCCCTATTCCGCGCCGCCAGCCGCCAAGGCGCCGCCCCCGCCAAAGCCCTATGCCGGCGTGCAATCCCGCTTCGCCAAGCCCGCTGTCGCCGAGCAGCCGCGGCTGGTTCTCACTGAAGCCCAGGTGCGTGGCCATCGGGTCCAAGTAACCGACGAGGACGGCCCGTTCTGGATCAACCTCACCCACAGCCATGACGCGACGGCCGGCACCGCCAACCAAGTCAAGGTGACGGATGGGCGCTGGTGGATCGATCCCTCCGGCCTGCTTTGTCTCAGGAGCTCGGTCTGGTGGAAGGATGGCACCTGCTTCGAACTGTTCGGCGGCCACCAATTCGCCGAGGCAACCGTCATCCATTCCCTGAACCGCGACAACGGACCGAATACCTATTACCCCTTCACTGTTGTGGGGCCCTCGAATTAGGGCGGCCTATAACAAAAATAAAATGACAGATATTGATTTTTGTCATTCCGCAGGTTACCTCCTGGCCTGCCGGCAACGGCGAGGCATACCAAAACCAGTGTCCCCAGGAGGAGATCGACCATGCAGCAGCGACAACTTGGAAAGACCGGCCCGAAATCCTTCCCCCTCGGCCTCGGCTGTATGGGGCTGTCCCCTGACATCTACGGCCCCGCTGATCGCCAGGAAGCCCTTGCCACCTTGCGGATGGCGCTCGATGCCGAGATGAACCTGCTCGACACCGGCGACTTCTATGGCATGGGCCATAACGAAATGCTCATCGCCGAAGGCATGAAGGGCGTCCCGCGCGATCAGGTGCTGATCAGCGTGAAATTCGGCGCCCTGCGCGGGCCGGATAGTGCCTGGCTCGGCTTCGACGGGCGCCCGGCGGCGGTGAAGAATTTCGTCGCCTATAGCCTCAAGCGCCTGGATACCGATTACATCGATATCTATCGCCCTGCCCGGCTCGATCCCACGGTGCCGATCGAGGAAACCGTCGGCGCCATCGCCGATCTCATCAAGGCAGGCTATATCCGCCATATTGGCCTTTCCGAAGTCGGCGCTGAGACCATCCGCCGTGCCCATGCGGTGCATCCGATCGCCGATCTGCAGATCGAATATTCGCTGATCTCCCGCGGCATCGAGGACAAGATTCTGCCGACCTGCCGGGAACTCGGCATCGGCATCACCGCTTATGGCGTGTTGTCACGCGGCCTGATCAGCGGTCACTGGAACAAGGAACGGGTTATCGGCAAAGGCGATTACCGCAGCTTCAGCCCACGCTTCCAGGACAGCAACATCGATCAGAACCTCACTCTCGTCGAAGCCTTGCGCAAGATCGCTGCGGATAAGGGCGTGTCGGTGGCGCAGATCGCCATCGCCTGGGTGCTCGCCCGCGATCCACTGATCGTGCCGCTGATCGGCGCCCGTCGCCGCGAGCGCCTGAGCGAGGCCCTGGGGGCGCTGGAATTCACCTTGACCGCCGATGAACTGGCTGCCATCGAAAGGGCGGTGCCGCGCGGTGCAGCCGCCGGCGAACGTTACCCGGAACATGGCATGGCCACGCTCGACAGTGAACGATAACCGGCTGCGCCGGCGGGAGCGCTGAGCGCTGACCGGCTTAGCCGGTGAATGAAGGGATTGGTCGGATCATGAATGACGCGGTACTGACCCGCGAGAAGATTCTGGAAGCGGCGGAGGACGTGCTCCGCCGCTTCGGTCCGACCAAGACCACCGTGGTCGATGTCGCCCGCGCCCTCGATGTCAGCCATGGCAGTGTCTATCGTCATTTCCCCAGCAAGGCGGCCTTGCGCGATGCCGTGGTTGAACGCCTGCTGGAGCGGGTGACGCGGCCACTGGAAGCCATCGTCGCCGAAGATGCGCCGGCCGATGACCGGCTCTACCGCTGGTGCCGGGCGCTCATGGCGGCCAAATACCGCAAGGTGCACGACGATCCCGAGTTGTTCGCCACCTATATGACCCTGGCGCAGGAAGCGCGTGAGGTGACGACAGCGCATCTCCAGCATCTCGTCGATCAGGTGGCCGCCATCATCGCCGATGGCATCTCCCGCGGTGAGATTGTGGACGGCGATCCGCAGCAGATGGCGCGCACCCTGTTGCACGCCACCACCAGGTTTCATCATCCCGCCTTCGCGGCGACCTGGATCGAGCCGACGGTCACGGCAGATTTCGACGCCCTCTGGGCGATGATACGACCTGGCCTCATGCAAGACGACAAGGTTGCCCGCAAGCAACTGCGCAAGAGCTAATGCCACGGAACAAAAAAGGCGCTGTCGCCAGCGCCTTTTCATGGTTCTGTGCTACGCTTATTTCGGGATCACACCGCAGGCGATGCGGGCACCGCCGCCGCCATTGGGCGGGGTATCGGTGAAATTGTCGGCATTGGCATGAATGACCAAGGCACGGCCGCGGATGTCGCTGACATGCAGGCGCTTGGCCGTGGTGATTTCCGTATCCATGCCGCTGGGATCGATGCTGACGACTTCGAGATCGCCCAGATGCCCCATGCCATTGGGGCCCATGTGATGCCCGGTATGCTCGGGATCATAGTGATCGCCGGCCGCCAGGCCGGCCATCATCTGCCCATCCTTTTCACCGGGCCCGCAATTCGGGTTCTCATGGATATGGGCGCCATGATCCCCCTGCGGCATGTTGCGCAGATTGAAGGCCAGCCTCATGCCCTCCGGCGAATCGGAGATGCTCACGGTACCGACCGGGTCCCCAACGCCGCTTGCCGAAATCGCATTCAGCTTGACCACGACCTGATCGGCCAGGGCCGGACCGGCAATCGCCACGATCCCGAAGGCCATGACACCGGCACTGAGGCCCGCCAGCCACCTGTCTTGACGCATTTCTGTCTTCTCCTTGCGCTGATACGAATGCGATGCTGCAAACGCTGATGCTAGGTGGGGTCCATGCTAGCTCGGTTTCAAGCCTCCATAGAAGGGCCGGATTGCTGCCGGACGATGAACTGTGCGTGAGTTTCTTAACCAAACGTGGCAAGACCAAGGCATGGAAAGCTGCGACGACGATAATGCCCGGCACTTGCCCAGGATGCCTGCCAGGGCCGCCTGGCGGGGCAAAGTACGGCGATGAAGGATAAGCTGCAAAACAGGTGGCCACAGCCGGCGGTTCCCGCGGACCGGGTCGTCGAGACGATCAAGGATATCGCGGCCGCCTATGCCTCGACGCAACCGCCGGCATCCCTGCGCTTCTGGTCGCCGCTGGACGGGGCCAGTATTCACGGCGTGCTCTGGTATGTCGGCCTGCAGCAGCTTGCCGCCGCCCGCTTTCCGGATCTGCGGCCCGTGATCGTGCTTGATTGCGGCGACCGGGCCGACCTCGCCCATGCCGCCTTGCGCGAGGGGCTCACCGCCATCTGCTATCGGGGCAGCCCGGTCATGCTGGCGAAGCTGCAGGCGATTGCCGCTGAGTCGGGATCCAGGGTCGAAAGCCGGCATCCGGCGCAACACGATTAACATGAACTGACAGCGCTAACGGTTAGTTCCTGCATCAACAATTCGTTGAAATTGGGCACCTGTCATTGAAATGACCGGCATTCTTGGCTAAGAACCCGGCATTCAAATTTCAGCGCCCACCATATTTTTCAGAGCTCAAGGGGAGCCCAGCGGCATGAAGATTACCCAGAAGGTTCGCAAGATCCTGGCGAACTACGAAAGCGACAATCCCGGCACCAAGGCCAACCTCGCCCGCATCCTGATGGAAGGCAAGCTCGGCGGCAGCGGCAAGCTGGTGATCCTGCCGGTCGACCAGGGCTTCGAGCATGGCCCGGCCCGCAGCTTCGCACCGAACCCCGATGCCTATGACCCGCATTACCATTATGAGCTGGCGATCGATGCCGGCCTCAGCGCCTATGCCGCCCCGCTCGGCATGCTGGAAGCTGGCGCCGACACCTTTGCCGGTGCCATCCCCACCATCCTCAAGGTCAACAGCTCCAACAGCCTCGCCACCTCCAAGGACCAGGCCGTCACCGGCACCGTCAATGACGCCCTGCGCCTCGGCTGCTCGGCGATCGGCTTCACCATCTATCCCGGCAGCGACTACGCTTTCGAGATGATGGAAGAGATCCGCGAACTGGCGGAGGAAGCCAAGGCGGCGGGTTTGGCGGTCGTCATCTGGTCCTATCCGCGTGGTGACGGCATCTCCAAGGATGGCGAAACGGCGATGGATATCTGTGCCTATGCCGCCCATATGGCAGCCCTCCTCGGCGCTCATATCATCAAGGTGAAGCCGCCCACAGCACATCTCGAACAGGCCGACGCCAAGAAGGTCTATGAGAAGGAAAAGATCGATATCTCGTCGATGGCCGCGCGCATCAAGCACGTGACCCAGGCCTGCTTCAATGGCCGTCGCATCGTCGTCTTCTCCGGTGGCGCCTCGAAGGGCCTGGACGGTCTCTATGACGAAGTCCGCGGCATCCGCGATGGCGGCGGCAACGGCTCGATCATCGGCCGCAACACCTTCCAGCGTCCGCGTGCCGAAGCCCTCGCCATGCTCGATCAGATCATCAAGATCTATCAGGGCAAGGAGTAACGGCGATCGCCACGAATACGCTTGCTGAGCCGACACCGGCTCAGCTCTATCTGACAACGCCGCCCGGTCTCATCCCGGGCGGCGTTTCCGCTGCTGCCTTCGGCGATCTCCTGGTCAAAGCCATGGCGCAAAGCGGTGCCGCAGCCTTGCTGCTGGATGCCGGCAGCGATGCCACCGCGCTTGCCTGGTTGCAGCGCGATCTGATGCCCCGCTTCAGTGATCGAGATTTTGCCGTGATCATCCGCGACCGCACGGAACTGGTGACGACCCTGGGTGCCGATGGCATCCATCTCAGCGATCCTGCTGCAGTAGCGCAGACGCGCAAGGCCTTCAGCGATCTCTCTATCGGCGCCACCTGCCCACCGCAGCGCGATGATGCGATGGATGCCGCCGAACTGGGCGCCGATTACATCGCCTTCGAGACCGCTGATGGCAGCGACGAAGTCCTGCCGCTGGTTCAGTGGTGGAACGAGATGATGACGGTGCCCAGCGTGGTCTTCGCCGCAACACCGGACATCGCCGAGGCCGCCGTCAAAGCAGGGGCCGATTTCATAGCGGTCGCGCCGGGCATCTGGCAGCAGCCGGATCCGCTCGCTGCGTTACAGGCTTTCATCGCCGCTCTGGGTTGATCTTACTTGTGTTCCCGGTTGTCATCCTCGGGCTTGACCCGAGGGTCCATGGTAGCATAGAGCTCGCAGCTGGCATGAATTGCCGGGTCAAGCCCGGCAATGACAACTGGCTTAGGACTCTCGTTTAATCCGTCATCAGCTTGGCGGTGCGATGCGCCAGCACTTCACTGCCGACGATCATGTTGATGTAGTCGCCGGCCTTGACCAGCTTGTGCTGACGGCGCGACAGGATGAGGCCGTCATTGGCGGAATAGATCGGAATCCGCGCCTTGGCGACATCCTCGGCCAGCGGGTCGATCAGCTCCGCCAGCAGATCGCCTTTCTTTACCTGGTCACCGAGATTGCGCTTATAGGCGATGAGGCCGGAAGCCGGCGACAGCGGCACATCGGCCGCATCGAGCGGTGTTGCCGTGCAGAGCAGCTTCGGCGCCGGGCCGGGATTGCCGGCAATGACGCCATGGCGCTGCAGGAAGCGATAAATCGCCTTGGCATCGGCAGCACCGAAATCGTCGAACACATCCGGCTGGCCGCGCAGTTCCAGCGTCGTCACAAAGGGTGCCGCCGGCACCGGGAATTTGTCGCCGAGTGCCGCGCGCAGCTTGTTCCAGGGCAGCGAAAAGGTTTCGTCG
>Ga0209148_1000486_pt1 | contig 41052 bp, 33 predicted proteins | sample AraplaCol_mMF_r2_2_FD_184288 | JGI IMG/M metagenome (GOLD analysis project Ga0209148, IMG submission 184288) | Arabidopsis root microbial communities from North Carolina, USA - plate scrape CL_Col_mMF_r2 (SPAdes) (version 2) | ecosystem: Host-associated > Plants > Roots > Endosphere | place... | reverse complement strand
TGGGGCGTGAAGAGCCGTTCCGTGCTGGCCAAGGGATACCGGCGCCAGTTCCACGAGTCGCCGTCCGAGACCATCTACCGTTGAGGTGCCGCCGTCATGAGCCCATCGACTTTCGCACGCCGGCGCCGGCCCTCGCGGCTCGCCACGTTCCTGGCGGCCGCGGCCGCCGTCGCGGCCATGACCGCGTCCGCGCCCGCCCACGCCGAGCGCATCCCCTGGCAGAGCAACCGTTTCGAATACGTCGCCGACCGCAAGGACCTCAAGGACGTGCTGCGCGACTTCGGCGCCAGCCAGCACGTGATGACCTGGATCTCGCCGCAGGTCGAGGGGAACGTCACCGGACGCTTCAACAGCGCGCCGCAGCAATTCCTCGACAAGATGGTCGCCTCGTTCGGCGTGCTCTGGTACTACAACGGGGCGGTGCTGCGCATCTACGGCCCCAACGAAGCGCGCAGCGCCACGCTGGGCCTGGCGCATGCGAGCACCAGCGACCTGCGCCAGGCGCTGGCCCGGCTGCAGATCGAGGATCCGCGCTTCCCGGTGCGCTACGATGACGTGTCGCGCACGGCCGTCGTGTCGGGGCCGCCGCACCTGGTCGACCTCGTCAGCGACGTCGCGCGCCTGATCGACCACGTCCAGGTGTCGGGCGATACCGTGGTCGTGCGGCGCTTCCCGCTGCGCTACGCATCGGCCACCGACAAGACCATCACGATCAACGGGCGCAGCGTCAGCGTGCGCGGGGTCGCGGGCCTGCTGCGCGGCCTGTACGGGCAGGCCGCCCCGGGCGCCGGCGCCGAACCGGCCCCGGTGCGGCGCGACACCTACCGGCTGCCGAGCCTGCGCGAGGCCCAGGACGACGGGGTGGGGCGCCTGCCGAACAACCGGGTGCCGCCGCTGCCCGCGCTGGCCGGGCTCGGCGCTATTGCTCCGCCCGCGCCGGCCGCCGCGCCGGCCGGCGGGCCACCTGGCCTGCCTCCCGGGTTGCCGCCGCCACCGCGCGCGCAGGACGAGGAGCGCGCGCCGGCCGCGCCGGCCGGACCGTCGATCGAAGCGGACCCGCGCGGCAACGCCATCCTCGTGCGCGACCGTGCCGAGAACATGCCCGCCTACGCCAGCCTGATCGAGTCGCTCGACATGCGCCCCGGCGTGCTCGAGATCGACGCGACCATCATCGAAATCACCGACAACGCCCTGAACGAACTGGGCATCGACTGGCGGCTGCACACGGGCCACCTCGACCTCCAGACCGGCAACGGCCAGTTGCCGCAGGCGGGCAATCCGGACTCGCTCAATCCCGGCGGCTTCGGTGTCTTCCCGGTATCCGGCGCCTTGCCCGCCACGCCCCAGGGCGGCGTGCTCACGACCGTGATCGGCAACGCCGGCAAGTACCTGCTCAACCGCATCAGCGCCCTGCAGCAGCAAGACCAGGCGCGCGTGACCGCCAGCCCGCGGGTCGAGACGCTCGACAACGTCGAAGCGCTGATGGACAGCAAGAAGACGTTCTACGTGCAGGTGGCCGGCTACCAGTCCGCCGACCTGTACAGCGTGTCCGCCGGCGTGTCCCTGCGCGTGCTGCCGTCGATTATCACGGTGCCCGGCGGGGCCCAGCAGATCCGCATGGACGTGCACATCGAAGACGGCAAGCTCACGACCCAGCAGGTGGGACAGCTGCCGGTGGTGAGCAACAGCACCATCGACACGCAGGCCCTGATCAACGAAGGCGAGAGCCTGTTGATCGCGGGCTACTCCGTCACGCAGGACGACAACACGGAAACGGCGGTGCCGGGCCTCTCGAAGCTGCCCGTGATCGGCGACCTGTTCCGCTATCGCAAGCACGAAGGGCAGCACTACCAACACATGTTCCTGCTGACCCCGCGGGTGCTGTCGCCGGCCATCGGCGGAATCGGCGCGACGGAAAGCGCGCGCCAGGGCGCCTTGCCCGCCCCCGTCAAGAAGCCGCGCCTGGCCTGCCGGATGAAGCGCGCGGCCGCGCCCGTGGCCGCCTCCTGATACGCGCCGCAAGCGGCCGGGCCGTTCGTCTTTCGGGAGGCTGAAAATGCCGTTCAGTCCTGACTGAACGGCATTTTCAGCCTCCCGAAGGATCTTTGTTGACGAAGCGACCGCGGCTTCCGAACTGATGCGGCGACTTTGTTTGCAGCAGTATCCCATCCACCGGACGTGCCACATCGAAACGCCCGAGATCATCACGTTCTCAAGCTCGATCTTGTAATACGTGTTCGGGTTGCCGTTCCCATCAGCGCGCATGAACTCGAACTTGGCCTTGGGAATTGTCTTGCCCATCGCACAGTGCTGTTTGAGGATCGGTGACCGTCAATGATTGCGCTGGCCCTGCTGGCGAAAACTGTGTACGGTCAAAATCGAATGGCAGGCAGCACAAACGAAAGGCGCCCTCGGGCGCCGTTTCCACATCGATCGCAGGCTTCCTATACCCGCTTGACGTTGCGCGTGAACGCATCGTTCTTCGTCGGCAGGACGAAGATCTTGGGCGACTTGTCGCTGCCCTTGTCGTTGTCCTTGTCGTCCTTTTCTTCTTTCTTGTCCTTCTCCTTCTTGTCCGCTTTCTTGTCCGCTTTCTTGTCGTCTTTCTGCCCGGTCTTCTCGGTCTTGTGCTCGCCCTTCGACGGCTTGGACGGCTCCGACACGTGGCTGGTCGTGGACGTGTGGCCGCCTTTCTTGCCGCGTCCGCCCGGGACGAGGGATGCCGCCGTCAGCACCGCGGCGCCGCCGAAGACGGCGTCGCTGACGGTGCCGTTCGCCAGCGCGGTCGCGCCCGCGCTCGTGCCGGTTTCCACCGCCGATTTGACCACCTTGCCGACACTGCCATGCATCAGGCCGGCAATCGCGCCGTTGATCTGGTCGTTGCCGATGTGCAGGGCCGACAGGGCCGAGGCCGCGATCGTGCTGCCCATGCCTTCCGGGGTCAGGTCGGCCGCCAGGTTGAGTGCGTCCTCGCCGACGTTGCCCAGTTCGCCCATCATTCCCTTCAGGTCGCCGTGGGCGAGGTCCTTGACGGCGCTGAGCGAATGTTCGACGATGCCCTCGGCCGAATTGACCAGGTCCTTCAAGCCGGCGTCGGTGCCCTTGTTGACCGCATCCTTGACGGTTTCCAAGCCTTTTTCGACATCCGCGACGAGGTGGTCGAAGCCTTTGCCGAGGTGGAGGTCGCCGAGCGTCTTGAGGGCCATGTCGGCGGTGCCGGTGGCCGCGTCCGCCGCTGTCTTTTCCAGGTCCGAGCCGAGCTTGGCCAGGTCCTGCAGCGCCAGTTTCATGTTGCCCTCCATGAGCGCTTCGGTCAGGTCGAGCGCATCCTTCAACACGTTCAGGACGTCGTGCGCCAGTTTCTTCGCGAGGTGCTCGACGCCGTGGGCGACCGAGCTGGCGGCCTTCTCGATATCGTGGCCGAGATGTTGAAACGCGTGTTTCATCTTTGTAAAGATACTGCTCATGCTGTGCTCCTCGATGCGCAGGCGCGCGTTGGGTTGCGGGAGAGTGAAAAGAGTTGGCCGCGCAGAATCGCGAACGCGATCCTCCTGATACGTAGCGTAAGAGAACGGCCGTGTCCGGCCGGGGCGGGATGCGAAGAGGTGCGGTTGGCGCCGAAGTCCGGCCGGCGCTTCGCCGCAAGGGGCCGCGCTTGGCTGGCGGTGGCGCGGGCGCGCCGGCGGATGCCTAGGATGGCGGCCATTCGCATTCGAGGAATCCGCATGACACGCATTCACGGCGCCGCCGCGCCCGGATCGCGTCGGCCCGCCTGTTCGCCGGACCTGACGCGCCGGACGAGGTGCCGGACGCGCAGGCCGATGCGGGCGCCGCGCTGTTCGTCACCATTGCCCGGCTGTGCCGCCCCGGCCGTGACCGGCTCGATCCACGGTTCACCTGCCGGCTGCACGGCGCGCCGGCGAGCGAGCAGGCGCGACTGTTCAGGCTGGCCGCGTACCCGCGCATGGCCGCGGTCCGGGCCCGCTCGAGGCGTTGTTCGCCATGCCCGCCGTGCGCGACGCGGCGTTTGCAGGCGCGGGCGTGACCTGATTGCCGGCTCAGGTATCGTCGCGGCCGCGCCGGCGCGGCAGGAGACGGTGGGTCAGCCCGGTCAGCAGGTTGGTCATCCGGCCGGCAAAGTACAAATGGCGGTTATGCCGTCCGAACGGGTCATCGTATACCGGATGCGGATTGTGGTTGAAGTCGTAGAGCGGCTGCTGCGGCGCATGCGTCTGCGCCATGTGACTGAGGACGAACAGTGGCGCCGGCGGCGTGGCCGGCGAAGGCGCAGCCGCAGCCGGTGGCGCGGGCTGTGTCAGGTGACTGAGGATGAACAGCGGCGCCGGCGGCGTGGCTGGCGAAGGCTCGGCCGCAGCCGGTGGCGCGGGCTGTGTCATGTGACTGAGGATGAACAGTGGCTCCGGCGGCGTGGCCGGCGAAGGTTCGACCGCCCGTGCCGGCGCGGGCTGTGTCAGGTGACTGAGGACGTACGCCGGTGCGGGAGTGGGAGCGGGCGGCGTCTGTTCGCGCCGCATGCGTTCCGAGAACGCCGCGAATTTCGAGCCCAGGTCGACGCGCGCGTGGTCGCGGTTCAGTGTCTCCGTCGAATAGGGGCGCGGCGCGCGTGCCTGCAGTTCCGGCGCCACCGGCCCGCCGCGTGCGGGACGCGGGGCGCGGGCGGGCGCGGGGGCCGGTGCCGGGGACGACGGGCCCGGCTCGTTCAGCGGTCGAAAATAGTCCGTGATGCGAAGTTGTGGCATGGGGAACTCGGGTGGTTGGTCGGCACGTCCAGCATAGGACGCGGCGCGTGGCGGGCGCGGCAGGGATGCGATCCGGCCGCGCCGCCAGCGAAGTTTCGCATTCCCGGCGCCGCGCTTCGCATCGGCGCGGCCGCCCGCCCGCCGGCGCGATTATCGTTGCGCCACCGCCGACACAGCTCGGCCCACCCGAGAAAGCGAGAGACCTCATGACCGCATCGACCGACCCCCGCGTGCAATCCATCATCGAGACGATCGACACCTGCGTTGCGCAGGCCGAACGCCTGCCCGGCACGGCCGCGCACGATGCGATCTTCGACAGCGTGCCGGCGCTCAAGGCGCGCATCGGCGCCACGCTGGCCGGCGATGCACAGGCCGAGGCGCTGGCGCTCGGCCACCTGGCAGCCATGTTCAAGCGCTTCAAGCAGCGCCGCCCGGTCGCGCGGCTGCCGTATTCGCCCCTGCTCGACGGACGCTACCCGTTCCGCGACGCGGCACACAGGCCGGTCCACATCGTCGCCGTGTCGGACGGGCCGGACCGGTTCGGCGCGTGCGAGGACCCGCGCCGCGAGGCGGTGCTGCCGTTCGTCGATCCCGATGCGGGCGAGGCGACGCTGGCCGCCGCCTACCGCGACCGCCTGGCCTGCCGCACCATCACCGCCGCCGACATCACCGATCCGCGCGAGCGCGTGCTGGTCGGGCAGCTCGGGGTATTCGCCGCGCGCGACCTGCGCAGCGGCGAATGCCTGGGGGTGTACGGCGGCCAGGTGCTGACGCCGGCCATGTACTTCGCGTGCGTCGACGATGCGTTCATCCTGTCCGCCGTGTCGGGCGAACACTTCGCCTTCGTCGACGGCGAGAACATCCTGGCGATGGCCAATACCCGGCTCGCCTACGACGCCGCCGGCCTGCCGGTGGCCCAGGCCGGGGAGGGCTGCAACATGACGGTCGCGCGCTTCCACGTCATTGCCGAAGGCGGCCGGCGCTTTTCGATCGGCGCGTTCTTCGCCGCCGGCGACGTCGAGGCGGGCACCGAACTGCGCTGGAACTATGGCCACTCGGCCGAGGTCATCGCCGCCGTGTACCGCCCCATGGTCCTCGTCGGCTAGCAATGCCCCACGAGTTCAGTCTTGTCCGCGACCTGCTGGACGAATTGGTGACCCTGGTGAATTCCGACCAGTGTTTTTCGGATATCCACCTGGAGCAGGACATGCCCGTGATGATCAAGACGCCGCGCGGCTGGCGCCAGGCCGGCGCCGAACCGGTCACGCTCGAGGACATGGCGCCCGTGCTCGGCGCGATCGACGACGACTGGCGCGACAGGATCGCCGACGGCGCCATCGACCAACCGTTCGCGCTGACCGATTACCGGCTGCGCTGCAACGTCTACCGTTCCGCGGGCGGCGCCAAGGTCACGGTGTCGATCCGGCGCCTGCCGTTGCACCCCATTCCGCTGGCGCAGACCGGGTTGCCGCCCCACACCCGCGTGATGGTCGAGGCGACCCGCGGCGTCATCATGATCACCGGTCCCACCGGCTCGGGCAAGTCGACGACGGTGGCCTCGATGCTGGACCATATCAACGCCACGCGCAGCGCCCACATCGTCACCATCGAGGAACCGATCGAGTACCGGCTGCAGCGCAAGCAATCGATCATTTCGCAAAAGGAAGTGCCAACCGACACGGCGACCTTTTCTTCCGGCCTGCGCGAAGCGTTGCGCCAGAAGCCGGACGTGCTCATGGTCGGGGAGATCCGCGATGTCGACACCGCCGAGACGGTCCTGCACGCGGGCGAATCGGGGCACCTGGTGCTGGCGACGATGCACACCAACAGCGCGGTCGGCGCGCTTTCCCGGCTGCTCGCCTTTTTCCCGGCCGAGCAGCGCGACCAGCGCGCAGCCGGCCTGGCACGGTCGCTGGTCGGCGTGATTTTCCAGAGCCTGGTGCCGAGCGAGCAGGACGACGCCGTGGTGCTGGCCCACGAAATCCTCTTCAATCACAACCAGCAACTGGCGCGCTTCATCGCCGATCCGGGGAAGGTGCACCAGCTCGAGGACGTCCTGCGGCGCAGGGAAGAGGCCATGTCGCGCAGCCTGAACGACGTGCTGGCCCAGTTGGTGGCCCAGAAGGTCGTCGCGGCGCGCGACGCCATGCGCGCGGCCTACAACCGGCTCGAGCTGCACGACATGCTGGGCAGCATGCGCTAGCCGCGGCCGGCCGCCGCGCGTGCCAGCGCGACGCGGTTGCGGCCGGCGTGCTTGGCCTCGTACAGGGCCTCGTCGGCCAGGCGGAACAGGTCGGCGGGATCGGCGGCGTCGCCGGCGTCGTCCAGGTCCGCCACGCCGGCGGAAAAGGTGGCGTGGAACGCCGCCTCGTCCGCCTTGTGGCGCACAGTGCCGAACAGTTCGCGGATGTCGTCGAGCACGCGGCGCGCCGCCGCCGCGCTCGTTCCCGGCAGGATCACGGCGAATTCCTCGCCGCCGTAACGGCCGATCAGGTCGCCGTGACGCAGGCGTTGCTGCAGGATGTGGGCGATGGCGCGGATGACCTGGTCGCCGACCTGGTGGCCGTAGGTGTCGTTGATCTTCTTGAAGAAATCCAGGTCGACCATCGCGAGCGCCAGCGGACTGCCTTCGCGCCTGCTGCGCGCCATTTCGCGCAGCAGTTGTTCCTTGATCGAGACGTGGTTGTACAGTCCGGTCATGCCGTCGCGCATGATCAGGCTGCGCAGCGCGCGCGAGCGCTCGACGCGCATCATGACCGCGAGCGCCAGGTCCGCCCGCGTGTCCGGCGGCGCCAGGTAGTCATCCACGCCGGCCGCCACGGCGCGGCGCCGCGCCGCGGGATCCCGGTCTTCCGCCAGCACCAGCACGGGCAGGTCGAGGAAGGCCGGGTCCTGCCGGATCAGCCTGGCCAGGTCGACCCCGCTGCAGGCGGGCGTGTCGACGTCGATCACGATGGCGTCCGGATGGTGCTGGCTGAGCGTGGCGATCAGCTCGAGCGGCTTGTGCAGGCGCAGCGCTTCCATCCCGGCCTGCGCCAGTGCCCCTTCGATCCCGTCGAGGCGGGCGGCATCGCTGGCGACCGCCAGCACCCGGCAGGGCGGCTGGTCGCGGCGTTGGGCCAGCGTCTCGATACGTGCCTTGAGCTCGTCGATGTCGAGCGGCCTGGCCAGGAATCCGTCCACGCCGGCGCGAGCGGCCGCGAGGCGCGCCTCGAACTTGTCCAGGGGGGCCAGCCACAGGATCGGCACCGGCACCGCGCATTGTGCGCGGATGGCCCCGGCGCAGGCCGGGTCGCCGAAGCGGCTGCCGCGGCTGGCCGGGTCCACGACGATGCAGCACAGGCCTTCCAGCGCGGCGAGCTGCTCGAGCTGCGTCGCGACCGTCACGTCGTAGCCCGACGCGCGCAGTTGCAGCGCGGTGTCGCGGGCGAGGAGGGCGTTGTCGCCGAGCAGGCAGATGCGCCTGGCCGGCTTCGGTGCTTCAGGACACTGCATCGCGTTGATCCTCATGTCGACGGGCGTTCTTAGCCGGCGCCGAACAACCGGCGCAAACGGCTCGGACCGGATTTCCTGGCGGGGGCCGTCAGCGCCGCCACCCGCGCATCCTGCTGGGCCTTGATCTTTTCCAGATGCGCCTTGACCTGGGCCGGTGTCTCCTTCGCGCGCGGCTCGGCGGCAAGCCGCTTCCCGTTCACGTCCACGCCCGCGCCGGCGTAGGCCGCATCGCGCGCCGCGCGCAAGGCGTCCGGATCGATGTGGGGCCCGGCATTGACACGGGTATCGCCCGACGCGCGCAGGCGCTGCTCGACGAATTCCGGCGTGAGCACGTGCTGCTCGAACGCGCGCACCTTCGGCCGCGCATCGACCAGCATGCGCTCGTAGTTGCCGGTCTTGACGGCGATCCGCGCTTCGGGCGTCAACTTGTCCAGCAGGGGCTTGTAGAGAACCCCGGTCTCTTCCCAGGTCGCCTTTTCCTGCGGATTGAGCGCGTCCGAGCCGAACAGGAAGCGGTCGGGATGATCGTTGATCAGCTGCGCCCAGGCCTGGATCGATTCATGATCCGGCACTTCCTTGCCCTCGGCGTCGGTCTTGAGCACGATCTGGCGCGCCACGCGCGACCACGAAATGTCGATGTTGATGTGCTTCATTTCCGGATTCGACAGGATCGAGCGCAGGTTGTTGGCGTGGTCGACCGGCTTCTGGACGAAGCGTCCGACCCCGCCGCAGTGCGCCCAGATAATGGTCGTATTGCGCGTTTCGGGCGAGGCGAACAGCTGTTTCAGATTGTCCAGATGCTCCGGCTGGCCAACGCCGTTGGCGCGCTGGTTGGCGGTCGAGTCGACGTCGCAGTGCAGCACCACCGGCATGCCGATCACGCCGGCCGTGGCCACCAGATTCTTGAACGATTGCACGTTGTCGGTCAGGTTGGCCTGGCGCGCGCCTTCGTACTGGCTCTGCACCAGTTCCTTGTGAATCGTCACCTCGCCCACGCCGGTGAACATGCCCGGATGCGTGGCCAGCTTGAACAGCAGCGCCTGGGGGCTCAACGGCGAACCCAGGTGCAGGCCGGTGACCATCGGATCGAGCCGGTCGCGCTCGGCCTGGCTCAGTTTGGAAATATTCATGAACAGCGCGGTGTCCGCATCGACCTGCTGGTTCAGCATCAGGTGGGCGCTGCCCTTGATGGTCTGCTCGACCTCGGTCGTCAATTCATGCGGCTTGATGTTGGCAAACTGCGCCGGCACGTAGTACGACTCGGCCGGGATGTGGTTGTGATCGCCGTGGTCGCCGCATGGCATGACGTCGGTTGGAATCGGCGACATCACCGAGCGGTGAATACCCGCCTCGTCCATCATCTTGAGCATCTCGCGCGGCGTCATGCCCTGCTGGGTGTAGTTGGTGGGGTGGAAGTGCGAATCCGACATCCAGTGGCCGGTCGTCAGCTTGCCGGCCAGCGCGCCGGGCAGGCGGGCCTGCACGTCGCCCTGCTTCATCTTCTCGAGCGTGGTGGTCACCGCGCCGACCAGTTCGGCGGACTTGCGCGGGGAGCCGGCGTGCGCGCCTTCGGCCTGTGGCGGCAGGTCGGCCACCGTCACGGATGCGCTGAGGTCGTCGTAAATGCGGGTCGTCGCGATCCTGACCCGGTTGCCCGCACCGGCGGAGGATTTCGGCGCCGAGGTGCCCGGGCCGCCCGGCGCACCCAGCGGCGAGCCGTTCTTGCTGCGCGACGCGCGCGGCGTATGCGAGGTGGAAGCCTGGCTCCCTGCCGGGTCCGATGCCGGCACGGCCGGATGCGAGAGTGCCTGGTTAACGCGTGTCATATGGTTTCCTTAAGTAAAAGTGATGGGTCCTCCGGACAAAGCCGTGAGGTGCCGGGAAAGCTTAATAAGGCGCTATCGCGCGCACGGCGCCGCCAGCGAAGCGGCGCCCCCCTCAGCGAAGCGTCGGCCGGGCGCGCGCGGCGCTTCGCTGGCAGACACGGCGGTTCGCCGCGGGCCTGCCGCCGGTGCGCGGCGCCAACCCATACTTGGCCAACCTCGGCAAGCCTGCCCTGGGCACGCGCTACCCACTTTCGTAGAGACGCTTATGCCATCCCCGACCAGACTTTCCGGTGCCAGCTCATCGGACATTCATGAGATCGCCGACCCGAACGACACGCCGGCGCAGCCCGCGCGGCCCGAGCCGACCCGGCCCTCGCTGAACCGCCGCAACGACGGCTGGATCGCGGCCTTCAAGCGCACGCTTGCCCCGCGCCCGATGACCACGTCGAGCTCCCTGCTCGGCAGTGTCACCAAGGCGCGCCCCATGACCGCGCGCGCCAAGCTCGGCCTCGGGCCCGACGACGCGCACAAGCCGGACCCGCGCGCCACCACCCAGCCGGCCGCCCTGCGGCACGGGCGCAATGTCGCCCGGACCGTCGGCGGCGCGGCCCAGACCGGCCCGGTGCGGCTCGCGCCGGACACGCCCATCGTCGAACCGGGCGGCACCGAGGCGCTGGCCGCGCGTCTGTTCAATCGCGCAGGCGTGGGCGACGGCCATGTGCTGCCGGCCCGGATCGCGGCCGACCTGCGCCTCTATCTGGCCCCGCCGGCGGATGCCGGCGCCGATGTGGCGGCCGAAGCGGCGGGGCGCCAGGAACTGGTGCTGCGGCGAATGTCCCAGGCCTTCGGCAACGACGCGGCGGCCGCGCGCGGTGCGCTGGACGGCCTGGTCGCCGCCACCACCCCGCTGGCCGTCGAGAATGGCGCGTTCGAGCTGGCGCGCCGCCTGGCCGCCACGGCGCTCGGCCATTCGACGCTGAACGCCTTGTGCTCGCTGGACCGCCCGCGGCCCGACGACACCGCGCTGGACGCGGCCATGCGCAACGACGCCCAGCGCCTGGCCTTCACGGCTGCCAACGCCCTGATCGATGCCTTGCCCGAGGGCGCGCCGCGTCCGGCCAGCATGGCCGAGGTGCGCGAGATTGCCGTGGCGGCGCTGGCGCCGCACGACCGGCCGCACGGCACGCCGTCGCAGGCGCCGCCGGCGCCGATGAAGGGCAACGCCAGCCTGGCGGCCAAAGCCTTCCTGGCCGCGCGGCAGCTGGCGGCCAGCCCGGAGGCCGAGCCCGAACGCCATCTCAAGAACGCCTATTTCGCGTGGCGCTGCGGCTTCACGGAAGAGGGCCCGGGCACCCCGCTGGCGCAGGCCCGGCAGCGCATGTTCAAGCTGTCGCGCTATGCCCGGCGCGCCAGCAACCCCGGCATGCTGGCGGCCCTGCGGCGCACGTTCGGTTTCAACAAGTCGCCCATGTCGGTCCTCTCCATGGGCACCGGTGGGGCCAGCCTGCGCCAGCCGGAGGACGACTTCCTCAAGGCCGGCGTGATCCAGGACCTGGGCGACGCGTTGATGGAACGGGCGCAGGCGCGCGGCACAGCGCCGCTCGACGGACGCATCAGCGATGCGCTCAAGGGCGCCGCGCTCGAGCAGTGGTACACGCGCACCGCGCACAAGGGCTGGCGCGACAAGACCACCGTCACGCCCTCCATGCGCAAGGCCATCGCCGCGCGCGCCGCCGGGCTGGCCGGCGTCAGCGTGAGCGAGGTCAAACTCAGTCCCGCCTATCGGGAGCTCAAGGGGACCCGCTCCCTGCTGCGGCCGCGCGGCGGGGCGCAGCTCGACGTGGCCACCCTGCGCCAGTGGATCGCGCAGTGCGAGCCGGGCGGCACGGAAGCGGCCGGCCATGCGCCCATCGATACGGCCGCCTTGCGCGCCGGTGCCGATCAGTTGGCCACGCTGGAGCACGATGGCGAAGTGCCGCTCGACACCTCCACCCCGCAAACCGTGCTCCAGAACTTCAGGCGCGTGATCAGCGAGCCGCGCATGACGTATGACGTGCGGCTGACCAACGGCGGCCAGTACGGCGTCAACTTCAACGTGACGGAAGTGCTCAACCTCCCGGTGATCAGGCATCTTCCGTTTACGCCCTTCGTGCTGGCCGGGCCGGACGCCAGGCTGATGCACGGACGCATGGCGATGATCAACGGCGGCTCGTCGGCCAACCACGGGCAGCTGTTCATCGGCAGCGACCGGCGGGTTTCCGGCCATCTGGGCGCTTCCGCCACCGCCGGCGTCAACCTGCTGGGCAAGCGCCTCGGCGTCAGTGGCACGCTGCAGGCGCTGCCGCTCGTGGTCGACACCTCCAGCCCGAAAGGGGTGATGGTGCGCTGCCGCTTCCAGCCGACCGGCCCGGCGCCGGCCGGCCATCCCGATCCGTGGCGCGCCAAGCTGCTGTCCGTGGTCGATGCCGCCACCGCGAGCGGCCCGGGCGGTGGCTTGCCGACCGACGTCAACGCCATGTGGGACGCGCTGTCGCATACCTTCTACAAGGACCCCGACGTGTCGCTCAACTGGCTCGAGTCGAGCGGCACCTCGGTATCGAGTTCGACCGGCGCTTCGGTGGGCGCGCGCTACCAGCACAACGACTACAAGGTGGGGCCGAATGCCCAGGTCAACGCCACCAGGACGTGGTCGACCCGCTTGCGCAGACAGGAAACAGCGGGACCGTTGCGCGCCGAATATGCCAGCAGCTCGAGCGCGCGCCAGGTCGGCGTCGCGGCCACCCTGGTCGCCGGCGCCCCGCCGTTGGGCAACTTTTCCGGGGAGACCGGGCACGTCGCCTCAGTGACGCTGCCGAGCGCGTCGATCATCGGCTTCGGCACCACCATCCTGCATTCGGAAATCGGCTCGGTATGGCGCATCGCCGAGGAGGACGGACACATCGATCCGGCCCTGACCTACCGCGACACGACCTTTACCAGCATGAAGGAGATGAAGCGCTACGTCGACAGCCGCCGCGCCGGCTGGGACGCGGTCTATCCCAATCGGCCGCCTGGTGCGCCCGATCCGGCCGAGCCGATCGACATGTACCTGGCCCGCGTGGAGGAGGACGCGACGGCGGGCAACCAGCTGTTTGCCGAGCGGGTGTGGCTGCGTCCGGATGCGGCCCGCCAGATCAACGTGCTGCGCGAACTGCGCGACGCGATCGTGACGCCGAACGCGCAGCCGAGCCAGGATCAGGTGGCGCAGATCGCCATGCGCAACGCGCAGATCAGCGCCCTGCTCGAATCGGACCAGAGCTGGGACAAACGCTTTTTCTATTCGCTGGAAATCGCCGGCCAGTCGCGTGCGGTTGGACCGAACTTCATGGTCACCGGCCAGCAAGTGTCCGAGGTCTCGCATCCGCACCAGTTGAGCGTGCTGCGCGCCGAACGTCCGGCGTCGCCGGCCGGGCAGTAAGAACCGATGTCGTCGACAGCCCGTCGGGCTTTCGGAAATGACTTTTCATAGCACAGTGTGCACCACATCAGGAGACTCGGATGACCAGAATAAAGTCACCAACCACGGCCAGCCTCGCCGCCCAGCCGGGCGGTTTGCCGTCGGCAAAGACGATCGCGCCGCGCAACAAGGTCAAGATCAGCAAGCTGGGCGGCACCATCGGCCTGAGCGTCTTCGGGACGAAGGGCACGGAGAATACGTGGAAGTTCAACGGCGACAAGAAAAAAATCAGTGCGAACTGGCGCAAGTACGACCTGCCTCCGGCCCAGGTCGGCCCGGTCAGCTCGAAGAGCCTGGACACGATGCTGGCGCGCGCCGAGCAGCGCAACCAGACGCGCCTGCCGGACGTGGCGCGCGACGTCATGGCGCGGACGGATCCCGCCGCCGGCCAGCTGGCCGCGCTGGAAACGCGCCTGGGCGCGGCCAATGCGATTGCTGATACGGCCCCGTCCGATTCGCCCATCCATGCCACCGTCGCCCAAATCAAGGGCGAACTGGCCGAGCTGCGCCAGCAATTGAAGACGCCGCTGGCCCAGCGCCACGCCGCACAGCGCGATATCGCCGCCGATTCCCTCGACCAGGTGCGCGCGGCGGCCGACCATGCGCTGGCGGCGTTCGCGGCCGAGCCCGGTGAAGCGACGAAGACGGCCTACGAGACCGCGCGCATCGACCTGATCGGCGCGTCCGTGCAAAAGTTTTTCCACGGCTACCGGACCCTCAACGACCACGTGAGCGACCAGGGCCGTGCCAAGGGCATGGCCCTGATGATGCCCGTCCTGGCCCGCCAGCTGGAATTGCCCGGCAAGTACCTGGAAGGGGAGGCTACGCTGGAGATCGCCCAGGCCAAGCTGGAGAGCCGCAGCCCGCCGGGGGCCGAGCTGGGCGACGACCGCGCGGCGCTGCGCGACGCGCTGGTGGGCCGCCGCGTGCGCGACCTGACCGCCGGACGCGCCTATGAGCTCCCCGGTACGAAGCCGCTGCCGTCGGAAGCGCGGCACTGGCAGGCCGAAGCCGGCAAGCTGCGCGACCTCGGCGCCAAGTTCGCGATCGCCGACCAGCTGCTCGCCGACACCATGCCCGCCCTGAAGGAGCGGGTCGGAACCATGCAGCAGAGCTGCATGGACGACCTGGTCGCGCACCTGCCGGCGCTGGCCGGGATGACGCCGGCGCAGCGCGCGGAAACGCGGGAGGTGCTCGGCACGCTCGCCGGCAAGCTGCGCCAGACGGCGGGCGACACGCTGCACAAGGACGCGGAACTGGCGCCGATGCAGCTGATGCACATCGTCGACATGGCGGAACAAGCGACCGGAGGGGATCCGGGCCGCTGCATCGACGTGTACAGGTCGCTGGCCAACGAGAGCGTGCACCAGATCATCGACGCCGCCGTCGCGCACCTGGGTGAAGGCACGCCGGCCACACAGAAGGAGCAGGATCTCGTGGCGGTCTGGCAAATGGGCGCGCACCAGCTGCCCGATGCCGTCAATTCGCTGCTGGCCGCCAACCCGGAGCACCGCGCCGCCAGGGCCGACTGGCGCGACGTGCAAACGTTCTTCCGCTGCACGCAGGAGCACCAGCGCCTGGCGGCCGAACCCGACGGCGACGCGGCGCACAAGACACGCATGCTGTCGGCGATGAAGAGCATGCGCAACGAGCTGGCCACCGGCGAGAAGCCGGCCGTCGGCACGCCCGAGCGGCGCGACTGGGCCATGGTCAAGAGTGCCGTGTGGCACCACGACAACCTGCGGCACGTGGTGCAGACGTTCGAAGGCTTCAAGACGCAGATGGCGTTGCCGAGCACCGTGGTCAACCAGGTCCACCAGCAGTTCGACGCCAAGGGGCGCGGCGAGGTGGCGGACGAAGTGAGGACGCGGTTCAAGCAGGTGCTGACGGACTTCAAGGGGATCGCCGAGGCGACGCTGGCCAGGCCCGACGCGAGCCTCGGCCAGCAGGGCAACGCCAAGTTGCTGGTGGCGCTGTGCGATTACATGAGCAAGCACCGCGGTTCGGAAAAGATCCTGACCGCGGCCAAGCGCAAGCTGACGGGGAAGGAGGGCACGTTCAATGCCGGCAGCGAGATCTGGTCCAACGCCCTGAAGGGCAAGGACAAGAAAGCCATCCTGGAAGCGGCCGGAGCGCACATCTCGGTGGCGCGCGCCGATGCGCCGCTGCTGCGCAACCTGCAGCAGGGGCACGGCGCGCTGGAATTGCTGCAGGACGCAGTCAAGGCCGTCCTGCCCGAAGCGGAGCGGGGCGAACCCATGCACCGGCTGGCGTCGCTGGGCAACCTGGTGCGTCTGGCCAAGGGCGAGGCGCTGGAGGGGCCGGAGCAGATCCGCACGTTCCTGCACGACGCGATCGACCGCACGTCGCTGGGCGACCGCACCGACACCATCAACGGGAAGCAGTTCAAGCTGGCCATCCCGCTCGTCCTGCCGATACCGTTCGCCAGCCTGAGCGCCACGTTCGGAACCTCGAAGAGCTCCGGCACCATCGTCAACGTGCAGGCCAATAACGACTGCGTGCAGTTGACCCTGGGGCGCATGAAGGAAAAAGCGGTCAGCACCAGCCTGGGCGCGTCGATGGCGCCCGAGATCCTGAGCGCGCACGCGGAAAAGGCGCTCAAGAAGACCAGTCTCGATGTACGCTTCCCCGGCCTGAGCTGGAAGAAGGAGGAGAAGCAGCGTACCGATCCCGCGGTCGTGCTGAAGTTCTCGATCGAGCCGGTCAAGGGCCTGCGCGACCTCGACGAAGCGCGTACGCAGCTCAAGAAGGCCGTCGACATCCTCGTCGACTGGGATCCGCAAAAGCCGGAATGCCAGCAGTACGGGTCGGCATATGAAGCCTTGTGCGACAAGCTCGATTCTCCCTTCACGATCGACGACGAGGTGCGCGAATACACGACCGTCAGCAATGAGACCTCGCTCACGCCGGGCCGCGTGGCGCTCAAGTACAACAAGGAGAAATTCGGCGCGACGCCGAAAGGGAAGAACGACCCGGTCCGCACCGGCGCCGGTGCGACCGTGAAGTTCGCGGTCAGCGAGGACAAGATGGCGTCGGTCAACCAGCAAAAGGCGCGCGAATTCTACGATACCGTCAAGAAGACCCTGACGACGGACGTCTTCTTCGGCATCAACACCCGCCATACCACCGCCGAGGCGAAGAAAAAGACCGGGATCACCGACGGCAAGAAACTGCTCTCCGTGCCGGTGCAGGCCGGCGCGACGGGCTCGCTCACGGCGAACGTCGGCGGCAGCGAGTACAAGGACAAGAAGCCGGTCGGCACCGACAAGCTGAAGGCGTACAAGTCGGAGTACGGCGATTACAGCCGCGACATGAACAAGGCCATGGATGTGCTGCTCGAAGCCTTGCCGTCGGTTAGCAACCGGGTCCAGGAAGTCGTCGACAAGGGGTTCCGCGACCAGCTGATGGCAAAGCTGGCCGGGCCCGCCGCGGCGAAGCTGGCGGAACGCCGGCAGGACGTCGACCAGTTGCAGGCCGAGATCGCGGTGCTGCAGCGCCGCCTTGCCGGCAGCGATCCGCAGGCCGAAATCCAGGAGGAGCCGTTGGCGGAGGCCGAGGCGGCGGCCCTGGGCGCCGAGCTGGCGGTCAAGCAGGACCTGCACGCGTCACTGGCGGAGAAGCTGGCCGGCACGACGGTCGACCAGGTCAGGAAGCAGATGGTCGACAAGGAAGTCGCGAAGATGTGCGGGGAAGTGCTGATGAACTTCGTCCGCGCGCTCATGGAAAACAAGACCGACCGTTTCTCGGTGAAGCTGGAATCGAAGCAGCAGTGGGCGCATCGCGGCATCGAAGCGGCCATCGCCAATGCCGAGGCGGCGGGACACCAAGGGATGGCGGCCGTGATGCGCGCGGTCGATGCGGAGATGTTCGACGGCGAGCGCGACCAGGCGGTCAAGTACCTGATCGCGGCCGGCGACCTGAGCAACAAGATCACCCAGTTCGACTGGAAGAATCCGCTCGTGTTCCGGCGCCGGGAAACCAAGGGCATGACCGAGGACCCGATTCCCGACACCCGCACCGCGACCTTGCAGCCCACCGCCGACCGCCTGGTCGAGGTGCGCGACGTCGGCACGCCGCTGACCGATTTCCAGGCGGGGATCGTCAGGGAGAGCGTCGCGGAAGTGCGCGCGCAGGCCAGGGAGCAGGGCGCGAAAACCGGCGGCGCCGCGTGAAATAAGCGATGCACGGGCGAACCGGATGCGGCGTGGTGCAACTCATCATGAGACCGTCACCACGAACGAGGAAACCATCATGCATCCGGTAATTTACTCATCGCACGCCCGCGGCACGCTGTCCGCTTTCGTGATCGGCGCCGTGCTGTGCCTGGCCGCCGCCGGGGCCCGCGCCGCGGAGCCCGCGTCGGCCGCCGGCGCGATCTTTTCGACCACCCCGGTCAGGCCGCAGGCCTTGGACGACGACGATTGCGACGACGCCGACGCCGCGGCCCCGCGTGCGGCGGCAGTGCCCTCCTGGGACGTCACGCCGGCCGACAGGACGCTGAAGGCGGCCTTGACGCGCTGGGCGGAGGCGGCGGGCTGGCAGCTGGTGTGGGAGCTGCCCATCGATTACGCGGTGTCGGCGCGCACCGAGATCAAGGGCAAGTTCACCGACGCGGTGGAGGCAGTCGCCAGGAGCATGGCCACCGCCGACACGCCCATGAAGGCGATCTTCTATGACGGCAACCGCGTGCTGCGCATCGTCGCCAGGTAACGCGAAAGCTCAACAATTCTCAATGTCTCAGCAATTCTCATGGATTGGCTTTTTGCGCGAAATCCACTGATATGTTTGATCCATCGCAACGTTACTGGAGATCAAACATGACGATGGAGTCGAATGGCGCCGCCGGCGTACCGCCGGCACTGGACATAGAGCAACTGTTCCGCACGCATCACCGTCATCTGCTGCGCTTCGTCCAGCGCTACATGCGCAATGCCGAGGACGCGGAAGATGTCGTCCAGCAGACCTTCATCGAGGCGCTGCGCTGCGCGGACCGTTTCGCCGGGCTCTCCAAGCCGTCGACCTGGCTGTTCGGCATCGCCCTGAACCTGGCGCGGTACCAGGTGCGCCGCAACTGTGCCCGGGCCCACGACGCGCTCGACGAAGCGGCATTGGAACAGGTCGCCGATGCCCATGGCGACCCGGCCGTGCTGCTGGAATGGCGCCAGACGGCCGCGATGGTGGACGCGCTGCTCGCCGCGCTGCCCGCCAGGATCCGCACGACGTTCGAAGCGGTGCTCGATGGGGGCTCGACCTATGAAGAGGCGGCCTGTGACATGCATATTCCGGTGGGCACCGTCCGCTCGCGCGTGTCGCGCGTCCGGGCCGCCGTGCGCGCCGGATGCGGCCGCTAGTTATCCGGGAGGTCCGGCGCGGCTTGGGCTGGGGCGGGGGCGGCGTGTTGCCCCGACAGTTCCAGCCGATACCCCTGGCCGTACGCCGTACGGATGCTGACGCCCCGTTCGATACCCAGCTGCAGCTTCTTGCGCAATTTGTAGACGTGTTGCTCGATCGTACGGCCGGCCACCTCGCTGTCGGCACTCCAGATCGACGTGCCGATCGTGTCGCGCGAAATATATACGCCGGGTGAAGAAAAAAACATCCACGCCAGGCCGAACTCGCGCGACGTCAACATGATCGGTGTGCCGAGGTAGGCGAATTTACTACTTTCGCGGTCGAGTGAAAAACCGGCCAGCTCGATGCGGCGGCGTGCGCTGCGGGGATTACCGCGGCGTACCAGCGCATTGGCACGCGCCAGCAATTCGACCACTTCGAATGGCCTGGCCAGCAGGTCGTCGGCGCCGGCATTGAGCACCAGTGCGGTCATGTGGGCGTCACGTACGGGCGACATGGCGAGAACCGGCGTATCGTTGCCGGAACGGCAGTTAAGCCAGGACACGATGGCGTCATCCGGCGTTGGCGCGACGTCCAGGTCGATGAAGATGAGGTCGAATTTTTGCCGCAGCAAGGCACGAAACAGGACGACCTCGGACGTGAAATGCGCGCACTCGGCACCGGCTTGCATGAACGCGGTACGGACGACTTTCAGGACGGCAGTATTGGTTATCAGACATGCAATATTCATTCGCATCTTTAACTGAGCCCGATTATTCGATAGGGGCGACGCCGCTTGATGCATGCCGGATGGCGAGGTCGACGTGAATGATGACTATCATAATTGCAAACCGTCATTTTGTCCTGTTGAATGAGTCCGCCGCTCCAGTCCAATCGTGTCATGTTATCCAAGAAATGAATGATATAGTTGGTCATTTGACAGAATTGCCCGGAATGTAAAAAGCGCCAAAGGGCACAACCTTTCACGACCCAAAAAGGAAGAAAGATGACGACCCAGGACTACGCAAACCGCATCAGCCAGCTCATCCAGGATCACGAAGCCGACATCGGCGCGGAATGGATCGAGCAGCTGGAAGCGCTGACCGTGCGGTCGAACGTCGTCTCGAAAGACCAGTTGCGCAAGCACTGCCCGCAGTTCCTGGCGGCCTTTGCCCAGGCCACGCGCGGCGGCGAATTGCAGAACATCGAGCATCGCTCGTGGGACGAGGTACGCGACATCCTGAGCGAGATTTCCTCGACCCGCGCCAGGAACGGCTCGACCCCGAGCGAGACCGCGAGCTTCGTGTTCTCGCTGAAGCAGCCGCTGTTTGCCCGCATGAGCGAGGGCTTCGCCGGCGATCCGGCCGCGCTGGCCAACGCCTCATGGGTCATCAGCTCGCTGCTCGACAAGATGGGCCTGTACACCATCGAGGTATTCCAGCGCGCCCGCGACCAGATCATCGTGCGCCAGCAGCAGGAATTGCTGGAGCTGTCGACCCCGGTCGTGAAGCTGTGGGACGGCATCCTGGCGCTGCCGCTGATCGGCACGCTGGACTCGGCGCGCACCCAGGTGGTGATGGAAAACATCCTGCAGAAGATCGTCGACACGGGCGCCTCGATCGCCATCATCGACATCACCGGCGTGCCGACCGTCGACACGCTCGTCGCGCAGCACCTCATGAAGACCATCGCGGCCGCGCGCCTGATGGGCGCCGACTGCATCATCAGCGGCATCCGCCCGCAGATCGCGCAGACCATCGTGCACCTGGGCGTCAACCTCGAGGACGTCGTGACCAAGGCCACGCTGGCGGACGCGTTCCTGGTCGCGCTCGAGCGCACCGGCACGTCGGTCATCAAGCGCCACGCGACGGCCTAAGGACCGCGCATGGAACGCATCCCGATTCTGCGCATGGGCGACCTGCTGCTGGTGACGATCCAGGTTGACATGCACGACCGCCTGGCGATGACCTTGCAGGACGACCTGACCGAACGCATCGTGCGCGACCGCGCCAAGGGCGTGCTGATCGACATCTCGGCCCTCGACCTGGTCGACTCGTTCATCGGCCGCATGATCAGCAACACGGCCGCCATGGCGCGCGTGCTCGATGCGCAGACCGTGGTGGTCGGCATGCAGCCCGCCGTCGCGATCACGCTGGTCGAGCTGGGCCTCACGCTGCACGGCGTCAAGACGGCCCTCAACGTCGAGAAGGGCATGGCCCTGTTGGGAAAGACTAATTTTTGATGAGCGCGGCTCTCAACAACACGGTGAGCTTCGAGTCCGACCTGTTCGAGCGGCACCGCCAGCATCGCACCGAACGCACCGCGCTGCCGCTGCGTTCGGACGAGGACGTCGTCGCCCTGCGCAAGCACGTGCGCGAGCGCGCCGTCGCGATCGCGCTGTCGCTCGTCGACCAGACCAAGCTGGTGACGGCGGCCAGCGAGCTGGCGCGCAATACGCTCAAGTACGGCGGCGGCGGCACGGTCTACCTCGACGCGCTGGCGGACGGCTTCCGCAAGGGCGTCGGCCTGATCTTCATCGACAGCGGCCCGGGCATCCCCGACCTCGCGCTGGCGCTGCGCGACGGCTACACGACGGGCGGCGGGCTGGGGCTCGGCCTGGGCGGAGCGAAGCGGCTCGTCGATGAATTCGACATCGATTCCCGTGCGGGGGAGGGCACCGCGGTGTCGGTCGTCAAATGGAAACGCTGATCAGTTCGCTGTCCCCGCAGCTCAACTTCCCGATCACGCACGCCAGCGACGTCGCGGCCGCGCGCCGTGCCGCGCAGAAGCTGGCCGATGCGCTCGGCTTCGACGACGTCAAGGCGGGCCGCCTCGCGATCATCGTCACCGAGGCCGCCACCAACATCCTCAAGCATGCGGGCGAAGGCACGGTCACGATCATGCGCACCCAGTCCGGCGCCGCGATGCCGGGCGTGGACGTGGTCGCGGTCGACAAGGGGCCCGGCATCGGCGACCTCGAATTTTCCCTGCGCGACGGCATCTCGACGGCCGGCACGGCGGGCACGGGCCTCGGCGCGCTGCGCCGCCAGGCCGATGAATTCGACGTCTGGACCCGGCACGGCCGCGGCGCCGCGTTCTTCATGCGTGTCTGGCAGGGCGCGACGCCGCTTGAACCTTGCGGCGTCGAAGTCGGGGCGCTGTGCACGCCGCTCGCGGGCGAGGATGCCTGCGGCGACGGCTGGGCATTCAGTTGCGATGCGGACGGCGCGACGCTGCTGGGCGTGGACGGCCTGGGGCATGGCCCGGAAGCCGCGAAGGCCGCGGCGGGCGCGATCCACGCGCTGGAACGGCGGCCCGCCGCCGGGCCGGGCGAGGTGCTGCAGACGGCGCACGAGCTGCTGCGCGTCACGCGCGGGGCGGCGCTGGCGGCGGCGCGCATCGATTACCGCGGCGACGACGTGCGCTTCGCCGGCATCGGCAACGTGGGAGGCCTCGTCTACGACGGCGCCGTGCGCCGCGCGCTCGTCTCGCACAACGGCATCGTCGGCCACAATATGCGCAAGGTGCAGGAATTCGCCGCGCCGTTTCCGCCCGGCGCGCTGTGCGTGCTGTATTCGGACGGCATCCAGTCGCAGTGGGACCTGGGCGACTATCCCGGCCTGCACGTGCGCGCGCCCGCGCTCGTGGCGGCCGTACTGATGCGCGACTTCATCCGCCGCCGCGACGACGCGATGGTGCTGGTCGCGCGCCGGAGAATGTCATGACGAACGTGCAGTGCATCCTCGCCATCGGCCTGGCCAACGAGCAGGACGTCGTGCTCGTGCGCCAGCGTGCGCGCCAGGTGTCGCACCTGCTCGGGTTCTCGCAGCAGGACCAGGTGCGCATCGCCACCGCCGTCTCGGAAGTGGCGCGCGGCGCCTGCCAGGCCGGCTTCGGCGGCCGCGCCGCGTTCCTGATCCGCGACGTCGAACGGCGCCAGTACCTCGAAGTGACGATCAGCGCCGGCAACGGCACGCAGGGCCCGATGCCGGACGACGCGGTCGTCACCGCGCACCGCCTGATGGAAGAATGCGAGGCGGCGCACGGCGTGATCACGATGCGCAAGCTGCTGCCGGCGCAGCCCTGGGTCGGTCCCGAACGCCTGTCGGAGATCGCGGCGGCGCTGGCCAAGGACAGCCCCGTCGCGAACACGTACAACGAACTGCAGTTGCAGAACCGCGAACTGGTCACCACGCTGGCCGAGCTGCGCGAGCGCCAGGAAGACCTGCTGTCGCTGACGCGCGAGCTGGAAGACACCAACCGCGGCATCGTCGCGCTGTACGCGGAAATCGAGGACAAGGCCGAGCGCCTGCGCCGCGCCGACGAGATGAAGTCGCGCTTCCTGTCGAATACGAGCCACGAGCTGCGCACGCCGCTGTCGTCGATCCGCGCGCTGGCCAAGCTGCTGCTGGACCGCATGGACGGCGACCTGACGCCGGAGCAGGAGCGCCAGGTGCGCTATATCGAGGCGGCCGCCGCCGACCTGTCGGAGCTCGTCAACGACCTGCTCGACCTGGCCAAGATCGAAGCGGGGCGGGTCGAGGTGCAGGTGGCGCCCGTCGTCGTGGACAACCTGTTCCGCGCGCTCAAGGCGATGCTGCGCCCGCTCGTCGACGAGGCGCGCGTGGAGCTGATCTTCGAGCCGTGCGCCTTCACCGAGGCGTTCGATTCGGACGAGGGCAAGATTTCGCAGGTGCTGCGCAATTTCATGTCGAACGCCCTGAAATTCACCGAGCAGGGCGCGGTGCGGGTGTCGGCCTTCCATGACCCGGCGACCGACACCATCACCTTCGCGGTGGCCGACACCGGGATCGGCATCAGCCCGGACAACCTGCAGCTGATCTTCGAAGAGTTCAGCCAGATCGAACATCCGCTGCAGCGGCGCAGCAAGGGCACGGGCCTCGGCCTGCCCCTGTGCCGCAAGCTGGCGGAACTTCTCGGCGGCCGCGTGGACGTGGTCAGCGCGAGCGGCGTGGGTTCCACCTTCAGCCTCGTGCTGCCGCGCCGCTTCCCGGCCCACCCTTCGCCGCGCAACGATGGAACCTGAGGAACGCACCATGACGACCCCGACTTTGATCCTCAACGTCGACGACAACGACGGCGCCCGCTACGCCAAGACCCGGATCCTGCAGAGCGCCGGCTTCGAGGTCGTCGAAGCGAGCAACGGCACCGACGCGCTGAACGTCGTCAAGCGCGGCGGCGTCGCCCTCGTGCTGCTCGACGTGAAGCTCCCGGACATCAACGGCATCGAGGTATGCCGCCGCATCAAGGCCGATCCGGACAGTGCGATGGTGCTGGTGCTGCAGACGTCGGCCGCGCTGACGGGCCGCGCCGACAAGATCCGCGGCCTCGAGGGCGGCGCCGACAACTACCTGGCCGCGCCGATCGAGGCCGACGAACTGGTCGCCAACGTCAACGCGCTGCTGCGCATGCGCCAGACCCAGAGCGCGCTGCGCGACAGCGAGGAGCGCTTCCGCCAGCTGACCGACAACATCGAGGACGTGTTCTGGATGTTCTCGGTGCCGGCCCGCGCGCTCGAATACGTGAGTCCCGCCTATGCGACGATCTGGGGCCGCCCCGTCGAGACGATCGAGCGCGAGCCGTCCAGCTGGATCGCGGCCGTGCATCCGGACGATCGCGCGTACGTCGCGTCGCTGTGGGACGCGGTGCCGTCCGCGCCGCACTACGAGGCCGAGTTCCGCGTCACGATGCCGGACGGTTCGCTGCGCTGGGTGCGCGACCGCCTGTTCCCCGTGCGCGACAGCCGCGACGAGGTCTATCGCGTGGCGCGCGTGACGAGCGACATCACGCGCCGCAAGGAGATGGAGGCGCTGCTGCGCGCGGCCGACGCCAACAAGAACGAATTCCTCGCGACCCTCGCGCACGAGCTGCGCAATCCGCTGTCGCCGATTCGCAATGCGGCCGCGCTGCTGGGCGCGTCCGGCCACGGCGCCGTCGAACGCCAGGCGCGGGCGCGCGACGTCATCACACGCCAGGTCGACCACCTGGCGCACCTCGTCGACGACCTGCTCGACGTGGCCCGCATTTCCGAGGGCAAGATCGCGCTGCGCCAGGAAGAGGTCGAGCTGGGTGGCGTGATCGCGCAGGCGCTGGAGACGGCCGGCCCGCTGATCGCGGCGCGCGAACACACGCTGGACGTGGTCCAGTCCGACCGCCGCATCTGGTTGACGGGCGACCCGGTGCGCCTTGCCCAGTCGATGGGCAACCTGCTGCACAACGCGGCCAAGTTCACGCCCAAGGGCGGCCGGATCAAGGTCGAGGTCACGCTGCACGATACCGTCGTGCGCATCGCCGTGCAGGACAACGGCATCGGCATCGCCGAGGACAACCTGTCGCGCATCTTCGGCATGTTCGCCCAGGCCGCCGTCCCGCCGGACCGCGCGCCGGAAGGACTCGGCATCGGGCTGTCGCTCGTGTCGCGCCTGCTCGAGATGCACGGCGGCCGGCTGTCGGCGACGAGTCCCGGCATCGGGCTCGGCTCCACGTTCACCGTCGAACTGCCGGTGTTGCGCACGGCCGCGGCGGGGACGGATGCGGCGCCGGCGCCGTCCGGGCAGCCGGCGCCGGCGTCGGGCGGCCGCAAGGTGCTGCTCGTCGACGACAACGTGGACGCGATGGAGATGATGGCGTTCCTGCTGGCCGAGATGGGCTACGAGGCGCATACGACGGCGGACGCGGACAATCTGGTGCGGATGGCGTCGGACCTGCGGCCGGACGTGATCGTGCTCGACATCGGCCTGCCGGGCGTGGACGGCTACGAGCTGGCGCGCATGATCAAGCGGCAGCCGCAGCTGGCGGGCATCCGCCTCGTGGCGCATACGGGCTACGGCTCGCCGGAGGATAGACGCAAGGCGATCGACGCGGGGTTCGACGCGCACCTCGTCAAGCCGGCGGAGCTGGAAGACCTCGAAAAGGCTCTTCAAGGTTGATTGTGCGTGGGCACCCCGTGCCCACCAGGCATTCCCTCGCAACGTGCGTCACCGCACGAACGCGCCGGCCGCATGGGCCTAATCTGGCGCCTCAATGCAAGCAATGGAGGCCATCATGCCCAAGGGAGCCAGCCCGAAACGCGAGCGCGAGTACAAGAAGCTCGAGACCGAATTCAAGAAGGAACACCGCTATCCCGGCCGCGAGGAAGAGGTCGCGGCGCGCGTCGTGAACAAGCAGCGCGCCGAGCACGGCGAGACCAAGCAGTCGTCGAGCGGCGGCTCGAAGCAGTCGGCCAAGAAGTAAGAGGAAAACCCCCCGCGCCCGGGCCCGTGAGGCGCGTGCGCGCGGGCGCGGGCGCCGGCTACTTGTCGGTCACCGTGAAGTCGCCGAACGCCTTCAGCTGCCCGCTCACGGCTTGCGGATCCCCGACGACGACGATGGACTGGTTCTCGGGCGCGAAATACTTCTTCGACACGTCGCGCACCTGTTCCGGCGTCACCTTTTCGATCAGCGGCACGTACTGGCCCAGGAACTCGGCCGGCAGCCCGACGAGCCAGTTGGCGGCCAAGGTGCTGGCCACGGCGCGTTGCATCTGGTTGCTCAGCAGGTAGCCGCCGGCCACGTAGCGCTTGTGCATCCGCATCTCCGCCGGCGACACCAGGTCGGCGCCGATGCGCTTGTACTCGTTGAAGTACTCGGCCAGCGCGGCACCGGTGACTTCGTTGCGCACGTCGGCGCCGCCGACGATGCCGCCGCCTTCGCGCAGCAGGCGCGCGCCGGCCGAGGCGCCGTAGGTATAGCCCTTTTCCTCGCGCAGCTTGATGTTCACGCGGCTCGAGAAGCCGCCGCCCAGGATCGTGCTGGCCAGCCGCAGCGGGATCTGGTCGGCCGCGGTGGCGGCGATGCCGGGGCTGCCCAGGCGGATCGTCGACTGCACGCTGCCGCCGCGCTCGAGCAGCACGTGCACGGGCCGCGCGCTCGACGGCGCCTTGGGCGTTTCGGCGGATGCCAGTCCGGCGGCTTTCCAGTCGCCGAACGCCTGCCGGGCGAGTTTCAGGGCGTCCGCTTCCTTGATGCGGCCCGTGATCACGAGCAGCGCGTGCTCCGGCCGGAAGCGCTTCGCGTGCTCGGCGCGCAGCAGTGCCTCCGTGGTCGACTCGATCGATCCGGCCGTCGGCGTCATGTGGCCGTACGGGTGGTCGCCGTAGATCGCGCGGCTGATCGCGCGCTCGGCGCGGAAGCGCGGCTGCGTCTCGGAGACGCGCAGGCTTTGCAGGGCGTTCGCCTTGGCCAGCGCCACTTCGTTGGCGGGGAACGACGGCGTGCGCACGACTTCGGCCAGCAGCCGCATCATCGGACCGGCCTGCGACGCGAGGGCGCTGGCCTGGACCGTGATGCCGTCCGCGCTGGCGCCGGCCGCCACCGAGCCGCCCATGCCTTGCGCGGCTTCCGCGATCGCGCGCGAATCGTGTTGCGCAGTGCCTTCGTTGAGCAGGCCGGCGAGCAGTTCGGCGAAGCCCGGGTGGTCGGCACCGTCGGCGGCGAAGCCCGCGTCGCGCACGGCCAGCACCATGTCCACGCGCGGGATGCCGGTGCGCGGCACGATCCACACCTGCAAGCCGTTGGACAGCGTCTTCTTGCCGATGTGCGGGACGGGCAGCGGCTTGTCCCTGGCATAGGCCGGCATTGCGGCCGGCATCGCCTCGTTCGGCACGTCGGCAGCCTGGGCCGAATGGGCGAACAACACGCCCACGATCATCGTCAGCATCAGTTTGTTCATCGGTGCGCTCCTCATTTCTTCACCGCCGGCTTGCGGTCGATGACGGTGCGGTTCGCCGCCGTCAGGTACGTCGCGGCCACGCGCTGGAGGTCGGCCGACGTGACGCCCTCGATCCAGCTGGGCACCTTGTTGACGACGTTGGCGTCGCCCCACAGTGTCTGCAGCTTGGCGAGCGTGTCGGCGCGCGAGAGGATGTTTTCGAGGTCGTTGTTCCAGTCGGCCAGCATGCGCGTCTTCACGCGCTTGAGGGTGGCGGCGTCGACGCCGTCCTTGACGACGTTCGCGATCTGCTCGTCCATCGCGGCCAGCATCGCGTCGGCGCTGCTGGTCGGCTTGTACAGGCCGAACACGGTGAACAGGGTGGGGCCGCCGTACTCGAACGGGCCGGTGAGGCCGAAGCCGCCCTGCACGTTGAGGGCGATCTCGCGGCCCTTGACCAGGTTCAGGTAGAACAGCGACGCGTCGCCGCCGGCCAGCAGTTCGGACAGCACGGCCATCGGCGCCTGGTCGGGGCTGCCCTGCGCCGGCACTTTCCAGCCGACGGCGACGGCCGGCACCTGGGCCAGCGCGTCGCTTTGCGCGATGCGTTTTTCCTGCGTGTTCAGGCCTTCAGAGAAGTCCGAACCCTTGGGCACCGGACGGGCCGCGATGCCGCCGAAGTATTTCTGCGCCAGCGCGAAGCCCTGCGCGGGCGAGACGTCGCCGGCGATCGCCAGCACCGCGTTGTTCGGGCCGTAGTAGTCGCGGTGGAAGGCGCGCACGTCGTCGAGGCTGGCGCCTTCGAGGTCGGCGAAGCTGCCGTAGCCGTCGTGGTTGTTTTCCCATTTCTGGAACGCGAGCTGGCTGATGTCGAGCCAGTAGAAACCGCCGTACGGCTGGTTCTTGACGTTCACGCGGATCTCTTCCTTCACCACGTCCTGCTGGTTCTTCAGCGTCGCCGGGTTGAAGTCGAGGGTCTTCATGCGGTCGGCTTCGAGCCACAGGATCGGCTCGAGCGACGATACGGGCGCCGTCTCGACGTAGTTGGTGAAGTCGGGACGCGTGGAACCGTTGTTGCGGCCGCCGCCGCCCGTGATGGCGCGGTCGAACACGCCCTTCGGCGCATTTGGCGTGCCCTGGAACATCAGGTGTTCGAACAGGTGGGCGAAGCCCGTGCGGTTGCGCGGCTCGAGGCGCATGCCGACGTGGTACACGACGGACACGCCCACGGTCGGCGAGCTGTGGTCTTCGGAGACGACGACCGTCAGGCCGTTGTCGAGCTTTTTGACGTTGACCGGCAGGGTCCACTGGTCGCTGGTCGCGGCGTACGCGGACAGCGACAGCGACCAGCCGGCCAGCAGGGCAGGCACGAAGCGCAGGCGCATTGATCACCTTGATGGTTATGGGTTGAGGGCGTCAATTTATCTTAACGCAACAAATGCATGAATGGCATGAATTGTTAATGCATACATCGATGACAAACCGTGACAAACGGAGACATTTGGAGGGGGGTGAGCGCGCGATAATGACCGGCTCGCCTATGCATGCCAGCCGCGTCCCATGTCGCTCAGGTGGTCATTTTTGCAGTTCGTCGCAATCCGCTGGGCGGCGACGACCAGTCCGTTTATCCTGTTTTCAACATGCATCAACCCTTACAAAACAAAAACAGGAATCGGAGAATCGGATGAACAAGATTTTCGCGCCCGCGCAGGTCGCCGTTGCCCTGTGTGCGGTCCTCGGGGTTGCGCACGCCGCGCCCGACGTCGTGAGCGAAACGCGCCCCGTCGACGCCCGTGTCGTGCGGGTCAACGTGGATGGCGCGGTCGACCTGAAGATCCGGCAGGGCGGCACGGCGGCGCTGACCCTCACCGGCGAATCGCGCTACCTGGAGCGGACGGTCACGTCGCAGAACGGCGACACGCTGCACATCGATACGGACATCCGCGGCCATGTGCGCACCGGGTCGCTGCATGCGGAACTCGTGCTCCCGGCGCTGCGCGCGGTGACGTCCGAGAGCCTGGGGACGACGGACATATCGGGCTTTACCGGCGACGAACTGGAACTGACGCTGGACGGCGCCGGCTCGATGAAGGTCGCCGGCAGCTACCGGCTCGTGCGCGCCAGCCTGGGCGGCATCGGCAGCATGCAGATGCAGGGCCTGAACGGGGAGGGGATCGAATTGAATCTGCAGGGCGCCGGCTACATCTCGCTCAGCGGGCACGCCAAATGGCTCAAGGCCGACCTGGGCGGCCTGGGCAACCTGGACGCCCAGCAGTGTAGCGCGGACGCCGTCGACATCGACCTGTCCGGCCTCGGCAATGCGCGCGTGACGGCGCGCCAGACCGCGAACCTGAACCTGTCCGGCATGGGTTCGGTGACCGTGTACGGCAAGCCCCAGAACCGCAAGGTCGCGGTCGACGGGCTGGGCAAGGTGAGCTGGAAATAGCCGTATCTCGACAAGAAGCAGAAGAATAAAGTCTGAACGAGACAATGAGAAAATTGACCGTTGCAATCCTGTTCGCGCTCGGCCTGCACGGTAGTGCGATGGCGGGCCTCGCGGAGGGCGCCAATGCCTACAATGCCCGCAATTATGCGCTGGCCCTGAAGGAAATCACCCCGCTTGCCAGGGCCGGCAACGCGGACGCGGAGCATTTGCTGGGCCTGATGTACTACATGGGGCGGGGCGTGCCGCGCGACTACAAGCAGGCGTTTTCCTGGCACTACAAGGCCGCCGTGCAGGGCAAGGCCGATGCGCAATACGTGATCGGCGCCATGTACTACACGGGTAACGCCGTCCCCCAGGACCAGAAACTGGCGGTGGAATGGTTCCGCAAGGCCGCCGAGCAGGGGCATCCGGACGCCCAGCACGCGCTCGGCCTGATGTACCGCTACCACGTGGCGGGAATGCCGCAGGACTTTGTCCTCGCCTACATGCTGTGCAACCTGGCGGCCGCCAACGGCCACCGCAATGCCATCGAACAGCGCGCCTCGCTCGTCAAACAGATGACCCAGGAACAGATCGACGAAGCACAGGCGATGTCGCGCAACTGGAAGCCGGGAACGCCGTTGCCGACGTCGTCGCGCACGGGCGGCGGCGGTTCCTGAACAGCAAAGTTGCTCTGTGACGTAAGGACTAGGCCGACGTCGGCATGAGGCATTGTCCTACGCACGCATGGCGAATCCTTGGTGTTCCGGCCGTCTCGCCGAGACTACGATGATGACCTCTCTATCAGTTTTCATGAGCTGTACGACAACTCAACCATTGGAGGCAATCATGGCAAACCAAGGAAATAACCAGGGCGGCAACAAGGGCAACAACCAGAGCGGCGACACCAGCAATCGCGGTTTCGCATCGATGGACCCGCAGAAGCAGCGCGAAATCGCCTCGGAAGGCGGCAAGGCCGCCCATGCTTCGGGCAACGCCCACGAGTTCACGTCGGAAGAGGCACGCCGTGCCGGCTCGATGAGCCACAAGAACGACGGCGGCAGCCAGCAGAGCCAGGGCGGCGGCAGCCAGCAAAGCGGCAGCCACACCCGCGGCGGCACGCCGGAGCAGCACGCCAAGGCCGGCTCCCAGAGCCACAAGAACGACAACAAGAAGTGATGCAAGCACGCTGAACGTCCCGGGCGGGTGCGTCCGCCGGCAATGCCGGCGCACCGCATGCCTGCCCGCGCCGTTCCACCCATCGTTCTCGACACCGCCAGCCCTCGGGCTGGCGGTGTCGTTTTATGCATACCGGGTACGTTTTGGTCAAAGCGGTGACTGTTGCGCTAAACATACTGAATTGATCATGCAACTGAGCATTTCCTTGCTCGTTGTTAGCGTTACCAGCCATTTTCTAGCGCAGCCCGGCTTGGGCGATCCCGACCGCTGGCGTACAATTGCTCTTTATTTAACTAGGGTAAGCCATGCGTGCAATAGAAATCACCCAACCGGGCGGGCCCGGGGTGCTCCAGCCGTGCGAGCGCCCCGTGCCGCAGCTGAAGCCGGGCGAAATCCTCATCCGCGTCCTCGCGGCCGGCGTCAACCGGCCCGATGTGTTCCAACGGCTCGGCCAGTATCCCGTGCCGCCCGGCGCGTCCGACCTGCCGGGCCTCGAGGTGGCCGGCGAGATCGTCGACGGCGACCTCGCCGGCAGCGGCTTCGCCAAGGGCGACCTCGTCTGCGCCCTCGTGCAGGGCGGCGGCTATGCCGAATACTGCGCGGCCCCGCTGGCGCAATGCCTGCCGGTGCCCAAGGGCTTGACGCCGCTCGAAGCGGCCGCGCTGCCCGAGACGTATTTCACCGTGTGGAGCAATGTGTTCCAGCGCGCCGCGCTGCAAGGCGACGAGACCCTGCTGGTGCAGGGCGGCAGTTCCGGTATCGGCACCACGGCGATCCAGCTGGCGAAGGCACTCGGCCACCGCGTGTTCGCCACGGCCGGCAGTGCCGACAAATGCCGCGCCTGCGAAGACCTGGGCGCCGAGCGGGCGATCAATTACAAGACCGAGGACTTCGCGCCTATCGTCAAGGAATTAACGAACGGGAAGGGCGTCGACGTCGTGCTCGACATGGTGGGCGGCGACTACGTGGCGCGCGAGATCGGCTGCCTGGCCGACGACGGCCGCATCGTCGTCATCGCCCTGCTGGGCGGGGCCAAGGCCAACGTCGACCTGGGCCAGGTGTTGCGCCGCCGTCTGACGATCACGGGTTCGACCCTGCGTCCGCGCCCGGTCGCGTTCAAGGCGCGGATCGCGCGCGAGTTGCGCGAGCGCGTGTGGCCGCTGCTGGAAGCGGGCACGATCAAGCCTGTCATCCATCAAACCTTCCCGCTCGAGGAAGCGGCTGCCGCGCACGCGCTGATGGAAAGCAGTGCGCACGTCGGCAAGATCATGTTGAACGTCGCCGCGAACTGAGAAAAATAAAATGAATAAACAATTGAACTACCATGCCATGCCCGGTTTGACCGGTTTTTCAACGCCCGTTACAATAGCGGGTTATTTGACCGTGGGGTTGTGATGCGTGCCAAACTCATCGTAGGCAACTGGAAGATGAATGGCAGCCGCGCAGTCAACGCCACTCTGCTGGAAGGCATCGTCGCAGGGCTGGGCAACGCGCAGGCCGCGTGCGCCGTGTGCGTGCCGGCGCCGTTCCTGCAGCAGTGCGAGGAAGTACTGACCGGTACGCCGGTCGCGTGGGGCGCGCAGGACGTCTCGATCCATGCGTTCGGCGCCTACACCGGCGAGGTGTGCGCGAAGATGCTGGCGGAGTTCGCCTGCCGCTACGTGATCGTCGGCCATTCCGAGCGCCGCGCCTACCACCGCGAAGACAGTGCGCTGGTGGCGAAGAAGGCGCTGGCGGTGCTGGCCGAGGGCATGACCCCGATCGTCTGCGTCGGCGAAACGCTGGAGCAGCGCGAGGCGGGCGCGACGGCGCAAGTGGTCGGCGCCCAGCTCGACGCCGTGCTGGAAGCGCTCGACACGGCGGCGGTGGCGCGGATCGTCGTGGCCTATGAACCCGTGTGGGCCATCGGCACCGGCCGGAACGCGACGCCGGCCATGGCGCAGGAAGTGCACGCGCAACTGCGCGCGCAGCTGAGGGCGCGCAGCGAGGAAGCGGCGGACGTCGTGCCTATCCTGTACGGCGGCAGCATGAAGCCGGAGAATGCGAAGGACCTGCTGGCCCAGCCGGACATCGACGGCGGGTTGATCGGCGGCGCGGCCTTGAAGGCGGAAGATTTTCTCGCCATCATTCACGCGGCCTGAATGCCTGGTGAGTCATCCAGGTTGGCCGCAAAATGAGCGTCGTTCCCGCGCAGGCGGGAACCCAAGTTTTTAGCGCTGCCGCAACGCGTGAAAAAACTTGGGCCCCTGCCTTCGCAGGGGCGACGGTTTTGCAGTTCGCAGCAAAGAATTTTTTGCAACGTAGTAGTCAACCTTGGAATGGAATAAGCAATGAACATGTTGTTCAATCTGATCGTCGTCGTACAGGTCGTCTCCGCGCTGGCCATCATCGGCCTCGTGCTCGTCCAGCACGGCAAGGGTGCCGACATGGGCGCCGCCTTCGGTTCCGGCGCGTCCGGCAGCCTGTTCGGTGCCAGCGGCTCGTCGAACTTCCTGTCGAAATCGACGGCCGTCGCCGCCGCGGTGTTCTTCGCGTCGACGCTGACCCTGGCCTACTTCGGCAGCAACCGTCCGCACGCGAGCGTGGGCGGCGGGGTGATGGAACACGTGACCGTCCCCGTGCAGAAAGCACCGGCAGGCCCCGGCGACGCCGTCCCGGCGACCACGCCCGCGCCAGCCCCGGCCGCCGCACCGGCGCCGTCCGCGACGCAAGACGTGCCGGGCGTCGCCACGCCGGGCGTCGCTGCGCCGGCCGCGCCGGCACCCGCGCCCGCCAAGTAATTTTTGCGGCGCGACCACTTCCTGCAAGCGCACGCAGGGTGGTGTAGTATTCGGCGGGCTTCGGTCCGCCAGCGCCGGCGACCGGCTTCTCGACCTGGTTGCTGTAAACACGGATTTTGAAAAGTTGAGAAAAATAGTATTTTTTCTTGGTTTAGCGCAATTTGAGCATTGAAAAATGCTGCTAAGGCAGGGTAGAATACTGGTCTCCAGCCGACGTGGTGAAATTGGTAGACACGCTATCTTGAGGGGGTAGTGGCGCAAGCTGTGCGAGTTCGAGTCTCGCCGTCGGCACCAAGATACAAGAAGCCAGCTAGGGCGCATGAGCTTCCGCTCTGAGGCCTAGCTGGCTTTTTTACGAGGATCTGTCGGAGGCTTTGAGGAACCGTCCCAGCGGCGGCGCTTCTGGCCCGAGAAGCCCGGTCGTACGAACGTGCGGCGAGCCTCGAAGGTCGGGATCGACAACGCGGAACAGGTGATTGAGAGTCTCCAGTCGTACGGTCCTGGTGTAGGCAAATAGCCAGGATTGCGCGATGCGGTACTGCAGCCCCTGCAGTGTTTTTTCAACCGATCGTTCAAAAAGGCTTCATCGTGAACCTCGAGAATTACTTCCCCGTCCTACTCTTCATTGTGATCGGCACCGTCGTCGGCGTCGCTTCGCAAGTCCTCGGCCGCGTGGTCGGTCCCCATCGCCCGGATGCGGCAAAACTGTCCCCGTATGAATGCGGCTTCGAAGCGTTCGAAGACGCGCGCATGAAGTTCGACGTCCGGTACTACCTGGTCGCGATCCTGTTTATTTTGTTTGATCTGGAAACGGCATTCTTCTTCCCTTGGGGCGTTTCGATGCGCGACCTGGGCTGGACCGGATTCGTCACGATGATGGTGTTCATCGTCGAATTCATCGTCGGCTTCTGGTACATCTGGAAGAAAGGTGCCCTTGATTGGGAATAAGCCATGGCTATTGAAGGCGTTTTAAACGAAGGTTTTGTTACCACCACAGCCGACAAGCTGATCAACTGGGCACGCACCGGGTCGATGTGGCCCATGACGTTCGGCCTGGCTTGCTGTGCGGTCGAGATGATGCATGCGGGTGCCGCGCGCTATGACCTCGACCGTTTCGGCGTCGTGTTCCGCCCGTCGCCGCGCCAGTCCGACGTGATGATCGTGGCCGGCACGCTGTGCAACAAGATGGCCCCGGCACTGCGCAAGGTCTACGACCAGATGGCCGAGCCGCGCTGGGTCATTTCGATGGGCTCCTGCGCCAACGGCGGCGGCTACTACCACTACTCGTACTCCGTCGTGCGCGGCTGCGACCGCATCGTGCCGGTCGACGTCTACGTCCCGGGCTGCCCGCCGACCGCCGAGGCCCTGCTGTACGGCATCATCCAGCTCCAGAATAAGATCCAGCGCACCAATACCATCGCGCGATAATCCAAGCCGGTTTCAACCATGACGACAAAAATCGAAGCCCTCGAACTCGCCCTGAAGAATGCTCTGGGCGAGGGTGCCGCTATTACCGTGGCGCTGGGCGAAGTAACGGTAGTGGTGAAGGCCAGCGCATATCTGGCCTCCATGCAGAAGCTGCGCGACGATCCCGCGCTGCGTTTCCAGGAACTCGTCGACCTGTGCGGCGTCGACTACTCGTCCTACGGCGAAGGCACGTGGGACGGCTTGCGTTTCGCCGTCGTGTCGCACCTGCTGTCCATCGAGCACAACTGGCGCGTGCGCGTCCGCGTGTTCTGCCCGGACGACGACATGCCGCTGGTCGACACGATCACCGGCATCTGGCGCAACGCCAACTGGTTCGAGCGTGAAGCGTTCGACCTGTACGGCATCCTGTTCGAGGGCCACGGCGACCTGCGCCGCATCCTCACCGACTACGGCTTCATCGGCCATCCGTTCCGCAAGGACTTCCCGATCTCGGGCTATGTCGAGATGCGTTACGACCCCGAGCAGAAACGCGTGATCTACCAACCCGTGACGATCGAGCCGCGCGAGAACATCCCGCGCGTGATCCGCGAAGAAACCTACGGGATGAAATAATGGCTGAGCTTAAAAACTACACCCTGAACTTTGGTCCGCAGCACCCGGCAGCGCACGGCGTGCTGCGTCTCGTGCTGGAACTGGACGGTGAAGTCATCCAGCGCGCCGACCCGCACATCGGCCTGCTGCACCGCGGCACCGAGAAGCTGGCCGAGACCCGCACCTACCTGCAGTCCGTGCCGTACATGGACCGCCTCGACTACGTCTCGATGATGTGCAACGAGCACGGCTACGTGCTGGCCATCGAGAAGCTGCTGGGCATCGACATCCCGATCCGCGCGCAGTACATCCGCACGATGTTCGACGAGATCACCCGCATCCTGAACCACCTGATGTGGCTCGGCGCGCACGCGCTGGACATCGGCGCCATGGGCCCGTTCCTGTACGCGTTCCGCGACCGCGAAGACCTGTTCGACGTCTACGAAGCCGTGTCGGGCGCGCGCATGCACGCGGCCTACTACCGCCCGGGCGGCGTGTACCGCGACCTGCCGGACGTGATGCCGCGCCACCGCGAATCGCCGCTGCGCAGCAAGAAGGCCATCGACGAACTGAACGAGACCCGCCAGGGTTCCGTGCTGGACTTCATCGACTCGTTCACGAAGCGCTTCGACGGCTACGTCGACGAATACGAGACCCTGCTGACCGACAACCGTATCTGGAAACAGCGTACCGTCGGCATCGGCGTCGTGACGCCGGAAGACGCGATGGGCATGGGCTTCTCGGGCCCGATGCTGCGCGGTTCGGGCATCGCCTGGGACCTGCGCAAGCTGCAGCCGTACGCCGCCTACGACAAGGTGGAGTTCGACGTCCCGGTCGGCACCAACGGCGACTCGTACGACCGCTACCTCGTGCGCATCGAAGAAATGCGCCAGGCCAACCGCATCATCAAGCAGTGCATCACCTGGCTGCGCGCGAACCCGGGGCCGGTCATGACGAGCAACAACAAGGTCGCCCCGCCGTCGCGCGTGGACATGAAGACCAACATGGAATCGCTGATCCACCACTTCAAGCTGTTCACCGAAGGCTTCCACGTCCCGCCGGGCGAAGCCTACGCGGCCGTCGAACATCCGAAGGGCGAGTTCGGCATTTATATCGTCTCGGACGGCGCCAACAAGCCGTACCGTCTCAAGATCCGCACCCCGGACTATGTCCACCTGCAGAGCCTGGATGAAATGGCGCGCGGCCACATGATCGCCGACGCCGTCACCATCATCGGCACGCAGGACATCGTGTTCGGCTCGATCGACCGATAAGAAGGGTAGAAAAAGATTATGTTATCTGAGCAGTGCTTGAAAAAAATCGACCGCGAGTTGGCCAAGTATCCGGCCGACCAGCGCCAGTCGGCCGTGATGGCCGCGCTGGCCCACGCGCAAGTCGAGCTGGGCTGGCTGTCGCCGGAAACGATGCAGGAAGTGGCCGACTACATCGGCATGCCGGCCATTGCCGTGCAGGAAGTGGCCACCTTCTACAATATGTACAACCTGAAACCGGTCGGCAAGCACAAGATCACCGTGTGCACCAACCTGCCGTGCGCCCTGTCGGGTGGCGAGCGCGCCGCCCACCGCATCCAGGATGCCCTCGGCATCAATTTCCGCGAAACGACCGAGGACGGCCAGTTCACGCTGCAGGAAGGCGAATGCATGGGCGCCTGCGGCGACGCGCCGGTCATGCTGGTGGATAACCACCGCATGTGCTCGTTCATGTCGGACGAGAAGATCGACGCCCTGCTGGAGGAACTGAACAAATGACCAGCCTGCACGACCGCCACATCAATCCGCTGATCCTGAAGGATCTGAACGGCGCCAACTGGCACCTGGAAGACTACGTCAAGCGCGGCGGCTATTCCGCGCTGCGCCGCATCCTGGAAGAGAAGATCACGCCCGAGGCGATCATCGCCGACCTGAAAACGTCCGGCCTGCGCGGCCGCGGCGGCGCGGGTTTCCCGACCGGCCTGAAGTGGAGCTTCATGCCGCGCCAGTTCCCGGGCCAGAAATACCTCGTCTGCAATACCGACGAAGGCGAGCCGGGTACGTTCAAGGACCGCGACATCATCCGCTACAACCCGCACGCGCTGATCGAAGGCATGGCCATCGGCGCGTACGCGATGGGCATCACCGTGGGCTACAACTACATCCACGGCGAGATCTTCCAGGACTACCTGCTGTTCGAAGAAGCGCTGGAAGAGGCGCGCGCCGCCGGCTTCCTTGGCGACAAGATCATGGGTTCGGAATTCTCGTTCCAGCTGCACGCGCACCACGGCTATGGCGCCTACATCTGCGGCGAAGAAACCGCGCTGCTGGAATCGCTGGAAGGCAAGAAGGGCCAGCCGCGCTTCAAGCCGCCGTTCCCCGCGTCGTTCGGCCTGTACGGCAAGCCGACCACGATCAACAACACGGAAACGTTCGCCGCCGTCCCGTTCATCCTGAACATGGGTGCATCGGAGTACATGGCGCTGGGCAAGCCGAACAACGGCGGCACGAAGATCTTCTCGATCTCCGGCGACGTCGAGCGTCCGGGCAACTACGAAGTCCCGCTCGGCACGCCGTTCGCCAAGCTGATGGAACTCGCGGGCGGCATGCGCGGCGGCAAGAAGATCAAGGCCGTCATCCCGGGCGGTTCGTCGGCGCCGGTCGTGCGCGGCGACGTCATGATGCAGACCGACCTCGACTACGACTCGATCGCCAAGGCCGGGTCGATGCTGGGTTCGGGCGCCGTGATCGTCATGGACGAGACGCGCTGCATGGTCAAGTCGCTGCTGCGCCTGTCGTACTTCTATTACGAGGAATCGTGCGGCCAGTGCACGCCGTGCCGCGAAGGCACCGGCTGGATGTACCGCATGGTCCACCGCATCGAACATGGCCAGGGTCGTCCGGAAGACATGGATATGCTGAACTCGATCGCCGACAACATCCAGGGCCGCACGATCTGCGCGCTGGGCGATGCCGCGGCGATGCCGGTTCGCGCCATGATCAAGAACTTCCGCGAAGAATTTGAATATCACGTCGAGCACAAGCACTGCCTGGTGCCGACTTACCTCTAAACCAGGTCAGGTAACGATCAAATGGTTGAAATCGAATTAGACGGCAAGAAAGTCGAAGTCCCACCAGGTTCGATGGTGATGGACGCCGCAAACAAACTGGGATCGTATATCCCGCACTTCTGCTACCACAAGAAGCTGTCGATCGCGGCCAACTGCCGCATGTGCCTCGTGGAAGTGGAAAAGGCACCCAAGCCGCTGCCCGCCTGCGCCACCCCGGTCTCGCCGGGCATGATCGTGCGCACGCACAGCGACAAGGCCGTGCAGGCGCAGAAATCCGTCATGGAATTCCTGCTGATTAACCACCCGCTGGATTGCCCGATCTGCGACCAGGGCGGCGAATGCCAGCTGCAGGATCTGGCCGTCGGCTACGGCAAGAGCGGTTCGCGCTACGAAGAAGAAAAACGCGTCGTGGCACCGAAGGAAGCCGGTCCGCTGATCTCGATGGAAGAGATGAGCCGCTGCATCCAGTGCACCCGCTGCGTGCGCTTCGGCCAGGAAGTGGCCGGCGTGATGGAATTCGGCATGGTCGGCCGCGGCGAGCATTCGGAAATCACGACGTTCGTGGGCAAGTCGGTCGACTCGGAAGTGTCGGGCAACATGATCGACCTGTGCCCGGTCGGCGCGCTCACGAGCAAGCCGTTCCGCTACTCGGCGCGTCCGTGGGAACTGCAGCGCCGCCGTTCGGTGTCGCCGCACGACTCGCTCGGTTCGAACCTGATCGTGCAAGTCAAGGGCGGCAAGGTCATGCGCGTGCTGCCGCTGGAAAACGAGACCATCAACGAGTGCTGGCTGTCCGACAAGGACCGCTTCTCGTACGAAGCCCTCGACAACGCCTCGCGCCTGACGCAGCCGATGCTCAAGCAGGACGGCAAATGGATCGAGACCGACTGGCAGACGGCGCTGGAATACGTCGCCCACGGCCTGCGCAACATCCGCCACGAGCACGGCGCCGACAGCATCGCCGCCGTCGCCACGCCGCACTCGACCGTCGAAGAACTGTTCCTGCTGCAGAAAGCCATGCGCGGTTTCGGCATCGAGAACGTCGACTTCCGCCTGCGCCAGACCGACTTCGCGCTGGACGGCACCGTGGTCCCGCACCTGGGCATGCCGGTTGCCGAGCTGTCGAACCTGAAGCGTGTGCTGGTCGTCGGCTCGTTCCTGCGCAAGGATCACCCGCTGGCCGCGACGCGCCTGCGCGCCGCCGTCAAGTCGGGCGCCAAGCTGGCTATCGTGCACGGTTCCGCTGACGACAACCTGATCCCGACCGCGCACCGCTTCATCGCCGCACCGAGCGACTGGCTCGCGGCCCTATCGGAAATCGCCGTCGCCATCGCGGCCGCCAAGGGTGTCCAAGCCCCGGCCGGTTTCGAGAACGTCACTGCCGGCGACGTCGCGAAGGGTATCGCCGCCACGCTGGCCGTCGAGCACGCTGCCGACCTGCCGGGCGCCGTCCTGTTGGGCAATGCCGCGATGTACCACCCGCAGGCATCGAAGCTGCACGCGGTTGCGCAATGGATCGCCGAACAGACCGGCGCCAAGTTCGGCTACTTCGTCGACGCCGCCAACACGGTCGGCGGTTACGTCGTGAACGCCACGTCGAACAACGCCCGGGTTTCCGGTGGCCTGTTCGCGCAGCCGAAGAAAGCCTACGTGCTGCTGCACGCCGAGCCGGAACTGGATGCCGCCAACCCGCAGCAAGCCATCAAGGCCCTGAACGGCGCCGAGATGGTCGTCGCGATGTCCGCGTTCAAGCACGGCATGGACTACGCCGACGTGCTGCTGCCGATCTCGCCGTTCAGCGAAACGGCCGGCACGTTCGTGAACTGCGAAGGCCGCGCACAGAGCTTCAACGGCACCGTCAAGCCGCTGGGCGAAACCCGTCCGGCCTGGAAAGTGCTGCGTGTGCTGGGCAACCTGCTGGGCCTCTCGGGCTTCGACTACGAGAACTC
>Ga0209148_1000485_pt1 | contig 41112 bp, 37 predicted proteins | sample AraplaCol_mMF_r2_2_FD_184288 | JGI IMG/M metagenome (GOLD analysis project Ga0209148, IMG submission 184288) | Arabidopsis root microbial communities from North Carolina, USA - plate scrape CL_Col_mMF_r2 (SPAdes) (version 2) | ecosystem: Host-associated > Plants > Roots > Endosphere | place... | reverse complement strand
GCCTTGATCTCGACCAGGACCTCGCCGGCCTTCGGGCCCTCCAGTTGCACGGTTTCAATGCTGAGCGGCTTGCCGGCTTCTATGGCCAGTGCGGCGCGAACATCCATGTCTCTCTCCCATCATGATGGCGACCGATTCGTGGGCCGCATGGTTTCAGATGACCAAGTCTAAGGCAAGCACCGCGGCCCGGCTAAACGACCCTGCTCCTGTCATTTAACGACAACATTTAACGTCAACGATCGGCAGGATATTTCCCGGCGATTGTACAGCCAGATGATATGTTAAGCTGCGCGCCCCGGCAGACGCTGGTTGGTAGAGGTTGGTTTGCCGGATCAGATGTAATAAGGCCGACATGAATGCGATCGATCGCGACCAGGATCGGGGCATAAGGGAACAGGGGTTGACGCCAATATGAGTATCATCCTGACGATCCTGTTGATCGTTGCCCTGCTTTATCTGGTGGCGCTGCTCTTTCTCTATCTGACCCAGACCGGCAAGATCTTTCCCGGTTCGGCAACCAAACCCGACCTGGCCGCGACATCCATCGCCGATCGCGGCAAAGCGGTCATGATCGCCGGGGAGGCCGGGCCGCTACTCTCCTGGTATATCCCGGCAAGCCGTGCCGATGGCAGGACCATCTGTTACTTCCATGGCAATGCCGGCAGCATTGTCGAACGCGTCGAACGGGTGCTGCCTTATCTCGCCGTCGGCTATGGCGCGCTGCTGGTCGGCTATCCCGGCTATGGCGGCAATCCCGGCAAGGCGAGCGAGGAAAGTTTCTACCGAACGGCACGCGCCAATCTGGATTTTCTCTCCCAGTCCGGCGTCACCGCAGACAAGTTGATCCTGTTTGGTGAATCGTTGGGAACCGGCGTCGCGGTGCAGATGGCAACCGAGCGGCCGGCGCTGGCGCTCATTCTCGAAGCGCCGCCCGCCTCGATCCATCTCTCGGCCTGGGCGCGTTATCCCTATCTCGCTTTTGACCAGTTGATCCGGCACAAATTCGCTTCGATCGACAAGATCGACAAGGTGCGCCTGCCCCTGCTGATCATCCATGGAGAGCGTGACCGCACCACCGATGTCCGTTTCGGCCGCATGCTGCTGGCCCGCGCCAACGAGCCGAAGCAAGGTTTCTTCCCGCCTGAAGCGGGCCATAACGACCTCATGCAGCACGGCATGCCGGAAACGGTGCGCGCGTTTTTGCAGGAACTGCCGGCCTGAACGATCCGGCTCGAGGGGAGAGCTGCATGCGCAAGATCCTGGTCAGTGCCTGCCTGATGGGGCGCCCCGTCCGCTATGATGGGCGTGCTGCCGGGAAGGGCGACGGTTTGCTGGCGCGATGGCAGGCCGAAGGGCGGCTGGTCATCGCCTGTCCGGAACTGGCCGGTGACCTGCCGGTGCCGCGACCGGCGGCGGAGATCCGCGGCGGAGCCGGCAGCGATGTGCTGGATGGCCGGGCGATCATCGCCACCGCCGATGGCGACGATGTCACGGAAAGCTTCCTGCGCGGCGCCCGGGCTGCCCTGGACCTCGCGATCGAACATAATATTTCTGTCGCCATCTTGAAGCAGCGCAGCCCGTCCTGCGGCAGCCGGGAGATATATGACGGGCAATTTGCCGACCGGCGTGTCCCCGGCGAGGGCGTAGCAGCTGCGCTGCTGCGGCGCAACGGTGTTGCCGTCTTCGATGAGACGCAATTGGACCGCGCCGCTGCCTGGCTGGCAGCGCATGATTGAGGGGTGCGTCGGTTGGGCTCTTTACGCCGCCTGATCGAGCACACGCTCAAGTGCGGTGAAGGGCAGCAGCACGCAATCGCGCCGGCTCTTGCTCCCATGGACCGGGGCGAAAATTTCCAGGGCGGGCCAGTCGGCCGGTGCTGCCGCGCCATCCCGCATCATCGCCTGGATGGCGGGGATGAGCGCGCGCACGGTCGCTGGTGATTGATGCTGACAGGCCTCGGCGATGGTGGCCGCTGCGGCCTCGCAAAGCAGGCAGCCTCGGACTTGGTGGCCAATCCGTTCTACCCGGCCATCGGCCATGACGATATCCAGCGTTACGCGATCGCCGCAGAGCGGGTTGTCGAGGGTGATGGTGGTGGTCGGCTGGTCAAGGCGGCCTTTACCGAACGCCGCCTTGGCGCGGTCGACCAGGGCGGCATGATAGAGTGCGGCGGTCACGACGAAGCTCCCTGCAACAGATCCGCATAAGCCTGCGGCGTATCGATGTCGCGGAAGATGGCGCCGTCATCAGCTTCGATCTCGGCCACTTCCGCCATATGCTCACCAATCAGATGGCGTGCGCCGACATCGCCGGCAAGGGCCTGCATCTCGGCAAAATAGCGACGGTCCCAGAGCACCGGATTGCCCCGCTTGCCGCCATGGACCGGCAGGACGATCGAGCGTCCTTCGACCGGGTTATAGGCTGTCAGCAAGCGACGCAGCAGGGTTGATGAAACGGCGGGCATGTCGCCGAGGAGCACGAAAGCGGCCGCCGTCTCCGGCGCCAATGCCGCCAGCCCCGCCTTCAGGGAGGCACTCATGCCGCGGGCGTAATCCTTGGCAAGGACGAAGCGTACCGGGCGGCTGCCCAATGCTTGGCGGATCGCGTCGGCCTGATGCCCGAGCACCACCACGACTTCAGCGAGACCCAGCGCCAAGGCATGGTCGACGACATGACAGATCAGCGGCTTGCCGTCGGCTTCCAGCAGCAGCTTGTTGGTGCCCATGCGGCTTGATTGCCCGGCGGCAAGCACCAGGGCGCCGATTGCCCCCTGATTGGGTTCGGCCGGCCGGCCGGCCCGCGGCTGCGGACGGCTGGGTATCTCGCCCAGCAGGCCGCCGACACCCATGCGGCGGATATCACGGGCCGTCACCGGCAGATCGGCGATCAGCCGTTGCAATACCCAATCGACGCCGTTCTGCTTCGGCGAGCGGGCACAGCCCGGCAGGCCAATGACGGGCTTGCCGGCGATCGCTCCCAGCAGCAGCAGATTGCCGGGATCGACCGGCATGCCGAACTGCTCGACACTGCCGCCGCTGGCATGAATGGCGGTCGGAATGACATCCAGCCGGTCGGTGATGGCGCTGGCGCCCAGGACTAGCAGCAGTTCAGCGCCCTTATCGAGACAATCGCTGATCGCCTGATGCAGGGCCGGTGCATCATGTGTGCAACGGCGTTGGGTCATCAGGCTGCAATTGAAGGCGGCGAGGCGCCGCGTCGTGATCTCGACAGTCTTCTCCAGCACGCTCTCTTTCAGGGTCGGCAAGGTCGTCTGGATCAGAGCGATATGCCGCGGCCGGAATGGGGCGATGCTGAGATGTTCGGTGGCGCGGGCGATGGCGCAGACCCGGTCCAGCAGATCATGCGGCACGCTGAAGGGGATGATCTTGACGGTGGCGATCATCTGGCCGGCACTAACCGGCTTATACCGGTCCAATGTCGCCAAGGTGATGGTTTCGTCGACCTCGTTGATGGCGTCGACGACATTCGGGTCGAGGCAAAGCACACCGTCCACCTCGGCAAAGAGGTTAGCCCGGCCGGTGAAAGGAGAATCAACGCGGACGCGTGCACCAGCGACGGCCACTGCCAAGGCAGCCGCAGCCGCGTCCTCTTCGACATCACCGGCCTCGAGGCGCGCCACCACGACCCGGCGATGGCCGGCTTCGGCAAGCAGCGACAGATCATCCGCACTTAGATGTCGGCCTTTCTTGAACAGCTGGTCGCCGACACGGATGGCGTGGGCAAGAATGGCGCCGTGGCACTGGTCGAGGGGAAGGGCACCAAAAATCATGGGACAAGAAGAACCATTTTGCTCAGCGTGTGGTGCGGCGATGCAGCGCCGCCGTCATCTGCGCCAAGACCGAGACCGCAATTTCCGCCGGTGATTTGGCGCCGATATCGAAACCGGCCGGGCCGTGTATACGCGCCAGATCATCGGCGGTAAAGCCGGCAGCGCCCAGGCGTTCCAGACGCGTTGCATGTGTCTTCTTGCTGCCGAGGGCGCCGATATAGAAGACCGGCGTGCGGAGGGCGAAATCGAGCGCCGGATCATCCAGCTTGGGGTCATGGGTGAGGGTAACGACGGCACTGCGGCGGTCCGGCTTCAAGACCTCCAATGCCTCATCCGGCCAGTCGTGACGCAGCTCGATATCGGGGAAACGCGCCTCGCTGGCGAAGGAGCGCCGAGGGTCGATCACTGTCACCTGGTAACCGGCCAAGGCTGCCATCGGCGCCAGGCTCTGCGAGATATGCACCGCACCGATGATCATCAGCCGGATCGCCGGATTGTGGACCTGAACGAAGACGCGGCGGTTACCGATCGTCAATTCGCCGGCACGATCGTCGATCAGCATCTGCCGGATCGCAGCGAGATCATCCGCGGAGAGCGAAAACACATTGCCGGCTTCATCGGCCGTGACCAGGTCCTGTTCGCCATTGGCGAGATCGGTGAGCAGGGCCGCGGGAATTTGCGCGGCTTTGCAATCCAACAGATCCTGCAGCAAAGCGAGTTTCATCTGGCTTCCCGATCAATCCAGGCGTTCGACATAGACCTGCACCTTGCCGCCACAGGCCAGACCGACTTCCCAGGCCTGTTCATCGCTGACGCCGAAGTCGAGCAGGCGCGGCTGGCCGTCCTGCATGACCTCCAAGGCTTCCTTGACGACGGCGCCTTCGATACAGCCGCCGGAAACCGAGCCCATCATGCTGCCGGCCTGGTCGATCACCAGCTGGCTGCCGGCAGGTCGTGGCGAGGAGCCCCAGGTGCTGGTCACGGTGGCGATGGCGACCGAGCGGCCGGCTGCCTTCCAGTCGGCGGCAAGGCTCAGCAAATCCTGATCATTGGTCATGCTGCCAGATCTCCTGTGCTATGGCGTCGGCCGGATTGTAACTGGCCGGGGCGGGGTTCGGTGCTCAAGACGCTGGTCAGGTCACGCATGGAATTGAGATTATGGATCGGCCGGAAGTCGTCAACATGCTTGATGAGCACGCCGGCCCCCTGGGTAAGCGGTTCGTAAGCCTCATAACGTAGCAGAGGGTTCAGCCAGATCAACCGCCGGCAGGAGCGGTGCAGACGGCCTATTTCCTGTTCCAGCCCGGCGGCGCCATCACGGTCCAGCCCGTCGCTGATCAGCAGGACGACTGCGCCTTGCCCAAGGATACGCCGCGCCCAGCGCAAATTGAATTCTGCCAGGCAATGGCCGATCCGCGTACCGCCCGACCAATCGACCACCGATTTGCCGACCCGGTCGAGGGCGACGTCGATGTCCCGGTGCCGCAACAGGCGGGTGATATTGCTGAGCCGGGTGCCGAAGAGGAAGACATGCACGCGGTCGCGGTCATTGGTGATCCCATGCAGGAAGTGCAGGGCGAGCCGTGAATAGCGGCTCATCGATCCGGATATATCGCAGAGTACGACCAGCGGCGGATGGCGCCGCTTCGGCGATTTGAAGCGCAGCGGAATAGTGCCGTGATGGCGCAGGGCCGCCCGCAGGCTGGCCCGCATATCAACTTGGCTACCGTGCGTATCGCGGCGGAAACGCCGGGTCGCGACATCCATGATCGGCAGGCGCAATTCCGCGATGGCCTTCTTCGCCAAAGCGAGCTCGGCATTGGTCATCTTGTCGAAATCCATCTGCTGCAGGATTTCGCGCTGGGAATAGGTGAGGACGGCGTCGGTGCGGATTTCCTCCGCGCCGTCCAGCGGATCAGGCTCCTCGGCCGACCGGTCGCCCTGCAGGGCCTCGCTGAGGCGTGGGCTGATCTCATCATGGGTGGCGCTGTCGGGCTGCTCGATGGTGAGTTGCGGCAGCAGCATCGACATCATGCGCTGGAGAAAATGCGGGTTCTTCCAGAAGATGTGAAAGGCCTGGTCGAAGATGTCACGCTGCTCGCGGCGCTGCACGAAGACGGTATGCAGGGTCCAGTAGAAATCGTCCCGATTGCTGATCCCGGCCGCCTGCAGCGCTTCCACCGCGGCGATCACCTTGCCGGGACCGATCGGCAGGCCGGCGGCACGCAAGGTGCGGGCGAAATACATGATATTGTCGAGCAGCCGGCCACCCTTCACCTCAGGGATGTTCCTGTCGCGGCTGGCTCCAGCAGGGGGCATCAATGCGCCGCCATGTCGGCACGGACCTCTGCCAGCAGGCGCGCGGCCTCGCTGCCTTGGATGCGGGCGATATCGTCCTGATACTTCAGCAGGGCGCCGAGGCTGCTGTCGATGGCCTTGGGATTGAGGGCGACTTCGTTCAACTGCACCAGGGCGTCGGTCCAGTCGATGGTTTCCGCGACCCCCGGCAGCTTATAGAGATCGAGCTTGCGCAATTTCTGGATAAAGGCAACGACCTCGCGGCTGAGCTGGGCGGAAGCCTCCGGCACCTTGGCATGCAGGATTTCCAGCTCGCGGGTCGCATCAGGATAATCGACCCAGTAGTAATAGCAGCGGCGCTTCAATGCGTCATGGATCTCACGCGTGCGGTTCGAGGTGATGATGACGATGGGCGGTGTCGCGGCCTTGATGACACCGATCTCGGGAATGGTGACCTGGAAGTCGGACAGCACCTCCAGCAGGAAGGCTTCGAAAGGCTCGTCGGTACGGTCGAGCTCGTCGATCAGCAGCACCGGTGCACCCGCTGGGTCAGGTTCCAGGGCTTGCAGAAGCGGGCGCTTGATCAGGAAGCGGTCAGAGAAAATATCGCGGGCGACCTGATCGCGTGACGCATCATGTGCGGCCTCCGCCAGGCGAATTTCCAGCATCTGCCGCGCATAATTCCATTCATAGACGGCAGCGGCGACATCGAGCCCCTCGTAGCATTGCAGGCGGATCAGGCGCCGCCCGAGGGTCGCGGCCAGCACCTTGGCAATTTCCGTCTTGCCGACGCCGGCCTCGCCTTCGAGAAAGAGTGGCCGTCCCAATTTAAGCGCCAGGAAAACCGCGGTCGCCAGGCTGCGATCGGCGAGATAGCTGCCGCTCTGCAGCAGCGCCGCGGTGGCGTCGATGGAGCCGGGAAGCGAAATGCCTGACGTCGCCGTTTCAGCCATGTCGCGGCCTACTTCTTCACCCAGTTGCCGCCACTATCCATGTAGTACCAGCCGGGTTGAAGATTTTCCTGGATCAGCTTTTCCGCTGTCAGGGCGCCGATCTGTTCGACCGGCACGCCCTTCTGCTTGGCAATGCTCTGGTACTTGGCCAGGCGTTGTGCATTGACGGTGGCGATCAGGGACTGGATATCGGCCGTGGGCGCGCCGACCGCACCGACATAGCCGTCCGGACGCTCGCCGACCAGGCCCTTGGCCCGGGCACCGTCCAGGGTTTCCGCCGAGGCGGTTGCCGCCATCAGGGTGAGGGCCGCCAGGAAGACGGCCAAGCCGCGCAGGATGCTGCGACTGATATGAGAGAGCGGAACAAGTCTCATGGTCATCGGTCTCGCTTCTGCTTAGAACACATTCGGATCGGACTTGATCAGGCTGTCGACATCCTTATCGACCTTGACCCGCACTTCCTGTTCGATCTTGACGTTGAGATTGATCACGATCGGTTTATCCGGTGCCTCCACCTTGACGGTCGGGCTGCACCCGGCGCCGAGCAAGCCCAGCATCAGGGCGGCGGCTGGCAAAACCACTGCTGGCAAAGCTGCCCGCTTGACCCGGCTGGCCCCGGCCGGGTGGCCGCATTCACTTGCACGCGCGCTCAATCGATATTCCTCCCCCGGCTGTCCCGGCCCATTGTTCCGGGGCGGCGCCCGGACTAGTGAAACTGGTTGAGCTTTTGCTCAATCATATCTGGCACTTGGTATCCGGCCAAGCCCTGACGCAGGATCTCGTCCAGGCGCCCACTGGCGGTGAAATTAAACTCAACCGGATAACCGTTATAGAACTTGGGGTTGTTGCCGCTGATATGCAAGCCAAGTGACGCGTCGCCGGTCAGCTGTCGCTCTAACGTGATCACCAGCTCCTTGTAATGAAAATCCGACAGGGCGCTGAGCGCCATGTTGACGCTGTCGCCGGCATTCTTCACCGCGGCCGGCGCGGCGCCGGCGTCATATCTGAGGGCCCCCGGTTTGGTTGCCGCCAGCTTCGCGTCTTTGATGACGACACCATCCGGAAACAGACTGACGGGAATGGTACCGGCGATCTCACCATCGCCGTCAAGCCCGGCAATGTTGATGAGCTTGAAGAGCTGATCGACGCCGAGATGATCTACCTTGAGATTCAACTGCTGCACCGGCGCATCGGTGGAGAGCGTGGTGGGATCCAGCGACACCTGTCCGTTGGCGAGGTTGAGCGCGCCCGATGCGATCTTGATGGTCTTGCCATCATCGACATCGAATTGCAGCAGGCCGTTGGTGAAGGGCAGGCCAAGCACGATCTGTTCGGCGGCGAGACTCTGCCCCGGCGAGGTGGAGAACGGCCACAGCCGGTCGATATGGATGACGCTGTTGAGGTTCTGCACCACTGCCGGGCCGAGCTTGCCCGTGATATTGCTGAGGGCGAGGTTGATATCCGAATTGAGTACGTTGTCGGAGGTCAGGCTGACATCGCCCTTGAGCGCAACGGTGCCGCCGATATCGCGCATATAGCGCCCGAGGATTGGAGCCAGATCTGTCGGCTGCCAGCCATTGACGGCAAAGGCCGGCGGTGCAAATTCGATATGTCCCCGGCCGGTATGCTGCGCCAGATTGTAGTTGCCGGAAAGTTGCAGCGGCGTCTTGCTTTTCGGCTCGGTCAGGGTCGCGGCGATATCGGCCTTCATATCCTTCAAATTGGCCTTGGCCGCGAGACGGAGGGGCGCGAGTACGTTCGGCACTTCGATGTTGCCGACCGCAAGATTGGCGGTGCCGCTGGCGGCATCGGGATTGGCGGTGAAATCCAGCTGCAGATTCGCCATCAGGGCCAGCAATGCCTGGCGCGTGACCTGCAGGTTCTGCACTGTCACTTTGCCGCGCAGATCCGCCGCCGGATCGCCATCGAAGCTCACTTTGGGCGCTGTGGCCGTGAGGCCGATGACGGTCTTCTGACCGGCCGGAAGGACCTGGGCTTTGATATCGCCCAGGGCCAGCGACAAGCTGACCGGGTCGGCCAGCTTATGATTCTCGTCATCATCTGCAAGCACCCAGGAAAACTGGCTGTCAGTCGGCTGGATCGCCAGGGTGAGCAGGCTGGGGAAGGTGACCGGTGCGCCGCTCATATCCAACAGCGTCAGTTTGCCGGCTTCGGTCGGCGCAATCAGCAGCCTCGAGCCATCATATTGGGCATGCAGCTTCAACGATGCGGTCGGCTCCTTGAGCGTGAAGCTGCCGAGTGGCAGTGATTGGTCGCGCATATCAAGGGCGAAGTCGCCGGTTATCTGCGGCTGCTGGCGCAGATCGATGGTGCCGCTGCCATTGTTGATGGTGCCGGTGAAGCTGTTCGACGGGCCGCCCTTGAGGTCGACGGCAAAGTCACGGAAGACGAAGGTCTTTGGCGTCGCTTGCGGCGGCATCGCTTCGTCGCCGGCCGCCTGCAGGGTGGTGACGACATGAAGATCGACCGGTGCCGGCAATTGCGGCAAGGCAATGCCCTGTGCCGACAGATCGACCTGCACGCGGGGCCCCGGCGTGTTGCTGTTGCCGGCCCCCAGCGATGCCTGGAAGCTGATCAACCCCGCTTTCGGCGCCACTGCCGGCAGCAACTGCCAGAGCTGCGATTGTGGCATGATGGTGGCCTGGAGCTGTCCCTCCGGTGCCATCTGCGTCAGGACGTTGTGGATCGTCGCCGTCGTCGACATATGGGCGCCGCCATTGGGCTCGGTCCAGTTGAGATTGGTGAACAAGGTGTCCTTGTCATAGGTCGCCATCCCCTGGATGCGCTGCTGGCCGACCGGTGTATCGAGCAGGATGGCGAGATGATGCAGGATGACGATCGGCAAAGCCGGTGTGCCGCCGCCCTGGTCATGTCCGACCGGGCGGATCAGGCGCCGCAGGCTGCCCAATTGCAGATGGCCGTCATAGCCGAGATGCAGGGTCGCATCGCCGATTTCAATATGCTGCAGAACGGGGGCGGAGAGGCCGTCGAGCGTATAATCGACGCGGATGTCCTTGAAGACCGCCTCGTCGTGATCGCCCAGCCGGAACTCCGATACTTGCACGCTGTCGAGGTCGATATTGGTGACGGCAACGGCAGCACCGAGCTTGAATTGGCGGTGCAGATAGCTTTCGGCGAGCCATCCCGTCAGGCTGCCGCGCCAATTCCAGGCGACTGCAATACCGGTAATGATGACCGCTAGAATGGCAATCAGCCAGAACCGCTTCGCACGGCCTCGCTCAGCTACTGACATTATCAAAATCCCCAGACGTGCCCGGAGTTTAGCGGCTGTTTTGCGATTGTAAAAGGCGCTTGCGGCAGGAACCGGTGGTGGCCAGGATGCTGGCGAAGGTGCCAGGCGGATGTGAAGGGCCATGACGGCGAGCGGGGCGACAAGAGAGAGAGGGCGGGGAGAGACAGGGCGGCATGGCTGCGGCGGATCCGACGGGCTCGCCAAGATGCGGCAAGCATGTCCGCCAGGTGTCCCGTCACGCTTCGCGCTTATCGTCGCTGCGCTAGGCATCATCAGCTGCCTGCTAGCTGCGGCCCTGCCTGTACGAGCCCAGCAGCAGGAACCTGCTTTGCGCCAAGTGACCTGCTGGTTCCAGGTGCCGGCGCCCCAGGCGGCCAAGTGCTACCGGTTGCGGGTACCCGAACGGCGCCTGCGCGCAGAGGTGGCTGACCAGGGCAATAGCAGCGGTGCGACTGGGCGGCCTGTTGCCGGCAGGGTCGGTGGCGATGCCGCGCCGCCTCGGACGGCTGCCCCGGTCATGCTCGACTTGCCGGTGGTGGTGATCTCCACGCCGAAGGACCGCCAGCATGAAGATCCCGTCATCTATATTTCCGGCGGGCCGGGTGACGGCGACTGGCTGGATGCCGATCGTATTGGCTACTGGTGGGACTTTCTCAGTTCCAATCCCTGGCTGCGCCATCGCGATCTCATCCTGTTCGATCAACGCGGCGTCGGCATGACGGAACCGCGCATCGACTGCCCGGAGCTGGAAGCCGTGGAACTCCCCAGTCTCGCTTTCGGCAACGACCATAAGGGTGCGCTGGAGCAGTCACGCAAGGCAACGCAGGCCTGCCTCGCCCGGGTGATTGCGGAAGGGCATGATCCCGGTGCCTATACGACCGAAGCCAGCGCAGAGGACCTGCATGATCTCTTTACCGGCCTCGGCCTACCACCCTGGAACATCTATGGGCTTTCCTATGGGACCCGTCTGGCGCTGATCTATATGCGCTTGCACCCCGAAGATATCCGCAGCGCCATTCTCGATTCCGTGTATCCGCCGGCGGTGCATTTCCTGGAGGATGATGCGGCGCGCACGGACCGGGCTTTCCAGCTGATCTTTGATGCCTGCGCAGCTGACCTGACCTGCCGGCGCTGGTATCCCGATTTAGGTCCCCGTCTGCGGGCCCTGGTCGATCGCCTGAATCAGACGCCGCTGCAGATGCACCATGCGGATCCCGATGGCGGCGCCGAACTCAAATTCCCGCTGACGGGGGAGACGCTGCTGACGCATCTTTTCTTCAATTTGTATAACCGGGATGATATTGAGCGCGTGCCGCAGATCATCGATATCTTCGACCGCAATCTGGCCGGCCCGATCGGCCGCGAGATTGATCTGTTGATCGCCGAGTTGCATGACCGCCCCGATTGGGGCGATGCCATGGCACTCACCATCGATTGCCTGGAGGACATGCCGTTCAACGATCCGGCCAAAGTGCAGGCGAATTATGCGGCATCGCGCCTGCTGCACAGTTTTGCCGATGCCGATCCGGCGGCAAATTGTCCCGCCTGGATCAAGGCGCCGCCTGTCGCCGCCATGGCCCGGCCGGTCGACAGTGCCTTGCCAGGCCTTGTTCTGGCTGGCAGCAATGATCCGGTCACGCCGCCCAGTTATGCCCAATCGGCGGCAAGTCATCTCTCGCATGGCTTCTACGTGGAGTTTCCCGCCATCGGCCATGATGTCTTGGGGAATTCGGTCTGCGCCGGACGCGTCGCCGAGGCCTTCCTCAACAGCCCGGACCAGCCGCCGCCGGCCGATCCGTGCCAGAAAGTGCCGCGGCCGCTGGTCTTCGCGCCTCCGGTCACGCCTTGATGTCGGGAATTAGCCCGATGGTCAGAAGAAGGTGAGGGCAACCACCGCCAGCAGGATGACGACGACAATGCCACCGAGAAAAATCAGCCGGCGGTTATTGCTGAAATCCTCTTCGACGACGGGTGCAGCCTCCGCTTGATCGTGGCCGTGCCCATGCGATCCAGCGTGCGAACCACCTGCTGCATGGCCGTGATCGGCATGGCCCGCACCTGCATGTATAGCTTCCGCAGTCGGCGCGAGCTGCTCCAGGGCCGTTTCCAGCGAGACCGCTGGCGCAGCTTGCTGGCTGACGCGCGCGGCAAAGGCAGCGAAGAATTCGTCAGCCATTTTCTTGGCGCTGCCTTCCACCAGGCGCGAGCCGATCTGCGCCAATTTGCCGCCGATCTGCGCGGCGGCAGTGTATTTCAGCAGGGTCGACCTCCCGCCGTCCTGCGGTTCCAATGCGACTTTTGCCCCGCCCTTGGCAAAGCCGGCAGCGCCACCCTGGCCTTCGCCGGTGATGGTGTAGCCGTTGGGCGGGTTGATGTCGCTGAGCGTCACCTTGCCGCCGAAGCCGGCCTTGACCGGTCCGATCTTGGCGGTCACCCGGGCGGTAAATTCGTTTTCTCCTGAGCGGACCAGTTCGTCACAGCCGGCAATGCAAGATTTCAGGATTTCCGGGTCATTCAACGCGGCCCAAACCGCGTCACGCGGCGCTGCGATCAGATACTCGCCCGTCATATCCATTGCGGAAGCTCCCCTTGCCCGAAGCGATGTTGAACCGGCAGTCATCCGCTGCCGCTCGAACCGCCATCCAACGGAGGTCTTGACTTAAAGTCAAGCGCAGCCGAAGTTTCTTCCATGACCCAATTCCTCTCCAGACCCTTGGTTCTGTGGCGCCCGCTGGCCGGCCTGTTTCTGGTTTTAGTCCTGCTTGGGCAGGGTGTTGTGGCTCAGGCATTGCCTCGGGATATCGTCGTCATTCGCACCAATGGCGGCAACCATCGCTTCAATGTCGAGCTTGCGGTGACGGAGGAGGAACGGGCGAAGGGGTTGATGTTCCGCCAAGAGCTGGATCCCGATGCAGGCATGCTGTTTCTCTACAATCAGGACCAAGCCGTCACCTTCTGGATGAAGGACACGCCCCTGCCGCTCGATATGATCTTCATCGCCTCTGACGGCAAGATCACCCAGATCGTGCGGCATGCCGAACCCTATTCAGAAAATCTCATTCCCTCGAACACCTATATCCGCGGTGTCCTGGAGGTGATCGCCGGCACGGCCGATCGTTATAATATCGCGCCCGGCGATCATGTCGATTATGGCAAGTTCAAAATGCCGGGTGCTGCCAGCGCCAAAATCCCCGGTCAGTGACGCACCGCCGGGGCAATTCATAGGCAATCAAGTGATATGACGTGACAGCCGATACGGCGAGGCAGATGCCTGCCGCCGATCGGCGTCAGACCCCAGCTTCGCTCGGATGCGAGATGCGCTTGTACTGTACCCCGGATTCAAGTGCGCTCTGCGCGACAGTCTTCCGGCGGCTGGTATCGCTGACGCAGAAGATATGTGCGTAAGGGGTGCCATCGATCCCGTTGAAGATGGAGGCCACTTCCCAAACCAAGAGGGACATATCGGCATTCTGATAGCGCGTCCCAACGGTGACACGCGCCTGTTTCCGGCGGGAAAATATCCCAAGCATGTATTTATCCAATTCAACGGCGGATTCGCCCGACGAGCGAACCACGTATCAGATACCACATCCGCTTTGCCGGGGACAAGATTCTGCGCAACGCCCTGGACAGGCGCAGCGCCGGTCCAGTTCTTCAACTAGCACGGGTTAGGATGGATCAGTCATATAGCCGTCATCTGGGGTGTTTTGCGCCTTGGCGCCGGGTAAAGCCGCCAGAGAGGCCGCGATCGCTCCGGGCCACAGACCAGGGCTGTCCGGCCGGAGCGATCATGCATCAGTTCGCGCCCTCTATCTTGTTAAGTAGAGGCGGATTCACGTTCTAGGCGTTGCGCAGATACCAGGCATAGTCGAGTTCGGTGACACGGCTGAAGAAACGATCCTGTTCCGCCCGCTTCACGGCTGTGAAGACATGGTGGAAGCGCGGGCCGAAATAATCCTTCATCCGTTCCGATTTCTCGAACAGGTCCAAAGCCGCGAACCAGTTGGTCGGCAGTTTTGAGCCGCTTTCCTGGGCATGGGCATAGCCGTTCCCGACCACCGCCGGACCGGGATTGAGACGGTGGGTAAGGCCGTAATGGATGCCCGACAGCAGGGCCGCCACCGCCAGATAGGGATTGGCATCGGCACCACAGACGCGATGTTCGACATGGCGTGTATGGGCCGGCCCGGCCGGCACGCGGAAGCTCACCGTGCGGTTATTGACGCCCCAGGTCGGTGCGACCGGGGCATAGGAGTTGGCCCGGAAACGACGATAAGAATTGGCATTCGGGGCGAAGACCGCCATCGAATCTTCCAGCATCGCCATCATGCCGCCGACCGCGAAGCGCAGCAGCTCGCTGCCTTCCGGATCATCGCTGCCGAAGGCATTGGTACCCTTTTCATCAGCCAGGCTGACATGCAAATGCATGCCGCTGCCGGCGATGTCGTTATGCGGCTTGGCCATGAAGGTGGCTTCGAAACCGTGCTGCACGGCGACGCCCTTCACCAGCCGCTTGTAGAGGATGGCGTCGTCACAGGCACGGACAGCATCCGGCCGATGACGCAGGCCGAGCTCCATCTGGCCCTGGGCATATTCCGAGATCGAGGATTCCAGCGGCAGGCCGACCTGGTCACCGGCCGCATAGACGTCGCGGAAGAATGGCGAGAAATCGTCCAGTTCCCGCAGGCCGTATACCTGGATGTCATGCTGGCGGTGATTGGTGACGGGGCCGATCGGCGGTTGTTTGCCGCCTTGGGGGGCTGGCTCGCGATCTACCAGGAAGAATTCCATCTCGCAGGCGATCACCGGCGTCAGCTTGAATTCCTTGAAGCGGTCGACGACGCCTTGCAGCACATGGCGCGGATCGAAATTGCAGCGCGTGCCGTCCAGCTCATACATCGTCAGCATGACCTGCGCGTAATCCGGGCCGAGCCAGGGGGCGCGGGTCAGGGTGCCGGGGACCGGGCGGCCGAGGCGGTCGGCATCGCCGTCGCTCCACACCAAACCGGATTCCTCGACATCCTCACCGGTGATATCGAGCCCACCCATGGTGCCGGGCAGGAAGCGGCCGTATTCATAGATCGGCCGCAGATCGCGCCGCAGCAGGTTCTTGCCGCGCGGCACGCCTGATTGATTGGTCCAGAAGATTTGCACGAAGCGGATATCTGGATTTTGCGCCAGAAAATCATCGCATTCGCGCAGATCGGCAATTTCCGGGCGGACGGTTCCCTGACCTGAATGACTGTCGTTCAATTTCCCTCACCTCAACTAAATGTCGGCTGTTATTGCGATCGCACGACGGCGATCGGATCGGTCACTTGACCAGTTCATCCAGGCAGCCGCCAACGGTTGCCACCAGATGATCCACTTGCGCGCCGGTGGTCGACGGACAGACCAGCGTCATATTGTGGAACGGAGCGATGATCAGGCCCCGGTTAAGCAGGAACAGATGCAGCGCCAGTTCCAGCTTGTGATGCATCGCCGCCTGCGCCTCGGTGCCGTTGCGCGGCCGTTCGGCAGTGCAGACGAATTCGGCGCGGGCGCCGACATTGGAGACGTGCCAGGGCAGGTTGCGCTTGTTGATCTCGGCCTCGATCCCGCGCGCCAGCTTTTCGGAGAGCGGCAGCATGTGTTCATAGGCTTCGGGCGTCATGACCTCTTCGAGGTTGGCGCGCATGGCCCGCAGCGCCATGGCATTGGCGCTCAAGGTCGTACCCATGCCGCTATAGCCGGGGCCGGCATCGATCTCGGCCTGCTTCATCTTCGCCGCCATTTCGGCGGTCGCACCATAGACCGAGCAGGGGATGCCACCGGCAATCGGCTTGCCGATGGTGAGGAAATCCGGCTCCAGGCCATGGCTGCGGGTATAGCCGCCATAGCCGGTGGAGATGGTATGCGTCTCATCGATCACGAGCAGCGTGCCGTACTTGCGGGTGAGCGCGCGCAGGGCATCGAGATAACCCGGCTGCGGCAACACCATGCCGATATTGGTCAAGGCCGGTTCGGTGATGACGCAGGCGACGTCGCGGTCGGCAAGGGCCGCCTCCAGGGCAGCGACATCGTTGAACTCGACGATCTTGGTATGATCGCGCATGTCATAGACCTGGCCGATCAGGCCGGGACGATGAATCGGCTTGCCATCCTTCATGCGCACGAAGGTGTCGTCGCAGGAGCCGTGATAACAGCCGTTGAAGACCAGGATCTTGTCACGCTTGGTGATGCCGCGGCACCAGCGGATGACGAAGCGGTTGGCATCGGTCGCCGTGGTTGCCACCTGCCAGATCGGCAGGCCGAACTTGTGCTCCAGCAGCTCACCGACCGCGACGATGTCTTCGGTCGGCAGCATATAAGTGAGGCCGTGGCGTGCCTGCTCGGCGATGGCAGCAGCGACGGGTGCCGGCGAATGGCCGAACATCGAACCGGTATCACCGAGGCAGAAGTCGTCGTAGTTATGACCGTCCACGTCGGTCAGCGTCGCACCGAAGGCATCGGCGACGAAGAGCGGGAAGGGCGTCGACCAGTCGAGCATCCAGTGCATCGGCACGCCGTGATGCCAGTTGGCGGCGGCGGCTTCCGCCAGTTGCTTTGATTTCGGATTGCGCTGGGCGTAGAGATTGCGTTCACGATCAATCATTGACGCCACGCGTTCCATCGGCACGCCGGCTTCTATCGAGGCCATTTTACAGTTACTCCTACAAGAAGACTGATATTGATAGCGACTGCCCGGAGGCGCATCAAGGGGCGCCCCCACAGCCGCGGGGCAGCATTAATGCAGGGCTGACGCTGCGTTTGTTTGGCTTGTCCAAACTTAGAAAATATGATGGTGACAAGGTTTGCGGTATCGGTAGCGCGTGTTGCAGCTGCTCAGTCGATAAGTAAGGGGATGGATAGGAATGGTGGATTATTCGGATCAGGTTGCGCTGGTGACGGGCGCCGGCAGTGCCGATGGGATCGGCTTTGCGGCGGCAAAGGCATTGGCGGCCGGCGGCGCCAGAGTAGCGATTACCTCAACCACCGACCGAATCGAGACGCGTCTCGATGAGCTCGATGCCGAGCCGGCGAACAAATACGCGTTGACCGCTGACTTGACCAAGGAGCGCCAGGTGGAGCGCTTGATCGCGCGCGTCCTGAAGCGCTTCGGTCGCATCGACATCCTGATCAACAATGCCGGCATGATCCAAACCGGTGAGCGGGCCAAGGCCTCGCGCGTGCAGGAGATCACCACCGATGAGTGGAAGCGCGCGATCGATATCAATCTCAACACCTGCTTCTATGTCACCCGCAGCGTGCTGCCACAGATGTTGCGCCAGCGCTTCGGCCGGGTGGTGAACATCGCCTCGGTGACCGGTCCGGTTGTCACGTTCGACCGCAGCGCCGCCTATAGCGCAGCCAAGGCCGCCATGGTCGGTTACACCCGGGCTGCGGCGCTGGAAGTCGGCAAGCGTGGTGTCACCGTCAATGCCGTGGCACCGGGTTGGATTCAAACCGCATCATCGTCGAAGATGGAAATCGCCGCTGGCCATCGCACGCCGGCCGGCCGGCCTGGTCGGGCCGAGGAAGTGGCGGCAGTTGCCGCCTTCCTGGCAAGCCGCGCGGCAAGCTATGTCACCGGCCAGATGATCATTGTCGATGGCGGCAATACCATCCAGGAGCATAAAGGCTGAAAGCTGCAAAAGCTGGCATAGCGGCCGGCGCGGGGTGCGGATGACGCCGGGGTGGCGCATTCGCGCCGTTCGCGCTATCGATCTGTTGCGCCGTGAGGCGCGGTCACGAAGGTAGAGATCATGGAGTACGGAAGATGACGGCAGCCGCGACCTGGGCGGGCAAGACGGTTCTCGTGACGGGCGGCAGCGGCGGCCTCGGCCAGGCGATCGCCCGGCGCTTCGCGATGGCCGGCGCCACTGCCGCCATTGCTGATCTGTCGCAGGACAAGGCGGACAAACTTGCCGCCGAACTCGGCCAGGGCAGTTTCGGCATTGCCGTCGATGTCAGCCGGACGGCGGATTGCGAGCGCATGGTGGCGACCACCATCGCGCGCAGCGGTCACCTCGATCTCCTGGTCAATGCGGCCGGCGTCTGGCTCGAAGGCGCCGCCGATGAGGTCACGGAAGCCGATTGGGATCGCATCATCGACATCAATCTCAAGGGCAGCTTCTTCGCGTGCCGCTTTGCCATTCCGGAACTGGAAAAGACCGGCGGCCAGATCATCAATATCGGTTCCGATGCCGGGCTGATCGGCAACAAGGGGGCGGCGGTCTATTGTGCCTCGAAGGGCGGCATTTCACTCCTCACCAAGGCGCTCGCGCTGGAACTGGCGCCGCGCGGCATCCGGGTCAATGCCGTCTGCCCGTGTGACATCCAGACGCCGATGATCGAGTTCCAGGCCAATACCTATGGCGAGGGCGATCCGGCCGCTTATAAGCGCAACCTCCTCGCCAAATATCCGCAGGGCGACAAGGCACGGTTCTCAAAGCCGGAGGAGATCGCCGCCTTCGTCTATGCCATCAGCGCCCCGGAACTGGCGCCGCTGGTCGGTGCCTGCCTGCCGATCGATTTCGGCCTGACTGCAGGCTATTGATCGATGCTCGATCGCACGACCATCGATCAACTCATTGTCGATATCGGCAAGGACGTATTCCTGCGCCTCTCCCTGCAGTTTCTTGAGGAAACGGCACACCGGCTGGAAGCGCTGAAGACGACGCGGGCGGCAGAGGCCTGGCCGGAGCTGGCGCGCCATGCCCATTCGCTGAAAAGCACGGCCCAAAGCTTCGGCTTGGTCGAGACGGGTGTCCTGGCGCGCGAGCTGCAGCTTGCCGCCGATCATCTGGAAACCGACAAGATCGATGCCGCCTTGCCGAAGCTGCTCGTTGTCACCGCTGCGGAATGCGCCGAATTCCAGGGATTGCGCGGCGAATTGGGGTCACACCGCGACGGATGAGTCCCAGCTCTGCCGTTTGCGGTACAGCGTCGAGGGGCTGACCCCGAGTGCCGCCGCCGCGCGCGGGATATTGCCATCACACAGGGCGATCGCGGCTTCAATTGCCTCGCGTTCAATTTCCGCCAATGGCCGGATCGTTTCCGTATCGCCAGCCATCGGCGGTGTCGCGATGGTTGTCTGCGCCGGCACGATTGCCGTGGGGACGGTTTCCAGATGCGGCATCTTCGCGAGATGGGCGGGGAGCATGTTGGGTGTCACCACCGGCCCGCCATGCATGACGACGGTATTGCGGATGAGGTTCTGCAACTGTCGGATATTGCCTGGCCAGTTATAGGTTCGCAGCAGGTTTTCGGTCTCGCTGCTGAAGCCGGTGAAGTTCTTGTTCTCCTCCTTGGCATATTCCTCAAGGAAGTGCTCGGCCAGCTGCATTATGTCATCGCCGCGCTCTCGCAAGGGCGGCAGCATGATATTGAGGACATGCAGGCGGTAGAACAGGTCTTCTCGGAAACGGCCGGCGGCGACCTCGGTCATCGGGTCGCGGTTGGTGGCGCACAGGATGCGGACGTCGACGCTCTCGACCCGGTCGCTGCCGACCCGCTGGAAGCTGCCGGTCTGCAGGAAGCGCAGCAGCTTCGGCTGCAACTCGATCGACATCTCGCAGATTTCATCGAGGAACAGGGTACCGCCATCGGCGGTGACAGCGGCACCTTCGCGGTCCGTCTGCGCCCCGGTGAAGGCACCTTTGACATGGCCAAAGATGGCGCTTTCCAACAGATCCTTGGGCACGGCGGCACAATTCAGCGGAATGAACGGGGCGCTGGCGCGGGGCGAGATGCTGTGGATCGCCTGGGCAGCCACTTCCTTGCCGGTGCCGGATTGGCCGGTGATGAAGACCGTGGCCTTGCTGGAGGCAGCGGCGGCGATCATCCGGTAGACCGACTGCATCACCTCGGAGGTGCCGATGAAGCCGCAGAATTCCGGCTGGGTGAAGTTGCCGCTGAGGGTCGCCACCATGGTCGAGAGGCGGCGGCGCTCCAGAACGTTGTTGAGCGTAATCAGCAACCGGTCGGCGTTAAAGGGTTTGACGAGGAAGTCATAGGCGCCCTCGCGCATGGCTTCGACGGCGGTGCTGATCGAACCGTCCGCGGTGATCACTACGGTTGCGGTTGGCAGATTGTTGTTGCGGATGTGGCGCAGAACATCAAGGCCGTCGATGTCCGGCAGGCGGAGATCCAGCAGCACGGCATCCGGCGGGTTGCGGCTGATTTCCTTGATGGCGGTTCGGCCGTTATCGCAATGGCGGACGTTATACGGGCCGCGCCGCAGATATTCCTGAAAGATCCTGGCCATGGAAAAAGTGTCCTCGACCAGCAGGACATCCGATCGCAATTGCCCGTCCATGCCTTCCTTACCTGCAACGACCGAATTGACGGAGGCGCCGCCTTGCCGGACCGTCCGGGGCCGGCTCCAGCGCTTCCAAGCAATTTCAATTATTTAACAAGTTTCCCCGGCAGAGTGCAAATGACGGCTCGTTCCGCCGGTAGGATCCAGTGGAAATCGGCTTCGACCGGACCAGGCGGGAAAAGCCCGGCTCAAGGGTCGGATTGCTGGCCTAAACCGCGGTTTTCCCGTATGATCCTGCCGCCCGGTCGAGACGACCAAGCATCCTTGGGGGGATGTGGTGGAAGACAGAAACAAGCGGCGCCATGAGCGCTTCGGTTACGACGGCACGGCCATGTTGGTGTTCGATGACATCAACAGCCGGAGAACGCTTGCGATCACCAACTACCGCAACGTCTCGCAGGGTGGGGCCTGTATTCTGACGCCGAACACGGAAAGCCTGCAGATCGGCGATCACCTGTTCATTATGCCCGAACGTTATCGGCGCAAACGCGAAGCGGTTGTGGTTGATCTCGGCACCGGTCGTCTTCATCTGGAACTCTCGCGCAATCAAGAGATGACGGAATTCGAGCTGGCCGAACTTGTCCAGCGCCTCGAATTCCTCAAGATCTCTTGATTGATGTATACGCTGCGCACAGCACCCTAACCAGCTGATTTTATATTTCTTTGATGATGTGGCGGCGGCGTCGGCTATTCGCACAGATGCGGCTTGGCATGGATCAGGTGATTGATCACCAGCAGGCCGGGGAAGGCGATCGCCATATGCGATTCGGAGATACGGACGACCGTCCCGATGGTCGGGCCGAGGCCCGGCAGGTCGACCGAAACCTTGTCGCCAACGACGGCGGCGCGATTGGTTTTCAGCAGGGCGCCGCTGGCGGAAATGTCGATCAGGCGGCATTCGGCATCCACCCCCTGGATCACCAGATGGGTGGGCAGATTGACGGCATAACGCGGCGACAGGCGGCGTTCGCTGCCTTTACGTTGCGGCAACATATGGTCATCCCCTTCATTCATGATGCCACCATTGTTACGGCTGTCGGTTGAAAAAAGCTTAACTCAGAATTGGTTGCACCGCAAAGATGAAGTCCAGCTTGAATTGTGTCGGCCGTCACTCCAGTGGGATTCGCCGCATATAGTTACCCGCCTGCACGACTAAACCTGGCAGCGGGCGGGCGACAGCGCGCTTTCCCGCAAGCCCTGCTCGACGAATTCCGGCGGTAATCCTGCCCCACTGACCAGTGCTGCCGTCAGTTGTCCCAGGGCGGCAGACATCATGATGCCAAAGCCGCCTTGGCCGGCAAGCCAAAAGAAATCCGGTTGGCTGGCATCGAAGCCGACCACGGGGACGCCGTCGGAAACGAAACTGCGCAGCCCCGCCCAGCTATGGTCGATGCGACGGATGGTGATGGCGGTATGCCGTTCCAGCCAGTCGGCGAGAACGGCGACATCCATATCGTCAGGCTGGATGTCCTGGGGCTCGACGGGTGTCTCGTCGCCGGGCGAGGCCATGATCTTGCCGGAGGTCGGCTTGATATAGCTCTCGCCGCCGGAGAAATCGACCAGCGGCATGGCCTTGATATCGATCCCCGTCGGTGGATCGATCAGGATGGCGGTACGGCGCTTCGGCACCAGACCGATCGGCTTGGCGCCGGCGAGCTGGCCGATACGGTCCGCCCAGGCGCCCGCCGCATTGATGACGACGGTGGCGCGATAGCTGCCCTTGGGTGTCATCACCTGCCAGGCATTGCCGTCCCGGGTCAGGCTGATCACCGTCCGATCGGTGATGACTTGGCCGCCGCGGGCAGCGAAGCCTTTCAGGAAGCCGCGATGAATGGCATCGACATCCATGTCGAGAACGCCGGGTTCATAGACCGCCCGGCTCAGGAGATCGGCGCGCAACAGGGGCGCCAGTTGCATCGCTTCCGCCACGCTCACCTCATGGATCGGATGGGCGTCGCTTCCCAGCACCTTGATCTTATCGAGCTTCGCTTCTTCACCCTTGAACGCCACGCTAAGCCCGCCGCGGGGTGCCAGCAGGGGATGCTCGGTGAAGCCTTCGGGTGGCGACTGGAAGAAGTCGTAGCTGACGGCGCTGACGGCACGGACGGCGGCGGGGCCGTAATTGCGGGTGAAGAGGGCCGCCGAGCGCCCGGTCGAATGATAGCCCGGCATGTCTTCGGCTTCGAGGATGGCGGTCTTGCCAAGCTTCGCCAGTTGATAACCGGCCCCTGCGCCGGATGCGCCGGCGCCGATGATCAGGAAATCGAAATCGCTACTCATGGTCGTCCATATCCCCGCAAACTATGCAGTTCGTTTCTTGTTTCCGGTAAAGGCGTGAAACCGCCAGGCCAATAAGACCATAGCGATCGCCAGGGATACACCCAGGCCTGACATCAAGGCCAATGGTCCCAGCCCGTGGCGATAGCCAAAGACGTAGCCAATCGGCACGCCGACGGCCCAGAAGCTGAGCCCATAAATGATGGTCGGAATGAGGGTATCCGCCGTGCCGCGGAGTGCCCCCATCAACACGCCTTGCATGCCATCAATGATGATGATCGCAGCCGTCAGCCCAAGCACGGGTATCAACAGGGCGAGCACGTCTGCGTCATCGCTGTAGCTACGGGCGATCGGCGCGGCGGCGAAGAAAATGGTCAAGGCGATCGCCGCCATCACCATGACCTCAAGGCCCATGGCAATCCAGCCGGCCTTGGCGGCATCATGCCAGCTGTCCCGGCCAATCGCATTGGCGACGCGGATGGCAGCGGCCGTCGCTACCCCGGTCGTCAACATATAGACGAGGCTGGTGACATTGATCGCGGCATGCATGGTCGCCAGCGTCGCGGTGCCGAGCCAGCCGGCCATGACGATGGTCGACATGAAGCAGCTCGATTCCAGCGCGACGGCGAAACCGAGCGGCAATCCAAGTGCCAGCAGGCGGCGGAGGTCGCCGCGTTGCCAGCGGGTGCCGTGGGTAATGCCGTAGGCCGCGCGATCGGGCAGGCGGTGGATATAAAGGAAAGCCGCGCCAAACATCACCCAACGGGTCAATGAGGTCGCCAAAGCGGCGCCGCTGGCGCCGAGCGCGGGCAGGCCAAAGCTGCCTTCGACCAGGGGCCAGGCAATCAGCAGATTGAGGACATTGCCGGTGAGCATGATCACCGTACCCGGCCAGGGACGGCTGATGCCCTCGAGAAAGAAATTGCAGGCGGCGAACAGCATCAGCCCCGGCATGCCGATGGCAAACCAGCGCAAGGCGGCACCGCTGCCAGCGGCAATGTCTGGGGGTTGGCCGAGCCAAGTCATCAGCGTGTCGCCCAGCGCCAGGATGGCGGCGAAGGCGAAGCCGAGGCAGCCGGCGAGGCGCAGCGACAGGTGCCACAGGCCGCCGCAATGATGCCGGTCGCCGGCGCCATCCGCCTGGGCACAGAGCACGATGGTGCCGATCAACAGGCCGATGCCCGAACTTAGTAAAATGCTCTGTGGCTGGACGCTGCCGCCGAAATAAGCGAGCTCGGCCTTGCTGGTGCGGCAGAGGAAGGAATCGACGGCGATCATGATCACCAGGCCGGCGCGGGAAATCATCACCGGCAAAGCGAGGCGAAGCGTGCGGCCGAGGTGATGGGAGAGGGATGTCACCTGCGATGTGTTACCCAGCGCTGGGTCGGACGGGGCTGGGTTGTTCGGGCTGCGGCGAGTCGCAGACGTTACTGTCATTTTAACGATTACTCGCTCATGATGACGCGCGATTTCGCGGTTTTTCTTCGGCAGAAAGCTGCATACACCCAGTTGTGCTGATTGTCGATGAAGAGCCGGTTAAGGAACGGGCAGGCGGATGGGGTTGTTCGGAGCAAAAGCGGCAGCGGGAGGGACGAAGATATCGTTCCGCCAGCGCTTCAAGGCATGGTGGGAAGGGTATGAGCTGGAGGCGCCGGCGGAAGAGGCGCCGGTGGCTGAAGAGGTGCCCGATGGTTTCGGCGTGCCGGCCGCACCTTTGCCGCCCTTGGAAGAGCCGCGTGTCAAGCTGCTGATGGCGATCTGGGGCGAGGGCAACAGCAAGCCCGGCGATGGCGAATATTTCATCTATCTGGTCAAGCCCTTCGCGCTCAACGAGACCATGTCGATCCTGGATTTCGGCTGTGGCCTTGGCGGTGGCACTCGTTCGGTCGCCAAGGAATTCAACGTCTATGTCACTGGGTTGGAAGCCGACAAGCTGCTGACCGAGGCTGGCAAGACGCTTTCCATGCGCCAGGGCGTCGACAAGAAGGCCGCGATCGGCCATTTCGATCCCAAGGCCTCGCCGCTGAAGCCGGCCCAGTATGACTGCATCATCTGCGTCGACCGGATGCATACCATTCTTGCCAAGATGGATACGCTGAAGGCGCTGGTGACGGCGATGAAGCCGCGTGGCCAGATCACCATCACCGACATCATCCTGGGCGATGGCGTCGCCAGCGACGACCAGCGCCTGACAACGATCCTGGGCGAGGAGGGGGCGTCGCGCTCGCAATTCTGGTCGCTCGGCGCTTATCAGAAGGCTTTCAAGGAGCAGAAGCTCGATCTGCGGATCAATGAGGATATCGGCGAGCGCTACCGGAAACTGGTGACCGAGGCCTGGGACGGTTTCACCAAGACCCCCCAGGGCCAAGCGATCAGCCGCTCCCACCCTGAATTGACCGTCAAGGAGGCGGAATACTGGCAGCGCCTGCTGCTGGCGATGGATGCCGGCCTGCTGCGGATCTACCGCTTTTATGCGATCAAGGTTGGCTGATTCTCGGAGAAGTCGGTGATTTTCCGCTTTAATTCATTCTTTTCAATGGCTTATCTTGCCGTGAATCGCCTTGACAGCAAAAGCGGCGGCCCTTATGTTCCGGCCTCGTTTCGTATTTGAGGACCGGACCATGAAAGTCATTAATTCGCTGAAGGCTGCGAAGGCGCGCCATAAGGATTGCCGCATCGTTCGCCGGAAGGGCCGGGTCTATATCATCAACAAGACTGATCCGCGCTATAAGGCCCGCCAGGGCTGAGGGCGGGGTCGGGTCGAGTGCCGGTTTCTGGCGCTCTCTGACATAGATCGCGATCCAGTTTAAACCGCGCCGGCTTGCCGGCGCGGTTTTGCTTTATACGCTTTCGTTTTGCCTCCCTCCCTGAAATGCCTTAATCACTGAGAGAGGTTAATGCCGACGCCCGGTGGCTTTTGCTCCCCGGGCGCGTGACCGAGAGTGCGCCGATGCAGATGCCTGAGCCAGATGCCGCGATCCTGGCGCGCCGCCCGCAATTGCTGGCCGGCCTGCGACGCCTCGTTGATGAGGCCGGCATCATCGCCGATCCGATTGCCCTTCGCGCCTATGAAAGCGATGGGCTGACCGCCTATCGCCAGCCGCCGATGATCGCCGTCTTGCCGAAGACCACCGCCGAGGTTGCCGCGGTCTTGCGCTTCTGCCAGCAGGAAGGGGTCAAGGTCGTGCCGCGCGGCGCCGGGACCTCGCTCTCTGGCGGCGCCTTGCCGCTGGCGGACGGCATCATCCTGGGGCTCGGCCGGTTCAACCGTATTCTCGAGATCGATTACGACAACCGCTGCGCTGTGGTGCAGCCGGGTGTCCCCAATCTCGCCATCAGCCATGCCGTCGCCGAGCGCGGTTTCTATTACGCGCCGGATCCCTCGAGCCAGATCGCCTGCTCGATCGGCGGCAACATCGCAGAGAATTCCGGCGGTGTGCATTGCCTGAAATACGGTCTCACCACCAACAATGTGCTGGGGCTGGAAGTGGTGCTGATGAATGGCGAGATACTGCGCATCGGCGGCAAGCATCTCGACGCCCATGGCTATGACCTGATGGGTATCCTGACGGGATCGGAAGGCCTGCTCGGCGTCGTCACCGAGGTGACGGTGCGCCTGCTGCGCAAGCCGGAAACGGCGCGGGCACTGCTCGCTGGTTTCCCCAGCGCCGAAGCGGGCGGGCAATGCGTCGCCGATGTGATCGCCGCCGGCATCATTCCCGCCGGCATGGAGATGATGGACAAGCCGGCAACGCGCGCCGTCGAGGAATTCGTCCATGCCGGCTATCCGCTCGATGCCGAGGCCTTGCTGATCGTCGAACTCGACGGCCCGGATGTCGAAGTCGATCACCTGCTGGAGCGGGTGCGCGGCATTGCCGAGGCCAATGGCGCCACGTCGCTGCGGGTCAGCGCCTCGGAACAGGAGCGCCTGCTGCTCTGGGCTGGGCGCAAGGCGGCCTTCCCCGCGGTCGGCCGCATCTCGCCCGATTACTATTGCATGGACGGCACCATCCCGCGCAGCAAGCTGCCTCTGGTGCTGCAGCGCATGTCGGAAATGTCGCTGCGCTATGGGCTCGGCGTCGCCAATGTCTTTCATGCCGGTGATGGCAACCTGCATCCCCTCATCATGTATGACGCCAACAAGCCCGGCGAGTTGCAGGCGGCCGAAGCCTTCGGCGCCGATATTCTCTGCCTCTGTGTCGAAGTCGGCGGCGTGCTGACCGGCGAGCATGGCGTCGGCGTGGAGAAGCGGGATCTGATGCCGACCATGTTCAGCGAGATCGATCTCAAGCAGCAGATCCAGGTGAAATGTGCTTTCGATCCGGCGCAGCTGCTCAATCCGGGCAAGGTCTTCCCCGTGCTGCATCGCTGTGCGGAGCTTGGTGCCATGCATATCCATCGCGGCCAGCTGCCGCATCCAGAATTGCCCCGCTTCTGATCATGTCCATCTTTTCTCCGACCACCGACGAGGATCTTGCTGCCTGCCTGCGCGATGCCGCAGCCAGCGGGCAGAAGCTGCGGATCATCGGCCAGGCCAGCAAGACCGGCTTCGGCCAAGCGGTCATGGCCGACCAGGTGGTCTCGCTCGGCAGCTTTGCCGGCATTCGCGATTACGAACCGGCTGAATTGGTGCTGACCGCCGGTGCCGGCACGGCGATGGCGGTGATCGAGCAGGCGCTGGCCGAAAAACAGCAGCAGCTCGCTTTCGAGCCCGGTGACTGGGCGCCGATCTGGGGTGGCGCTGAAAGTACGGGAACCATCGGCGGCGTGCTCGCCTGCAACATGTCGGGCCCGCGACGCTTCCAGGCCGGTGCGGCGCGCGATCATTTCCTCGGTTTCACCGCCGTCAATGGTCGTGGCGAGATCTATAAAGGCGGCGGCAAGGTGGTGAAGAATGTCACCGGCTATGATCTGCCGAAACTGCTGGCTGGCTCCTTCGGCACCTTGTCGGCGATGACCGAAGTCACGGTGAAGGTGCTGCCGCGGGCCGAGAAGCAGCGCACGATTCTGCTCTTCGGCGAAGCGGCTGATGCTGCCAATCGCAGCATGATCAGCGCCATTGGCAGCACTTATGACATCGGTGGCGCCTGCTATCTGCCCGCTGCCCAGGCGCAGAGGTCGCAAGTCGATTTCGTCGCCAAGGCCGGTGCGGCTGTGACCGCGTTGCGGGTCGAGGGCTCAGGCCCCTCGGTCGAACATCGTTGCGCCGCCTTGCGCAAGATGTTCGGTGGCGACAGCGAGGAATTGCACTCCATGCGCTCCGTCGCCTTCTGGCGAGAGATCCGCGACGTTGCCCCGGTGCGAGCCCCACTGGGTCGGGTTCTCTGGCGCGTCTCGCTGCCACCGGTTCAGGGTGCGGCCTTTGTCGCCACGCTGCCGGCGGCGCCTGCGGCGGAATGGTTCATGGATTGGGGCGGTGGCCTGGTCTGGGTTTCCCTGGCGCCGGACATGGCTGTCGAGCACCTGGCGGCCTTGCGGTCGGCGGCAACGACGCTCGGTGGTCACGCGACGCTGATGCGGGCGTCGGATCAGACGCGACGTGATCTCGGCGTCATCGCGCCGGCGGCGCTGGAGCCGCTGATGCGCCGCATCAAGGAATCCTTTGACCCGGCGGGCGTGCTCAATCCCGGCCGCATGATGGCGGGGTGGTAAGGCAATGCAGACCAATTTCAGCCTGGCGCAACTGACCGATCCCAATATCGCCGAAGCCGACAAGATCCTCCGCAACTGCGTGCATTGCGGTTTCTGCACGGCCACCTGTCCGACTTATCTGTTGCGCGGCGACGAGCTCGACAGCCCGCGCGGCCGCATCTATCTCATCAAGGACATGTTGGAGAGCAACGCGCCGGCATCGGAGACGGTCACGACCCATGTCGATCGCTGCCTCTCCTGCCTCAGCTGCATGACCACCTGTCCCTCGGGCGTGCATTACATGCATCTCGTCGATTACGCGCGACAACGGATTGAAGAGACCTATCAGCGGCCCTTCATGGACCGCATGCTGCGCAAGGTCCTGGCCACCCTGCTGCCGCATCCCTCGCTGTTTCGCACGGTGCTGAAGCTGGGCCAGGTCGCCAAGGCTGTCGGCATCGGCCATTTCATGCGTGGCCGGCTGAAGGCGATGGTGGATCTCATTCCGTCGCATTTGCCGCCGGCTGCCGCGACCGACCGGCCCGGTGTCTTCCCGGCGATCGGGCAGAAGCGGGGCCGAGTCGCCTTGCTGGCGGGCTGCGCGCAGCAGGTGCTGCGCCCGGCGATCAATGCCGCCACCATCCGGCTGCTCAACCGGCTCGGCATCGAGGTCGTGGTGGCGCCTGAGGCAGGCTGCTGCGGTTCGCTCACCCATCACATGGGCCTGGAAGCGCCGGCGCATGAGGCGGCGCGGGGCAATATCGCCGCCTGGCACCACGAATACAGCAGCCATGGTCTCGATGCGATCATCATCACCGCGTCCGGCTGTGGCACCACGGTCAAGGATTACGGTTTCATGTTCCGCGGCGATCTCGTCTGGCGCGAGCGGGCGGAGCTGATCTCCTCGCTCGCCTGCGACATCAGCCAGTATCTCGACAAGCTGCAAATCTCGGCGACGCCACCGCAAAAATTGAAGGTCGCCTATCATGCGGCCTGCTCATTGCAGCATGGGCAGAAGCTGAAGGACCTGCCCGCCAAGCTGCTGCGCCAGGTCGGCTTCGAGGTGGTCGATATCCCGGAAGGCCATATCTGCTGCGGCTCGGCCGGCACCTATAACATGCTGCAGCCGGAGCTATCCGCCAGCTTGCGCGACCGCAAGGCCGCCAATATCGCCAAGGTGGCACCGCAGGTCGTCGCTTCCGGCAATATCGGCTGCCTGCAGCAATTGGCCCCGGCGATCGGGGTGCCGATCGTCCATACGGTGGAATTGCTGGACTGGGCCCTGGGCGGGCCAGTGCCGGGCGAACTCACCCGGCACTGACTATATTCATCAGGTCAGATTTATCAGGCCAGGTTCATCAGGACTGCGTCAATCCCTTCATCATGCCGTCCAGCGTATAGACGGCGCGATCGATGATCATCTGCTTCCAGTCGTCATGCTCGGGGTAGAAGCAGGCGCGGAGTTCGGACTTGATCTCGCGGCCTTGCGCGTTCTCCAGATTGCCATAGAGATGCAGCCAGTTATCGGCCCGCACGCTGTCGATCATCTGGTCCAGCGGAACGGTGCCGTATTCCAGTGTGATGCCGGCCGTCTCACTTTGCGGCAAAGCACGATCGACGCCGAGCTGCGTATCGCCGGTGGTGACGGCCGAGGAGGTGGAGCCGTCATCGAAATAGGTGGCCTTGTCGCCCCACCAGTCGCGGATCAGGCGGTCGCCAGCAGCGCCATGGAAGTGATTGCTCATGATTTCGCCGAAGCCATAGGGGCCGAGGCCGGTATGGAGATCAATGAACGCGGCGCGGCGCACGGTCTTGGCATGCGGTGAGAGGATCTCATGCAACGTACGATTGGACCAGGTTTCCCGCGTGCCGCCATAGAAGACACCTTCGTCATCCCAGTACTGGCCCGAGGTGATGGCGGCTTGCAGCGCCGCCGAGCCATGCTCGGCAGCATATTCGGCAAAGCGTGCCTTGTTGCGGCTCTCGCTTTCTTCCGACCATTGCGTCGGGCTGATCGCGTCGCGCAGTTCGCGATAGCCGAGATTCTCTGTCTTCGGTTTGGTGTGATCGACGAAGTTGCGGTTGAGATCGATATTGTCTTCGTTGACGCGGCGGGTCCAAGCAAAGCCCGAGGGATTGATCGCATGGATCAGCAGCACCGCGGTATCGGTCGGCAATTTGTCAAAATGGCCTTGGGTGAGCCAGGCATTCTGAATGGCGGAACCGCAATAGCCTTCGCCGCCATGGGTGCCCGACATGCCGATCAGCAACCGGCTCGCTTTTTCCGGGCCGAACCAGGCGGTATCGGTCGCCAGCTCTTCGCCCTTCGGACCGCGCGTCGGATTGACATGGGCGGCAACCTTGCCGCCTTTGGCCGTCACCGCATCCTGGAACTTGCCACGGGCCTCGGTATAGCTGGTCGAAAAGAATGTTCTGGCATGCATAATTGATTCACCCTCCCATATTGCCTCAACTCTAGCCGGGAGAGGGTGGGCAGACCAAGCCGGGAACCGTCGGTTTCCCCTCGGGGCGACCATGCGGCAAATGCAGGGCAGCCGGACGTCGTATCGCGCGTTATGCCGCCCGTTGCGGGGCGATCTGCACCAGGACGCTATGGACGGCGGTGCTGTCCGCCATATCCGCCCGCAAGCCTGGATTGAGCGCGTTAACATTGCGATGTTCCGGCGATAATTTCGGCCAGCGGCTCTTGGCGGCAAGGACGACGCCGGCAGGGATCCGGTCGTCGATCACCGCCCGCATGGTGAGGCTGTCGGCCGTACTCGTCACGGTGATTTCATGGCCGGCATTGATGCCGAGCCGCGTCGCATCCCGGGGATGAATGACGAGATCCTCCGGGCCGATCTTCGCCTGGATCTTCCCATCCTGGAAATAGCTGCTGTTCATCAGCCAGGGCGAGGCCGGCGAGAGCAGGCGGTACCAGCCGGCCGGTGGCCGTGCATCGATGCTGGGTTGCGGCACGCGTGGATGCCCATCCGCTTCGGCGGCATCGCTGGCGAGCTCGATCTTGCCGCTCGCTGTGGGGAAGGCGCCGTCGGCGAATTGCAGCACCGGCTCCGGATAGAGCGTCAGGGTCGCCGCGGCGGCGAGTTCCTTGAACCCGCCGGCGACACCCGCCTGTCGGCACAGGCGATCGAGGGTCGGTGCGTCCGGCTCATGCAGTTCCGGTTCCGCATAGCCCATGGCCTTGGCGAGGCGGCGGAAGATCTCCTGGTTGGGCAAGGCAAGGCCCATCGGTGGCAAAGCCGCGACCTGTGCCGACAAGGTGAGATCGAAATAGGGCGAGACGATATCGTCGAATTCCAGGAAGGTCGCGGCTGGCAGCACGATATCGGCGAAATCGACCGTGTCGGTCGGGAAGGGGTCTATTGCCACATGGAAGAGATCCTCGCGGCGCAAAGCCCGGTGCAGGGCAGCCTGCTGCGGATTGGAGGCGGCGATATTGATGTTCCAGGTGAAAAGCCCGCGCGCTTGCGCATGATCGCCGAGGCAATCGACGAGATCCATATGGCTGACGACGCGCCGTTCGTTGCGGCGCAGCGCCGGGCCTTCGATATCGTCGCCGTCGATGCCCTTGCGGCCGCCACCGTTGAGATAGCAGAAGCCGGCGCCCGGCTTGCCGATATTGCCGCTCGCGGCAGGCAGCAAGCCGACGGCGCGGAAGATGTTGCCGCCCAGGGCTTGGCGCTGCAATCCCTGGCCGAGCCAGAGCAGCGACGGGCCGCGCCCATAGAGGCGGGCAGCCGCGATGATGTCGCTAGCGGCGACACCGGTGACCTCGCTCGCCCAGTCCAATGTCACACGCTCGATCAGCGGCTCGACCTCGTCCCAGCCAATGGCATTGGCGGCAAGATAAGCCTGATCGATTAGGTCTTCGTCGCGCATCACCCGCAGCATGGCAAAGGCGAGGGCGGCATCGCTGCCCGGATAGAGCTGCAGATGGAGATCGGCTGAAGCCGCGGTGTCATGGCGCACCGGATCGATGACAATCACCTTGGCTGGCGTCTCCTTCAGCCAATGCTTATGCATATGCGGTGCGGCGGCCGAAGGATTGGCACCCCAGACCAGGATACAGGCGGCATCCTTGGCACTGCGCGGATCGAAGCCCAAAGCCGAGCTGCCGTAGAGATAGCCGAGGGCCGCATGACCGGCCGCGTTGCAGATGCTGTCGGGATCGATCTCGCCGGCACCGAGGCGGTTGAAGAAACGCTGCGGGAAGCCGCCAGCCAGAAGCGAGCAGGTGCCGGTGTAATGTCCGTGCAGGATGGTTTCCGGGCCATGCTCGCGCAGGATCGCCTGCAGTCGGTCTGCCACTTCGGCCAGGGCTTCGTCCCAGCCGATCTCGGCGAAACGGCCCTCGCCCTTGGCGCCGATGCGGCGCAACGGTGAGAGCAGACGGGCAGCGGGATCGAGGAAGGCGCCGTTATAGGCGATGGCGCATTTGCCGCAGAGGGCGCCACGTGAAACGGCATGATCGGGATCGCCCAGCACGCGCACGAGGCCATCGGCGCGCTTCACCACGGCGATGCCGCAGGCGTCATAGCAATCGCGCGGACAGGTGGTCCGGATGATCGTCTTGTCGTTGCTATTGATATCCCGCGCCATGAACCACTCCCTCGACCCAATCGGCGAAGGATAGGCCCGGGAGAGGGCAGCCGCTAGGACCGGTATCGGGAGGGGGCTGGTCCGGCTGGTGAGCCGTGAGCTTCAGCGCTGCGGCGTACGGCGACCGAGCAGGGTAAGGAACCAGAAGAAGGAGCGTCGCGGGGTGGAGCGCCAGATGTACATGAGGATCGCCTATTCCGCTGCCATCAAGCGCCGCGGCTTCGCGGCATGGATCTCGTCGACCATGTCCTGGGCCATATCCAGGCATTGGCCGCAGCAAACCGGCCCTTCCAGGGCATCATAAACGGCCCGGGCGCAGGTCAGGTTTCGCTCCCGCGCCGTCCGTTCGATATCCTGGCTCCGATGGCCGTTACACACGCAGACATACATTCATGCGTCTCCGCAGCAGATCTGAAGCTGAATATGGTGTTGTTGCGAATGATTGTCAATGTCAGGAGGTCGTAACAGCCCTGCCATAATTGCAATGGCGGAAGGGGCAGGCCGTCCCTCGCTTGACAGAAAAGCGAGCTGTCGCGATGGTCTGAGCACGGGTTTGGGGTCGGCCGATTCAGGAAAAAGTCAATGTATGAAAGCAGTTACTGGAAACTGGTCCGTCAGCCGGGCTTTGCCTGGATGCTGGCGACCCAATTCCTGGGGGCCTTCAACGACAACTTCTTCAAAACCGCAGTCACCTTTTACGTGATCGACGCCCTGGTCGAGGAAAAGGCGGCGGGAGTCCAGCCGCCCCTGGACAGCAATTTCTATCTCGGCATCGCCGGTGCCGTCTTCGTCCTGCCTTATATCCTGTTTTCCGATTATGCCGGCCAGCTTGCTGACATGTTTTCCAAGCGCAAGGTGCTGATCGCCACCAAGGCGCTGGAAATCGTCACCATGGTGCTGGCGCTGGTCGCCTTCTATGCCGAGAGCCTCAACGGCCTCTTCGTGGTGCTGTTCCTGCTGGCGACCCAGGCCGCTTTCTTCAGCCCGGCGAAATATGGTTCGGTACCGGAGCTGGTGCCGGACCGGGATCTCTCGCGCGGCAATGCGCTCATTGAGATGAGCACTTTCCTGGCGATCATCCTTGGCGCCGTGGTAGGCGGCGTCGTCTATGGCCATCTGAAGCATGGGCTTTATATCATCGGTTATGTCGCAGTCTTCTTCGCCTTGATCGGCTCGCTCTGCAGCCTGGGCATCGGCCAGACCCCGACACCTGCACGCACCAAGTCCTTCTCCTGGGTCCCCTTCGGCGATGTCGCGCAGGGGCTCAAACAATTGCGCTCCAACCGGCGCCTGTGGCTGACCGTCATCGGCATCAGCTATTTCTGGTTCGTCGGTGCCTGGGTGCAACTGCTGACCGTGCAATACGGCAAGGAGCTGATGCAGCTCGATGATACAAGGACCAGCCTGCTGCAGGCGGCCCTGGCAATCGGCATCGGTACCGGCAGCATGCTGGCAGGGCGTCTCTCCGGCCATAAGGTGGAACTGGGTCTGGTGCCGCTGGGCTCGATCGGCATGGGGTTGATCGCTTCCGCCATGATCTTCGGCAATCACGGTTTCTGGCTGGCGACGTCGGGCTTCGGCCTGCTGGGTTTCGCCGGCGGCTTCTTCATCGTGCCGCTGAACGCGATGTTGCAGCAGAAAGCGGATTCCAGCTTGCGCGGCCGGCTGATCGCCGCCAACAACGTCCTCAACAATATCGGCATCATGTTCGGGGCGCTCGCCGTCTATGTCGGCGGCCATATCCTGCGCCTGCAGCCCAATCAGTCGATGCTGCTCGCCGGCATCCTCTGCTTCGGCGTTACCGCCTATCTGCTGTTGCTGCTGCCGGATTTCCTCATCCGCTTTGTCCTGTGGATGCTGACCCACAGCATCTACAAGATCCGCATCGTCAATCCGCAGCACGTGCCGTTGAACGGCCCGGCGCTGCTGGTCTGCAATCATCTCTCCTTCGTCGACGGATTGCTGGTCGGCTCCTGCGTGCAGCGTTTCATCCGCTTCATGGTCTATGCGCCCTTCTTCGACCTGCCGGTCTTCGGCCGTTTCTTCCGCCTGATGCGGGCGATCCCCACCGGCGCCGGTGGCGCCAGGGGCGCGGTGGAATCGGTCCGCAAGGCGCGTGCGGAGCTCCAGGCCGGTCATGTCGTCTGCATCTTCGCCGAAGGGGCGATCAGCCGCACCGGCAACATGCTGCCCTTCCGCCGCGGGGTGGAGCATATCCTCGCCGGTCTCGACGTGCCGGTGATCCCGGTCCATCTCGACCAGGTCTGGGGCAGCATTTTCAGTTTCAAGGGCGGCAAGTTCTTCTGGAAATGGCCGACGCGGTTTTTCTATCCGGTCACGGTGACTTTCGGTGCGCCGATGCCGGCTGATACCAAGGCCAGCGAGATCCGCCTGCGTCTGATGGAACTGGGCGCGGAAGCGGTTAGCTGGCGTCGTACCCGCGACGACCTTGTGCATGTCCGTTTCATGCACCAGGCGAAGCAGGTCTGGAACCGGCTTTGCATGGCGGATTCGACCGGCAGGAGCCTCAGCTTCGGCCGCACCTTGGTGGGCAGCCTGTTGCTTTCCCGCTGGATCCGCGCCAATTGCGGGGAAGCGCAGAAGATCGGCCTGATGCTGCCGGCCTCGGTCGGTGGTGCGCTCGCGAATATGGCCTGCCTGTTCGCGGGCCGGGTGCCGGTCAATCTCAACTTCACCGCCGGCCCGGAAGCGATCCGGTCAGCCTGCCAGAAGGCGGAGATCCGCGAGGTCATCACCTCGCGCGCTTTCCTCGCCAAGGCGAAGCTGGAGACGCCGGACGGTGCCATCTATATCGAGGAAATCCTGAAGTCGCTGGGCGGCTTCCCGGCGAAACTCACGTATATCCTCGCCTGGCTGCTGCCGGTGCGCTGGCTCGACCGGCTCTATTGCGACCAGCGCCGCGATCCGCATGACATCTGCACGGTGATCTTCTCCTCGGGCTCGACGGGTGAGCCCAAGGGCGTGGTGCTGTCGCATCACAACATCGTCTCCAATCTGGAGGCCCTGGCGCAGCTGCTGCAGGCGCAGCGCGACGATCGCATGATGGGCATCCTGCCGTTCTTCCATGCCTTCGGTTTCACCGGCACCCTCTGCTTCCCGCTGGTCTGCGGCTTCGGCGTCGTCTTCCATCCCAATCCGCTGGACGGCAAGACCATCGGCGAACTGGTCGCCAAGTACACGGCGACCCTGTTGATCGCGACCCCGACCTTCTGCCAGATCTATCTGCGGCAATGCGAGAAGGCGCAGTTTGCCAGCCTGCGTCATGCGGTGGTCGGCGCCGAGCGGTTGCGGCCGGAACTGGCCACGGCTTTCAAGGAGAAATTCGGCCTCGACCTGCTGGAAGGTTACGGTGCGACCGAAATGGGCCCGGTCGTCTCGGTCAATGTTCCCAATGTCGCCGCCGCCGGCGAGAAACAGGTCGGCATCAAATCGGGTACGGTCGGCCATCCGATCCCGGGCGTTGCCGCGCGGGTGGTCGATCCTGATACCTTCGCCGATCTCGATGACGGTGAAGAGGGACTGCTGCTGCTGAAAAGCCCGGCACGCATGATAGGCTATCTCAATGACCCCGGCCGCACGGCGTCGGTCCTCCATGACGATTGGTATGTCACCGGCGATATCGCCCAGATCGACCATGACGGCTTCATCAAGATCACCGATCGCCTGGCACGCTTCAGCAAGCTCGGCGGCGAGATGGTGCCGCATCTGAAGATCGAGGAAGCGATGATGACGGTGCCGGGAATCGAGGCGGCTGCGGTGACGGCGGTGCCCGATGCACAGAAGGGCGAAAGGCTGGTCGCCTTCTATGTCGCCCATGACGCGCTCGGCGCCGATCAGATCTGGCAGGCTCTCGGCGAGCGCGACCTGCCGAAACTTTGGGTCCCGAAACGCAGTGATCTCCTGCCGATCGCCAGCCTGCCGTTGCTTGGCACCGGTAAGATCGATCTCAAGCAGCTGAAGGTGCTGGCGCAGAATCACGTCGCGGAAGCTGCCACGACGTGACCTGTCATGCCCCGGCCTTCGTTACTGCGACAGCCGCGCCACCAGCCGGTCCATGAAGGCTTCGCATTGGCGGATCTGTGAGACCTCGACCCATTCATCGGGCTTGTGCGCCTGGGCGATATTGCCTGGACCGCAGATCACGGTCGGGATGCCGATATTCTGAATGAGGCCGGCCTCGGTGCCATAGGCGACCTTGGCCGTGCCGTTGACCTGGGCCAAAGCCTTGGCCGCGACGGTGATATCGGCATCGACCGCTGTATCGAGGCCAGGGAAAGCGGAGATCTCTTTCCAGGAGAAACCGGCATTGGCTGCCACCTGGCGCATCTCCGGCTGCAGCTTGGTTTCGGCGAAATCACGCACCTCGCCGAACAGCTTCTCCGGATCGACGCCCGGCAGATAGCGGAACTCGAAATCGAAATGGCAATCCTTCGGCACGATGTTGAGGGCGGTGCCGCCATGGATGACGCCGGTATGAACCGTCGTATAGGGGACATTGTAGTCGTAGTCGAACGGCCCCTGTGCCGCCATGCGCCGGGCGATCTGCTTCAGATAACTCACGATCTCGGCCGCGTATTCGACGGCGTTGACGCCCTGCGGCGCGAGCGACGAGTGGCATTCATGGCCATGCACATGGCAGCGGACACTCTTCTTGCCCTTATGCGCCGTCGTCACCTGCATCTCGGTCGGTTCGCCAACGATGCAGCCGACCGGCTTCACCTCCCAGCCCTTCATCAATGCGAGCGCCTTGCGGACACCGATGCAGCCCACTTCCTCGTCATGGGAGAACAGGAGATGCAGGGGCGTGCGCAGATTGGCGGCGGCGAATTTCGGCACGGCGGCAAGGGCAATCGCCAGGAAGCCTTTCATATCGGCGGTGCCGCGGCCATAGAGCTTGCCGTCCTGCTCCAGCATCTGCCAGGGATCGCTGTGCCAATCCTGGCCGTCGACGGGGACGACGTCGGTGTGGCCGGAGAGGCAGATGCCGCCTTCATCGGTCGGGCCGATGGTGGCAAAGAGATTGGCCTTGGTGCCGCTCTCGTCATGGATCAGCAGGCTCTTGATGCCATGGCCGTCCAGGTAATCGCGGACGAAATCGATCAGTTGCAGGTTGGAGTTGCGGCTCGTCGTATCAAAGGCGATGAGGCGCCGCATCATCTCCAGGCTGGTCATAGGGCTTGCGGTCATGATGGCTCTCTGCCGCCAGTGGCAGTGGATTTTGTCCGTGACCGGAGCGGTCCGAACAAGAGCGGCGGCAACGCTTTCTGTTGACGTTGTTACTGGATTTCCACAATAACGCTTTGGGAAATGATGGCAAGTCGAGGAAACATGGCGCTGCCTGGCGGGACTTTCGGACTGACAGACCAGTTGAGGCGGTAGACCCATGCCCTTGCCGCCGGAAACCGATCGTACACATCATATTGACGGCGTACTGGCGCGTTACGAGCCGTCGCAGCCGCGCCTCGTCCTGCCGCTTATTCTCGATTCACCCCACAGCGGGCATGCCTATCCGGCTGATTTTGATCACGTGCCGCCGCGCGCCATCCTGCGGCGGGCCGAAGATGCCTTCGTCGACGACCTGTTCGAAACCGCACCGCGCCATGGCGCGGTCTTCCTGAAAGCTCTGTTCCCACGTTCCTATATCGATCCCAACCGGCATGAGGACGAAATTGATCTCGCCATTATGGAGGAGGATTGGCCCAATCCGGTGATTGCCAGCGAGAAGGCGGAGATGGGCCTCGGCCTGATCCGGCGGTTGATCAAGGGCAATGTCGCGATCTATGACCGGCCGCTGAGCGTGATCGAGGTGAAGCAGCGGATCGACCGCTTTCATCGGCCCTATCTGCAGGAGCTGGAGCAGCTTGCCGCACGCGCTCGGGCAGAATTCGGCACCATGTGGCATCTCAACTGCCATTCCATGCGCTCGCATGGCCGGCGGCGCGGTGAGAAAGTCCCGCGTGCCGATTTTGTGCTGGGCGATCGCGACGGCAGCAGTTGTGCGCCGGAATTCACCCGGATGGTGCGCGATCTCCTGCAGGATCTCGGCTATCGCGTGGCGCTCAATGATCCCTTCAAGGGAGCTGAACTGGTGACCCGTATCGGCCGGCCACAAGACGGGCGGCACAGCCTGCAGATCGAAGTCAATCGCGGCCTCTATATGGATGAGGACCGCATCGAGAAGAGCGACGATTTCGAGCGGCTGAAGACCGATATGGATCGTCTGGTCGCCGGCATTGCCGCTTTTGTGCGCGGGCAACTCCCTGGGTCGCATTAGCAAGCGGGTCGCGCTAGCAAGCGTTATCGGCGGGTCAGGCCGAGAATTGTTCCTGCAGAATGCGCTCTTCCAGATGATGCTCGGGATCGAAGAGCAGAGTCATGCGGATGCTGCGATCCTCGTGCACGGTAACTTCGGCGACATCGCGGATCTCATCGGAATCGGCGGCGGCACTGACCGGCCGCTTATCGGCATCGCGCACCTGGAAGCGCACCACGGAGCGGTGCGGCAGAATGGCACCACGCCAGCGACGCGGCCGGAAGGCACTGATCGGCGTCAGTGCCAGCACGTCGGCGCCGATTGGCAGGATCGGACCATGAGCGGACAAGTTGTAGGCCGTGCTGCCGGCGGGGGTCGCCACCATCACGCCATCGCAGACCAGCTCCGGCAGGCGTTCGACGCCGTCGATCATGATATTGATGCGGGCGGTCTGTGCCGTCTCGCGCAGCAAGGAGACCTCGTTGATGGCGAGGAGATTATGCGTGTTGCCGTCGCGGCAGATCGCCCGCATGCGCAGGGGATGCAGGACCTGGGTACGGGCCTTGGCGATGCGCTGGGGCAGGTTGTCAATCTCGAAGCGGTTCATCAGGAAGCCGACGGTGCCGCAATTCATGCCGAAGATCTGTGTCTTGCGGTCGAGCGTCTTGTGCAGGGTCTGCAGCATCGTCCCGTCGCCCCCCAGCACCACCAGGACATCGGCTGTCTGCGGGTCAACCTGGCCATATCGGCTGGTCAGCTCGCGGAAGGCGATCTGGGCGTCGGCCGAATTGGCGGCAACAAAGGCGATATTCAGTTGGGGGAGATCGGCGCCGTTCATCTGGCTTCCCGGAATCATGAAAACGGCCGGAGTATAGCCAGCTTGCCGCCTGCTTGCCAAATGCCCCCAGGAAGCCTGGCCGGCTTCCGACCCGGCGCGGCATTCGTCCCGACACCCTGCCGCGTCATCCGTCCAGGCGGAGTGCTTTTGTATTGCGAAAGTAGCTGTCGAGGGCTTGCCAAAAACCCGCCCAGCTTCCAGTCTAGGGCCGGCAACGATCGGGGTGGTCGATCGGACAATAAATCGCGACCGGACAATAAGAATGACCGGCGACGTGCAATGAGGGCAGGGATGACGGGTTTGGTTCGTTTAGGTTGGGTGCCGGCCGCCGTGCTGGCGGGCGTGTTCTCGGTGATGCTGGCGATGCCGGCTGGCGCACAAAGCCAGTCGCAGACAGTTTCCCTGACGCCGCCCTTGATCGACAATAACAATAGTGCGTCGAACGGGGATAGTGGCGAGGGCGACGAAGGCGATGAGCATGCCGGCTACTATTATCCCAAGCCGCAGACGCTTGAGCACTACGTTTCCTCAGCGCCGACACTGCCCGACAGCGACAAGGTCCGACGTCAGGCTTTTGTCATCGGCCTGACCAAGCAGCTGCTCGGCGGCCAATACGCGCCAGCCTATGCGATTTTCGCCAAGGGCATGCAGTCGGATAAATTGATCATCGTCGGCCTGTCGGATGGCCAGCTTGATACGGTTTATCGCGCGCGGGCACTGCTGGCGACGCTGACCTCGGTCGCCCGCGCCACCAATTTCTTCCAGCAGACCACCCACCCGGAAGAGGCGACATTCTTCGACCTCATGAAGCT
>Ga0209148_1000484_pt1 | contig 41477 bp, 32 predicted proteins | sample AraplaCol_mMF_r2_2_FD_184288 | JGI IMG/M metagenome (GOLD analysis project Ga0209148, IMG submission 184288) | Arabidopsis root microbial communities from North Carolina, USA - plate scrape CL_Col_mMF_r2 (SPAdes) (version 2) | ecosystem: Host-associated > Plants > Roots > Endosphere | place... | reverse complement strand
CCACCGACCATTCCTGGCCGTAGCGCCAGAGCGGCGCCTTCAGCCGTGCCGCCGTTTCGGCGAAAACCTGGGTGGCTTCCGGCGGCTGTGGTGCCACCACGGCGGGGCGGCCCCGCTTGATGATGCCGGCCTTGACGGCGGCGATCTTCTCCAGCGTGTTGCCGAGGAACTGCATGTGATCATAGGAGATCGTCATCAGCACGCTCATCAGCGGCTGGTCGATCACATTGGTGGCGTCGAATTCGCCGCCGAGCCCGGTCTCCAGCAGCACGATATCGGCCGGTTCCCGCGTGAAGGCGAGGAAGGCGGCGACAGTCGTGATCTCGAAGAAGGTGATGGGCACGCCGCCATTGGCGCGCTCGCATTCTTCCAGGAGGTCGATCAGCGCCTGCTCGTCGATCAATTCGCCATTGAGGCGGATGCGCTCATGAAAGCGCACCAGATGGGGCGAGGTATAGACATGGACGCGGTAGCCGGCCGCTTCCAGCATAGCCCGGAGATAGGCGATGACCGAACCCTTGCCATTGGTACCGGCCACATGCACGACCGGCGGCAGTTGTTTTTCCGGATGACCAACAGCGGCGAGGAGCCGCAGCACGCGGTCGAGTTCGAGATCGATGATCTTCGGATGCAGCTTGTTCAGCCGCTCGAGGACGATATCGCTACCTTGGCTCATCTGGGCACCGGAAGGATGCAGTCGGTTGATGTGGTCGGTCGTCCGGGTCGAAGCTCAGACGGTGTCAGGCGTTGGTCGCCGAATTCGCCGTCGTCACCAGGGCGGTGGGCGGCACCGGCGCCGGCACCTTGATTGGGCTCGGTACCTGCTTGGTCAAGAGGCCGATGATCTTGGAAATTTCCGCCGGCAGATCCTTGCGGGCGACGACGAGATCGACAATGCCGTGATCGAGCAGATATTCAGCCCGCTGGAAGCCTTCCGGCAACTTCTCGCGGATCGTCTCCTCGATGACGCGGGCACCGGCGAAGCCGATCTGCGCGCCGGGCTCGGAGATATGGATATCACCCAGCATGGCGAAGGAGGCGCTGACACCGCCGGTGGTGGGATCGGTCAGCAGGACGATGAAGGGGAGACCCGCTTCCTTGACTCGGTCGACGGCGATGACCGAACGCGGCATCTGCATGAGGGAGAGAATGCCCTCCTGCATGCGCGCACCGCCCGAGGCGGGGATGGCGATCAGCGCCGCCTTCTCGGCGACGGCGATCTCTGCTGCCTTCACCAGGCCTTCGCCGACGGCGACACCCATGGAGCCGCCCATGAAATCGAAATTGAAGGCGGCCGCCACCACCTTGAGGCCGCCGATCGTGCCGCTGCCGACGACGATGGCATCCTGCTCGGTGGTCTTGGTCTGGGCTTCCTTCAGACGGTCGACATATTTCTTGCGGTCGCGGAAGCGCAAAGGATCAAGCGGCACCGCGCCGAGCTCCGTGCGCTCGAACTGGCCGCCATCGAACAGCAGTTCCAGCCGGCGCAGCACGCCGATGCGCATATGATGGCCGCAATGCGGGCAGACGCGCAGATTGGCTTCGAGGTCGCGGTGAAAGATCATCTGGCCGCAGGCGCTGCACTTGTCCCACAGATTTTCCGGCACATCGGCCTTGCGCACCAAGGCGCGAATCTTCGGTCGGACGAAATTTGTCAGCCAGCTCATTTATCTTTTCCCTTCGCGGGTCTTGTTTGTTGCAGTTACGTGCGGGCGCGGCGGACACCGGCCGCGAGCTCGCGCACAAGTGAGAGGACCGCCTCCTTGGCGGCAGTCGGATTGGTCAGGTTGTCGGCAATCTTCTGCACCAGAGCCGAGCCCACCACGGCGGCATCGGCCTCGCGGGCGACGGCGGCGGCCTGGTCGGCGGTCTTGATGCCGAAGCCGACGGCGACCGGCAGCTTGGTATGGCGCTTCAGCCGGGCGACGGCGCTGGCGATATCGGTGGTCGCCGCCGAGCGCGTGCCGGTGATGCCGGCGATCGAGACGTAATAGACGAAGCCGGAGGTGTTGTTGAGCACGGCCGGCAGGCGCTTGTCATCGGTGGTCGGTGTCGCCAGGCGGATGAAATTGAGCCCGGCCTTGAGCGCCGGCAGGCACAATTCCGAATCTTCCTCCGGCGGCAGATCGACGACGATCAGGCCGTCGACGCCGACATCCTTGGCAGCCTTCAGGAAGGCATCGACGCCATAGATATAGACCGGGTTGTAATAACCCATGAGCACGATCGGCGTGTCCTGGTCGGTGGCGCGGAAATCGCGCACCAGCTGCAGGGTCTTCCGGAGCGTCATGCCGTTGGACAAGGCGCGCAGGCTCGAAGCCTGGATTGCCGGCCCGTCCGCCATCGGATCGGTGAAGGGCATGCCGAGCTCGATCACATCGGCGCCGGCAGCCGGTAGCGCGCGGACAAGGTCAAGCGAGGTCTGGTAATCGGGATCGCCGGCGGTGACGAAGGCGACGAGGCCGGCGCGGCCCTCCGATTTCAGGGCGGCGAAACGGCGTTCAATGCGGGTCGTGCTCATGGTGCCGTCGGCGCTCACAATTGGGTTCCCAGTCGCTCGGCGACGGCGAAGATGTCCTTGTCGCCCCGGCCGCTGAGGCTCATCACCAGGAGATTGTCCTTGGCCAGCGTCGGCGCCAGCTTGGTCACATAGGCAAGGGCATGGGCCGGTTCCAAGGCCGGGATGATGCCTTCGAGCGCGCTGCAGAGCTGGAACGCATCCAGCGTTTCCTGGTCGGTCGCCGAGACGTATTTCACCCGCTTCATCTCGTGCAGCCAGGCATGTTCCGGACCGATGCCGGGATAGTCGAGGCCGGCCGAGATCGAATGCGCATCGGCGATCTGCCCGTCATCGTTCTGCAGCAGATAGGTGCGGTTGCCATGCAGAACGCCGGGGCGGCCGCCGGTCAGCGAGGCCGCGTGACGGCCGGTCTCGACGCCGTCACCGCCGGCTTCGACGCCGTAGATCGCAACGGAGGGATCATCGAGGAAGGGATGGAACAGGCCCATGGCGTTGGAGCCGCCGCCGATGCAGGCGACGAGGGTATCCGGCAGCCGGCCTTCCATCTCCTGCATCTGCACTTTCGTTTCGTCGCCGATCACCGACTGGAAATCGCGCACCATGGCGGGATAGGGATGCGGGCCGGCGACGGTGCCGATGCAATAGAAGGTGTTCTCGACATTGCTGACCCAGTCGCGCAGGGCCTCGTTCATCGCATCCTTCAGAGTCGAGGTGCCGGAATGGACCGGGATCACTTCGGCGCCGAGGAGCCGCATGCGGAACACGTTCGGCTTTTGCCGCTCGATATCGACGGCACCCATATAGACCGTGCAGGGCAGGCCGAAGCGGGCGCAGAGCGTTGCTGTCGCCACGCCGTGCTGGCCAGCACCGGTCTCGGCGATGATGCGGGTCTTGCCCATGCGCTGGGCCAGCAGGATCTGGCCGAGGCAGTTGTTCACTTTGTGCGAGCCGGTGTGGTTGAGCTCTTCGCGCTTGAAGTAGATCTTGGCGCCGCCGAGATGCTGGGTCAGGCGCTCGGCGTAATACAGCGGGCTCGGCCGGCCGATGTAGTGGGTGCGGAAGCTCGCCATCTCGGCGATGAAATCGGGGTCGGTCTTGGCCTTGGTATAGGCCTGTTCCAGGTCCAGGATCAGGGGCATCAGCGTTTCGGCAACGAAACGGCCGCCGAAAAGCCCGAACCGACCATGTTCGTCGGGTCCGGCCCGGTATGTATTCACATTCGGTACGGCGGCGGTGCTCACAATGGAATATCCTGTGGAAAGCCTGACAAATTTGCCGCAATCAACCACAGCGCGGCCCAAAGGTCAAAGGTTTCAGCCACATGACAGCGCCGTCAGAGACTCCGGGCGACTGTCAGGAAGTCTTTGATTTTCTGTAAGTTTTTGACCCCGGGCCGGTCTTCGACCCCGGATGAGGTATCGACCGCCGGAGCGCCGCTGATCCGCACGGCTTCGGCGAGATTTTGCGCGGTGAGACCACCGGCCAGCATCCACGGCCGGTTGAAGCGCTGGCCCGCGAGCAACGACCAGTCGAAACTGACGGCATTGCCGCCGGGCAAGGCATTGACCATGGTCTTCGGCGGCTTGGCATCGAACATCAGCCGGTCGGCAACCGGCTCATATGCGCGCGCTCCGGCGATATCCTCGGCCGTTGCGACGGAGAGGACCTTCATCACCGGCAGGCCGAAACGCGCGCGTATGGCTGCAACGCGCTCTGGCGTCTCTTTGCCATGAAGCTGCAGCAGATCGAGCGGACAGTCGCGGAGGATCGCGGTGATCTCGTCATCGGTGGCATCGACGACCAGGCCAACCCGCGTCACTTTGCCGGCAACCGGCTTGCTGAGCGCGCCCGCCGTCGCGGTCGTCACATAGCGCGGGCTCTTGGCGAAAAAAACCAGGCCGATGAAAGCGGCACCGCCGGCGATGGCCGTTTCGATCGCGGCCGGGGTGCTGAGGCCGCAGATTTTGGCATCGACTGCCATGGCTCAATTCCTGTCCAAGTCTTGATCCGCCGAAGCCCCTGACGTCCCGATCAGATTGCGATGGCCCGGCAGCCGTTCAAGCCCCGCCACCCGATCAGGCCCGCACCGTGTTCAAGCGCGTACACCGATCAGGCGCCGATAGGCCGCTGCCAGCACCCCGGTCTGTGCCATGGTGGCAGCGATCTGGCAGATGCAGCCCAGGAGCAGCAAGGAATAGGGCGCGGCATCGGCGAGGCCGGTCACGCCGGCGATCACGCCGAGGATCATCACCACCAGCATGAAGGGGATCTGCGCCAATACGAAGGCGATCAGCAGGACGAAGCTCTGGCCACGGCTGGCTTCCCAGACCTGACGCAGCCCGATCGGCTGGCCGATGGCAATCGCCACCAAGGCAAGGCTCAGCCGGATGACGGTCAGTCCGACGATCAGTGCCGCGACCCAGAGGCCGATGCGGGCGAGGAAGGGCGGCAGGAACTGAACCGGCAGCGAGAGCAGGCTGAGGCCGAGCAAAGCGGCAAAGCCCAGGGCGATGACGCCCAGCACATATTGCAGATGGGCACGGTTGAGATGCAGGCCGAGTCCGGATGCTTTCTGCGGGCCGAGCAGCAGGAAGCGCAGCCAATTGACCGCCAGCAGCGCGAAACTGAAGATGGCGATCAGGCCGCTCAACAGCAGATCGCCGCCGACCGAGCGGGCGACATCCACCGATCCGTTTTCCAGCGCGTTCATCACGGCAAGGGCCGCCGGCCGGCCATAGAGCATGGCGGCGAAATAGATGACCATCGGCACCACACCGAGGCGCAAGGCATCATCGCGGCAAACCCACAAGCTCTGTAGGCTGGTGGCGACCAGCTGGATGATGCCAAGCCGGCTGCCGGGCATGCCGAGATTGGGGCGATTGGGTTCAGGCGGGCGCATCTGCATGGGATCCATCACGCTCTGCCAGGTCCCGGGAGTGGTCCCGCAGCAATTTCCGCCTGGATGCGCCGCGCTGCCGCAGCCGGATCGGCATCACCCGTGATCGGCCGGCCGATCACCAGATAGCTGGCGCCGGCGGCAACGGCTTCGGCCGGGGTCATGATCCGCTTCTGGTCACCGGTCGCTGCCCAGGCCGGGCGGATGCCGGGCGTCACCAGCAGAAAATCCGGCCCGAGATCGCGCCGCAGGACGGCGATCTCCTGCGGCGAGCAGACGACGCCGTCGAGACCACAGTCTTTCGTCAAGGCGGCGAGACGGCGCACCTGGTCCAGGGTATCGCTCGGCTGGCCCACTTCCGCGAGATCCGACCCGTTGAGGCTGGTGAGCACGGTGACGGCAATCAATTTCGGCGCCACCGCGCCCAGTTTCGCAGCGCTCTCCTGGGCTGCGTCGCGCGCCGCCACCATCATGGCGCGGCCACCGCCGGCATGCACATTGGTGATGAAGGGCTTCAGTGGCGCGACGGCGCGAATCGCCCCCGCCACCGTGTTGGGGATGTCATGGAATTTGAGATCGAGAAAAACCGGCAGACCGAGATCCGCCAGCTGGGCGACACCGGCGGCGCCATTCGCCATGTAGAATTCCAGGCCGAGCTTGATCCCGCCGACCGCGCCGCGCAGTCGCTCCGCCAAGGCCAGCGCATCGCGCGTCGCCGTCATGTCGAGGGCAGCGAAAACCGGGTTGATGGTGTCAGATCGCGCCATGTGCTGTGAAACGCCCACTCTCGTGCCATGAACTGCTGGGTCGCCTCGGTGCGGCGGCTGCCGGCACCGGTCGGCCCATGCTTCTAAACGACTTTTCCGCAAAGGTCATCCGACGAAACAATCACGGCGACTCATGCAACCTTTAATGTCAAAGCCACGGGGCAGCGTGAGGTGGCATGCTACCGCTCCCGTCAAAACCCTTGACCCGGTCGCGGGGGTATATGCTAAGCCTCTGACTTATCCTGTTAATCCCGTATTGCATCGACATCGTGATCGTATTCTTTCCTGGCGTTTCAGGTGACGGCCGGCCGGCCCAAGCCCATCCCGATCTTTGGTTCCCCCGCGATAATTTCAATGGCACCGGCTTGAATGGCGGTGGCTGCCAGCGGCTTGCGGCCATTTCTGCGCAGCGCAACGGTGTGGAGCAGGGCTGATGCAGGTCACACAGTTCACCGACTATGCCGTGCGCACGCTGATCTATCTCGCCGGCCAGGGCGACCGCCGGTCGACGGTCGAGGAAATCGCCGCGCATATGCATGTTTCCGCCAGCCATCTGACTAAGGTGGTGCATCGGCTCGGCCGCCTCGGCGTGGTCGAGACCCTGCGCGGCCGTCGCGGCGGGTTGCGCCTGCACCGCCCGGCCGGCGAAATCTCCCTCGGCTGGCTGTTCCGCCAGACCGAGGACAATTTGGCCCTCGCCGATTGCTTCCAGCCAAGCGGCTGCGACTGCCCGCTCGCCGGGAGCTGCCGGATGACCGGCATCCTGCAGGAGGCGATCAAGGCTTTCCTGGCGGTGCTGGATCGCTACACCCTGCGCGAATTGCTGGTCGATCCGGAACTCCTGCGCGGCATCATCTCGATCGCACCGAAGCCGGCCGGAGTTGTCGCCGCCGAATAAGGCGGCTCGCCCCAGCCAGCCAGTCAGGCAATTAACCGGCCAGCCAGCGATCCATCTGCCGCGCGACAAGTCGGCTAGGCTGGGTTAGCATGCGGCGTTCAGGGCAACCGCGATTGACCATGCCGCATCCGACCGAACGCCGATTTTGCGCCGCTGACATCCTTTCCAGCATCGTCTTTTCGCCGTTCCGGCGCGCGGCGGCAGCGTTGTCCTTGTTGTCGGTCGGCCTGTCGGCTTGCGCGGCGCCGCCACCGCCCCAGCCACATGCCCATGATCCGCTGACCTGGTCGGCGGCGATCGGCCGGCTGGATGACGATCGGATCGACAGTTCCTGCAGCGCCACTCTGGTGGCACCCGACGTCATCGCCACGGCGGCCCATTGCGTCGTGGTCGATGGCCGCACTGTCGATGCGACCGAGCTCACCTTCTATCCCAATCTCGGCGCCGCCACGCTGCCATCGGCGAAAGGTGTCCGGGTGATGGCGATCGGCGAGGATAAGCGACGTGCGGGACATACTGACAAGATCGACGTCGCGATCGATATCTCGGCCGATTGGGCGCTGGTGCAGATCGCTCCGCCGATCACCGCCGTGGCGCCGATCCCGCTCGGTCGATTCACGGCCGCGGAAATCGATCAGGCTTTAGCTGCCGGTGGCGAGCTGTCGCAAGCCGGCTACGGCGTCTACGGCCTGACGCTCGGCCAGCATCTCTACCAGCAGGGCCATTGCCAGCGCCTGGATGGCGACAAGCTGCCGGCTGACAAGCGTGACTATGTGCTGTTCACCAGTTGCCGGCCGATCAAGGGCGATAGTGGCGGGCCATTGGTGCTCACCAAGGCCAATGGTGATCGCTTCCTGGTCGGCGTCGTTTCTGCCTATGAGTTCACCGGCGGCACATCGGGTCGCATCACCATCGCGGTGGCGGCACTCGGCTTCGAACGCCGTCTCGCGGGATTGCGCTGATGGCGCGCTGGCGCAGCTATCTGCAACACAGTGCAGCGGCACTGGCGCTCCTGGTAGTGGCGGCCTGTGCAGTCCGACAGCCGAGCCCGCCGCCACCTGCGCCGCCACCGCCAGCGCCCGTAGCACTGCCTTGGACCACGGCGATCGGTGCCTTGCAGAATCTCAGCCGAACGCAGACCTGTACAGCAACATTAGTGGCTCGCGACGTGATCGTTACGGCCGCCCATTGCCTTGCGAATGGCACGCCGGAACTGCAGGGGCGTGAGTTCGTGTTCCTGCCGAATGAAGGAGCATCGCCATCCTTGTTGCCCCTGCGCGTTCTCGGCATTCAGGCAGTCGGCAGCAAGCTGAGACAAGGCGTTATCGATCAAGATGAGGCTGTCGGGGATTGGGCGCTGCTACGAATAGAACCAGCACCGGATAAATTGCAGCCTGTGGCCGTTAATGATCTGACCTTTGAGCAGATTCAGGCCAGGTTGGTAGCGGGCGATCATTTCTTTTCCGGCGGCTATGGAACGCCTGGTCGTTTGATGTTCCGCCAGCACGATAACTGCGCGATCGTTGACGGTGGCAAAGTGCATCAGTTCCTTGATGATGGCTTGATTGCTTCCGATTGCATCGTGCGGCCACGCGATAGCGGGGGACCGATGGTCATGGTCGATATACTCGGCCGGCCGCATCTCATCGCCATTATTTCCGGGATTGGTGCGCCGTTCAGTAACCATTCTTTCGGCATAGGCGTAGAGGCCCGCGTCTTTCTTCCATATCTCAAGGCCGTACCGATCAGCCTCATGGATCCAGTGGGGAAACTGGCGCCCGCAGGCTAATCGCAGCCTGGTCGGAAGCAGTTTTATTGACAGGTCTATCAAAGCTGTATACAGCTAAATGAAACAGAAGACGCCCCATAAATACGGGCGGTGTCGAGCTTGCAATCACACGGCCCTGGCTTCGGGGCCGTGAGCGCGGGTTGGGCATGCAGATCCGGGAGGAAGAGATGACGGCAAGTCTGGTCCAGTCCGCCCCAGGGCAAGAAGCAGGGCAGGAAGACGTCGCATCGTCGTCGGCGCCGCGCGAGAGTGCCGGCCGCCGCCGTGAGCGTCGGGCGCATGCCGGTCGGCCGGGTGGCAGCGGTCCGCGCCAGCAGCCCTTCGGCCAGGTGCCGAATACCTATCGCCCCATCGAGGTAATGAGCGCCGATCAGATCGAAGCGATCCATCAGGCGTCATTGAAAGTGCTGGCTGAAATCGGCATAGAGGTGATGCATGACGAAAGCCGGGCGCGGCTGAAGACTGCCGGCGCGGAGGTCGACGAGGCGACCCATCGCGTCCGCTTCGATCCGGCGCTGGTCGAGGAGAAGATCAAGACCATTCCTGCCGGCTTCAAGATGCATGCGCGCAACCCTGCTTATCACGTCGAGGCCGGTGGCGGGCAGATGATCTTCGCGGCGACCGGTGGTCCGGCTTTCGCTCATGATCTCGATCGCGGTCGGCGCCCCGGCAATTACGCCGATATGTGCGACTACATCCGCCTGGTGCACAGCCTCAACATCATCCACCAGGAGGGCGGTTGCCCGGTCGAACCCACCGATCTGCCGCCGGATTCGCGCCATCTTGATTTCTACCAGGCGGCGCTCACCCTGACCGACAAGACCTGGCAATGCTGGGCTCTCGGACGCTACCGGGTGGAAGACGCGCTCAACATGATCGAGATTGCCTATGGCATGAGTCGCGAAGAAATGGCGGCGCGGCCGGTGACCCTGACGGTGATCAATTCGAATTCGCCGCTAAAGCTCGATATCCCGATGGGCGAGGCGTTGACGGCGATGTCGCTGGCCGGCCAACCGATTGCGCTGACGCCTTTCACGCTGTCGGGCGCCATGAGCCCGGTCACCATCGGCGGCGCGCTCACCCAGCAGAATGCCGAAGCCCTGGCGATGATGACACTGACGCAGATCGTCCGGCCGGGCGCGCCGGTGATGTATGGCGGCTTCACTTCGAACGTCGATATGCGCACCGGCTCACCGGCTTTCGGCACGCCGGAATACAGCAAGGCAGCCCTTGCCAGCGGCCAGCTGGCGCGTCGTTACAAGGTACCGTTCCGCTCCAGCAATGTGACCGCCTCGAACTGTGTCGACGTGCAGGCGGCCTATGAAGCCGGCATGTCGCTCTGGGGCACCATCATGGGCGGCGTCAATCTGATCGAGCATGCGGCGGGCTGGCTGGAAGGCGGCCTCACGGCTTCCTTCGAGAAGCTCATTCTCGATGCCGAGATGCTGCAGATGATGCGGGAATTCCTGCGGCCAATCGGCACCAGCGCCGATGATCTCGCGGTCGAAGCCATCGCCGAAGTGGGGCCGGGCGGTCATTTCTTCGGCACCAGCCACACGCTCGCGCGTTTCGAACACGCCTTCTACGAGCCGATGCTGTCGGACTGGCGCAACTTCGAGACCTGGAGCGAAGGCGGTGCACGGACCGGCACCGACCGCGCCAATGCCATCTGGAAGGAATTGCTGCGGACCTATGAACAGCCGGCGATGGATGTCGGCATTGCCGAGGGGCTCAAGGATTACGTGGCGCGCCGCAAGGAAGAGATCGCCGGCGGCAAGTTCTGATCGCGCAAGTCATGGCGCCGCCGGGCGACAGCATCCGGCTGTCGCTCAATTCGCCATCTTGACGACGCGGCAATCCTGGTTGTGTGCGGCCAGTTGCAGGCAACGATCCTTCGCCGTATTTAAGCTGTCGAACGGGCCGGCGACCACGCGCTGGGTGAAGCCTTTGGCGCCGAGATCGGCGCGATGCACGCTGACGGAGACACCCTGCAGCAGCGCGGCATATTTCTTGGACAAGCGGTCGGCCTCGGCGGTGGCAGCAGTCTCATTCGGCAGCGAGGCCATCTGCACGAAATAGGCCTGGCCGGACGCAGCGGTCGACAGCGCTTGCGGCGTGCTGTCCGTTGCCGCTGCAGCGGCCTTGACCGGCTTCTGCACATTGCTGCCCGGTTTGCTCGCGGTCTCGATGGCTTTGCCGGCGGGATCGGTCTTATTGTCCTTGCCGCTCTTGTCAGCTGTGGCCGCCGCGGCCGTATCGCTGTTGTCATTGGTCGCGCTCGGCAATGGGGGGTCGCTGAAGAGCGGCACGGAGGCGACCGAATTGACGGGCGCGGCAGAGGCCTTCTCGGCCGCAGGAATCGATTGCTTGGTGCTGACGGGTTTGGAGGTTCCGGGATCCGGTGCCTTGTATTGCGCCTGCGGCGCGATCTTATCGAGAATATCCTGGCGCAGGGCGGTCACGCGCGCGCGTTCGTCATCCGTCAAATCGGCGGCACTGCTGGCGCGACTCAGCCAGGTATAGGCGGCAAGGTTATTGAGGGCGACATGGTCGCCTTGGGCATATTCCATGCCGAGGCGTGCCTGGGCATGGCTGTTGCCCTGTGCTGCTGCTTGCACGAGAAGCGACATGGCGCGGTCCATGGGCAGTCCGACCGGATGTCCGTCCAAGGCCAGCGCGGCCAACTGATACTGCGCATTGGCATCGCCACCAGTGGCCAGTGGTGCCAGGGCAGCGCCGGCTGCCGGAAAGTTGCCGGCTGTTATGGCGGCCTGCGCCGCGGCCATATCGGCACGGGCTGGCATCTGCGTGGCAATAGCAATGAATGACGTCGCAGCGAGCAGGACGAGACAAGAGAGGCGGCGGCGAGGCAAGCTGCTGCAGGCGATCACGATGGCTCACTTGTCCCCAAATAGACCCAGCCATCCTAATTGAAACGACCCGCTCTCGCCAGGGTGAAGCGGGTGCGATCCGTCACATCGGTGACGACCGACCTGCCTGCATATCCGGCCCGCACATCCGGTTGGTCGGCCAAGAACCGCGCTTTAACCATGCTCAAACTGTGCTCACAAGGCGGCGACGGCACGCTCAAGGGCGGCAGCCTGTGCCTGCAGCACCGGCGTGCCGTCATCGCGGGCTTCCTGGTCCAGAACGGAGGCCATCACTTCCAGATGGGCGGCGACGAGCCCCAGTTTGGCGGCATCGAATGGCGAAGGCAGTCGGGTCAGCTGGCAGAGCGACTGGCCAAGCTGTGTCATCAGGGGATAGCCGAAGGATGTGCCCTGGCCCTTGATGTTATGGGCCACGCCGAACAAGGCTTCGATATGTGGTGAAGACTGGTCGGGTGCCGCTTGCGCCGCTGCCAGATGCTGGCGGCATTGATCGAGATCCGCCCGCGCCCAGTTCAGATAGTCGCGTGATAGCGCAGCCACCGCAGCCTGGGCCCGTGCCAAGGCTGCGCCGAAGCCATCACTGTCGTCATCTGTTCCCATGAGACATCAAGTACCACAGCCATCGAAGCCGGTCGATAGGTCGGGAAACCGATCCCGCGATGCCGCGTGATGTCACCCTGTCCCGCTCTGCCAGAACCGGCTGGCGATCAGAGGCGCTTGGGCAGGCGCAGCGCCATGAAGCCGGTGGCGATGGTGAGGAGGCCGCTGGCCAGGAAGACGGCGCGAAAATCGAACAGTGACAGCAATATCGTATAGATGGTCGAAGGCAGGAGATCGCTGAGATCGATATAGGTCTGGAACACCGGCGACATCTGGTTGCGCTCGCTCGGCCGCACGAAACGCATGAAAGGAATATTGCCCAGCGAATCCAGCACCACAACGCAGGCCGCCCCCATGAGGAGCAGCAGGCCGACCACCGTCGGATGATCGTAGAAGATCGGGATCGACAAGGTGAGCGCACCACCGACAAAGAGGCCGAAGACCAGCGGTGTGCGAATGCCGGTGCGCTGCGCCACCCAGCTGATCAGCGGTGCCGTCACCAGCATGAAGTTGCCGATGCCGACCAGCCCGCCGGCCCATTGCGGGTCGAGCTTGTGATCGGCGGCATAGAGCGCGGGATAGACAAAGAACATGCTCCACCACGCGGAACGACCGAAGGCGATCGACCAGCCCAGCCGGAGTTTGCGCTGCCGAACGAAATGCAGCACGTTGCCTAAGGGATTGCGGAATTCCCGCAAGGCGGCACCGGCTGGCACCAAAGCCGGATGATTGTGCATGCGGAGATAGAGGAAATAGGCGATCAGCACGACATAGCTGGCGGCCGAGACCAAAGCCGGCGCGATCATGCCGTGATCCTGGTAGAGCCGGACGCCGAGCCAGGGGCCGACGCCCCAGGCGATGCAGCTCATGAAGAGGCGCAGTGGCTCAGATTTCACCAGCTGATGGCGCGGGATGTAGTCCATCATGTAGAGCAGCAAGGCGATGCGGCAGGCGGCGGCCGAGAGGGCGCGGCAGATCATGCCGGCGACCTGGCCGGGAATGGTATCGGTCGCCAGCAGGAAGACCGCCAGGATGGCGACCAGCATGCCCGCAACATAGAACCAGCGCCGTTGCAGGCGCTGGATGAACAGCGGCGAGACCAGGTTGAAGATCAGGCTGGTCAGGCTGGTGATGAGGAAGGTGGCACTGACCCAGGGGCGTCCTTCGTCCAATCCGAAGCGCCCCTGATAGAGCGCATAGGCCTGCATCGAGAGCACGGTGGAGACCATGGCGCGGCCGACGGAATCCAGCGTGAAGAGCATGGCAAAGACCGTGGCGCCGGGCTTGGCCAGGGAGCGAATGAAAACAGGCTGGTTGACGTCCATCGATACAGCGGGTCGAATGCGGCTCGCCCGAGATGGGCCCCCGCGTGAGGTCTCGCATCTGTAGCATGAGGTTCAGATAATGGCGATTGATTCGGATGTTTTTCGCTGGCCGGCTGTAGATGCGGTTGCTGCATTGCGGCGTGGCGAGATCTCGCCGCTTGAACTGATAGATGCCGCTTATGAGCGCATCGCCGCCACCAACGGCAGCGTCAATTCCATGGTGACCCTGTGTCCCGATCGTGCCCGCGCTCATGCCAAGCGATTGATGCAACAGCCGGTCGCACAGCGCGGCCTGCTCTGCGGCCTGCCGATCGCCATCAAGGATCTCTCTGATGTCGCTGGGGTGCGCACCACCTATGGCTCGCCGATCTTCAAGGATCACGTGCCCACTGTGTCCGATCCGATGGTGACGCGGCTCGAAGCCAATGGCGGCATCGTGATCGGCATGTCGAACACGCCGGAATTCGGCGCCGGCGCCAACACCTTCAACGAGGTCTTCGGCGAGACCCGCAATCCGTGGAACACCGCGCTCAATGCCGGCGGCTCCTCCGGCGGTGCCGCGGTCGCTCTGGCAACCGGCCAGGTCTGGCTCGCCAATGGCTCCGATCTTGGCGGTTCGTTGCGCACCCCGGCCAGTTTCTGCTCGGTCGTCGGTCTGCGGCCGAGCCCCGGCCGGGTTGCCCGCAATCCCGGCGAGGTGCGATTTGACACCATGTCGGTGGAAGGGCCGATGGCGCGCAATGTCGCCGACGCGGCACTGATGCTGGATGCCATGGTCGGCTACGATCCGATGGACCCGATTTCCCTGCCGGCACCGGCGGAAAGCTTCCTCGACGCGGCTTTGGCCGGCCGCTTGCCGAAGCGGGTCGCCGTCACCGCCGATTTCGGCATCACCCCGGTCGAGCCGGCGACCCGCGCGGTGCTGGCAGCGGCGGTCGAAAAGATGCGCGCGGCAGGTATCGAGGTGATCGAAGGCTGTCCGGATTTTGCCGGCGTGCCGACCGCCTTCCAGATCCTGCGGGCACTGGGTTACGCGACCTCGATGCGCCCGCTGATGGAGCGCCACCGCGATCTGCTCAAGCCGGACGTAATCTGGAACATCGAAAAGGGCCTCGCTTTGACCGCCGAGGAAGTCGGCCAGGCAGAGCGCCGACGCAGCCGGCTCTATGGCGACATGGTCGCCTTTCTCCGCGAGGTGGATGTGCTGATCGCTCCCACCGCCTGCACCCCGCCCCGGGATATTTCGGAGCGCTGGGTCCGGCTGGTCGATGGGGTGGAGCTGGAGAACTATGTCGACTGGCTGAAGATCGCCTCCGTCATCACGGTCAGCTCCTGCCCGTCTTTGTCCCTGCCCGCCGGTTTTACCGCCGATGGCAAGCCGGTGGGGCTGCAGATCATCGGCCGGCCGCGTGGCGAGGCGGATTTGCTCGCAACTGCCAAATCGCTCGAGTCGCTGTTCGGGCTCGCCGGCGAAGTGCCGATCGATCCCCGAACATTATGAAAGTATTCAGCAATTTGTGACCTTATGACAACTTGTAGGAAGTCTCTCGCAGCCGATATAGTGGGAGAGATTTGTTGCAATAGCGAATTTGCGCCCGCGAAAGTCCTGACTCTCGATAGGGTAGATTTGCACTGCAAAATCAGCGAGATAGCTCAGCGAGCCGGCGATGAACGAGATCAGCCCTAAGTCCCATATCGACCCGAATATCCAGGATGAGGTCCGCGGCCGGTATGTCGACGAGATCGACGCCGGCATGACCGCGGTCTTCACCAAGACCGTGACCGAGGCCGATATCGTCCTGTTCGCCGGTATTTCCGGTGACACCAATCCGGTGCATCTGGACGAGGATTTCGCCAAATCGACCATGTTCAAGGGCCGGATCGCCCATGGCATGCTCAGCGCCAGCTTCATTTCGACGGTTTTCGGCACAAAATTGCCGGGACCGGGTTGCATCTACCTGTCCCAATCGCTCAAATTCAAAGCGCCCGTGCGGATCGGCGACACCGTGCTCGCCCGGGTGACGGCAACCTTGGTCGACCAGAACAAGGGCCGGGTGACATTTGAGACCACCGCCCATGTCGGCGATACGCTGGTGATGGACGGCGAGGCCCAGCTTCTGGTACCCAAGCGACCGGTTAGCTAGAAATCAGGCGCGCGCCCTCTGCGGCTGCGCTGCAGGGAAGGGTGCAATGGATGGTGCAGGCGATGCGACAGCATCCGATCTGCGGCAGACGGGACTGGCGCGGCACAGCATGCGACTGATCCGTCATTACCAGGATGTTCCGGCGGAAGCCCGCGGGGCAGTGGTTGCGCTGGGCAATTTCGACGGCGTGCATCTTGGCCATCAGCAGGTCCTGGCGACCACCGCCGAGATCGCCCGCGATCTGAAGGCGCCGCTCGCGGTGATGACCTTCGAGCCGCATCCGCGCAGCTATTTCCGTCCCGACCAGCCGGCCTTCCGCCTGACCCCCTTCCGCATCAAGATGCGGCACCTGCAGGCGCTCGGCGTCGATTTCACTTTCAACCTGCCTTTCGATGCGGCTTTGGCCGCCCATAGCGCCGAGGAATTCGTGCGTGAGGTGCTGGTCGATGGGCTGCACATCGCCCATGTCGTGGTCGGCTATGATTTCTGCTTCGGCAAGAATCGCGGCGGCAATGTCGAGACCTTGCGCCAGTTCGGCGACCAGCTGGGCTTCGGCGTCACCGCCATCGGTGCCTGCCAGGATGCCAGCGGTGCCGTCTATTCCTCGACCCTGATCCGCGACCAGTTGCTGGCCGGTGAGCCTGCGGCCGCTGCTGTGGCGCTCGATCGTCCCTGGGAGATTGAAGGCCGGGTCGAACACGGCGACAAGCGCGGCCGGCAACTGGGTTTCCCGACCGCTAACGTGGCGTTGGGGGATTACATGGAACCGCGCTTCGGTGTCTATGCCGTCAAGGCGGCCGTCGATGACGGCGAGGCGCCGCGCTGGATCAGCGGTGTCGCCAATCTCGGACGTCGTCCGACGGTGGGGGGCACCCGGGTGCAGCTCGAGGTGCATCTCTTCGATTATCAGGGCGATCTCTACGGCAAGCATCTGCGCGTCGCCTTCCTGGGCTTCATCCGGCCGGAGATGAAGTTCAACGGCCTCGATCAGCTGAAGGCGCAGATCGCCGCCGACAGTGCTACGGCGCGCAAGCTGCTCGCCGATTATGCCGGGCCGCAGCCGGGACATCTGCCGGCGACCGATCATGCCGCGGAGGCCCATCGATGAGCCGTCCGCATCGCATCACCCTTTCACCGACGATCCTGCTGATACGAATTATCGCCGCCCGCGCCGCATAGCGCGCGTGGGCCGCGTCGACGCGATCCAATCGCGCAGTCAGCCTGATCGTTTTCAGTCAAAAGAGACAGACCCGTGGATTACAAGACAACCGTTTTTCTGCCCAAGACCGACTTCCCCATGCGCGGCGATCTGCCGACCAAGGAACCGGGCATCCTGCAAAGCTGGCAGGAGATGGGGCTTTTCAAGAAGCTGCGTGCGCAATCGAAGGGCCGCACCAAGTTCGTACTGCATGACGGCCCTCCCTATGCGAACGGCAACATCCATATCGGCCATGCCCTCAACAAGATCCTGAAGGACGTGATCAATCGCGGCCAGCAGATGCTCGGCAAGGACGCCTGCTACATCCCGGGCTGGGATTGTCATGGCCTGCCGATCGAATGGAAGATCGAGGAGAAGTACCGCAAGGCCGGCAAGGACAAGGATGCGGTGCCGATCAACGAATTCCGCCAGGAATGCCGTGATTTCGCCGCTGAGTGGATCAATATCCAGCGCGAGGAATTCAAGCGCCTGGGCGTCGAGGGCGACTGGGACCATCCCTACACCACCATGGCCTATCCGGCCGAGGCGCAGATCGTGCGCGAGATCGGCAAGTTCGTGATGAATGGCGGATTGTTCCGCGGTTCGAAGCCGGTCATGTGGTCGATCGTCGAGAAGACGGCGCTTGCTGAAGCCGAAGTCGAATATGAGGATCACGTCTCCGACACGATCTGGGTCAAGTTCCCGATCGTGAAGGCGCCGGAACCGGAACTGGTCGGCGCCAATGTGGTGATCTGGACGACCACACCCTGGACCATCCCCGGCAACCGCGCCGTCGCCTTCGGCCCGGAGATCGCCTATGAGCTGGTCCAGGTGATTGCCGTCGGCGAGGGCGCCAAGGCCAAAGTCGGCGACAAGCTGCTGGTCGCGGCGGCGCTGAAGGAGACCTTCCTGCAGGAGATCGCCGTCACCGAGGCGAAGACGCTGTTGGCACTCACCGGCGACAAGCTGGCCGGCGTCGTCACGCATCATCCCTTGGCGGAACTCGATCCGTTCTACGCCCGCTTCCAGGTGCCGGCCCATGGCGGCAGCTTCGTCACCACCGATGCCGGCACCGGCTTCGTGCATATCGCGCCGGGCCATGGCGCCGACGACTATGAACTCGGCCTCGCCAACGGCATCGAGATCCCGCAGACGGTCGGTCCGGACGGTGCTTATTACGAGCATGTCGGCCTCTTCGCCGGCAAGCGCGTGCTGACGCCGTATGGCAAGAAGGGCGATGCCAATGCGGCCGTCATTGCCGCTTTGGATCAGGCCGGCGCGCTCTTGAAGAACGCGACCATCAAGCACTCCTATCCGCATTCCTGGCGCTCGAAGGCGCCGCTCATCTTCCGCAACACGCCACAATGGTTCATCTCGATGGAGAAGAACGATCTGCGCAAGGTGGCGCTCAAGGCCATCGACGAAACCCGCTTCGTGCCGGAGGCCGGCCGCACCCGCCTGCATTCGATGATCGCCAACCGTCCCGACTGGTGCATCTCGCGCCAGCGCGCCTGGGGTGTGCCGATCGCCCTCTTCGTCAACAAGCAGACCGGCGAGTTGCTGCGCGACCAGGCGGTGATCGACCGCGTCGTCGAGGCCTTCATGGTCGAGGGCGCCGATGCCTGGTTCTCCAGCCAGCCCTCGCGCTTCCTCGGCAACAAATACGACCCGGATAATTACGAGCAGGTGCGTGACATCGTCGATGTCTGGTTCGATTCCGGCTCGACCCACAGCTTCGTCCTCGAGCACGACACCCGCGCCGATCCGACCTGGGACCTGCACAGCCCGGCCGATCTCTATCTCGAGGGCTCGGACCAACATCGCGGTTGGTTCCATTCCTCGCTGCTGGAAAGTGCCGGCACCCGCGGCCGTGCCCCCTACAAGGCGGTGCTGACCCATGGCTTCACGCTCGATGAGCAGGGCCGCAAGATGTCGAAATCGCTGGGCAACACGGTCGCCCCGCAAGATGTCATGAAGCAGTATGGCGCCGATATCCTGCGCCTCTGGGTGGTCTCCACCGACTATTCCGACGACCAGCGCATCGGCCCGGAAATCATCAAGCACCAGGCCGAGGCCTATCGCAGCCTGCGCAACACGCTCCGCTATCTGCTGGGAGCCCTGCATGGCTGGCAGGAAAGCGAGCGCCTGCCGGTCGCCGAGATGCCGGAGCTTGACCGCTGGGTGCTGCACCGGATCAGCGAGATGGCGGCGAAGACCCGCGAGACGGCGGACAGCTTCGACTTCCATCCCTGGTTCACCAGCCTGCGGAATTTCTGCGCCGTCGATCTCAGCGCCTTCTATTTCGACATCCGCAAGGATGCCCTCTATTGCGATGCGCCGACATCGGTGACGCGGCGTGCCGTGCGCACGGTGCTCTATGAGCTCTTCAACTACCTGACGGCCTGGCTCGCCCCGGTACTGGTCTTCACGGCGGAAGAAGCCTGGCGCCATCGTCCGTGGAAGGACGATGCCCAGCATGCCGGCGAAGAGAGTGTCCATCTGCGGAGCTTCCCGGAGGCGCCCGCTGTCTGGCGCGACGAGGCCCTGGCGGCGAAATGGGCGAAGCTGCGCGACTTGCGGCGCGTTGTGACCGGTGCCCTGGAACTCGCCCGCGCCGACAAGAAGATCGGCTCCAGCCTGCAGGCCAAACCGGTTGTCTATCTGACGGCGGAACAGGCGGCGCTGCTCGGCGATCTCGATCTCGCTGAGATCGCCATCACCTCCGGCGTGACGCTCAGTCAGGAACCTGCCCCCGACGGGCTCTTCGTCCTCACCGACGTGCCGGGTGTCGCGGTGCAAGTATCCGGCGCCGAGGGCCAGAAGTGCGAACGTTGCTGGCGCATCCTGCCCGAGGTCGGCCACCAGCATGACCATGCCACCCTCTGCGCCCGTTGCGCCGGGGCGGTATCAGGAGCTGCGGCATGAGCGTTGCTGTCGCCCAGAACAAGGCCGGGCGCCTGACCGGTCTTGGCGCCGCCATCGCGGTGGTTGCCATTATCGCCGATCAGCTGGTCAAGAACTGGCTGCTGCTCGGGCCGATGCGGGAACCACAACTATTTGAAATAACGCCGTTTTTCAATGTGGTTTCGGCCTGGAACAAGGGTGTGAGCTTTAGCCTGCTGTGGATGCCGAGCCAATATGGGCCGTGGATCCTGTCGGCCGTGGCGATCGCGATTTCGATCGGCTTGGCGGTCTGGCTGACCCGTGTCAGCCAGTTGGTAACGGCGATCGGCATTGGCCTTGTCATCGGCGGGGCGCTGGGCAATGTCATCGACCGGATTCGCTTCGGCGCGGTCTTCGATTTCCTCGATTTCTATGTCGGAACCTATCATTGGCCGGCTTTCAACGTGGCCGATTCCTGCATCTGTGTCGGCGTCGTCCTGCTGCTGTGGGACGGGTTGTTTCACGGCCAGGAACGGGGTAAAAGCTGAGCCCATGACGGAGGTGCCGATCATGCGTCGGAAGACCATAGCTTTCACCGTATCTGCGATTGCCGCAGGTGCCCTGCTGGCTGGCTGCCAGGCAACCAAGGAAACGCTGGGCCTGACCAAGCGTTCGCCGGACGAATTCCAGGTGGTGTCGCGGGCACCCTTGAGCCTGCCGCCCGATTACAACCTGCGTCCGCCCACACCGGGTGCGCCGCGTCCGCAGGAAGGCACGCCGCGCGACCGCGCCCAGGCAGCGGTGTTCCAGCAGCCTGAGGCGGCGATCAGCGACAAGGTGCCGCCGGCAATCGGTGAAGGTGCCGAGGGCAATGCGCAATCGGCCGGCGAATCGGCCCTGCTGCAGAGCGCCGGCATTTCCGGTGTCGATCCTAATATCCGCAAGATCGTCGATGCCGAGACGGCGCAGGACCAGGCCGATTCGGTGACGCTGGCTGACCAGCTCACCTTCTGGCGCGACCCGGCGCCCTACGGCACCGTGGTCGATCCGGCCGCCGAACAGAAGCGCCTGCAGGAAAACGCGGCGCTCGGCAAGCCGGTGACAGAAGGCGATACCCCGGTCATCCAGCGCAAGCAGCGAGGATTGCTTGAAGGTATTTTCTAGTCGTAGCGCAGATATCCTGAAGCGCGTGCCGGCGGCCCTGGTCGCCGGCACGATGTTTTTGGGCAGCGCGATCAGCTCCCTTGGCGGATACAGCCTGGGATCTTCCCTGTCAGCTTTGACGCTTCCCGTCGCCGGCCTGGTGCTGTCAGCCCAGGTTCTGTCGGCCAAGCCGGCCGCCGCCGATGTCTTTGATGCCCAAAGCTTCACCTTGAAGAACGGGTTGCAGGTCATCGTGCTGCCCAATCACCGGGCGCCGGTGGTGTTCCAGATCATCGCCTACCGGGTGGGGGCGGCGGATGGATTGCCGGGCAAGAACGGGGTCGCGCATTTCCTCGAGCATCTGATGTTCAAGGCGACCGACAAGCTGCAGGCCGGGCAGTTCACCCGCGAGATCGACCGGCGCGGCGGCACAGATAATGCCTTCACCAACCAGGATATGACGGCGTTCCACCAGGAGATCGCCAAGGAAAACCTGCCGCTGATCATGTCGATGGAAGCCGATCGCATGAACGGGCTGAAGCTGACCGATTCGGTCGTGCTGCCGGAACGCGATGTCATCATCGAAGAACGGCGCCAGCGCATTGAGAACGAGCCGGGATCGCAGCTGCAGGAAATGATGAACGCGGTGCTGTTCCTCAATCATCCGTATCGCCTGCCGGTGATCGGCTGGCGCCACGAGATGGAACAGTACACCACCAAGGATGCGGTCGATTTCTATCACCGCTTCTATGCACCGAATAACGCCGTGCTGGTAATCGCCGGCGACGTCACGGCCGATCAGGTCCGCCAATTGGCGCAGGATACCTTCGGCAAGCTGCCGCGACGCGACGTGCCGGCGCGCCAGCGTCTCGCCGAGCCGCAACAGAATGCGCCCCGCCAGGTGGAGCTGACCTCCGATCTGGTGCGCCAGTCCTATATGGTGAAGGATTTCCTCGCCCCCTCTTACCGGATCGGGCTGGATAACCAGCCGGCCAAGGACAACGACGCCTATGCGCTGCAATTGTTGTCGACCATTCTCGGCGAAGGCACCACCAGCCGCCTGTACCGCCGCCTGGTGATCAACGACAAATCGGCAACCGATGCCGCGTCCAGCTACGATCCCTCGGCCTATGATCTCGGCACCTTCACCGTCTATGGCAGCCCGGTCCCGGGCGGCGATATGAAGAAGGTGGAAACGGCGATCGCCGACGAGATTTCGCTGATCCTGAAGGATGGCGTCACCGAAGATGAATTGAAGGCGGCCAAACAGCGGCTGCGGATCGAAACGGCAAAGTCGCGTGACAGCTTGCAGGGGCCGGCAGTGCTGATCGCCAGCGCCCTGGTGACCGGCCGCAATCTCGCAGATGTGCAGACCTGGCCGGATCGCATCGCCGCAGTGACTGCCGCCGATATCCAGCGCGCCGCCAAGCGTGTCTTCGACGATAAGCATTCCGTCACCGGCCGCCTGCTGGCGGCGGGCGGCTCGCAGCTGGTCGATCAGGCACCTGGCCGGCCGGCCTTGCCGCAAGGCGGCACCGGTACATCCGGCGTGCCGGGCGGCACCGTGAACTGAGGAAGAGACGCATGATGCCGGCTATCGACAGCCTTTCCCAGCGCCTGCAGCAGCGGCTTCCCTATCTTGCCGCTGTCGCCGTGCTGGCCTGGACCGTGTTGCTGGTCCATCCCGCGGCAGCCATCGACATCCAGCAGGTGCGCAGCGACGGCGGCATTTCCGCCTGGCTGGTAGAGGATCACAGCAACCCCCTGATCGCCGTCTCGCTCGGCTTTGACGGCGGCGCCAGCGATGATCCCGCCGGCAAAGAGGGATTGGCGGAACTGGCTTCCGGCCTGCTCGATGAAGGGGCGGGCGATATCGATTCTGCTTCATTCCAGCAGCAGCTCACTGATAACGGCATCGATTACGGTTTCGATGTGTCGCGTGATTCCTTCACCGGTTCGATGCGGACGCTGACCGATCAGCGCGACCTCGCCTTCCGCCTGCTGCATCTCTCCTTGACCAAGCCGCGCTTCGACAGCGAGCCGGTCGAACGCATCCGCCAGCAGCTGCTGGTGGAGATCGATGATCGTCTGAGCGATCCCGCCTCGATCGGCGCCCGCGCCATCAGCCGCAGCCTGTTCAAGGGTCATCCTTATGGTCGGCCCCGCATCGGCACCATCGAAAGCATGCGCGCGATCAGTGCCGCCGATCTGCATGACTTCGTGCGCCAGCATTTCACCCGCGACCGCCTGCATCTGGTGGTGGTCGGCGATATCAAGCCGGCAGAGCTGAAGCCGCTGCTGGATGCAACTTTCGGTGACCTGCCGGAGAAGAGCGACCTGCCGCCGATCGATGAAGCGAAGATCGATGCGCCGGGCGGCATCATGCTGGTCGATCGTGACATCCCCCAGAGCATCATCAATTTCGCCCAGCCCGGCATCAAGCGCGACGATCCGGATTTCTTCGCCGCCTATGTCGCCAATTATATCCTCGGCGGCGGCGGCTTTTCCTCGCGCCTGATGACGGAAGTGCGCGAGAAGCGCGGCCTGGCCTATGGCATCGACACCGATCTCGTGACGCTGGATCATGCCGGTGTCATCTGGGGCCAGGTGCAGACCGTCAACCAGCGGGCCGCTGATACGATCAGCATCATCCGCACGGAATGGCAGAAGATGCGCGATGCCGGTCCGACCGCGAACGAGGTGGCCACGGCCAAGACCTATCTGCTGGGATCCTATCCGCGTCTCTTCACCTCGACGGCGGGCACGGCTTCGGCGCTGCTCGGTATCCAGATGGACAGGCTTGGCATCGACTATGTGCACCGCCGGCAGGATGAAATCGCCAAGGTGACACCGGCCGATGTGGCGAGGGTTTCCAAGAAGCTGCTGGATCCCGCCCAGTTGCTCTTTGCCGTCGTTGGCAAGCCGGTCAATGTTGCCGCCACTTTGCCGCTGCCGGCAGGCGTGACGGGTGACAGCAAGGCGAGCGCCGGCACGGCGCCGGCCGCGCCGCCAGCCACCGCGCAATGATGGCACCGCAATAATGGCTGCTGAACCCGCCCCGGATAGCGGTCAGGAGCGGACGGAACGGGCAGCGCAGGAAGCGGCGACAGGGGCACAGGACACCGCGCCGTCATCGGCCGGGCCCGATGTCCGGTCCATCGATCTGCAGCCGGGCTTCGTCATCCTATTGACCGCGTTGACGGCGCTGGGACCGGTCTCCACTGACTTCTATCTTCCCTCGCTGCCGAATATCGCCCGCTATTTCGCCGTCGGTGAGGCCGAGGCGCAGCTGACGCTGAGCGGCTTCCTGATCTGCTTTGCCGCCACCATGCTGGTCTTCGGCCCGCTGTCCGACCGCTTCGGCCGCAAGCCGGTGATGCTGGGCGGGCTCACCATCTTCACCATCGCCAGTGCCGCCTGTGCGCTGGCAGGTTCGATCGACCAGCTGATCATCGCCCGCATGTTCCAGGCAATCGGTGCCGGAGCGGGGCCGGTGATCTCGCGCGCCGTGGTGCGCGATCGTTTCGGTGCCGGTGGGGCCTCGCGCGTTCTCTCCTATCTTGCCGCCGCCATGACCCTTGCGCCCGCCATCGGCCCGATCCTCGGCGGCTACCTGCAGGAACGCTTCGGCTGGCAGTCGATCTTCTGGGCGATCTCGCTCTATGGTGCGATCGCCATTGCCTGTGCCGCCTGGCGCCTGCCGGAGAGCCATCCGCCGGCCAATCGCACCAGCCATGGCCCGATCGCCATGTTGCGCACCTATGGCATGCTGCTGCGGCACAAACGCTATGTCGGTTTCGTGCTGTGCCAGACCTTCAGCTATAGCGGCATCTTCTGCTTCATCTCCGGCTCGTCCTTCGTTTTCATCAATGTGCTCGGGGTGGCACCGGCGCATTTCGGCTGGTGCTTTTCGGTCTTCGTCATCGGCTATCTGATCGGCACGGTGCTCTCGACCCGTCTCACCCACCGTATCGGCATCGACGGCATGGTCCGTCTCGGCTCGGTCGTGGCGTTGGTTGCCACTGCCGCGCTGCTGCTGATCGCTGTCTTCGCGCCGAGCGTCATCGGGCTGCTGGCGCCGCTGATGGTCTATATGATCGGCATCGGCCTGGCCTCGCCCAATTCCCAGGCCGGCGCCATCGGCCCGTTCCCCAAGGCTGCGGGCGCTGCCAGTTCATTGCTCGGCTTCCTGCAAATGTCGATCGCCGCCGGCGTCGGCACGATCCTCGGCAGCATCGAAGCTAAGACCGCCTGGCCGATGGCACTGGCGATCCTGCTCACCACCTGCGGCCTCAATCTGTCCTATTGGCTGGTGGTGCGCCCGAGTAACGAGGAACGCCCGGCCTGACGGCTAGTAGCCGCGGCTATTTCTTGCCGCCGCCGACATGATCCTGCAGTGTCTGCTGACGTTGCTGGCGCTGGGCCTCGCTGTCGCTGCTGCCATCGCCATTGAAGATGTTTTCGATCAGGCCACCGATGGTCTGCGGCGGATTGACGGGCTGGGCCGGGTTCTCCGGCGTATCAGGCGCCACGTCGCTCGGCGCCGAGGCGATGTTGAAGCTGCCGCCGCTTGGCCGCGTCACATCGGTGGGCGGCGTGCCGGCCAGGGCCTCGGTCATGAAGTCGTGCCAGATCGCCACCGGCAAGGCGCCACCGGTCACCTTCTGCATCGGGCTGTTATCGTCATTGCCGACCCAGACGCCGGCGACCAGATTGCCGGTGAGGCCGATGAACCAGGCGTCGCGGTAGTTCTGGGTGGTGCCGGTCTTGCCATAGGCCGGACGGTCGAGCTTGGCGCGCTTGCCCGTGCCCCATTCGACAACCGCCTGCATGATATCCAGCATCTTGTTGATGGCGCCGGAGGAAGCGACGCGGCCGGGCCCGTTGCCGCTGCGCTGGTAGAGCACCTGACCATCGCGCGTGGCGATGCGCTCGATGCCGCGCGGCCAGACCCCATAGCCTTGATTGGCGAAGGTGGCATAGGCACCGGTCATCTCCAGCAAGGAAGCGCCGCTGGTGCCAAGCGCGATCGAGGCATTGTTCTCAATGGGTGCCGTGATGCCGAGGCGCTGCGCCGTTTCGATCACGCGTTTGCGACCGACACGTTCCGAAAGCTGGACGGCGACGCTGTTGAGCGAGCGGGCGAAGGCTTCCCGCAGCGAGACATCGCCGTAGAACTTGTCTTCGTAATTGCCCGGCGACCAATTGCCGATCGAGATCGGTCCGTCGACCAAATGATCTTCCGGCGTGAAGCCATTCTCGAAAGCGGTGAGATAGACGAAAGCCTTGAAGGAGGAACCTGGCTGGCGCAAGGCCTGGGTTGCCCGGTTGAACTGGGTATCATGATAGCTGGTGCCGCCGACCAGGGCCCGCACCGCACCGTCCGGCGCCATCGCCACCAGGGCGCCCTGGCTCGCCTTCACGGCGACGCCCTGCTCCTGCAGGATGCGGCTGAGATTGTTCTCCGCGGCACGCTGGACCTTCGGGTCCAGCGTCGTCTGCACCACCAGGTCCTGGGTGCTGGCACCGACATAGGATGAGACCTGGTCGATCACCCAATCGGCAAAATACTGGCCGATCTGGGCCGCGTTCTGCGGCACCATGCTGGGTGCCGTCTGCTGCACGACGGCATTGGCCTCGCCATCGCTGAGATAGCCAGCGGCGACCATGTTCTTGATCACCTGGGTGGCGCGCCCACGGGCGAGGTCGCGGTCGTTGAACGGATTATATTTCGACGGCGCCTTCAACATGCCGGCCAGCATGGCAGATTCGAAGATCGTGATCTGCTGCACCGGATGGCCGAAATATTTGCGTGAGGCGGCATCGACGCCGAAGGTGCCGGCGCCGAAATAAACCCGGTTGAGATAGAGTTCGAGAATCTGCTGCTTGGTGAAATGATGTTCCAGCCACAGCGCCAGCAGCACCTCCTGGCCCTTGCGGTGCAGGCTGCGTTCCGGTGTCAGGAAGACGTTCTTCGCCAGCTGCTGGGTGATGGTGCTGCCGCCCTGCACCACGTCGCCAGTCCGCAGATTGACATAGATGGCGCGCAGCAGCCCCAGCGGGTCGATGCCCCAATGGTGATAGAAGCGACGATCCTCGGTCGCCAGCACGGCTTCCGGCAGGTAAGGCGGCATTTCCGGCAAGGTGACCTTGGCGCCGTAGAGATCGCCGTAGCTCGCAAGGATGCTGCCATCGGTCGCCAGCAAGGTCACGCTGGGACGGCGCTTGATCTCGTTGAGGCCGCTGACATCCGGCAGGTCATAGGCGCACCAGGCGACGATGATGAGCAGCAGGAAGCTGGCCCAGATGCTGCCGACCAGCCCCCATTTCAGCAGAAACCAGATAACCGGACGCTTGCCCTTGCGCGAATCAGGGCGGCCGGAGGGAGGCTGGGGAGAGGCCGATCGGGTCATTCTATCTTTGGGTCAAAATCGCCGAATCGCGGCGACGTCATCGTCAAAATACGATCACTGGCTTGTAGCAGATCGACAGGCGGCGTCACAGGCACGAAACGGTGCGATGAAACGGCTCGGCGGCGCCGGCCGATCTGCGGTTCGCAGCAGAAGTGGCCGGCCTTTGCGACCTGGCGGGGACAGAATCATGGCGGAAATGGGAAATCGACCCCGGATCCGGCGCTTGTGATCAAGCGCCGGGCTGACACGGCCCAGGCTCAGGCAGGTTCCCCGTGTCAGGCTCAGGCGCTGCGGCGGGTGGGAGCTTCCAGATTGCCGTCAAGGCGCAGGATCACCTCGGTGACGACCTGTTCCATGTTCTGGTCGGGATCCGGCTGCTCGAGATAGCCGCGCAGGATCAGTAGCGCCTGGTCAACCCAGCCGGCCGGCGCCTTGCCGTCGCGATGCGCCGGCAGGTTGCCGCCCGCCTGGGCGAGCTGGATGAAGAGACGGCGATAGGCGTCGGGCAGCTGGCATTTCAGGAACAGCTGTTCCTGGCCATTCCCGCCTTCATCAGCCATCAGCTTGCGGATGTTGCCGATGGCGATGCCGCTCTTGACCGACAGGGCCTGCAGCAGGAAGGCGAACTGACCGATCGCCAGGGCGCGGACCACGAGGCTGCCGCTCAGCAGGCCGTTTTCTTCCAGCCGTTCGGCGAAATCGCGCAGTTCCTCGGCGAGATGCCCACCCATGCTGGTGAGCAGGAAATGTTCGCGGCTGTAATGCAGGATCGAGGAAACGCGCTGGGCCGGCAGGCCATAACGCTGGATCAGCCGCTCGAGAACCTTGCCGGTGACCACAGTGGTGAGGCGCTCGACGATCGCCAGCGGCAGGGCCGGGCGCTGCGTCAGCGTTTCATTGAGCCGCGTGTGGTCGGGGAAGCGGTTGAGAATGCGATGGAAGCCATCGGCATCGATGGCGGCATTGCTGTTGGCAGCAATCCGCTGTACCGCGATCTCGTCGCCATATTGGATGATGGCGCCGGTGACCGGCACCGACAGGTTGGCGCGCTGGGTGACGGCGCGGATATGGGCCGGGGAGGCGCTGCTGATGACGTCGATGAGATCGCTATCGGTCAGGACCGGCGAATGGCCGAGGATCGGCGCCGCCACATCGATGACATCCTTGGCCAGGCGCAAAGCGAGGCCGCGATCGAGATGGGGCGTGTATTGCAGGCTTTCGGCGAGCTGGCAACGCAAGGCCAGCTCAACTTCCGGCAGGATGGTCTGGATAATGGCCAGCGCGAGATCACGCTCGGACTCGATCAGCTCGTCGCCACCATAAGCAGTGCCAACACGCAACATGGTGGCGGCCCGGCTTTCCGCGCTCGGATCACTGATCAACCGGTCCACATCTGCTTGCGTCAGTCTGGTCAAGGCTTTCGACCCCTCATCTACTCTCAATATATTTATCAAAGCGACCACATACGGCAAGTCTTTCAATCTAAAATTCTATTTAAAATCAAACACATATAAAGAATTTAAAAATTGCTTCAAATGTTCCTCGCCGGTATCGACGCGGCCTTGCTATGGCGGCAAACTTGGCTATGATGCGGCGCGTCAGCCCACCACCCGGCCTGGTTTCCAGTGCAGGTGAGGGGGCGGACACGCAGATCGGCGACGCGGCTCAATCGCGCCGACTGTGCTTCTTCAGAAGCAGCCCCAGTGGCGGAATTGGTAGACGCGCCTGACTCAAAATCAGGTATCCAAAAGATGTGCTGGTTCGAGTCCGGCCTGGGGCACCATTCCATCTGAGCATCCCGCCAAAACAAGCGAGAATCGTGCCATCCATTGGATAGCACGGCCGTCTTCGATACCTGTCCCTTTGCTGGGATCATATGATGCGAAGCCCCCAATACTGCAATGCGGTAGCAACAGCCGGCCGGTAATTTCGTTCCAGCCCACCTGATAAAGAGAAGCTTTTTGTTGCCGATATTCCCGGATCTTAATGCGTCACAGCAATTTCGGGTCGAGTTGGACGCGGCCTAGTGCAAGCGGCACGGAATTTACGCAGTTGCGGGATATAAAAGCCGGCCCGGCGTTTCTACGTCGCGCGTCGGGGAGGGCTCCGCTATGGTGCCGCCACGTGCCTGGAACAAACAGATCGCTATGGAAGGTTTGGCATGAAGATCACTGTCATCGGTACCGGCTATGTGGGCTTGGTGACCGGCGCCTGCTTCTCGGAGTTCGGCTTTGCGGTTACCTGCGTCGATACCGATCCGCGCAAGATCGAGGCTTTAAAGGCCGGCCGCATTCCGATCTTCGAACCTGGCCTCGAAGCTTTGGTGCAGCGCAGCGCAGTTGAAGGGCGGCTGCATTTCACCACCGCAGCCGGTCCGGCGATCGAGCAGGCGGATGTGGTCTTCATCTGTGTCGGTACCCCGACCCGACGAGGCGACGGCCATGCCGATGTCAGCTACGTGATCAAGGCGGCGGAAACCATCGCCGACAACTTGAACGGGTATAAGGTCATCGTTACCAAATCGACGGTACCTGTCGGCACCACCCGCCGCATTGCCAAGGTCATTGCCGAACGTCGGCCGGGCGCCGAATTTGATGTCGCTTCGAATCCCGAATTCCTGCGCGAAGGCTCTGCGGTGGAGGATTTCATGCGGCCGGACCGTGTCGTCATCGGCTGCGAAAGCGAGCGCGCCCAGACCCTGCTGCAGCAGCTCTACCGCCCGCTGCATCTGATCGAGACACCCATCGTCTTCTCCGATCTCGAGACCTCCGAGACCATCAAATATGCCGCCAATGCCTTCCTGGCGATGAAGATCACCTTCATCAACCAGATCGCGGATCTGTGCGAGAAGACCGGCGCCAATGTGCATCAGGTCGCGAAGGGCATCGGCCTCGATCGCCGCATCGGTTCCAAATTCCTGCATCCTGGCCCGGGCTATGGCGGCTCTTGCTTCCCCAAGGATACCCTGGCTCTGGTGCGGACCGGGCTCGATTACGGCGCGCCGATGGAGCTGATCGACACCGTCGTGCGGCTCAATGATTCGCGCAAGCTGGCCATGGCCGATCGCATCGTTGCGGCCTTGGGCGGCGCGGTCGCCGGCAAGACCATCGCCGTGCTTGGTCTGACCTTCAAGCCGAATACCGATGACATGCGCGACAGCCCCTCGCTGACCATCCTGCCGAAACTGCAGCAACTCGGCGCCAGGCTGCAATGCTTCGACCCGATCGGCATGACCGAGGCGCGCGACCTGATGCCGGATTTGACCTATGCCAATGACCCGTATGAAGCCATGCGCGGGGCCGAGGCGGTGGTGTTCCTCACGGAATGGAACGCCTTCCGGGCGCTCGACCTCGCCCGCATGAAATCGAGCCTCGCCAAGCCCTGTGTCATTGACCTGCGCAACATCTACCGCCCGTCGGAAATGCGCGAGCAGGGCTTCACCTATCACAGCATCGGCCGTCCCTGATCCAGTCCTGCGGGCTGCCCCTTCCGAGGGATGGTCGGCAGGATGATGTTGCCGGCGACCGCCACCAGCTTGTAATGATGTGGGCGAATGTAACTGGGATTCGCAGCCATCATGACCATTCTGGTGACCGGCGCTGCCGGCTTTATCGGTGCCGCCGTTTCGCAGCATCTGCTGCAGCGGGGCGAGCGCGTGATCGGCGTCGATTGCGTCAATGACTATTACGACCCGGCCCTGAAAGAAGCGCGGCTCGCGCGGCTCGCCGGACAGCAGGGCTTTTCCTTCCAGCGCATCGACATCGCCGACCGCGCCGCGATGGAAGCCCTGGCCGCGAGCCGGGGCAGCGAGATCGACGGCATCATCCATCTCGCCGCCCAGGCCGGGGTGCGCTATTCGCTGGTCAATCCCTTTGCCTATGTGACCTCCAATCTGGTCGGCCATATGACGGTGCTGGAAATGGCCCGCCATCTGCCCAATCTGCGCCACCTCGTCTATGCCAGTTCCAGCTCGGTCTATGGCGGCAACAGCAAGGTGCCGTTTTCGATCGAGGACCGGGTCGATGACCCGCTGTCGCTTTATGCGGCGACCAAGCGCGCGGATGAGGCCCTCTCGGTCTCGTACAGCCACAGCCATGGCCTCGCCCAGACCGGCCTCCGCTTCTTCACCGTCTACGGCCCCTGGGGCCGGCCGGACATGGCCTACTTTTCCTTCATGAAGGCGCTGATGAATGACCAGCCGCTGCGCGTCTTCGGCGATGGCAGCATGCGGCGAGACTTCACCTATATCGATGACATCGTCGCTGGCGTGATCGCGGCCCTCGATCATCCGCCGGCCAAGGGGCAGCATCGGCTCTACAATCTCGGCAACAACAATTCGGCCAGCGTCAACGATCTCATCGCCGCTTTGGAACGCGCCACCAACAAGCGGGCGACACGCGATGAAGTCACGCCGCCGCCAGGTGAAGTGGCGGCGACCTGGGCCGATATCGATGCCAGCAAGCGTGATCTCGGCTTCCAGCCCAAAACCGCGCTGCCGGATGGAATCAAGCTGTTCGCCGATTGGTATCGCGGCTTTTATCAGAACTGATCCCGGTATTCACGGCGGCCTTGGCCTGCCGACGCTTCTGCCGGCTGGCTTGCGCCGCGCGGCGCTTGCGCCACCACAGGATGACGCCGGTGATCGACAGGCCGGCCACCACCCAGCCCAGCAGGCTGACGATGATGCGGCCGGCGAGGCCGCCGATCTGGCCGCTATGGAGCGGGAACTGCGCCTGGGTGAAAATATCGCCGGCGCTGCCTTCACCCGGCACATCGGCACGGATGATGGCACCACTGCGATCGTCGAGATAGAGGATCGGCGTGCCGAGCCCGGTGCCACGGTCATTGGTGGCGGGGAAGAAATAGATGCCATAGGCGCCGAGCCAATTGGCGTCGAAAATCGCCGTGGGCGGCAGCGTCCAGTGTCGTCTCAGCGCTTCTCCTGCAGCAACGGCGATCGCCGCGTCGAGCGAGAGACGCGGCTTCGCGGTGTCACGCGGCAGCTTGGCGCGCTCAATGGCTTCCTGGAACGGTGACGGTCGCGTCGGGCTGAAGAGCGACACGACGGGGCGGAAGACCTGGTCCTCCAGCGTCAGATAGACACCGCTGACAGCGACTAGGAAAAATGCCAGCCATAGCCACAGGCCGCTGGCCCGGTGCCAGTCGAGGATCAGGCGGTGCGTGCCGGCGCCACGCTTGATGCACCAGGCGTTGCGCCATTTGGCAAAAAACGGCCGTACCCTCGGCAGGGTCAGATAGAAGCCGATGAAGCAATCCACCGTCCACAGGCAGGCGATGACACCCATGATCAGAGTGCCACTGGTGCCTGCCGTCAGCTCGCGATGCAGTTCATAGAGGAAGGGGATCAGATGCTGCCGCGAGAAGCAGCAGGCGCCGTAGAGGCGTTGCCCAAGCACGGCGCCGGTGACGGGATCGAGAAACATCTGATCGAAATCGAGAATGTAGGGCTGCCCTGTCGCGGGATCGGTCAGCGGGCGGATGGCGGCGACGATGCTGCGTCCCGCCGGCGGATCGAACAGGAAGTAGTTGAGCTCGATCCGCGGATCGGCGGCGGCGATCCGCGCCTGCAACTGGCTTGGCGTGAGATAGGGGCCGCGCGATGCCGTGGTGAAGAGCGCGGGGTTGAGCCAGCCTTCCAGCTCGTCCTGGAAGGCGATCACGCTGCCGGTGATGCCGGTCATGACGAGGAATCCGGCCAGCAGCAGGCCGACATAACGATGGAGCAGAAGCGCCACCAGCCGGAGGTCGAGAGACCTCCGGCCCGGCCGGGCTTCATGCTGGCGCGGCCTCACCATCGGTAGCGGAGGGTTCCGAGGAAGGTACGGCCCTGGCCATAGATGCAGGTCGTGTCGCCGGAACAGGCGGCGACATAATCCTTGTCGAAGATGTTGGTGACATTGAGCTGGGCGAGGATGCCGCGGATCTCGTAATGCAGCGCCGCGTCGAACAAGGTGCGGGCTGGCACTGTATCGACATTGGTATCGCTGGTCGCGGTATTGCCCACATAGCGGACGCCGGCGCCGAAGCCCAGGCCCTCGAAATCGCCTTCCGGCATGGTATAATCGGCCCACAACGAAGCCTGATATTTCGGCAAGGCCTCGGGGCGGTTGCCCTTGGTGCCGTCATGGGTCTTGGTGATGACCGGGTCCATGTAAGTGAAGGCGGCGACCACATCGAGCCCTTCCATCAGGCTCGCTTTGCCTTCCAACTCGACGCCGCGCGAGCGGATCTCGCCGGTCTGGATGGTGTTGGTCGCATCGTCGGGATCGGAACTCTGGACATTCTGCTGGGTCAGCTGGAACACCGAAGCGGTGATGAAACTGTCGAAGCCCTTCGGCTGGTATTTGATGCCGGCTTCGAATTGCTGGCCGGTGGTCGGCTTCAGCGGTCCGTCATTGTTGCTGCCGAGGGTCGGCAAGAATGAGGTCGCGGCACTGATATAGGGCGAGATCCCGATATCGGTTTCATAGAGCAGCCCGGCACTCCAGGTGAAATGCGTCGGATCCTGGTTCGTTTCCGTGTCAGTGATGAAGTTTTCCGTCTTGGCCCAGGTGAGATCATAGCGTCCGCCGAGCACCAGGACCCAGTGGTCCAGCTTCAGCTGATCCTGCAGATAGAAGCCGACTTGGTTGAGTGTCTGATTGCTCTTGGTATCGAGTGGCGGTGTGCCGATATCCTGGTGATAGTCGGGATCATTGAGATCGAGGCTCGGCGCCAGCCCGAACCATTCGCGATCCTTGAAGAAACGCCATTGATAGTCGATGCCGCCGACGGCGGCATGTTCGACCGGGCCGGTCGAGAATTTCGCCTGGGCATTGTTGTCGAGTGCGATCGTGTCGAGCCGTGGTATCGAGACGAAAGCCGCGCGATCCAGCGTGCGCCCGTCGGCCTCCAGGGCATAGCCATAGGCCTTGCGGTAGTCGATATCGAGGCGGGCATAGCGGAAATCCTGCCGCAGGCTCCAGATATCGTTGATCTCGTGGTCGATGCTGTAGCCGATGCTGTATTCGTGCTTGTAATATTCGTCGAAATCCTTGTCGCCGTCATTGAAGTCATGTGGCAGGCGGCCGAACTGGTTGCTATCAAGCGTGCGCTCCTTCGGCAAAAAGGCTGATGATGAGCCGGCATCATCCCGCAAGTAGCTGGCATAGAGCGTGATCTTGGTGTCTTCCGTTGGCTTCCAGGCGATCGCCGGATTGATGGCGATACGATTATCCGTGATGTTATCGGTCATCGTGTCAGCCATGCGGAACAGGCTGGTGAAGCGATAGGTCAACCGATCATCACCGGTGAGCGAGCCGCCGAAATCGAAGGCACCCTGATAGCGGTCGTCGCTGCCAAGCGTCAGCTGCAGTTCATGGACCGGCGTCTCGGTCGGCTGCTTGCTGACAAGGTTGATGAGGCCGCCGAGATTGCCCTGGCCGTAGAGGATGGAAGCGGGTCCCTTGAGGACCTCGATCCGTTCCAGGGAATAGGGCTCGACCCGATAGGCGGCATAGCCATAGGGACGATTGGTGATCTGCTGCAGGCGCAATCCGTTCCAATAGAGGTCGGCGTCGAAGCCGCGGATCTGGAACCAGTCGGCGCGGGTGTCGAAGCCGTAGAGATCGGTGGTGACACCGGCGGTGTAGCGCAGCGCGTCATTGATTGTCTGGACGCCTTGCGCATCCATCTGATCCCGGGTAACGACCGTCACCGAGCGCGGCGTCTCGATCAGCGCGGTGTCAGTCTTCGATCCGGTGGCGCTGCGCTTGGCGACATAGCCGTTGACGGGTCCCCAGGCAGTCTCTTCCGCTCCGCCGCCGACCTGGACCGGGCTCAGCGGAATGGCGCCGCCAGCTTGTGCCGGGCTCCCGGCCATCGTGGTCGCCGACACGATTGTCGCATGCGTTCCATCGGTGAAATGGTAGGTGAAAGCCGAATGCGCCAGTAATTGCTGCAGGGCACCCTCGGTGGTGAAGCTGCCTTGCACCGCGGGCGCCGTGATCTGCGCCAGTTCGGTTGCAAGCGCCGGGTCGATGGCGATATCTATTTGCGCGCTGCTGGCCATGCGTCGCAACGCGCCCTCCAGCGGCTGCGGCTCAATGTCGAATGATATGATGCGCTGCACCGCGGTCTCGACGGCGATGGCCGTTGTGTTGAGCGGCAGCTGGAAGGCAAATGTGCTCGCAGCGATCAGCCAGCGCAGCCGCAGCGACCGCAGACCGCCAGCATGCGTGTTGAACCCGTGCCGGCTGCCCCGGCCGGCCCATGGTGTTCGAAGAATCATCCAAGCCGTCCCCAAATTCCGTGAAATGAAATCGCCGGCGTGACACGCCAGCCCCCTCGGCCGCGAGTTCTTTAAAGCAAATGAGAATCATTTGCAAAATAGAGAGAATCGGGTAAAGGTGGGAAGTGGCAGGATTTATCTGGTGGATCTGAGGGTTAGGCGATAGTGATCGCCGCTGCGGCCAGGCTGGGTAAAGGAAACGCCGTGCCGGAGGCCGGCACGGCGTCGATCGCCCAATGATGATACGCCTTGGGTGTTACTGCGCGGCCTTGCGGCTGGCTAGTGACGGCCGGTTCTTCAGCGCCGTCTCATAGAGGCCCGTCACATAAGCGCGTTCCTCGCCGACCAGTTCGAGGCGTGGTGCCCGCACCTTCTCGGAGCCGAGGCCGACGATCTGCTGGCCGAGCTTGATGTACTGCACCAGCTTGATCTTGGTATCGAGGTGGAGCAGCGGCGTGAACCAGCGATAGATGCTGCGGGCTTCGGCGAAACGGTTCTGCAGCAGGAGATCCCAGAGCACGATGGATTCTTCCGGAAACACATCGGTCAGGCCGGAGATCCAGCCGTCGATACCGAGGACGACGCTTTCCATCACCAGATCATCGACACCGCAGAAGAGCGTGAAGCGGTCGCCGTGGATGTTGTGGAGATCGGTGATGCGGCGCGGATCGTCGGAGGATTCCTTGATGGCGACGATGTTCTTTTCATCGGCCAGCAGCGCAAAGTCTTCCGGCTTGACGTCGACGCCATAGACCAGCGGGTTGTTGTAGATCATCACGGGGAGGTCGCTGGCCCGGGCGATGGTGCGGAAATGCTCCACCGTCTCGCGGGTATCCGACTTGTAGACCATGCCCGGCAGCACCATCAGGCCATCGAGGCCGATCTTCTGCGCATCCTTGGCGTATTGCGCGCCGGCAGCAGTGGTGAACTCGGAAACGCCGGAGAGCACCGGCACCTTGCCGCCGGCCACTTCCTTGGCCGCCGTGATGACAGCGCGCTTTTCCTCGGCGGTCAGCGAACAATTCTCGCCGCAGGTCCCGAGCATGATGAGGCCATGCACGCCGGTCTTCAGCAGATGCTCGATCGATTGCTGGGTCGCTTTCAGGTTGAGGCTGCTATCGGCATTAAACTGGGTGGTGACGGCGGGGTAGATGCCGGACCAATTGACGACTTTGGCCATGAGGCGCTCCTGGGTTTCGGTTTTGGGTGGCTTGATGGGTGAATATTGTATACAATCTACAAAGCTGTCAAGCCGGTTTTTGTCGGTTAGGATGGGGCCAAGGCGAATCGGTTGGAAAACATGGACCAGGATCAGCAGATAAAAGCGGGAAACGGGACGGGACAGCGGCGCGGTCAACCAACGGCGGCCATCCCCCCCATCAGTCGTCGCACGGCGGCCGAGCAGGCGGCCGATATCATTCGCGAGCGCATCCTGACCGGGTATCTGGCGGCCGGTACCCCGATCCGCCAGGAACATCTGGCGGCGGAACTCGGTATCAGCCGGATTCCGCTGCGCGAGGCCTTGAAGCAATTGGAGGCCGAAGGGCTGGTGACCATTGCCCCGCATAAGGGCGCGACGGTTGCAGCCTTATCCGCGGCCGAGATCGAGGAATTGTTCGAACTGCGTCTCCGTCTGGAGATCTGGATCTTCGGCCTGGCTTTGCCGCTTCTGGGCGCCACTGATTTCGCCGAACTTGACCGTCTGATCGCCGAGCAGCAGCAGCCGGACAATCTCGCCCGCTGGGGTGACCTCAACTGGCAGTTCCACGAGGCGCTTTATCGTCCGGCCAACCGGCCGGTGACGCTGAAGATGCTGAAACGCATCCATGACAATATCGATCGCTATCTCCGATTCGAGATCGCCTCGACCAATGGCCGCGCCCGCGCCTTGCGCGAGCACGAGACATTGCTGGCCCATTGCCGCGCCGGCGATGCGGCGAAGGCAACCAGCCTGCTGGAAGCGCATATTCGCGAAACGGCCGACAGCCTGCGGACAAAGCTGACCAATCGAGGCTGAACAGTCGGGGCTGAACGATCGCACTCTAGGCGCTCCTGCCTATAGCGTCCCGAGATTGCAACAATCTCGGGACGGCATCGATCAACTTCCTTGTCCGAGCGCATATCATGCTTGTCGCTGGAAGCTCAAAGGCACAACATGAGCGGCCTTGAACGATCCATGGGGCCTGTCGGATAGCGGCGGGCCATCAACTTCCGCATTGCCCAACAAGACATTCCGGCGGCTGAAAAGGGGATAATCATGAAAATCCTGATGGTTCTCACGTCTCATGACCAGCTCGGCAATACCGGGCGCAAGACCGGCTTCTGGCTCGAGGAACTCGCGGCGCCTTACTATGTGTTCAAGGATGCCGGCCACGAGATCGTGCTTGCCTCACCGAAGGGGGGCCAGCCGCCACTGGATCCGAAAAGCAACGAGCCTGGTTTCCAGACCGATCTCACCCATCGCTTCGAAGCCGATGCGGCGGCGAAAGCGCAACTCGCCGCCACATTAAAGCTCGCCGATGTTTCGGCGAAAGATTTCGACACGGTCTTCTATCCCGGCGGCCATGGCCCGATGTGGGATCTGGCCGAGGACCAGAACTCGATCAAGCTGCTGGAGGCCTTCGTCACCGCCGGAAAACCCGTGGCACTCGTCTGTCATGCGCCGGGCGTCCTGCGCCACGTCAAGGGACCCGATGGCAAGCCGCTGGTCCAGGGCAAGAAGGTCACCGGCTTCACCAATACCGAGGAAGAGGCGGTTGGTCTCACGAAGGTGGTGCCCTTCCTGGTCGAGGATGAGTTGAAGGCGAAGGGCGGCGTCTATTCCAAGGCGGGTGATTGGCAGCCTTATGTGCTGACAGACGGCCTGCTGATCACCGGCCAAAACCCGGCTTCATCCGGGCCAGGGGCGAAGGCCCTACTCACCCTGATGGCGAAGAAAGCGGCATAGCGCGCACAGCGACCCGCGGAATTTTTCTTCAGCGACCGGCGCCCCCCGATTGGGCGCGGCCGCTGAAGAATCGGATATGATGCGGGTCGGCTGCGTGATCGTACGCAACCGCTCAAGCTTGGACGCGGCGCTCCATTAGGCGGCGGAATTCGCGCAGGGTCTGCTGCCGTTCCTTGTCGTTCGGCATGTCCTGCAGATAGCCCTTGAGATCCAGGCTGAGGGCGGCGAGATCGTTGGTCCAGTCCCAGCCATGGCGTGCTTCCTCCGCCTTCTCCGAACTCAAGCGACGGCGTTCGCTTTCAAGAAGTATGGCACCTTTTTCTGGATCGAGCTTATAGCGTTGATCGAGCGCCGGCACGATGACTTGGCTCGCTGTAAGGCCCATTTCGATCAGCGCTTGCTGCTGCGCCTGCAGGGCAGATTCCTCGCCATGCACCAGGAAGGCGTTCCGACGGATCGGCAGGCGGTCCTTGACCCAACCGCGCAGATCGGCTTGGTCGGCATGGCCTGAATAGGTATCGATACGGCGGATGGTGGCCTTCACCGTGATATGCTCGCCGCGGATGCTGACCTGCGTCGCGCCGTTCTCCAGGAGATAACCGAGGGTACCAGGCGCTTGATAGCCGACCAGCAGCACGGTTGCATCGGGGCGCCAGAGATTGTGCTTGAGGTGATGGCGAATGCGTCCCGCGTCGCACATGCCGCTCGCCGACATGATGATCGCGCCGCCAGCGATATTGTTGAGCTTCTGGCTGTCCTCGACCGATGTGACATAGCGCAGATTGGTGGCGCGGAACGGGTCGATATCCTGCTCGAAGCAATCGAGCGCGTCGCGGTGGCGTTCGAATACCTCGGTGGCCCTTACGGCGAGGGGTGAATCGAGAAAGATCGGCACTTTCGGCAGCCGGTTTTTCTGGATCAGCCAGCCGAGATCGGCGAGCAGTTCCTGGCTCCGTTCGACGGCGAAAGCGGGGATTATCAGATTGCCGCCGCGCGTGAGGGCGTCCTTGACCTCTTTTTCCAACAGGGCGCGACGCTCGTCATCCGATACATGCGGTCGCGGCCGGTTGCCGTAGGTGGATTCGACGATGAGATAGTCGATACCTGCTGGTGCATCCGGCGGACACTGCAGGGCGCTGACACGGGGGCCGATATCGCCTGAGAACAGCATCGATAGCGGCGTCCCGCCAGCTGCCGCTACCAACGACAATTCGATCGAGCCGGCGCCGAGAATATGTCCGGCATTCCACCAGCGCGCCTTCACGCCGGGCAGGACCTCCTGCCAGCTATTGAAGACGGTCTCCTTGATCTGTCCCAGGCAGGCTTCCGCATCCACTACCGTATACATCGGCTCGATGCTGGTGCGGGCCCGGCGTTGCTGGCGGCGGTTGAGCTGCTCGACCTCAGATTCCTGGATATTCGCCGAATCGGGCAGCATCCAGGTCAGCAGATCGGCGGTTTCCCGTGTCGTCCAAATCGGCCCGCGATAGCCTGCCTTGGTCAGCTTCGGCAGCAGGCCGGAATGATCGATATGCGCATGCGTCAGCAGGACCGTATCGATCGTCCGTGGTTCAAACGGGAAAGGCGTGTAATTAAGTTCCTTCAGGGCGTGTGGCCCCTGGAACATGCCGCAATCGATCAGCAGCCGGCCTTGTGGCGTCTCCAGCAGGTAGCAGGAGCCGGTCACCGTGCCAGCGGCACCGAAGAAATTGATGGCTATGGTCATGATCAACGCCCTCCTCGTTGCGCTGATAAAGCGCAGTACTGACGACCGACACTAAAGAGCCGGCTGCTGGTGGGAAAGAGCGATGATACCGAAATGCGGTGCAGCGGCAATTCGCTGCACCGCCGGGTTGCGTGCGGTCAGAAGCGGTCGGCGCGATAGTCGGCGATCGCCTGGTGAATCTCGGCCTCGCTGTTCATGACGAAGGGACCGTAATGGGCAATCGGCTCGTTGAGCGGTGCGCCTGCCAGCAACAGCAGGCGGCTCGCCGGTCCGGCTGTGAAGGTGACATGGTCACCATCGCCGAGGCTGGCCAGATGCCCGGCCGGCAGCGGCACTTCAGCAGCGCCGATGATGACCTCGCCCTCGAAGATATAGGCGAAGGCAGCATGATCGGCCGGCACGGCGATGGTTGCCGAGGCGCCGGCAGCGAGACCGAGATCGAGATAAAGCGGTGCCGTCCGGGCCGTTCCCGCCGCTTTGCCCGGCCCGGCCACGCCGGCTATTTCGCCGGCGATCAGCTTGCCGGTAACGCCGGGCGCAAGATCGATCGTCGGAATCTCGGCGGCGCTGATATCGCGATAGCCGGCGCCGATCATCTTTTCCTTGGCCGGCAGGTTGAGCCAGAGCTGGAAGCCCCACAGCAAACCATTCTCCTGCTGCGGCATTTCCGAATGGACGATGCCGCGGCCGGCGGTCATCCACTGAACGCCGCCAGGGCCGAGGATGCCTTTGCCGCCGTGATTGTCCTCATGTCCCATGCTGCCGGCGAGGAGGTAGGTCACCGTCTCGAAGCCGCGATGCGGATGATCGGGAAAGCCGCCGATATAGGCGGAGGGGTCGTCCGACTTGAATTCGTCCAGCATCAGGAAGGGGTCGAAGCCGCGCAGATCCGGCGCCCCCTGCAGGCGCTTCATCCGGACACCGGCGCCATCGGTGGCCGGCTGCGCGCGGGTCAGCCCGACGACTTGCCGGCTGGCGCTGGTGGCGGTGGTTTCGATCGCAGTATCGGCTCGCATGCTGTCTTCCTGGATGGGTGCATTTTTGGT
>Ga0209148_1000483_pt1 | contig 41543 bp, 40 predicted proteins | sample AraplaCol_mMF_r2_2_FD_184288 | JGI IMG/M metagenome (GOLD analysis project Ga0209148, IMG submission 184288) | Arabidopsis root microbial communities from North Carolina, USA - plate scrape CL_Col_mMF_r2 (SPAdes) (version 2) | ecosystem: Host-associated > Plants > Roots > Endosphere | place... | reverse complement strand
TGCTCAGGGGCGCGGAGGCGCCGAGCCAGTCGGCGCGCGCGTCATACCAGGTGCGGCCCGCGCCGGGCGGCGCCGCCACGCCCAGGCGGCGGCAGGCGCGTTCGCCCAGCGCGGCCGCCAGCGCCGCCACCCGCCGCTCGTAGGCGGCCAGCCAGTCGGCCAGGCGTTCCGGCGGCGGCGCGGCGTTCATGCGGCGCGGGCACCGGAACGCCGCAGCATGCGTTGGACCGCACCCTTCAGCGAGATGCCGAAGCGGCGCGCCAGCAGCGCCAGCGCGGCGGCCAGCGCAAGCACGCCGAGCGCGGCGCCGCCCCAGCGCCAGGCGGCCGAACCCTTGTTCGACTCGCGCAGGGCTTCCGGCACCGCCACGCCCTGCACCATCGTGACGCTGACGTTGTCGTAGGTAAGCCCCTCGACCGCGTGCACCACCAGGTTCTTCAGGTTGGGCGTGAGCGTGGCCACGTCCGTGCCGGGCAGGTACTGGATGAAGACCGCCGCCGACGACGGCTTGACCGTGGCGGCCAGCGGATCGTTGTTCGGCAGGACGATCTGCACGCTGGCGTAGGCCACGCCGTCGATGCGCGACAGGACCTCCGACAGCTGCTGCGACACGCCGTAGATGAAGCGCACGCGCTCCTCGGTGGGCGTGGAGATCAGGCCGTCCTTCTTGAACATGTCGCCCAGGTTCTGGAAGCGCTGGTGCGGCAGCCCGTGCGCGCGCAGCACGTCCATCGCACGGGCGAACTGGTCGCCGTCGATGTCCACGTTCCAGGTCTTGCCGCCGTCGTCGGACTGCTTGGACGCGTCGACCTGGGCCTCGAGCAGCACCGCCAGCATCTCGTTGGCGTCGCGCTCGGGCAGGTGCGCGAACAGCTGCTTGCCACAACCGCTCAGCAGCAAGGCCGTCCCGCATGCCAGCACGCACGCCTTCAGCACGTTCACATGGTTCGCCATATCACTGGTTCTTCATCAAAGTCTGCACCGACGTCTTGACGCCCTGGGCCACCATCTGGCCGCCGTACATCTTGCACGCCATCTGCGCCGCCTCGAACTGGATCTTGGTGGTGGCCCCGACGAGTTCCTGCTGCGACATGTAGGGCGCCTCCGCGGCGAACCGGTCGATGCGCCCGCCGAATTCGGCGAAGGCGTGGTCCTGGCGCGTGACGGCCTCGGTCATCGCCGACGGCCCGTGCGCGCGCGACGCTTCCGGCGGCGCCAGGCGCGCGGCGTCCAGCTTGCTGCGGAACAGGTCGACCAGCTCGCCGGCGGGCTGCGCGCGCGGACCGGACGGGGCTATCGCCTGCGGCGCGGACGGCGGCGCCAGGGTGGCGATCGGCGGCAGGGGCTGGATGGGGATCGTCATGGCGGGCTCCTACGCGCGCAGGTGGCGCTGCTGCATCATTTTCTGCAATTCGGCCAGGTCGACCTGCGCCTCCGGGCTCGCGGCGGCGGCGCGGCGCGTGCCGGCCTTGCCCAGCAGCGCATTCACGATGTCGACGGAATCCTGGTCCTCGTTACGGTTGACCACGTCGTTGGCGTACGAGCGCCACGACGGATCCTGCAGCCCGCACAAGGTCACGGCCAGCAGCGCGTTGACGTAGGGGCCGAACGCGCCGCGCAGGGGGCGCTGTTCGAGGTCGCGCAGGTAGCGCAGGGCGCCGGCGAAGTCGTGGCGCCGGATCAGCATCCAGGCGTCGTAGGCGTGCAGCTCGACGAAATTCGGGCGCAGGATGTGCAAGGCGGTGAGAACCCGTTCGGATTGCTCGAGATGGCCATGCTTGGCGCCGAACATCAAGACCTCGATCAACGCCGCTATCAGGCGGTTACTGCATTGGGACACGGACATGGTTCGCTCCTGGTGAGTGGGCCGCGCCGGACTACGCGGCATGTCCGACACCTTACCGACCGCCCGGCACTCCCCGTGGACCGGAGACGAAATCCCCGCGCGCCAAACGAAGGCCATGCGTCGCCGCCCCCGGACTTCGCCCGCGCCGCCGGCACTTCGCGCCGGCCGCCGGCCGGCCGCGCCGCGCCGCCGACAATGCCGATCGGAAGGGGGGCGCCATGTCCGACGAAAAAACCGAACAACCCAGCGACAAGAAGCTGCGCGACGCGCGCCGCGACGGCGAGACGAGCAAGAGTACCGACCTGCCGTTCGCCGCGATCCTGCTGTGCGCCTGGCTGGGCTTCTCGCTCGCGGGCGGGCGCATGGCCGAACAATTGCGCCTGCTGCTGCTCGACGGACTCGACGTCAAGCGCGCGCAGGACGACCCGCACGTGGCCGACGCGCTCGTCGCCGCGGCCACCCATGGGCTGGTCCTCGTGCTGCCGGTCGTGGCCGTCGCGGCGCTCGCGGCGGCCGGCGCGCTGGTGGCCCAGGTTGGCCTGCAGACGTCGTTCAAGCCGCTGGAACTCAAGTTCGACGCCATCAACCCCGCCTCGGGCCTGAAGCGCATCTTTTCGCTGCGCTCGCTGATCGACCTGCTCAAGACGGTGCTCAAGGCCCTGTTGATCGGCGCGGTGCTGTACCGCACCGGCATGCTGCTGGTGCCGCTGGTGCTCGGGGTGGTGTACCAGCCGGTGGGCGGCCTCGCCGCCGTCGCCTGGGGCGTGCTGTGCAAGGTGTTCGGCGTGGCCGGCGTGCTGTACGCGATCGTCGGCGTGGCCGACTACGGCATCCAGTACTGGCTGTTCGTGCGCGACCACAAGATGAGCAAGGACGAGGTCAAGCGCGAGAACAAGGATTCCGAAGGAGACCCGCACATCAAGAACGAGCGCCGCAAGATCGGGCGTGAAAACGCCTCCGCCGAGCCGAACGAATCGGTGGCGAACGCCAACGTGGTCGTCGTCAACCCGACCCACTACGCGGTGGCGCTGCGCTACGACCCCGGCGAGACGGGCCTGCCGCGCGTGATCGCCAAGGGTGTCGACGGCGACGCCAAAGTGATCCGCGAACAGGCCATGCGCTTCGGCGTGCCGATCGTCGGCAACCCGCCGCTGGCGCGCGCGCTGTTCCTCGTGGCCGTCAACGACGCCATTCCGGAACCGCTGTTCGATTCGGTCGCCGCCGTGCTGGCGTGGGTCGAGGACATGCGGGCCCCGCGCCCCAACCCATGACAAAGAGGTAGTCCATGAAATCATTCCGCCTGAACGACCTGGGAGGGGAAGTCTCGATCGCCGTGCTCATCGTCGCGGTGATCGCCCTGATGATCCTGCCGCTGCCGACCGTCATGATCGACGCCCTGCTGGCGCTCAACATCACGATCAGCGTCCTGCTGCTGATGGTCACGCTGTACATCCCGAACGCGACCTCGCTGTACTCGTTCCCGTCGCTGCTGCTGTTCACCACGCTGTTCCGGCTGTCGCTGAACATCGCCTCGACCAAGTCGATCCTGCTGCATGCCGAGGCCGGCCACATCATCGAAAGCTTCGGCGAGCTGGTCGTCGGCGGCAACCTGGTCGTCGGCCTCGTCGTGTTCCTGATCATCGCCATCGTCCAGTTCATCGTCATCGCCAAGGGGTCGGAGCGGGTGGCCGAGGTCGGCGCCCGCTTCACGCTGGACGCGATGCCGGGCAAGCAGATGAGCATCGATGCCGACGTGCGCGCCGGCAACCTGACCGCCGAGGAGGCGCAGCGCCGCCGCACCATGCTGTCGATCGAGAGCCAGCTGCACGGCGGCATGGACGGCGCCATGAAGTTCGTCAAGGGCGACGCCATCGCCGGGCTGGTGATCACCATGGTCAACATCGTGGCCGGCATCGTCATCGGCGTGACCTACCACAGCATGTCGGCGGCGGACGCGGCCAACCGCTTCGCCGTGCTGTCGGTGGGCGACGCGATGGTCTCGCAGATTCCTTCGCTCCTGATTTCCGTCGCGGCCGGCGTGCTCATCACCCGCGTGTCCGACGAACACAGCAAGCCGCGCTCGCTCGGCACCGAGATCGTCAAGCAACTGGGCACCAATGCGCGCGCGCTCTACAGCGCGGCGGCCATGCTGATCGGCTTCGCGCTGGTGCCGGGCTTTCCGTGGCCGATGTTCCTGCTGCTCGCGGCCGCGCTGTTCGCCGGCGCGCGCATCATGGGCAAGCAGAACCTCGACCAGGCGCCGGCCGCCGGCCCGGAATTGACCGCGCTGCGCGCCGACGGCGCCAAGGGCCAGGCCCCGACCATCGCCGCGCAGGCGCCGGCGTTTTCCGCGCCGCTGTCCGTGCGCCTGTCCCCCGCGCTCGCCGACCGTCTCGATGCCGCCGAACTGAACCGTGCATTCGCGGCCGTCCGCGGCGTCCTCGTCGACGAGCTGGGGCTGCCGTTCCCGCGCGCCGCCGTGTGGACGACCGGGTCCCTCGCCGGCATGGCGGCCGAGATCATGCTGCACGACGTCCCGCAGGCGGCGCTCGAATTGCCGGCCCGGCCAGAGCGTCCGGAACGCGCGCTGGCCGACGCCGTGGGCGTGGCGGTGCGGGAGCATGCGCACCTGTTCATCGGCGTCCAGGAAACCCAGTGGATCCTCGACCGGGTCGGCACCGAGTATCCGGGCCTCGTGGCCGAAGTGCAGAAAGTCATGCCGGTGCTGCGCATCGCCGAGGTTCTCAAGCGCCTGCTCGAGGAACACGTGCCGATCCGTAACCAGCGCGCCATCCTCGAGAGCCTCGTGAACTGGGGCGCCAAGGAAAAAGACCTGTTGCTGCTCACCGAATACGTGCGCGGCGACCTGGGCCGCTTCATCGCCCACCGCGCCGCCGGCGGCGGCCAGCTGCCGGCGATCGTGCTCGACGTCGAAGTCGAACAGACCATCCGCCAGGCGATCAAGCAGACCCCGGCCGGCAACTACCTGACGCTGGAACCGCAGCAGATCGACCAGTTGCTGGCCGCGCTGGAAAACCTCGTCGGCGCCAATCCGCCGCCGAATCTCGCGGTCGTCACGTCGATGGACATCCGGCGCTATTTCCGCCGCATGATCTCGCAGCGGCTGGCGTGGCTGCAGGTGTATTCGTTCCAGGAACTGGGCGACATCGACCTGCGCCCGGTCGGCCAGCTCGGCCTGTAACGGGAGGCCCCATGACCCGCATCCGCTCACCGCGCGAACTGCGCATCGTGGTGGCGCAACCGCCGGCGGCCGGCGCCGCGGCCGGCGCGCGCTTCGGCCAGCTGCTCGGCCAGGCCCGCCAGGCTCTCGACTTGCTGGACCGCGACAGGCCGTCCGGCGACGGCGGGGACGGCAAGGACGGCCAGGAACGGCACGACGGCGAGGATGCGCCGGAACCGGCCGGCATCGATGCGGCGTGCCCCCTGCCGCCGCCGCGCCCGCGGCTGCCCGCACCGCCCCAGGCAACGACGAGCGCGCCCGACGCGACGATCCGGGCGCTCGGCGCGCGCATCGTCTCCCATTGCGCCCGCGCGACCGGGGCCGACCTGGTGGCCGATCACCTGGCCGAACGCATTGCCCGTTTTTGCGCCAGCCCCGCGCTCGAGCACGCCGGCGGGCGCTGGGAGGTCGTGGTCGAACTCGACCCGGCCATCCTGCCGCGCACGCGGCTCCATCTGCTGCTTTCGGACGGCACGCTATCGCTTCGCTTCGACACCCGCGACGCCGGGGCCCGCCAGCTAATCTGTGACAACGGCGCCGCATTGCGCAGCCGTCTGGAAGCGCGCCTCGGCGCGCGAATCATCGTCCATCTGGAAGTGAGCTGAGGAAGCCCATGCAAACCACAACGGCAACTACCCCGCTGGCGGACAGGCTGCGCCACTACACGCCGGCGCTGGCCAGCCTGGCGCGCGCCCTGCACGACGCCCGCGGCGCGCTGCACGGGACCGTGCGCGCCGTGCCCGAGGGGCCGCCGCGCGCCGGCCAGACCGCGCAGCTGACCGTCGCCAGCGACCAGGGCGAACTGCACGTCCACGTCGACGCCAGCGCCGCCTTCGAGGCGCTCGCCCTCGAACCGGAGGCAGCGTGCCGCGCCGCCGTGGCCAGCCTGTACCTGGCGGGCCCGCTGGCGGCGCTGGCGCGCCATGGCGCCACGCGGCCGGCGGTGCGGGACGTGCGTCTCGCCGCGCCGCCCGCCTCGCGCTCCGGCGTGCTGCGCCTCGAATACGACCACGAGGGTGCCACGACCGGCGCCACCGTGGCCGGCGTGTCCGCCGCGCTGGCCACCGCGCTGACGGAGCGCATCGGCCCGCGCGGCCGCGGCGCCCTGCCCCCGGCGCTGGCTGCGCTGGCCCTGCCGGCCCGGCTGCGCCTGCGCACCCGCCACGCCACGCCCGCGCTGCTGCGCACGCTGCGTCCGGGCGACGTGCTGCTCGGCTGGCCGGCCGCCCCAAGCTTCGGGCCGCACGGGATGCTCGACCAGGCCACCCTGCTGTGGGGCGCCGCCAACGGTCACGCCGTCCATGCGCGCGCGCGCATCGATTCCCGCAACGTCATCCTGGAGAGCAGTCCCTACGCCATGAACCACGACCCCGACCTGTCCCTGCGCGCCGCGCCGGATGCCGCCTCCGCCCCGATCGACGTCAGCGACGTCGAACTGCCGGTCCACATCGAAGTGGTGACGGTGAACCTGCCGATCGGGCAGATCGCCGCCCTGCAGCCCGGCTATATCCTCACGTTGCCGGTCGCGCTGGCCGACGCCGACATCCGCCTCGTGGCGCACGGCCAGACCCTGGCCTTCGGGGAGCTCGTCGCCATCGGCGACCAGCTCGGCCTGCACATCCGCCGTATCGCGAACGCCGATGAACGCCTCGCCTGACATCGGTTCGCTGCTGGTCGCCGCGCTCGCGCTGGCGGTCCTGCCGTTCGTGGCGATGGTCGTCACGTCCTACACCAAGATCGTGGTGGTGCTGGGCCTCCTGCGCAACGCGCTCGGGCTGCAGGGCGTGCCGCCGAACTCGGTCCTCAACGGCGTCGCCCTGATCGTGACGTGCTTCGTGATGGCGCCGGTCGGCATGGACGCCATGCACCGCGCCCACCTGCCGGGCGAAACGGCGGCCGGGGCCCAGGTCATGCCGCTGCTCGACGCCGGGCGCGAGCCGTTCCGGGCCTTCCTGAAGGCGCATGCGACGGCGCGCGAGAAGGCCTTCTTCCTGCGCTCGGCGCGCCAGATCTGGCCGCCCGGACGCGCGGCCGAACTCAAGGATGACGACCTGATCGTGCTGGCGCCGGCGTTCATCCTGAGCGAACTCACGGCCGCCTTCAAGATCGGTTTCCTGCTGTACCTGTCGTTCATCGTGATCGACCTCGTCGTCGCGAACGTGCTGATGGCGCTCGGCCTGTCGCAGGTCAGCCCAACGAACGTGGCGATCCCGTTCAAGCTGCTGCTGTTCGTCTCGCTCGACGGCTGGTCGATGCTGGTCCACGGCCTGATCTCCACCTACAAGTGACGTCATGGAATACGACAACCTCACCCATCTGACCGCCCAGGCGCTGAAGCTGTGCCTGATGGTGTCCCTGCCGGCCGTCGCCGTGGCCGCGCTCACGGGCCTCGCCGTCGCCTTCCTGCAGGCGATCACGTCGCTGCAGGACTCCAGCATTTCGCAAAGCGTGAAACTGGTGATCGTCACCGTCGCCATCATGGTCAGCGCGCCATGGGGCGGCATGGCGGTGCTGAGCTTCGCGCGCAGCCTGTGGGAGGTCATGTTCGTATGAGCATCTCACGCATCGGCGGCGGCTGGCTCCCGCCCCTCCCCGCCGCCGCGCCGGACACGCCCCGGCCGGCCACCCAGACCGACCAGCCCACGCCGCAGGCACAGCTGCCGCTGTTGCCGCACCTGCGCCGCCACGGGCTTGGCCAGGCGGCCCGGCGCCGCGCGGCCGGACGCAAGAAGCGCGATGCCGACGATCCGCACGGCGCCGACCTCGGCGCCGAAAGCGAAGACCTGTTGATGATGCTCGAGCAGCACCTGCTGCGCGACGACAGGCAGGTCGCGAAGACGGGCGAACGCAGCGCAGGCGACCAGCAATCGTCGTCGCAGGGGCGCGACACCGGCGGCGGCGGCTTCGCACGGCAGCGGGCCGGCGGCGGCGAGGCGCACAATGGGCCGCGCTGGACGATGCGCGCGCTGGCGCGCCCGCCGCGCGACGACACGCGCCTGCTCGTCCAATGGCGTGCCGCGGCCGCGGGCAAGGATGCCCGGGCCCGCGCCGAACGCGCGCTGCTGGCGCTGCCCGTCGCGGCCCAGCGCGCCGCCGCGCCGGGTGCGGCCCCGGCCGCCAGCCCCACCTACCCGATCCTGGCCATCGTGCGCGAATTCCTCGCGATCCCGGACACCGAGCGCACGCGCCCAGCCACGCTGGCCGACGTGCGCGACCGCCTGCTCGCCGCCGCAAAGCCGGCCGGTCCGAAACGCCCGCTGTCGGACGCCGAGGAGTCGGTCAACCTGCTCCTGCCGATCGTCCTGCTGAACCTGGGGCGCCACCGGACGCGCGCAGGCCGCGCGATGGGCATGTCCGCGCTCGCCGCCCTGATCCGCCGCGGCCGCGGCTGGTAAGCGGCCCACCACAACCGCATCCTACTTCATAGGAGATTCGTTCATGACCAAAGAACTTCGCATCCTGACCGGCTTCCACGCCGGCGCCCGGATACAGTTGAATCCAACGATGATGTCGATCGGTGCAGAAGCAACGGCCGACATCCTGATCCAGGACTGGAACGAGGGCACCATGCAACTGGCAACCGACGCGCAAGACCAGGTAACGATCGCCGCCGCGGGCGCGGCCGACGCCCGGTCGACGCTCGACGATTTCACGCCGCGCCGCTTCGGCGACGTGGTGCTGTGCGCCGGCCCGCACGATGCGCTGTGGCCGTCGGACCTGCAGCTGCTCGAGGCGATGCTCGCCGCGCCGGCCGCCGGTGCCGCCGCCGAGGATGCCGCGCCGGCGGACGACGCGGTGCCCGCGCGCCCCGCCCCGCGCGCCTCGTGGACGCGCACCGGACTGACGGCGATGCTGGTCGGGTCGATCGGCGCGGGCGCCCTGGCGCTAACCGTGGGCACCACGTCGCAGGCGGCCAATCATCCGCTCGCGCAGGCCGGACTGGCCGACGTGCGGGGCGCGCTCGACCGCCTGCGGGAACCCGGCATCGAGCTGCGCGAGCAGCCGGACGGCTTCGTCGCCAGCGGCATCGTGGCGAACGGCGCGGCGGCCCGCAGGGCGCACGCCAGCCTGCGCAGCGTCGCCGGCAGCCGCCTGCGCTGGCAGGTCAAGCCGGCCGACGACATCGCCCGCGAACTGGCCGAATCGCTGCACGAGCCGAACGTCAAGGTGCGCTACGCCGGCGCCGGACGCTTCGAGGTGACCGGCACGGCGCGCCAGCCCGGCGCGGTGCGCGACGTGGTCGAGCGCTTCCGCAACGACATGGCGCCGCTGGCGCTCACGGTCGGCGTCGAGGTCGAGCGCATCGACGAGCTGGCGGTCGCGGGCAAGGTCGACTCGACCCTGAATGCCGACAGCGTGCGCTACATCGAATCGAGCGACGGCACCAAGACTTTCCTGGCCGACGCTTCCGGCAACACCACCTTGCAATAAGGAGACCGCAATGTACGAAGTCATGACCGAAGCATTGATCGACGTGCTCGACGACCTGCCCCAGGCGGGCAGCCAGGCCAGGCGCCACCACGAGGTCCGCGCCGCCGCGCAGGCCCTCGACAGCCTGGCCGACGCCTGCGCCGCGCGCTCGACCGACACGGCGAGCACCGAGGCCCAGGCCGGGCGCGCGGTGGCCGATGGATTCCGCGCCGCGGCACAGTTGTGCCGCCTGGCGATCCAGTAGTTCCGCCAGCCGTGTGCCAGGCGCACGGCCGGCAAACCAGCGTGTGCGTCAGCAGCGCACACATATCCAGCAGTGACCTACTTACTTTCAGGAGAATATTCATGGACACCCCAGTTACGCTGAACACCGCCGCCCAGATCGCAGCGATCGAGGCCGCGGCCGCAGCGGAAAACGCGATCAACCTGGCCACCCTGCACGCCAAGATCAACACCATGGGCCTGAAGGCGGCGAAGGACATCGTCAACTAAGTTCAACGGCGCGCCATCGGGCCGCGCATGGCGCGCCGGCCGGGAGCCGCAGTCCGCTCCCGGCCGGCTTTTTTTTCACTGGTGCGACGGAAGACGAACGATGAGCCTCGAACGACGCGATCAACTGATCCGCGAAATCTGCGCACTGCGCGACGTGCCCGGCGCCGACGAGGTGCTCGCGCGCGGCGTGCTCGACGTCGACAGCTTCGACGTGGCGGTCGACCATTTCGAGGAAGACGGTGATGCGGTGTACGTGACGTTCCAGTACGGCGTCGTCACCGCGGGCCGGACGCTGCGGGTGTTCCGCCTGCTGCTCGAAGCGAACCTCGCCGTCTACGCCCAGGACCAGGCGCAGCTCGGCCTGGAAGTCGATACCGGCGCCATCGTCCTGGTTGCCCGCGTGGCACTCACCGACGAGGTCGACGGCAAGTGGCTGCTCGCCATGATCGAGCACTACGTCGAACACGGTCGCTACTGGCGCGACAACATCTTCAAGGCGCGCGACGACATGTTCGAGAACCTCGCGCGCGGCGACTATGTCTGGTTGCGCGCATGAGCGGCCGCCACCTTTCCCCACCACCGACCACCGACACGTTCAGGAGGACGACATGACATCCACGAGCAAGACGGGCAGCAAACCGCCTTCGCCGCCAGAGAAGACGGACAAGACGAAGGACAAGAGCAAGGACAAGGACAAGGACAAGACCGACCAGGACAACCTGGACCAGGCCATCGGCACGCTCGGCATCATGATGCTGCAGAAGATCCTGCAAGGCGCCAAGCAGCGCCGCGCCGAAATGAACGAAGACGATCCCGACGCCTTCTAGTCCGCCCCGCGCGGGCGGCGCAGCCGCGCCGCCCGCTTCCACCTCATCCCGAATACGGCTTGTACGAGACCTTGCGGGTCCCGCTGATCCGCGCGGCGTCCGGCGTCAGTGCCACCACCTTCATCCCGCCGTCGTCGACGTTCGAGAAACTGGCGCTCGACGTCTTCGAATCGGTGCGGAACAGCGATTCCTTGACGTTCTCGAACGTCGAATCCTCCACCGTCAGACGGGTCGTGATCGGCTGGCCGCCGTTCGTGCGGAACACCTTGCCGGCGCCGTTGACGTAGACGTTCTTCATCAGCACCTCGGCGTCGCCATTGTCCTGCACCACCTTGTCGGAACCGTTGTAGAACGAGCTGTTCGTGATGACGACTTTCGCCGGCCCTTTCGGGATGTCGTCGACCGACATGCCGGACAGCCGCGCGTCGTGGATGCGGTTCTTCTCGCCGTCGATCGTGATGGCGTCCTCGCCGATATCGCGGTTGACGACGTGGTCGAGGTGGGCGTCGCCGATCAGGTGGATGCCGTCGCCGCCCGAGTACTGGACGTTCTTCAGCGTCGCCCCCGGTTCGAGGATGAACACCGGCTGCTGGTGCTCGTTCTGGGAACCGTCGCCGATCGCCCTGGTCGGCCGGTAGTACTTGCCGCCGCCGTCGAAGGTCTCGCCGGCCTTCACGATAATGGGCTTGTCGACGTCGACGATGCCGGTCGGCTTCGGCATGGGCTGGCCGCGTTCCGGTTTGGCACCGCCGGGCACGCTGGTCTGCGCCGGCGGTTTGGATGTCTTCTTGCGCCTGGTTTCGGGTTCGCCGTCGGCATCGTTATAGGGCGCCGCCGGCAGGCTGGCCTTGCGCTTGCTCCGGTGCTCGTGGTCGTCGTCCTTGACCTGCTGCTTCAGCTTGGTGGACAGGTGGTCGAGACGCTTGATCCACTCGTCCGTCTGCTGCTGGGGAGACGGCCCCGCCGGGGCCCTGGGGAAATCGGGAAAAGCCTGTGGGGAATATTGGGAATGCACGCATGTGCTCATGTCGCTACCTGTACGGTTGGTTGAGGGAGTGCCCCTCGACAGGATGACGGCACATGAACGGCCGGCGGGCGGTGCGGGCGAAGCCGCGCCGCCGCGTGCGAAGCGCGGCGGCGTGTCAGCGCTTGGCGTTGACCATCTCGTGCAATTCGAGACGGTTGTAGGTGGCACGCATGGCATCCTTGACGTTGACCGCCTTTTTCGCGATCAGCTGGACCAGGACGTCGTTCAGGCTGCGCGACATGCTGTCCTCCTTGCGGCGCATGAAGTCGGCGATCAGGTGCAGCTTGCCGGGGTCGGCGATGTACTGCGCCACCTGCTGGTTGTTGTTGAACGCCATTTCATAGGCGAGCACGACGTCGTCGCCCTGTTCGGTCGGCAGCAGGGTCTGGAAAATCACCGCGACCAGGGAATTCGACAGCCCGGCCGCGCGCTGCTCGCGCTGTTCGGCGGGGAAGAACCCCAGCAGCTTGGAGATCGCGCTGACGGCGCTGTTGGTGTGCATCGTCGCGAGCACGAGGTGACCGGATTCGCCCGCGTGCAGGACGGTGTCGGCGGTGTCGAAATCACGGATCTCGCCCACCATCAGGACGTCCGGCTTCTGGCGCAACGCTTCGCGCAGGCCGGAGGAAAACGTGGCCGTGTCCGCCGGGACTTCCTTTTGCGAGATGATCGACTGCTTGCGCCGCAATTGGTACTCGATCGGCTCTTCGATCGTGATGATGTGCGAGCTCCGCGTCGCATTGATCTGGTCGAGCATCGACGCGATCGTCGTCGTCTTGCCCGAGCCGGTCGGCCCCGTGATCAGGATGATCCCGCGGGTCGCCTCGAGCACGGTCTTGACGTAGTGCGGCAGGCCCGTCTGCTCCAGCGCGATGGGCCGCAGCGGCAGGCGCCGGATCGAAATGGTGGTCTTCGACCCGGAAGAGGAGCGGAATACGTTACAGCGCAGGCGGTAATCGGTGAGGATGAACGGCCGGTCGATCGCGCTTTCGACGATCTTGTCTTCCCAATCCTCGTCGATGGCGTTCAGCACGGGCAGCATGTCCTCGAGCGTGACCGGCTCGGTGCCGACCTGGCGCCAGCCGCGCGGCGACTTGATCATCACCGGCATGTCCTGCTCGATATGAATATCCGAGAAGCTCTGGCCAGAATTGACGAGGGCGATCAGCTCCTCGAGTAATTCACGGGATATCGAAAAATCGTCGGACATGATGCACCTGGGTAATGTAGGACTTGTTCGAGTATAGCGCGGCTGCCTTTTGCTGACCAGTCGTCCGGTGGTCGGGGCAGGCGGCGCGCGCGTCGTACCGTGAGTGGTCATCGGCAGGGAGGCGGTTCCGCGCCGCCTCCGCCCCGCCAAGCTTGCATTGTGCTGTCGATATGCCGTCAATGTGCTTTCAGTGCGATGCACAGTGACTATCAGACCGGATCGGCGTCTGGATCTTTGCGATGTTCTCTTCTAGGATGCGCGGGTGACCGGCCTGTCGGCGTGCCGGATCGAAGACAATGGAGAATGCCTTGGAGTTCGAGAACCGCAGCATCGTTTCAGTGAATCAATTCGACCTTGCCGGGCTGGATACCCTGTTCGATCTGGCGCGCCGGATGAAGCCCGTCGCCGCGCGCAAAGCCAGAAGCAAAATTCTCGACGGCTACATCCTCGGCAATCTGTTTTTCGAACCCAGCACGCGCACGCGGATGAGTTTCGCGAGCGCGTTCATGCGCCTCGGCGGCCAGGTCAACAGCTCGACCGGGACCGTCAACTCGTCGCTGGCCAAGGGCGAGACCCTGGCCGACACGATCACCATGATCCAATCCTATTGCGACGTGATCGTGATGCGCCATCATCAGCTCGGCGCCGCCAGGGAAGCGGCCGCGTATTCCAGCGTGCCCGTCATCAATGCGGGCGATGGCAGCGGCGAGCATCCCACACAGGCGCTGCAGGATGTGTTCACCATCTTCGAGGAACGGCCCGGTCGCGGCGTGACCGGGATGACGATCGCCCTCGTGGGCGATTTGAAGTTCGGCCGATGCGTACCTTCCCTGGTGAACCTGCTATGCCTCTATGCCGGCGTGCGTTTCATTTTCGCCGCGCCGAACGAACTCCAGATTCCCGATCCGATCATCCGCGGCTTGCGTGACAACGGATTCGACGCGATCCGGACGAGCGACCTGGACTACGCGTTGAAGGAGGCCGACGTGCTCTACTGGACGCGCATCCAGGACGAGCGGATCGACGACAGCAACGTGCTGGCGGCGGTGCGCGGCAGGTATGTATTAACCCGCGCCAAAGTGGAGTCCTGCTGCAGGAAGGACGTGGTGATCCTGCATCCCCTGCCCCGCATCGAGGAGCTGCACACCGACGTCGACAGCCTGCCGAACGCCGCCTATTTTCGCCAGGCGGCAAATAGTATCCTGATCCGGATGGCGCTCCTGCTGCTGGTGCTGGGCAAGGAGGCGGACTTCGGGAAATCGCTTATTCCACAAGCATAGCCACCACCGATCCAGGCAAAGTGTCATGGACACCACTTGAAAATTACATTTCACCGACTTGCCTGGACAGTGTCAAACAACGCGTCCTCAGCGCCGCAACCCCATCAGCCCGGTAAACCGGTTGAGGGCCATCTTGTACAACCCCGGATCCGCATGGTAGCCCATGCCCGGCGGGCCGGACGGATGGGGCGGACGCGGCGCCGTCTCGCCGTTGGGCAGGTACTTGGTCCTGTCGTAGGCGCTCAGGCCCAGCTTGAGGCGCACCAGGCCCGGCGACTTGAAGCCGAGCCCTTTCATCCGTCCCATCAGGCTCGTGCGCGAACGCTTCGCATAGTCGAGCGTGATGGCGATGCCGCGCGGCTTAGCATAGTCGTAGCCGAGCTTGCCGTCCTTGATCGCGTGGTGGGCCTGGGCCTGGTTCGGCAATTGCGGGTCGAACAGGATCAGCGGCGCCGGCTCGTACAGTTTCACACGACTCTCCACGGCTGCGGCGAACAGTTGCGCGCTCGCGCCGCCCATCGATCCGCCGGCGATGTAGTCGAATTTCACGTTGCGGCCCTTGGCATACGCGGCTTCGACCGCTTTCGCGACCAGCACGGCCGCCTCGTGGTTCGCCTTGAACACCTTGCCCACCGACTGGCCGATGCTGCTGAAGGCCTGGCCGACGTCGCGCGCGTTCTGCGTGCCGCCGAACATCACTCGCACCTCGAGCCGCTGGTTGCCGTACTCGTCCATGCCAACCTGCTCGTCCCACACCATGTGCGCGACGTGGGCCGCACGCACCAGCTTTTCCCGCTCGCCCGCGGGCAGCAGGCTGAACAGGCGCGACGCGCGTATGGAAGCGTCCATGTAGTGATCCGAAGTCAGTTCGGTACGTGCGGGCTGGTAGGTCATCGGCATCTGCCGGGCGAGATGATCCGCGAACACGTCGGCGCTGCCGCCCTGCGTGCGGAAGCACGCCGCGTACTCGATCCGGTATTCCGTGTCGTCGGTCCGGAGGATCGGGGACAGCGCTTCGGCAAAGCGCGCCGCCAGCCGTTGCACGGCATGGTAGCCGACCGAGTCCGGCTGGGAAGCGAGCGGCTCGCCGACGTGGTCCGCCCGGTTCGCGAAATGGACCTGCAACATGTTCACCGTCTTGCCGTCGGGGCCGGCGACCTCGCGCTCGCTGATGAAGCAATTGGCCGCCCTGGCCGCCCGGCTCAGGGAGGCCAGCACGTCGGGCGGCATGCCCCGCCCGAATTGGGTCCGGCTGATCGCCGCGCTGTCCGGCGCGGGCGGATCGAGATTCAGCGGTGCGCGCAGCAGGCGGCCCGCGGCCTTCAACTGGGCGTCCCGCTCGCGGCCCGGCGCGGCGGCGGGCCCCATGCCGAGCGCTTCCGTGATCTGCGAGACCTGCTGGTCGTCCAGGCGGTCGATCGACGTCAGCGTGTCCGCCATGCAATCGATCTTCGGCCCCGACGCCAGTTTGCCGAATGCCCTCGGGCGTGCGGCCGGCGCGGCCTCGGTGCGCACGGGCGCGGCGTTGGCTTCGTCATCCGCCCGCATCAGGTCCGCCAGCGTGACCCGCTCCGGCACCTGCGCCTGCGCGTGGCGGGCGCTGAACTGTTCCAGCCGCTGCAACGGCGCCTGTACGTTCGCCGGCGGCGGCTGCGTCTTCGGGCGCCGGCCCAGCACCGGCAAGGAGAATCCGAACGTGCGCCTGGGCGCGCGGCTGGCCTCGGGCCGGGCATTGGACGCGGTCCCGGCAACCGGGCTGTCGCGCAGCGGCGCTACCGTCGATGAATTCGTTTTCATGTCAACGTCCTCGGATGTGGCGCAAAACCGGTCAAGGCTGGGCCTCGATGGCCGCGCGCGGCAGGTTGCGATAGACTTTTTGCGCGTAGGCAATGCGCAGTTTGGGCTTGTCGGCGTTGTAGGCACCGACGGCGGTCCAGGAATTGCCCAGTTGCCGCATCTTCCCTGACAGGATCCACGCCCCGACCTCGATGTTCGTGCAGGCATCCAGCAGCTCGGCCTCGCCGATGCCGTACTTGCGCAGGGTCGGCAGCCAGCTGCTGTTGATTTGCATGAGCCCGATATCGTAGGAACCGTCCTTGTTTTTCCGATTGATCGCGGCGGGATCGAGGTGCGATTCCGTCTTGGCGATGGCATACAGCAGGTAGGGGTTCACGCCGTAGCGCGCGCCGGCGTCGTCCCAGCATGCCTGCGCGTGGCCGCACGCGAGCGCGCACGCGAGGGTCGCCGCCGCCCGTCGCGGTATGGAGGTGCCGCTCATGGGTTCAACGTTCCATTCATGTATTTAAAGACGTTATCCGGCGGCTGGCACGAGAGCAGGACGCCGTTGGCATCTTTCTTGAACGAGCCGATGTTGTACGTGATGCTGCCGTCCGGATTCAGGATATTGCAGGGCGTGCCCGCCACGATGGCTTGATTGAGATACAGCGTGGGGCCCTCCATCCAGTTCCTGCCGACCACCCAGTCGCCGATGAGCCCGCCGTGCGTCGAAGTGATCGTTTTCTCCGCCGTGACCGTCCCGCCGCTGACGACGGCCTGGTCCCCGTACACCGTCCCGGGAACGTGCAGATTGTCGCTTTCGTCGACCGCCAGCGCCACCCACGCGCTACCGGAATAGGTGAAGCCGCGGTTCAGCGCGGTGACCATCCGCACGTCGCCGGCCGTGTTGCCTGTGGCGGGCAGGTCGGCGAAATTGGCCACCGGCGCCTTCCACGTCGACGCCGCCTGCCACAGTCCGTCGGCCCCGCAGGTCACCACCGTCCTGCTCGCGCTGTCGATCCCGATCGCCGCCGCGCTGCCGCATGCCGTTCCCGGCGTCACGAGCGCCGCGCCGGCGAATCCCAGCGGCGTGTTCATCCGGTTCAGTTGCGGGCGTCCGGGCACCGTGTCGCGGTAGAGGAAATCCGTCGACAACTGGCCCGGCCCGTCGTAGAACAGGCTCGACACGAGGTGGCCGCCATCATGGCCGGCGGCGCCGTTCAGGACCGTCGTGCCGGCGCACGCCACGCCCTGGTACGCCGTGGTGACGAGTTCCCAGGACGATCCGCGCGCCGTGCCGGGCTGCGCGGCACTGATGTAGCCGGCGCCCTGCCCGGCCATCATGGCCACCGCCGCGATGGCGCGGTCCGGTATCGCGGTGCCGCCGTAGCCGGCCACCAGCGCGTCGAGCCGGCCCGGCGCGCTTTGGCGCACCAGCACGCACGCCGATTGCTGGTAAGGGTTGGTCGCGGCAAAACCGGCAGGCAGGTAGCCGGCCGTGTTCAGCTGCGCCACGGTGACGGCCGTCACGACGCCCCCGCCCGTGCTGGCGACGAGGTCGCTGTAATTCGCCGCGACATACCTGGACGCGGCCGCCACGACCTGCGCCTGCCGCAGCGCGGCCTGCTGTTCCTTCAGCTCGTCGATCGAATCGCCGATCATGCTGGCCAGGCCGACCAGCAGCGCCGACGCGATGGCGAGCGCCGCCAGGACTTCGATCAGGGTCATGCCGCGCTGCCGCCGCATCGTGTTCATCGTTCGTTCCTCAATCGCTGGGCACCTGCGCCAGCCACACCGGCGCGCCGTCCGGGATGACGGCGCCGCCCAGCGGCGGCAGCGCGATGCGCGTGCCGTCCACGGGGGACGACAGGGTATGGTCCGCCGCCCGGTAGATGCCGACGTTGAGTGAGTTGCGCGACAGCGCCAACAGTTCCGCGACGATCGGCCGCGTGCCCGCCGCGGCGGGAAAAATGTAGATTTGCCCCGCGCCGTCGCGGTAATTCGTCCAGGCCACCGTCGGACTGGCCGCCAGCTTCGACCACGCCGGCAGCACGCCGGCCAGCTTCAGGTCGGCCAGGCTCACGCTGGTGTCGGTGACGTCGTTCGCCTTGAACCAGGCCATCACCGTTTCCCGGTAGATTCCCATGGTCCCGGCGTCGTCGTCGGCCTGCTGCCGGACCACGGCCTCGCGCCGCTGCTCGGCCGGCCAGCCGTACCAGCCACCCAGCGTGACCACGAACACCACGATCAGGACGGCCCACATTTACTCAGCTCAGTCCGCCGTGAATACGACCGTATTCGATGCCGCGCTGCACAGGGCCGCGGCGCTGGCGGCGGGGGCCGGGAAAACCGCGATCGGAGTGGCGTCGGCCGCGCCGGCGATGCGGGTCCAGCCCGTCGCACCGCTGACGACGTTCATGCACACGTCCTGCGGCATCTGGGTGTACGTGATGGTGAACGTCCCCGCGACTGCCGACGCCGGGGTCACGGTGCCGCCCCACGTGTTGTTGATGGTATTGCCGCCGGAAACCGTCAGCGTGCCGGGGATGGCCTTCGCGGTGATCAGGTTGGCCAGCATGGCGGTGTCGTTGTACGGCTGGCCCGCATACATCTTGTGGATGTTGGTGCGCAGGCCCGTGATCTCTTCCGTGGTCTGGTTCGACCGTGCGCTGCCGAAGGCGTTCTGCAGCAGCGATACCGCGGCCAGCACCACCAGGGCGGCGACGCCCAGGTAGGCGATGGCTTCCAGCAGCGAAGCGCCGCGCTGGCGATGCAGGTGGACGAGGCGGGCGCGGCGTTGGGGCAGGGTAGCAAGCATGTCGTGTCTCCTTCTTGTTGGAATCAATGTACTGCGCGTGTCATCGTTGCGAGCTCGTGCTGGATGCCGAAGAAACCCGTCACCAGCCAGCCGATCACGGCCGCCATCACGAGGATGGCGACGCCGTTCAGGATCTTCATTTGATTGGAAATCTGCTCGATACCTTCCTCCCGCCATTCGTCGGCCAGCACCTTGAGCGCCTCGCCGAATCCGCGGAACTCGGCGTACACGCACAGGTCGTCGATCACTTCGGCCGACGGGAAACCGTAGCCGGCGTTGCGCATGGCTTCCCCGCAATTGAGGCCGGAGCGCACCCCCAGCAGCGCGCCGTCGAGGCGTTCGCGCAGCCACGGGTCGGCCATGTCGGACAGGCGGCTGAGCGATTTCTCGACCGTGACGCCGGCCGTCTGCAAGGCCGAGAACGCCAGCAGGAAGCCGCTGCCCACGACCAGCCGGTAGATCGAGAACGGCGCGAAGCGGTCGGCGAACACGCGCAGGTTGCCGCGCCAGCGCGGCAGCGCCGCGGCGACGCCGCCCACGACGAGCACCAGCGCGCCAACGATGGCGGGCATCCAGTGCTGGACCACCTCGGACATGAGGTACAGGGACCTGGCCGCGCCATGCCACGTCGCGGGGTCGGTGATGCGGGTGAACTCGGGAATGACTTTCGTGCCGAACAGGTAGACGTAGACGAGGATCAGCGCCAGGATCGCGCATGGATAGACGAGCCCGCCGACGATGACCGCCTTGATACGCTGCTGCGCCCGCACGACGTCGACGACGGCCAGCAGCGCGGCCTCCACGTTGCCGGACTGTTCGCCGGCCAGCAGGATCATGCGTTCCGGTCGCGGCGCCCAGCCTTCCAGGCTTTCCGACAGCATCCGACCGTTCTGCACCTGCCGGCGGCAATCGTCGAGCACGATCGCCAGCGGCTCCTGCGGCTTGCGGCCATTGTCCGACGCCCGTTCGCGCAAGACTTCCAGGATCCGCAGCAACGGCAGGCCGTTGGTGAGCATCTTGGCGATCTTGCGGTACAGGCGCACGCGCGCCGCCGCCGAAAACTGGGTCTTCGCCCAGGCGCGGGTGACGTCAAACCGCATGGACCGCCTCCAGCCGGCACGCCGGCCCCGCGAGGTGGCCGACCACTTTTTCCGCCATGCGCGGATCGATCTGGCCAGCCGCGACCTTGTCGATCGCATGGCCCAGCATCGTGCGCCCGTCCAGGTGTTCGAGCCAGTACGCGACCGCCGCGCATTTGTCGCCGGCCCGAATCAGTTTGAAGAACTGGGCGTCCGGCACGATGACTTCCGCCAGCACCGACCGCCCCACCGTGCCCTGCATGGCGCAATGGTCGCAGCCGTCGCCGGTCACGCGCACGCGCGGCAACGCGCCGCCCACCGCTTGCCGGACGCGGGCGTGCAGCGCCGGCGGCAGCGCCTCCGGCGCGTCGACCAGCGGCCGGCTGCAATGCGGGCACAGCACCTTGACGAGGCGCTGGCTGATCAGGCTCGTGACGATCGTGTGGTCCGCCAGCAGGCTCATCGACAGGCCGAGGTCGAGCAGCCGGTCGACGATCGCCAGCGCGCTGTTGGCATGCACCGTCGTCCACACCTGGTGGCCCGTCATCGCCGCGCGCAGGGCGTTCTGCGCCGACGCGGCATCGCGGATCTCGCCGATCATGATGACGTCGGGATCGAGCCGCATCGCGTTCGAGATCGCGGCCGAGAACTGGCGCGCGCGGTCCGCTTCCGTGCTGGCATTGGTCACGGCCGTCTGCACCGCGCCCTCGATCGGGTATTCCACGGGATCTTCGACCGTCAGCACGTGCAGCTTGCCGCCCGCCTCGATGATTTCGCCCGTCAGGATGCGCTGCAGGGTCGTCGATTTTCCGGATCCGGTGGGACCGCTGATGATGTTCATCCCGACCGGCTGTTCCTTGATCAGCTGGAGCAGGCAGGCGTGGGTGTCGCTGAAGCCGAGCGGGCGCAGGTCGACGTTGTCGCCGGCATCGTTGTACAGCAGGCGCAGCACCATGACGGCGCCTTCGCTGGTGGGCGCGGTGGCGATGCGCACGCCGTACAGCCCGGGCGGCAGTTTGTCGCGGTCGGAAATCGCCGCATCCTGGCGCTCCATCGGCTTGTACGAATTGTCGGACACGGACGTCATCGCCCCGTACAGCGTCGCCAGCAGGCGCTCGCCGTATTCGCGCGTCTGAACGCCCTTCGGCACCAGGTCGTTATGAATGCGGAACCACGTCTCGGTACAATCCTTGCGGACGCGGATGTGGATGTCGGACGCGCGCGCCTGGCAGGCCCGGTTGAGCAGGTCCTTGGCCGTCACCTGCATGAGCGAGTGTTCGTGCTGCGGCTGCGCACTCCCGCCGCCCTGGTAAGCGCGGGCGATGACCTCGATCCGGGAGAACGTCACCTGGAATGGCCGGTGCATCTTTTCCAGCCGCGCGATGTACGACAGCACGTGGCGGTTCAGGCTCTGCCCCTCGGCGACGAGCAGGCGCCCATCGCTCAGCAGGCAGAGCAGCTTGCGCTCCTCGGCGCTGGCCTCGAACGTGCCCGCGCTGCTCAGGACGGCGGCCGTGCCGATGTCGCCGGCACACCCCTGCTGTTCGCTCCGTCCCGTGGCGCGCGGTTCCGACCGGTCCAATGCGAGCAGGTTCATCGCGCACTCCCGGCAGGCAGGCCAGGCGGCGGGCCCGGGATCGCGGGCGGCATCGGCAGGGCGGGCCCGAATTGCGGCTGGGGCGGCGCCGCCTGCGCCAGGCGGACCCGCTGCTTGCCCTTCCTGACGATGACGTTGCCCGGCGCGATCGAGACCACCTGCATCCCTTTCGGCAGCATGTCGCCGGGCTGCACCTCGATGACGGTGCCGTCGCCCAGTTGCAGGGTCGCGAACACCGCGCGCCCCAGGCCCTCCACGCCGCGTACCTGCGGATCGCCGGCGCCGGGCGCATGCGTGAGCGCGTTGGTGGCCGCCTGGATCGTGGCGATCTGGTTCTGCTTCATGAGGATGCTCCCCTGCACGTCGAGCTGGCGTTCGCGCGCCTTCAGGAGCAGCGTCTCGCCTTCGATCCGGCTCAGCTTTTCAGCGGTGGGATCGGCATGCGCGTGCGCGCAGCCGAGCAGGGACACGAGCAGCGCGCACCAGAGGGACTTATTTGACATACATGACTCCTTCGATTGACCAGTGACCGGCCCGGTTGACGATCCGGTCGATACGCACGCCGGGCCGGTCCAGCAGTTCGGCCAGCGCGGTCGGCAACAGCCCCTGGCTGTCGCAGCCGAACGAATACGCCTGCCACCGCGGCGCGGGCGCCTGGGGCTGCGCCTGCTGCGTCGCCGGCGGCGGCGGCAGGCTGGCGATCCTGAATCCGATACCCATGTGTTGCAGATCGGAGATGATCGGTTCCATCAGCGTCTTGCGGTCGAGCAGCGCCTCGGGCGGGCGCCGTTCGAGCCGGACCGGCACGGCCAGGGTGGCTTTCTCGCCGTTCAGGTCGAACACGGCGTCCGGCACCTCGGCACGCAGCAAGGCCAGCGTGGAACCGTGGCGTGACCAGGCATAACTGACCGTGTCGGCGGTGCAGACGTATTCCTCGAGCAGCCAGCCGCCGGCGGCAAGATGGCCCAGCCCGTCGACACAGGCCCTGGCCAGGCTCGTCGGCGTCGGCTTGCCGCCCCACGGCGGCGGTTGCCCCGACGGTGCCGCCCGCCGCAGCACGGCCTGGCGCTCGGCGAGGCGCGCTTCTTCGGCCACCTGCGCGGCCTGCTGCTCGGTCCGCTGGCGCTGGACGCGCTGCGCGTAGACCCAGCCCCCGGCGAGCGCCAGGGCGAGGACGCCCGCCGCGAGCGCCGGCCAGCGATTGCCCCGGGTGAGCACGGGCTGCAGGCCCCACCAGCGGTGCGCGCGGATCCGCCCGTCCTTGCGGTGCGGGATGAAGCTCTCGACGGTGCGCGCCTCGAAGTTGTGGAAGCCGTAGTCGGCCAGCTCCGCATCGCCGAGGACGACGTTCCAGCCGCCCAGGCCATAGTCGCTGTGCAGGCGCTCCATGACTTCCTCGCGGGTGCCGGCGAAATCGCCGTTCGGCAGGAAGTTCGCGTCGCGCGCCGCGAAGTAGGCCCACATGCCGTCCGGCAGCCTGAGCGCGGCGAGCCAGTTATGGACCCGCTGCTTGTCGCCGTCGAAGTACGCGCCTTCGATCGCCAGCGTCTTCGAGATGATCGCGCCCAGCGAGAACATGCCGCGGCGCGCCCCGTCCGCGCTCTGGCCGAAGCCCGCCTGTGCGGTCGACTGGTCGGTGCGCAGCACGTACAGGTCGGAGTCGATCCTCGCGCCCAGTTCGCGCGCCTCCCTGGCCAGTTCGCGCGGCCGCGAGAGCGACTGCCAGAACAGGCCGCACACGAACCGGTGCTTCTCGATCTGGATGATATGGATGGCCATGATGCCGGATCGCTTCGCGTCAGGGGCCGACCGTCGTAGGGGTGATCAGGATCACGATCGACTCCTTGGCGCTGGCCGCCTTGATGCCGCCGCCGAACGCGACGTTGCGTGCGCTGCCCACGCCCTGGCGGTCGAGATTGTCGTCCGTCTGCTCGAACCCGCTGATGATCAGCGTCTCGTTCGATTTCATCGCCACGCGCTGGAGGAAATTGCGGGTATCGATCTCCGGCGTCTCGATCTTGCTGTCGCCGCTCTGCACTTCGCGGATCGTGTTCAGCGCGGAGATGTCGGTCGAGAACTGCAGCAGCACGGTGCCGTTGGCCAGCACGTGCGGCAAGATGCTCATGTTGAAACCCGACGTGACGGTGCCGGGAATCAGCGTCGTGGTGGTGCCGACCTGGGGCACCACCGTCGTCTGCGACTGCTGCAGGTAGGACGTCTGCTTGGCCACCTGCAGCGGCACCACCTGGTTGTTCAGCGTGATCACCGACGCGGTGGTCTGGCGCCGCACCTTGCCCTGCTTCGACAGGGCGTCGATGATCGCCGTGCTGCCGGCGAAGCGCGAATCGCCCAGGACGCCGGCGGAGAAACGGGTCCCGTCCAGCGCGAACGGCGCGCTGGTCAGCCCGTACTTCTGGCGCAGGGTGGTGTACACCAGGTTCCAGTTGATGCCGTAGTCTTCGCTGTCGTTCAGGCTGACCGACAGGACGGTGACGTTGATGACCACCTGGCGCTCGAGCGTCCTGTTCTCGTTCTCGACGTACGCGGCCACCCGGTCGAGCGTGTCGGGCGTGTCGACCACCGTGATCGACCCGGTCGCGGGCGAGATGACCACCTTGCCGTAGCTCGACAACATGGCCTTGATCACGCTTTCGATGCTGCCGTAGACCGACAGCTTGGACGCGACCGCCGTGTTCTGGCTGTTGTTGGCGGTCACGCCATTCGTCGTTCCAGCGGCGCCGCCCGCCCCCGCGGCGGCGCCCCCGGTGCCGCTGCCCGGGTTCGACGTGGCGCCGCTCGTGACGCTGGCGTTGAACGTCGAATCGCCGGGCAGCGTGTCGATCTGGAAGGTACGCGATTCCGTATGGAAGAACCGGATCGCACCGTCGGCATATTTCCACGACACGCCAAAGCGCGCCGCTGCCGTGTCGAGCAGGCCGCGCAGATTGCCGTTCGCGTAGTAGATGCGGACCCCGGCACTGCGCGTGGCCGCCGGGGCCGGCGGCAGGGGCACGCCATAGCCGGACGGCGCCGGCGCGCCGGCGCTCCCCGCACCGCGCATGGCCGCGCCCACCTCCAGCGCATCGGGCGTCACTTTCACCGGCAGGCCGGTACGCACGCTGATCCGTTCCGCCAGCTCGGCCAGCGACGCGACCGTCTTGTCGAACACCGCGTTCTCGTAAAAGATCTTCGGCAACGCGGGCTGTCCCAGCTTGACGACGTCCTTGCCGAGCCAGATGCCGGATTCGTGGCTGACCGACGTCGGCGCCCTGGCCACGACATCGTTCGCGGTATGGCCGGTGTCCCTGACGAGGGTGGCCACCTGGCCGCCGGTGTCGTCGATGGTCTTGTCCAGCCGGGCCGACATGCCGCCGCACGCCGACAGCAGCAGCAAGGGCAACACGGCACGCAAGCGCGTGGTCATCATGGTTCGGTTCCTTTCGCAACGATCCGCAGCACCTTGTTGCCATCGTAGAAAATCGCCTTCATCGGTATGTCCGCCCCGTCCATGCTCTTCACCACCATGCCGACGACGTCGGCAAAGGATCCGTTCAGTTCGGTGCGCACCGTGACGGCGTAGTCGACCGGCAGCTCCCACATCAGTTGCCAGCCGGCGCTGGCCGCCCACCTGTGCAGTGTCCCGTTCAGGGTTTTATCCTCCGGCAGCACCGTCCAAGTCGGCTCGGGCGCGGGCGCGACCGGCGCGGCATGGACCGGCACGACCGCGGCTGCGACCGGCGCCGGCGCTGCCGGGGCGGACAGCAAGGCCCGTGCGGGTGCGGGTGTGGGTGCGGGTGCGGGTGCGGGTGCGGGCGGCTGCGCCGCCGCGGCGGGCCCGGCGGCGGCCTGGGCCGGTGTGCCGCCGGCCAGGCGCGGCGTGATCAGGTACAGACGTTCGCGCCGGGTGCCCGGCGCGTCCTTGTGGCCGGACATCGCATCCGTCCCGTAACCGCCGATCATCATCATCTGCTGCAAGTCGACGATGGCCTGGGCACTGAGAGTCGAACGGGTGACTTGCGCGTCGGTGCCGCTGCCCAGGTTGCCGTCCTCGATGTCGACGTCCAGCCGCACCCGGGTGACGCCGTCTTCGACGATGCGCGGAACGACCCGCAGCATCGTCCCGGCGCTCACCTCGGCCACTTCGGCGACCCGCTCGCCGACCAGCGGGACATACCGGGACTGGCGCAGGTCCAGCACGGCGGCCACGTTATTCAGCGTCAGCGCGCCCGGCGTGGCCACGATGCGCGCATCGCCGCTGGCTTCCAGCGCTTTCAGCCTGGCGATCAGGCCGGCGGCATCGTTGACCAGCAACGTCGTCCCGGGCGCCGCGCCGGCGACCAGCCCGGGCAATTTGCCACGGTCGACGTCGACGATCAGCGCATCGATTTCGAGCTGGCGCGGCAGTACGTCGAGTTGCTCGATGAGTGCCTGGTACATCGCGCGCTTTCCGGCCGAGGCGTGGATGATGATGGCGTTCAGCGAGGGGTCGGCATCGATGCGCGGACGGACGGCGTTGGCGGCCTGCGGCTCGGCCGGCTGTCCGATCAGCAGGTTCGACAGGATCGTCTTCATGCCGGGGATCGTTTCCGTCTTGCCGCGGGCGGTAATCACGCGGTCGGTCGCGCCGGCGTACTTCAGGCGGAACACCATCGGCTGCATGTCGTTCATGGCGTCCCCTGGCGGGGCCGGCAACAGGACCTCGCGCGCCAGGCGGACGTATTCGCGCGGCCCGCTGACGACGACGGCGCCTTCCTTCGGCAGTTCCACCCAGCCGAAGCGGCTCTCGTACAAACCCACGCCGGCCAGCACGCTCCTGGCATCCCGCACGCCGTTCGCGCCAAGGTCGAGGCGCATCGATACGTTGTCTTCGCGCGGGACGATATGCAGGGTGTCGCCGTACACGAACCAGCGGAAGTGGCAGGCCTGCGCCAACCGGTCCAGCAGGTCGCCGCCGCCCCCGGCGCGCAGGGTTTCTTTTTTCACGGCGCGATCCGGCACGTCGAACACGACCTCCACGCCATACTCCGTGGCGAACCGCTCCAGCACCTGGTGCAGTTGCATGCCGGCGGTATCGAGTGCGAAGCCGTGGTCCCTCCAGCCCGCCGGGACCGCAGCGCGCGCGGCCGGCGCCCAGAGCGACGTCGCCACCGTGGTCGCCGCGACCAGCGCCAGCGTCCCGTGCCGCCAAAATCTCGAGGCCGTCACACGGCCGGGACAAAAAATATTAGCGCACAACATCATTGTAACTCCTACCACTTTTTAGCCGCCCAATACCGGCTCAAAATGCTCCCGGCAATGGTTTATCGCGGTATTCGATGCGCTTTTCGCTCGCTCGAAATCGGCGCGGCAATTCGCCGAAAGTCGCTCCGGCACGAACCGGATTCAGTCACGCTGGAAGCGAAAAAAGTTCAATGAGGAAACATTTAATTCGTTGCGTAGTCTACCTCGAGCACAAAAAAAATCACAAGATTTTTTGATAAAGCTCAATACTTTTTAGGGAATGACGCCTTGCCACCACAGCATCAACTTTGTTTAGTAAAAAGATGCGCCTCGCCGGCAAAAGCGATAAGAACAGACAGGACCAAATACGGCCTAAAAAGAGGGAAGCGGCGAAAAGCTTAAACTATAAAACACTCCAGTAACCTGGATCCGGATTCGGTTTCCAAATTGACGGATTCAATTGCCGCGGGAATCAGGACGCAATCGCCCATACGCACGTCCAACCGCCCATGGCCATAATCGATCGTATAGGCTCCGTGTACGCAAACATGGATAACGAACGAGTCGAACGCATAATTCCGCACGACCGTTTCGGAACACGCCAATATATCGGCCGTGAAATGCTCGCAGTGCACGAGGCGGGCAGGCGCATTCAGGATGTTCTGGTACGAAAGCCTGCAATCCTGGTCGACGCCGACATCCAGTGCGGCGACGGCATTGTCCGTGTCCAGCGCGCGCCGGCGTCCGTTCGCGTCGACGCGGTCGTAGTCGTGGATCCGGTAGGTCACGTCGGACGCCTGCTGGATCTCGGCGATCAGGACGCCCTTCCCTATGGCGTGGATCCTGCCGGCGGGCAGAAAAAACGCGTCGCCCGCCGCGACGGCGTGACGGTTCAGGATGTCGTCGACCCGGCCGCATTCGAACCGTTCGCGGCACAGGGCCGCGCTGACGGGCCGATTGAATCCGGCAATCAGCGTCGCGCCCGGATCGGCCTGGATCACGTACCACATTTCCGTTTTTCCCGGCGAATCGTGTTTTATGCCGGCCAGCACATCGCCGGGATGCACCTGGATCGATAAATCGTCTGCGGCATCGATGAATTTGACGAGCAAGGGAAATCGATTACCGAAGCGTGCATACAACGCTTTCCCGACAAGGATTTCCCGATAGTCCCTCAGTAAAGCCGACAGCGAAGTCCCGGCCAGCGCGCCATTTCTCGCCACCGAGTCGTCCGATGGCAGTCCGCAAACTTCCCAGGATTCGCCGCAACGCGCCCCGGGCGAGCAGTCCTTGTCGAGATGACTGAATAACTTTCGCCCGCCCCATATTTTATGCTTGTATATACTTTTGAATATCAGGGGATATAAATCCGACATCGTTCGCGAGATTATGTTGATATCTTTTTTTGTCGACTGGTAAATATGCATGTAATGCGCCGGATACGGATTTTTATTTCGCGACGGGACAATCGGCAGTATTTACATTCAATCTGCGCGACACAATCTGACGCTGCGGTGCCGCCTGCGTCGCGCTTACGCCGGCAATATGAAAGCGGGCCACCGCCTCGGCCAGCCGGGCCGACTGTTTACGCAAACTTTCCGCAGCCGCGGCAGCCTCGCCGACGAGCGCAGCGTTCTGCTCCGTCATCCCGTTCATCCGGCCGATCGCGACGCTGATACCGCCGATGCTCGCGCCCTGCTCGGCGCTGGCCGTGGAAATCAGGCTGACCAGCTCGGCGACGCGCCGCACCGCCTTGACGATCTGGTCCATGGTCGTGGCGGACTCGCCGACCAGCGCATGGCCGGCGTCGACCTGGGACACCGAGTCGCGGATCAACGTATCGATCTGGCGTGCCGCCCCGGCCGAACGCTGCGCCAGTTCCCGGATCTCCGCCGCCACCACGGCGAAACCGCGGCCGGCCTCGCCCGCGCGGGCCGCCTCGACCGCCGCATTGAGGGCCAGGATATTGGTCTGGAAGGCGATCGAATTGATGACCGTGGTGATGTCGACGATCCTGTCCGAGCTTGCCTTGATCGCCCCCATCGTGTCCGACACGCGCGCGGCCACCTCGCTGCCGCGCCTCGCGCAGGCGTACGCGGCCGTGCTCAGTTCCTGTGCCTGCCGCGCATTCTCGGCGTTGCCGCCGACCGTCTCCTCCAGGCGCGTCATGGCGGTGGTGGTCTGGCGGAGCGTGCCCGCCTGCTGTTCGGTGCGCGTCGACAAATCCAGGTTGCCCTCGGCGATCTGGCGCGACGCCACGAGCACGTGCTCGCTGCCGGCGGTGATCTGCGCGATCGCCGCGAACAGGTTCTGCTGCATGAGCTTCAGGGCCCGCATCAGCTGGCCCGCCTCGTCCTTGCCGCCGGTATCGATCGCCACGTGGAGATTGCCGCCGGCGATGGTGTCGGCGATGCGCGCCGCGTGCCGCAGCGGCATGGTGATCGACCGCGTGATGTAGGCCGCGCACGCGGCGCCGAGGAACAGCATCGCCAGGCCGGCGCCGAGCATGTGGATCTGCGCCGTCCGGTAGCGCGTGCGCGAACGGTCGCGCGTGCGCGCCATGGCGCCCTGCTCCGCATCGGCCAAGGTGTCGAGCGCGGCGATCCAGTCGGCGTACCCGGGTGCGAAGTCGGTTTTCAGCATCACGGCGGCGTCGAACAGGTTTCCCGACGCCACGGTGGACTGGATGTTCCGCACCACCGGCATCAACGCCTCTTTGCGCCGGCGCACCTCGGCCAGGACGCCCGCATCGACCGCCACATGTTGCAAGGCCAGCTCGGCCTGGTCGTAGTCGAACAGCAGGCGCACCAGCGCAGTGCCGGCGTCGCTGCCCTCCTTGCCATCCGTGGGCGCGGCGATCCGGCGCATGTTCAGGGCGATCTCCGCCCCCACGTGCCGCATCCGCAGCGCGCCGTTCAGGCTGACCAGGCGGCTGCCGACGATTTGCTCGGTATCGCTCTCCAGAGCACCCATATTGCCGAGCCCGACGGCGAGCATGGCACTCGCACACAAGAGGACGAGGCCGAAACCCAGCGCCAACCTCGCGCCGATATGAAGATTGACGATTGCGCGCATAAAAGCTCTCCCGGTGCCGGCGGAATGTCAGTGGACGATCACGCGCGCAGCACCGACACGCCGCGTTGGTGCATGCCCAGGCTGACCTTGTCGGCCACGTTGCGTGACCGGTCGACGTGGGGGCAGACGACGAACAGTTCGCCGATGTCGGTGGCCACGGTGTACTCGTAGAAGCCGCCCAGGTACGTGGCCTTGAGCACCCTGCCGGCGAGCCCGTACTGGCCGGCGTCGCCCACCATCCACGCCTCGGGCCGCACGGCCACGAGCGCCCGTCCGGAGGGAACGGTATCCGGCGCGCGCCAGCTCAGCGGACCCAGCCACACTTCGCCGTCATGGGTCACATTGGCCGGCAACAGCAGGGCCTCGCCCATGAAGCCGGCGACGAACTCGCTGTTGGGACGCTCATACAAATCCGACGGAGAGCCCGCCTGGGCGATGTTCCCGTCACGCATGACAATGATCTGGTCCGATACCGCCAACGCTTCGCTCTGGTCGTGCGTCACGTAGGCCACGGTCAGCTGCAGGCGCTGCTGCAGCGCGCGGATCTCGTCGCGCATCTGGCGCCGCAGGCGCGCGTCCAGGTTGGACAGCGGTTCGTCGAACAGCAGCACGGCTGGCTCCAACACGAGGGCACGCGCGAGCGCCACGCGCTGCTGCTGCCCGCCGGACAGTTCACCTGGCCAGCGCGCGCCGAGGCCGCCCAGCCCCACGGTATCGAGCGCGGCGTCGACGCGTTCCTTCGTGCGCTCGCGGTCCACGCCGGCCACCGTCAGGCCGTAGGCGACGTTATTGAAAATGTTCATGTGCGGGAACAGCGCATAGCTCTGGAAGACCAGGCTCACGTTGCGCTCCGCCGCCGACAGCGTGGTCACGTCGACGCCGTCGATCAGGATCTGGCCGCTGGTCGGGCTTTCCAGGCCGGCGATCATGCGCAAGGTCGTGGTCTTGCCGCAGCCGGAAGGCCCGAGCAACGTCGTCAGGGTACCCTTGGGCACAGTGAAATTGATGCCTTTTACCGCCAGGGCGCCGTTCTTGACGTAGGCCTTGGTGATATTCTTGAATTCGATTCCGGGCTTCATGATTGCTCCTCGTTTTTGTTCGTTATGAGATCGCTGGCGCAGCCTGCACCTGCGCTTCCTGTTTCTGCTGCTGGCGACGGCCCAGCGACCGTTCCCCGACCAGCCATTGGATGAGTCCGGTGGCAGCGAGCATCATGAGCGTCAACACCGTGCAATAGGCCAGTGCCACGCCGTACTCGCCATTGCCGACCCGTCCGATGATGAAGGTGGTCGCCAACTCGTTTTCCGCGCTGACCAGGAAGATCACCGACGACACGGTCGTCATTGCGCGGACAAACGAATACACCAGCGAGGTCACCAACGCCGGACGCAGCAGTGGAAGCGTGGCGCGGCGCAGCGTCGTCAGGGTGGAAGCGCCAAGCATGCTCGACGCCTCGTCGAGGCTCTTGTCGATCTGCTTGAACGCGGCGGTGCCGGCCCGGATGCATACGGGCAGGTTACGAAACACGAAGCACACCATGATGATCAGGCCGGTGCCGGTCAATTCGAATGGCGGTACGTTGAATGCGGTGATGTACGCCACTCCCAGCACGGTGCCCGGCACGGCGAAGGCGAGCAAGGCGCCGAACTCGAATATGTTTTGTCCGCGGAACTTGACCCGGGCCAGCAGGTAGGCGATGAGCAGACCCAGCAGGGCGGTCACCGGCGCCGCCATACCGGCCAGGCGCACCGTCGTCAGCAGCGATTGCCACGCCGCGCCGGTCGTCACGATCCCGCCGTGCCACTCGAGCCCGAACGCGGTATGGAAGTGCTGGAACGTCAGGCTGAAATCGCGCCCCCACAGCTTGACGAAACCACCGACGAACGCGAACAGATAGATGATGGCGGTGAATCCGAGCCATGGCACCGCCACGCCCATCGCAAAGCGCCGCACGGGCGCCGGCAATGGGGGCGGGATCCCGTTGTCGCCCTTGCCCGACATACTGGTGTAGCTGGCCTTGCCGAGCACCATGCGCTGGAGCGCGAACACGGCGAGCGCGAAACCGCTGAGAATCAGGGCCAGCGAGGCGGCATGTCCCGGATCGATCTGCGCCCCGACGATGGCGAAGAAGATTTCGGTCGAGAGAACGGCGAATTGTCCTCCCACGACGATCGGATTGCCAAAGTCGCCCATCGACTCGATGAAGCCGACCAGGAAGGCATTGGCCAGACCGGGGGCGAGCAACGGCAGCGTGATGGTGAGGAACGCGCGCATCGGCCTGGCGCGCAGGGTTTGCGCCGCCTCCTCGAGCGTGGGCGCGATGGCTTGCGTGACACCGCGCATCATCAGGTAAGAAATCGGCGTGAAGGCGATCATCTGGGCCAACCACACGCCTTTGGCGCTGTAGAACCAGCGCGACGGTTCCAGCCCGAACAGCTGTTCCAGTACCTGGTTGACCAGGCCGGCGCGGCCGAACAGCAGAATCAGCCCGAGCCCCACGACGAACGGCGGCGTAACGATAGGCAGAATCGACATCACTCGCACCACTGGCTTGGCGCGTGCCAGCGCACGCTCGGTCAGCAGGGCCAGCAGGGTACCCAGGACCGTGGTACCGGTGGCGGTGGCCAATGCCAGGCCCAGCGTGTTCCACGCCACGCCGCAGCTTTGCGACCTGGTGACGCATCGCAGACTCCAGACGCGCGAACCGGACAGGCGCGACCATGCCTCGGCCGCGCTGAACTGCCCGGCATCATCGAGAAAGGCGTTGCCCAGCGATTTGAGCACGGGCGCGGCGATGAACAGGATCAGCAAGGCGGTGCACACGATGACCGCGCCGGAAACGAATTCGTTACCCTGGAAATAACCGAGGCGGGCAAGTCCGATCGCCAGCAGCATCAGCAGGCACGTCAGCACCACCACCGCCCCCCAGCCGAATCCGAACTGGCCGACCGGGAGCCCCATCGATCCGGCCTGCAGCGAGGGCCACACCCAGCCTTGCACGCCGATCGCGTAGCCGGCGCCGAGCATGCCGGCCAGCCCCGCGCCGCCGCTGCCCAGCAATATCAAGGCTTGTCCGCGCCGCGCGCGCAGGAACCGGCCGCCCAACGCGATGATGGGCGCCATCAAGGGCAGAAACAGCCACGGACGCTGGAACTCAACGGCCTGCAGCCAGGCGTTGGCCGAGTCGACGTCGCTAAAGATCGCGCCGAAGTCGCGTAGCCACTTGAAATCGTCCGGCACACCGTACCAGGGCAGTAGTACCGACGCCGCGATGGCGAGTATGGCCCAACCTCCCGGGACACCGCCAAACCAGGTTTTTTGTTTCATGATTGTCTTCCGATCCCCAGGCCGGGGCCAAATATTGCATTCGGAGCGGTGCCGGTGCGGCGCCGCTCCATCGGTGGCGCCCCAGCTTTAGTTGCCGTTGACTTCTTTTTCCCAGCGCTCGAGCAAACGCTTGCGTTCAGTCGCTTTGCCGTACTTTGCGAAGTCGTAGTTGATCAACTTGATGTGCGAAACATCCGGAACCCGCGGATCGACCTTGGCCGACTTATTCGAGGGGAGCTGGAACTGCTTGGCCGCCGCACCGAGTTCCTGTGCCGGCGCGGTCAGCGCCCAGTCATAGAAGCGCTTGGCGTTGGCCAGGTTGCGCGCTCCCTTGACAATCGACATCGATCCGATTTCGTAGCCGGTCCCTTCGCATGGCGTCACACTTTTCACCGGGTAGCCCTGAATGACTTCGCCCGGCACGTCGTGCACGAAACTGATCGAAATCGTGTTTTCGCCGTTCGACACGTTCTTCAGCGGTCCCGTCCCGGATCGCGGGTACTGGCTGATGTTTTTATGCAGTTTCTTCAGGTATTCGAACGCCTTGTCTTCGCCCGTGATCTGAACGAGGGTGGCGATTGCCATGTAAGCGGTACCGGAGGAATTCGGATTGGCCATCTGAATCTCGCCCTTGTACTGTGGCTGGATCAGGTCCATCCAGCACATCGGGACCGGCAGCTTTTTCTTTGCCATCAACTCGGTGTTGTAGGCGAACCCGAGCGGACCGGAATAGAGGCCGACAGTTCTGTACTTCGCCTGCTTGGCCTGCTCCACCGCCCAGTCGCGCAGCAGATTGATATTGGGCGACTGGTAGGCCAGGGTCAGATCCTTCTCGGCGGCCTGCAGGTGCGGGTCACCCGTGCCGCCGAACCAGACGTCGGTTTTCGGATTGGCGCTTTCGGCGGCGATCTGCGCCAGCGCTTCACCGGCGCCCTTTTGCACCATGTTGACCTTGATGCCGGTGGCGCGCGAGAAGGTGGTCTGCACCAGGTTGCACCATTCGACCTGCACGCCGCAGATCACATTCAGGGTACCGCCGGCCGCGCTGGCCGGGCCGGCGGCGAGCGCCAGCAGAGGAGCCCCGAGGGCCCCCACGATGAATCGTTTCATGTTGTCTCCATTTTAAGTACTGCCTGGATTGGCTTAGAAGGCGTAGCGCAGGCCGGCGCCGATGGCGCGCGACTGCGCGCCGACGGCGGGGCCGACGCCGCCGGAATCGAAGTCGTAGTGGCCGCGCGCCTCGTTCTTGACGATCGCGGCGAAGGTTTCGAACATCATCTGTTTGTTGAACACGTACTGGTACGCGATGACCGCGTTGCGGGCGCCCGTATCGTTGCCATTGCAGGCAGTGCCATTGCCGTACTCGCAGCGGACGTCGCTGCCCACGCCAAAGCCGCCATACAGGACGTGCTTGCCGAATGCGTGCCTGGCGGAGATGACGGTGCCATGCTTGCTCAGCAGGCTTTTCGCCGTGCCAGTGGCGTTGGCGTCCGTCAGGCGCATGCGGTCATGGCCCAGCCCGAGGATGGTGCCGTCCGGCAGGGTGTAGCGCACGCCGAAGCGGAAATCGCGGTCGCGCGTGTTGTGGTCGGTGGTGCCGTTCAGCGTACCCTTGTCATTGCGCTGTTCCGCCGACAGGCGCAGCTCGAGCGGACCGCGGGCGTACTGCAGGCCGAGGCTGAAGCTGCCGTCGTTCAGGTGCGGGCTGTTGGCCGCACCCGCGGCGCTCTTGCCTTCGTTGGCGCTGTAATAGAGGCGCGCCGACAGGCCGCCGAAACTGGCCGATTCGAACGCGAGCGTGTTGTCGAAGCGGACGTTGAATTGCGGGCCGACGGCCGACTGGCCGCTGGCGCCGGACAGCATGCCCTGGTCGTCCTGCAAGCCCGCGCCCATCGGCGAGAAGTCCGCGGTGCCGCTGTTCCAGCGTGCCGCCGCCGTCATCCGGCCCAGCTTCACGGTACCGACGTTGGCGAACGCGATGCCGACATAGACGTCTTTCGCGCTGCCGAACATGCCGCCGGTCGTGTTGGCATTGGCGTTGTCGACGGAAATACCGGTGGTGAAGTTGGCCAGGCCGGTCATGCCATTGCCCAGGTCCATCGAGGCGCGGAAGGCCAGTTCCGAGCTGACGTTGCTGACCCGGAAGCGGCCTTCCTTGTCCTGGGCCGGCACGGCGGCATCGACCGCATCGACGTACTCGAACTGGGCATCGGCGATGCCGGTCACCGCCACTTTCAGAGGGCCCGGCGCCGCGTCCGCCTCCGCGAACGCGTTGGACATGCAAGCCATCGAAACGGCCACAGCGATACCGCCGATCATATTCTTCTTCATTCTATCTCCTGTTGAGCGCTCGGGTTTGCGCCCTTCCCTGTTGTGGAAACCCCCTGTGCGACAGTTCACACAGGGCGGTCCTGCATCGATGTGCCCGCCTTGCCTGGCGTGGCGCTCGACTTGGATCGCAGTGTATTTGAGCAATCCCCAGATTGCGATATTGCGGTGCCGCAAAATGGCTCTAGTCTTGCGGCTGGCTTTCAGGCTCCTTTCAACTTGCTTTCAATGAGTGCCGAGTGCCCACAGGAAGTTTCACTGGGACTCTTTTTTTGCTGGTGTGCATGTAAATTCAAAGGTATAACGACACTGTTCGCGGTATCCCAACTCCTTCACCGACTCGGCCGCCCTATGAAGATCCTGCTTGTGGAAGACGATGCAGACATGTCGAAAGCGCTGGCCCGCGCACTCGACAAACGCGGCTTCCAGGTCACCACCTGCGCCGATGGCACCCATGCCTTTCGCCAGATCCGCGAAGAAACGGACGATCTGGTCATCCTCGACCTGAACATCCCGTCGCTGGACGGTTTGCACATACTCCAGCGCACCCGTGCCATGGCGATCGCCGTCCCGATCATCGTGCTGACCGCGCGCGGCGCGGTGGGCGACCGGGTCGCGGGCCTGAACGCCGGCGCCGACGACTACCTCGCCAAGCCGTTCGACCTGGAAGAGCTGGAGGCGCGCATCCACGCGCAGCTGCGGCGCAAGGGGAACGCAGAAGTGTCGATGCAGAAATGCGGGAGGCTGCGCTTCGACCGCAGTTCGGGCGCGTTCTACAACGGCGAGGAGCCGCTCGAATTCACGCCCCGCGAACAGGCCTTGCTGAAGGCGTTGATCGCACGCCCGGGCCACGCCGTCAATCGCGAACGCCTGCTGCAAGTGGTCTTTCCCGACGACGCCAACGTCCAGGTCGAGGCCATCGAGGTCGTCATCCACCGCCTGCGCAAAAAGCTGATGGCGACCCAGACCGAGATCATGACGCTGCGTGGGCTCGGTTATCTATTGCGCCCGCAGACCATACGGAACACATGAAGCTTGCGCTGCGCGACCGCTCGCTGCGCCGCTATCTACTGGCCGGCATCCTGGGGCCGATCGCCTTGTTCATCGTCGTCAACGCCATTCATTTGTACTTGCATGCTCTCGATTCGGCCAACACCGCATACGACCGCATGCTGGTGACCACTGCCTATTCGATCGGCAACAATATTGCGATGGAGGATGGCCACCTGCGCACCAACGTGGCCTTCGCCTCCCTGGAAGTCTACGAAGCCGGGTTTTCCACCCGGATGATTTACAAGATCACCGACCGAAGCGGCAGGTATATCGCCGGCGATGAAGATTTGCCGACCTTCCGTAACAGCGGCGCGCGGTGGCCAAAAGCGCCCACCCTGCTGAAGGTGTACGAAAGCACGTATGGCAGCGCCGCCGTGCGCGTGGCCGCGCTGGCGCAACCATCCAAACTGCAGCAGGCGCAGGACGATCTGATCATCCAGATCGCCGAACCGCTGACGTATCGCCGCGAAGTGGCGCGCGACATCCTGTGGAGTGCGGTGCTTGGTCAAACGCTGTTGCTGGCGGTCGTGGCCGCGGTGACGATGGCCGTCGTCACATTGGCCTTGCGCCCGCTTGAAAGCCTGCGCACGCAGCTCGATGCGCGCCAGGAAGACGACCTGTCGGCACTGCACTGCCCGTCCGCGCCGCGCGAACTACGGCCGGTGGTGGCGGCATTGAACCAGCTGATGGGTCGATTGCATCGTACGGTCGACCTGCAGCAACACTTCGTGGCGAATGCATCGCACCAGTTGCGCACGCCGCTGGCCGTGCTGCAGACGCAGCTGCAATCGGGGCTGAGCGGCGACATGGAACCTGAACTGGCGCTGCGGGAAATGCGCGCCACGGTCGAGCGCGCCACCAAGCTGGCCAACCAGTTGCTGTCGCTGGCCAGAATCGAGCAGTTGCGGGGCAAGCCCACGCGCGAGCGGTGCAACCTGGCGGACGTGGCGCGCGAAGTGGCGATCGACCTGTCGCCCCTGATCTCGGACAAGAACCTCGATTTCGAGCTGGACGCCGGCAACGTCTGGGTCGAGGGACGTCACTGGATGGCCGCCGAAATGGTATCGAACCTGTTGCACAACGCGATCCGCCATACGCCGGCCGAGTCCCGCCTCGGCATTCGTGTCGCGCCCTGCGACGGCGGCGCCCTGCTCTACGTATGGGACTCCGGCCCCGGCATCCCCGACCAGCAGGAGATGCGCGTGTTCGAACCGTTCTCTGCCGCCCACAATTCGAAAGGCGGTGGTCTCGGACTGGCGATCTGCGCCGAAATCGCCGATTCGATGCACGCCGGACTAACCTTGTGCAACTGTGGCTCGGCGGACTCGGTCAGCGGACTGGAAGCGCGGGTCCACTTCGCAAGCCGCCTGGCCGACCCGGCCAGCTAGGACTCCCGGCGCCGCGCCATCATCCAGGCCGTTGCCATGTCGGACGTCGCGAGGATCGCATCCATCACGCTGCGTTCGTCCGCCAGCGTTCCGATGGGTACCATGCGCAAGCCGATGTAGCGGCCGTCGTCCGCATCCCGGAGGAATTCCATGTCCTGCACATGGGGCACCGCGTACCCCCCGTCGCCGCACTTCGGCAACATTGCGGTGATCACGAGATAATTCTTGTCCAGCGCATGCAAGGCGGTACGCGTCAGGATGTCGCCGAACTGGAGCTCGAGCACGGGCACGTCGCCCTCGCCATCGCCGGTCAGTTCAATCAAGTCGCGCAGCAGGGCGGTGATCCGCGCAAGCGAACCATCGGGCGTACCAGGGACAGTGCCGACATCATTTTGCAAGCTTCCCCCTTATACCGTCTCTCCACCTTTTCTCGGAAGGCCCCGCATACGGGCCCAGTCGACGTCGTCGTCCAGGCGCCGCGCGACCGGGCCGCGCAAGGTGATCACCAACTGCCCGTCGCTCAACGACGCGCAGGCCGGGTGCCGGTCGGGCTTTCCCGGCGGGTTTTTGGAGGAAAAATGTTGGATGAAGAATGGTTTGTCCATGATGTCCTTCGTTGGCTGCCTGATCGGCCCTGGGCATAAGTGCGCGGGCGAAGGCCAACGGTTCCGCGGCCAGCGCAAAAAGCCGGCGTCGGTTCATTCATGAACTTCAGGTAACTTATTCACTGCCGTAATATCCAAACCGTGTTCGGCCGTTAAGATATTTACCGGAAGAATGCCGAGTATTTGAACTTGAAATTGGATTTATATCTCATCCGTTCCGATAATGTGCTTACAGTCAAACGAAACGGAGAAAAGAGAATGAACATCGCAAAAAACATGGAAGCCATCTTTCTCGCAGCCCTGGTCGTGGCCGTGAGCGTCTCGAACACCTTCGCCGCCCCCGCCGCGCCGCTGCTGCTGGCCTCCCGGGCCGTCGTCCAGACCGCGCCGATCGCGCCGACCATCACGATCGTCATCGTCGGCAAGCGCTTGACCGCTGCGCAGAAAGCCAAGCTCGCGGCCTGAGCCGTCCAGCCGTGACGCGGCATCGCGCACGCGTCCGGCGTGCCAACCGTCCCGCCGGGCGTGCGCGCTTTTGGCGGGTTGGTTGTGTCAATCAATTCCGAACGGGGCACACCGTTCATCCTCTTGTGCACATCGCTTGCGCAAATCGCCTTCCCATCCTTTCAGCGCACCCGGCCATCCCTTGGTGACGGCACGACCACGCTTGCCGTGTCCTTTGCGGACACGACCAGGGATGCTTGCTTCGCGCCTGGCTTGCCAAGCACCATCCGGACCTGTGCTGACGACGTATTTTCGGTCTCTGCACGTTGCCCAGAGATTCAACGAGATCGCCGGAGACCGCCGTAAAAAAACCGCCAGGCTCACGCACTGGCGGTTCGATTCGGCCGGGACAGCCGGCAGGGGCTTACTGCGCCGCTGCCGCCGCGTCGTCCGCGGCCGCTGCCTTCATCGACAGCTTCAGGCGGCCGCGCTCGTCGGTCTCGAGGACCTTCACGCGCACTTGCTGGCCTTCCTTCAGGTAGTCGGCCACGGCGTTCACGCGCTCGTTGGCGATCTGCGAGATGTGCAGCAGGCCGTCCTTGCCCGGCATCACTTGCACGATGGCGCCGAAGTCCAGCAGCTTCAGCACGGTGCCGTCGTAGGTCTTGCCCACTTCGACCGATGCCGTCAGCTCTTCGATGCGGCGCTTGGCTTCCTGGCCGGCGGCGGCGTCGACCGAGGCGATGGTCACGATGCCTTCGTCGGTGATGTCGATCTGCGTGCCGGTCTCTTCGGTCAGCGCGCGGATCACGGCGCCGCCCTTGCCGATCACGTCACGGATCTTTTCCGGGTTGATCTTGATGGTGATCAGGCGCGGTGCGAAGTCCGACAGCTCGGTCTTGACGGTCGGCATGGCCTTTTGCATCTCGGCCAGGATGTGGTGACGGCCTTCCTTGGCTTGCGCCAGTGCCACCTGCATGATTTCCTTCGTGATGCCCTGGATCTTGATGTCCATCTGCAGCGCAGTGATGCCGTTGGCGGTGCCGGCGACCTTGAAGTCCATGTCGCCCAGGTGGTCTTCGTCGCCCAGGATGTCGGTCAGGACGGCGAACTTGCCACCTTCCTTGATCAGGCCCATGGCGATGCCGGCCACGTGCGCCTTCATCGGCACGCCGGCGTCCATCAGTGCCAGGCAGCCGCCGCAGACGGACGCCATCGACGACGAACCGTTCGATTCGGTGATTTCCGACACCAGGCGGACCGAGTAGCTGAACTCTTCCGGCGCCGGCAGCGCGGCGACCAGCGCGCGCTTGGCCAGGCGGCCGTGGCCGATTTCGCGGCGCTTCGGCGTGCCCACGCGGCCGGTTTCGCCCGTGGCGAACGGCGGCATGTTGTAGTGCATCATGAAGTCGTCGGTGTACTCGCCCATCAGCGCGTCGATCTTCTGGCTGTCGCGGCCGGTGCCCAGCGTGGCGATCACGAGGGCCTGGGTTTCGCCGCGGGTGAACAGGGCGGAACCGTGGGTGCGCGGCAGGACGCTGGTGCGGATCGAGATCGGACGCACGGTGCGGGTGTCGCGGCCGTCGATGCGCGGCTCGCCTTCCAGGATCTGCGAACGCACGACCTTGGCTTCCATGTCGAACAGGACGTTGCCGACTTCGGCCGCATCCGCCGCGACGCCCTGCTCGGCCAGGCCTGCCAGCACTTCGGCCGACAGCGACTTCAGCTTTTGCTGGCGCGCCGATTTTTCGCGGGTCTGGTAGGCGTCGCGGATCTTCGCGTCGGCCAGTTGCGCGACTTGTGCGATCAGGGTTTCATTCTTCGGTGCCGGCGCCCATTCGATTTCCGGCTTGCCGCCTTCTTCGACCAGCGCGTGGATCGCGTCGATCACGGCCTTCATCTGCTCGTGGCCGTAGACGACCGCGCCCAGCATGATTTCTTCCGACAGTTGCTGCGCTTCCGATTCGACCATCAGCACGGCGTGTTCGGTACCGGCCACGACCAGGTCCATCTGCGACGTCTTGAGCTGGGTGGTGGTCGGGTTCAGGATGTACTGGCCGTTCGCGTAACCGACGCGGGCCGCGCCGATCGGACCGTTGAACGGGATGCCGGCCACGCACAGGGCGGCCGAGGCGCCGATCATCGACGGGATGTCCGGATCGATTTCCGGATTGACGGACAGGACGTGGATGATGACCTGGACTTCGTTCAGATAGCCTTCCGGGAACAACGGACGGATCGGACGGTCGATCAGGCGCGACGTCAGCGTCTCCTTCTCCGACGGACGGCCTTCGCGCTTGAAGAAACCGCCCGGGATCTTGCCGGCGGCGTAGCTCTTCTCGATGTAGTCGACGGTCAGCGGGAAGAAATCCTGGCCCGGCTTCGCGTCCTTCCTGGCCACCACGGTCGCGAGGACGACGGTGTCTTCGACCGACACGAGGACGGCGCCACTGGCTTGACGGGCGATCTCGCCGGTCTC